>JAABUX010003961.1_pt1 | contig 19142 bp, 19 predicted proteins | sample 5561851 | NCBI WGS metagenome assembly JAABUX01 (sample SAMN10711883, study PRJNA513361) | rock metagenome | isolation source: Antarctica rocks | place: Antarctica: Victoria Land, Richard Nunatak red sandstone | collected 2016-01-03 | reverse complement strand
TGACGGCGGGGCCGGTCGTCGTCGCCGTGCACGCGGCCCTGCTGGCGCGCGCCGAGGCGCTGGGGCACGCGACCACCACCGACGTCGGACTGGTCATTTGCGCAAAAAGCCGGCCGCTGCGCCTGACCGCCCGGGACGACGGCTGGATCACCGCCGAACTGCCGCCGCGCACCCGAACAGTCGAGTTCTTGTCGCGCACCGCCGTGCCCGCGCATAGGCGGACCGACGACTACGATCACGGCCGCCTCGGCGTCGCATTGGCCGAACTGCGGCTGGACGACGAACCGGTGCCGCTGACCGACGCACGGTTCGGCGGCGGCTGGCATGCGGCCGAGCCGGACCGGCGGTGGACGGAGGGCGCGGCGACACTCGAGACCGGGCGCGCAACCCGGTTATCGTTCCGGTCGCAGCAGCTGCTGGCCTACTGGTTCAGCCCACCGCCAGTGCCGCGCCGGCAAGGTCGCGCAGCAGTTCGGGCAGCACGGTGAACGCGTAGCCGACGTGCACCCGCTCGAGCCAGTGGTGGTAGTCGCGCCCCCACGGCCCGACGTTCATCATCGGAACTTCCGGCGTCGGCCGGTCCAGGTCCCAATCGATCGACGTGCCCCACAGCGGCGACTGGCGCGCGGCGTGACGGAGGTCGCCCGCGTCGATGTGGCCCAGGAACGGCATGTCGACGATCACCGGCAAATAGTCGGCGGTGGCGACCGTGGTGCCGAGCCGGGCGGCGGTCGCGTGCGCCACGCCGGTCAGCCGCGCCTGCAACCCGGGATCGGGAAACGTCGTCGCGGGATACGGCAACGACGCAAATCCCAGCACGACCGCCGGACCCTCGCGGCCGGACGCGTCCCACGCCAGCTCCGTCAGGATGCGGGCGCGGGTCGGCAGGTCGAGCGCGTTGTCGTCGGCCAGCGCGGTTGCACGAACGGCGAACCGGGCCTCGAACGACGGGTCGGCCGCGACCGCCGCGCGGAACAGCTCGGCGTAGTCTAGCACTTCGATATGACTCCAAGCGGCGGTCGGCGCGGGCGCTTCGTCCAGCGCGGCGCAGCGCGCGTAGGCGGTCTCCCGCGCCGAAACGATGGCCTCCACGGTAAGCCGGCGGGCGATCGCCATCACCTGGTCGGCCGTGCGCCGCTGCGTCAGCACGTTCCAGACAGTCCAGGCGCGGACGGGCGTGGTGACGTTGTAGACCGTCTTGGTGTCTGCGCTGGCCAGCACGGTCGGCGGTGCCGCGCGTTGAAACCCGGAACCCTCGGCCAGTTCCGGCGCGCCCTCGATGGTGCAGATCAGGTGCGCCGCGAGATGGCTCGCGTTGACGCCGCGCCAGGGATAGCAGGCGTGGACCTCGCGCCCGACCACGAGTGCCGACAACAGGTGCTTGCCGACGCAGCCGAACGCCACGACCCGGCCGGTCGCGCCGTCGCCGTTGTCGATCGTGGCGTCGAGGTTGATGCCGAGCTTGACGTCCAACCCCCATTCCGTGAGCAGCGCCGGCAACGCGACCGCGGCGGCGCGCATGCCGACCGAGCGGTCCTCCTCGTCGGCGGTCGCCAGCAACAGGATATTGCCGACCCGTTCGGGATTGTTCGCATGGGCACGCAGCACGGCGATGCCGGCGGCCACTCCGGATTTCATATCGAGCAAGCCGCGACCCGGCAGGAACGAACCGTCGGCCAGTTCGGCGAGCGCCGTGGGATGCGTGCCGCTGGCGGTGAGGCGGGCCACCAGGGCGACGGTGAGCGCCTCGGGCTCGGTCGCGAGCGGGGCCAGGTCGACGTAGTCGTCGGTGGGCACGGTGTCGAAATGCCCCGACAGAATGACCGTCTGTGGTCCCGGTCCGCGCGCGAGGGCGGCGATGCTGGCGCGGCCCAGCGTATCGTTCGGAACCGGCAACACCCGGATCTCGATCCCGTCGCCGGCGAGCAGCGCCTGCAGCCACGGCACGAACGTCGCCTCGTCGGCGGTGCCGGTGACGCTGCGGCGTCCGGTCAGGGCCAGCGACAATGTCCGGGCGTCGACCGCGATGTTCATCCACTCACGCTAGGGCGGGCTGATCAGCACGGATAGTGCAACGACTAGAAGATCTGGCGAAATATCACGTAGAGCGAGCCGGAGATCAGCATGGCGGCCGGTAGCGTCATCACCCACGCCAGCGCCATGTTCTTGATCGTGCCCCACTGCAGCCCGGAGCCGTTGGCCGCCATCGTCCCGGCGACGCCGCTCGACAGCACGTGGGTGGTCGATACCGGCAGCCCATACATATCCGCCAAGCCGATCGTGAACATCGCCACGATCTCCGCCGAGGCGCCCTGCGCGTAGGTCAGGTGCGTCTTGCCGATCTTCTCGCCGACGGTCACCACGATCCGCTTCCAACCGATCATCGTGCCGAGCCCCAGCGCCAGCGCCACCGTCACCTTGACCCAAAGCGGGATGTAGCGCGTGCCGCTGTTTAACGAGCCTTCGAGCGACTTCAGCTTGCCCATATCGCCCGCGTCGAACCCGGCCGGCGCCTTGCCCATCACATGCACCGCGTCGGACGCCAGATACATGTCGTTGCGGACGTTCTGGGTGGCCGCCGCCGGCACCGCCCGGATCGTGCCGTATTGCTTGACCTGCGAGCCGACGTCGCCGGTCAGCGTCGCCAGGGCGGCATACACCTTGGGATCGTTCACCTGGCGCGTCTTCAGCGCCTCGCGGACGGTGGCGCGGGCCGCCTCGGCGTCGGGCACCGCCGCGGCACCTCCGGCATGCGCCGTAAACACGCCTCGAGCGTTGTCGACCGATTGCAGGAACACCGGAATTTTGTCGTCGGTGATGGTGCGGTTCAACGCATAGGCGGTCGGTGCCGCGCCGATCAGGATGAGCATGATGAGGCCCATCCCCTTCTGGCCGTCGTTGCTGCCATGGAAAAACGACACGCCGGTGCAGGTGGCGATCAACAAAGCGCGGATCGCCGGCGGCGGCGGCTTGTTTCCCTCCGGGGCCTGATACAGCGATTTGTTGCGGATCACGACCTTCATGGCCAGCAGCAACAGCGCCGCCAGCACGAAACCGATCAGCGGGCTGAACAGCAGCGCCTTGAACACCCCGAGCGCCTGGTTCCAGTCGACGCCCGAGGTGGCCGATCCCGCCGGAGCGAGGAGTTGGTTCGCCAGGCCGACACCGATGATCGAACCGATCAGCGCGTGCGAGGAGCTGTTCGGCAGACCGAGCGCCCAGGTGCCCAGGTTCCAGATGATCGCCGCGATAAGCAGCGCAAAAATCATCGCGTAGCCGGCGCCGCTGCCGACCTGCAGGATCAGCTCGACCGGCAGCAGGCTCACGATGGTGTACGCCACGGCACCGCTCGAGGTGAGCACGCCGAGGAAGTTGAAGGTGCCCGACCAGATCACCGCGACCAGCGGCGGCAGGGTGTGGGTGTAGATGACGGTCGCGACTGCGTTGGCGGTGTCGTGGAAGCCGTTGACGAATTCGAACCCCAGCGCGATCAGCAAGGCGAGACCCAGCAAGACCAGCGCGCCGATGGCGAGGTTGTGCTCGCCGACAGCCTGGACGTCGGTGGTGATGCTGAACGCCGCGTAGCCGAGGCCGGCCAGGAGCACCGCGAAGAACGCGATGGCGCCGCCCCGGTGCGGCTTGGTGTCCATGTTCGGGCGCGGCGACGAGATCCCCGCGAGGCCGCCGTTCATTGTCGCGTCCGACATGCCGTCATCACCTGTTGTTGCTGCCGGAGCGACTAGCCCGCCGCACGCCGGCCGATCCAGGTCAGTTAGATGACGGTTATGCGACAGTAGCATTACAATTACTTGGTCAGAACGACCGATGCCGAGGGACCGGCGGGCTCGGTCGGTGGTCCGGCACGCCGGAAGACACGGCGAATTATTTCGGGATGGATATTCGATTGGTGAAGCGGGCGTTGCCGAGGCCGGTGCCGATCGTCATCACGCCCCAATGCTGGACGTCGCGCATGAACGGCGCCTCGCTCAGCCCCTGCACCACCGCGTCGTTGTGCATCAGCACGGTGACCTCGTGGCCGTCGATGGTCGCGATCGCGTCCCGCAGCAGCCGGGGCAGATTGAAGTTCTTGTGTTCCCAGTCGCCCGGCAGATTTTGCCCGCCCTTCTCGATCGAGCCATCCTCGCGGATCAGGCCGGGGCACCCGATGCCGATCACCGGAGCGAGCCGAAGCCCCTGCTTGTCGGCGCGCTTGATCAAGGCCTGCAGCATCCCGGTCAGTCGCTCGACCGCCGCCTTACGGCTCGGCTTGTCGTCGGCGTGGCGCCAGAGCTCGGACGCGCCGACGGCACTTTTGGACAGGTCGGGCGCCTTCTTCTGGTTGAGCTCCACGATGCCGACCCGGATGTTCGAGCCACCGATGTCGACCGCCAGGATGCTGTCGTGGCCGGCGAACACCCAGGACGGCGCCAGATGGATACAGCCGATCAGGCCCGCCTCGTCCGGATCGTGCCGGATCGGCTGCAGATCGACTTCGTGCTTCGACGCTTTTAGCAGGACGGCGGTACGGCCGATCGCCAATTCGCCGACCCGGCTGGCCCGCAAGCCTCCGCCGACCACGATGCGCTGCGTCCCGCGCCAATCCTTAAGCCGCAGGATGCGACGGATGACGGTGGCGAACTCCTGGGCGAACGCCTCGATCGTGCCGAGCACCACGCCGGCCGCCGCCGGGTCGCCGCCCGCCATCAGCCGATCGAGCGCCTTCTTGCTGATGTCCGTGCTCGCGACGTCGCCGATCGGGTCCTCGTCGACTTGGCGAACGCGCTCGCGCCCGTCCTCGAGGATGGCCCGGAACGCCCGGCCGCTGGCGCGGTCGCCGATAAAACCCTCCTCGTCGCGGAGTTCGGCGTTGTAGGTGTCGATGTGGACCGTGGTGAGCTGGCCCGCGCCGTGACCCGCCAGCCCGGGAGTGGTTGCCGAAACTTTGGTCCGCATCGCTTGCGCCTGTCGAGAAGGTTGCCGGCCCGCAATCCGCGGCACCGATGAGGCGTAGAGGTCAGGACCTTTTGCCCGGCGCGGCTATGTCAAGACCGTCAGCGTCCAAGGCGCTCCGGCGGCAGCCGGCGGCTCGCAGTGCGTCGGCGCAGCGTTGGCGAGACGGCTGTCGCGCGGCAACCCCATCTCGGCGCGCAACGCCCGGAACAACGCACCGTGCGCCACGATCAGCACCGGTGCCGCCCGGTCCAGCGCCGCCGTGACCGCCGTCGCCGCGCGGGCACGCAACTCGACAAATGGCTCGGCACCCTCCGGCGTGAACTCCTCGGCAATCCAGGCGTCGAACCAGTCGCCCATCGGCTGGCCCTCCTGCACCCCGAACCGCGTCTCGCGCAGCCCGTCGACGGTGGCGAACGGCAACCCCAGCGCGTCGCCGACGATTTGCGCCGTGACCTGCGCCCGGCCGAGCGGCGAGGCGACGATCGACGCGATCCCCTGCCCGGCCAGCAGCGCCGCCGCCGCATGCGCCTGCGCGATCCCGACCGCGTTCAGCGGGATGTCGACGTTGCCTTGGCTGAGGTTCAGCGCGTTCCAGTCGGTCTGGCCGTGCCGCAAGTACCAGAATGGAATGTGCGGCAGCATCAGTCGAACAACGACGACACGGAGCTCTCGTCGCTGATCCGCCGCATCGCCTCAGCCAGCAGCTGTGCCACGCTGGCCTGGCGCAGGTTGGCGGACTGCCGCACCGCCTCGGTCGCCTGGATGCTGTCGGTGATGGTCATGCTCTCGATCCCCGACGCGCCGATGCGCGCCACCGCCCCGCCGCTGAGCACCCCGTGAGTGCAGTAGACGCTGGCCGACGCCGCCCCGTTCTCCATCAACGCCGCCGCCGCGTTGCACAGCGTGCCCCCGCTATCCACGATGTCGTCGATTAGGATGCAGTGGCGGCCGCCGACGTCGCCGATCACGTTCATCACCTCGGACACGCCGGCCCGCTCGCGCCGCTTGTCGATGATCGCGAGGTCGCACGACAGCCGGGTCGCGACGGTGCGGGCCCGCACCACACCGCCCACGTCGGGGCTCACGATCACCACCTCGCGCCCCATGAAGCGGTCGCGGATGTCGCGGGCGAACAGCGGCGAGGCGATCAGGTTGTCGACCGGGATGTCGAAGAAGCCCTGGATCTGGCCGGCGTGCAGGTCGATCGTCAGCACCCGGTTAGCCCCCGCCTCGGTGATGAGATTGGACACCAGCTTGGCGCTGATTGGCGTGCGGGGCCCGCTTTTGCGGTCCTGCCGGGCATAGCCGAAATACGGGATGACGGCCGTGATCCGCCGCGCCGACGCGCGCCGCAGCGCGTCCATCGTCACCAGCAGTTCCATCAGGTTGTCGTTCGCCGGATAGCTGGTGCTTTGCACCACGAACACGTCCTCGCCACGGATGTTCTCGTGGATTTCCACGAACACCTCCATGTCGGCGAAGCGACGGACCGAGGCGCGGGTCAGGGACAGGCCGAGGCAGGTGGCGACCGCCTCGGCGAGCGGCCGGTTGCTGTTGCAGGCGACGATCTTCATGGCCCGGTCCCCTGCGGTCACCGTGGTCTAGCAACCGTCACAGTCACGCGGAAGCCGTCAGGCCGCCGGAGCCACACGGCGGTTGCCGACCTGTTGCAGGATCACGTCACGCACCCCGCCCGCCGCCTCGCGCGCGACCGCCACCGCGATGTCGGCCCAGTGGCCCGAGACGCTTTCTGGCGGCACCTCATTGATTTGCACGATGCGGCCACGTTCGGCCCCCTTGCTGTCGGTCACGACCCACTGCAGCTCGATCCGCAGCGTGCCGCCGGCGCCGGGCGCGGTCGCGACCTGCCCCGCGACCACGAAATCGGCCTCGGGACGCTGCGGCTCGACGTGTTCGCCGAACGTCGGCAGCTGGGCCTGCATCTGCCGGGTCAGCGACAGGTTGCCGTCGCCAGGTGCCCCGGTCACGTCGGCCACGAACACCTGCGCCGGCCGGTTGCGCAGGCTTTTCGGGTCGCTCTCCTGCCGTGCCGCCTCGATCCGGTCGAGCAGCGCGCCGATGCCGGGGGCCGCCTGCGTCGCCACCGCCTTGAGCGTCACCGGATCGGCGGCGCTCCATTGCGCGGCGGTCACCGGCTGGCCCTGGGCGACGCCCATCGGCTCGTTCTTCGGGTTGCGGACCTCGAACGTCGGCACCACGCGGCCATCGCGCAGCTCGGCGGCCACCACCAGCCGCCAGTCGCCGCGCCGGGCGGCGTCGGCCACCGCCGGCACTTCTTCGGCCACCAGCGCGTCGGTCACGGCGGCGGCGAGGTTGGCGCTGGGCGCGTCGGGCAGCAGCGCGTCGCTCGGCACCGGCACGGCTAGGCGGGCGGGCGGCGGCTGCGACAGGCGCTTGGCGGTCGCCCCGGGCGCGCCGGCGAACGGCCGCGGTAGGTCGCCGCAGCCGGCCAGCAAAACCAGCACGGCGAGCAGGCTACGTGACAATGCAGGACGCCAGCGCCGTCAACAGGATCAGCAGCATGAAGACCAGGAAGTACGGATGAGTCACTCGATGAACCGGTTGCAAATGGCCGACATCTGATGCCCGATCGGGCCGCCGCCGGCCAGGGTATGCCGGCGGTGACTCCAGAACCGGCTGTCCGCACAGGTGTCGGCGCGGGCGTGGGTGACGGGAACGGCGAGGCGACTGGAGCAGTAGCCGGCCAAGTCGAACCACCAGTGGCCGGGTTTTCCGACGTGCAGGAATGTCGCGTCGACCTGATCCGCGACGTCGGCCCCGACCTCATAGCTGTCCTGGCCGATGCAGGGCCCGACGCAGGCGCGGATGTCGCGCGCACCGAGGCTCCGCATGGCGGCGACGGTCGCCTCCAGCACGCCGGCGACGGCCCCGCGCCAGCCGGCGTGGGCGGCCCCTATGATGCCCCGCCCCGCGTCGGCGAACAGCACGGGGGTGCAGTCGGCGGTGATGACGACCAGTGTCGCGTCCGGCCGTGCGGTCACCATCGCGTCGGCGCGCGGCCCCTCGCCGGCCGCCCAGGGCCGGTCGACCACCGCCACCGCGACGCCGTGCACCTGGTGGCAGCCGACCAGCACGCCGCCGGGGTTGAGCGCGTCCAGCACTCGCGCGCGGTTGGAGGCGACGAGTTCGGCATCGTCGTCGGACGACATCGACCCGTTCAGGCTGGCGTACGGCCCGGTCGAGACACCGCCCTCGCGAGTGAAAAAACCATGGGCGACGCGCAACGCCGGGTCGGTCAGGTGCGGCGGCGTCATGCCGAAAACCCGGCCGGCTCCGGCAAGTCGGGGTGCGTGATCGCCATCACCTTGAACAGCCGCCCCATCCGGTCCGGCTCGGCCAGTCGTGCCGCGCCGTCGAGCAGTGCGGCCGCTCCCCGGGCGTCCTTGCCGCGCGCGAGCTGGCCGGTGCGGTGGTGCAGGCCGAGCCGGGTCAGGAACAGCCCCTGCGGCACCGGACCCCAGACCGTGGCACCCGCGTCTTTCGCGACCAGGGCCAACGCAGCAAAATCGACATGCGCGGTCAGGTCGGCCGAACCCGCGTCGGCGTAGGGATCGGCCGGCTTGCCGTCGTGCAACGCCTGCAGCGAGTCGTTCACGCCCTCGTCGCCATAGTCGACCAGCAGCGCGGCACCGCCGTCGGCCGAGACCCGGACCGCGATGTTGCGAACAAAGGCGGCCGAGGCGTCGGACCACTCCACCACGCCGTCGGTCGGCGGCAGGTCGGACGGCCGATCGACCGCCATGCCGTCGGCCACGAACCGCTCGGTAAAAAGCCCGTCCGGGCCAGGGCGGGCCTGACAGATCGGCAGCGCATCAAGAAATTCGTTGGCCAGCAGCAGCGTCGGTCCGGGCGGCACGGTATCGAGCGCATCGTGCCACGTCGCCGGCAGCCGCTCCGCCTGCTTGGCCCGCAGCGTCGGCGAGGTCTCGATCAGGTGCAGGTCGACCGCCGCCCGGAACGCCGGCGCCACCGCCGCCGCCGCGCGCAACGCGTCGGCCATCAGGGTGCCCCGCCCCGGCCCCGCCTCGACCAGCCGCACCGGGTCGGGGGAGCCCATCGCGCGCCATGTCTCGGCGGCCCAGAGGCCCAGCAATTCGCCAAAGACCTGGCTGATTTCCGGCGCCGTGGTGAAGTCGGCGAACGGGTCGTGGGTCGCGTAGTACAGCGCGTTGGCGCGCGCCATGAAGGCGTCGAGCCGCTCCATCTAAGCCGTTGCAATCGCGACGACCGGCCGCGCGCGCCACATCAAGAACAGACCGGCCAGCAGCATCGGCACCGACAGCGCCTGCCCCTCGGTGACGCCGCCGGGCAGGAAGCCCATGAACCAGTCCGGCTCGCGGAACAGTTCTCCGACGATCCGCGCCACCGCGTAGCCGGCCAGGAACGCGCCGGTCAGGAAGCCGAACCGCGCCCGCACCCGCTCGCGCCGCGCCAGCACCACCATCAGCGCGAACAGCACGATGCCCTCGAGCGTCGCCTGATACAGCTGGCTGGGGTGGCGCAGCAGCTGCCGCTCGTCGCCCGGGAACACCATCGCCCACGGCAGCCACGACGGCGCCTCGCGACCCCACAGCTCGCCGTTGACGAAGTTGGCGACGCGGCCGAGGAACAGCCCGATCGGCGCGGCGACGGCGATCCGGTCGGCGAACCCCAGGATCGACAGCCCCTGCTGCCGGCAGAACAGCGCGATCGCGCACGCGACGCCGAGCATCCCGCCGTGGAACGACATGCCGCCGTCCCACACCGACAGCACCGCCGCCGGGTCATGCAGGTAGACCGACGTGTGGTAGAACAGCACGTAGCCGAGCCGCCCGCCGACCACCACGCCGAGCGTCGCCCAGGTCAGGAAGTCGTCGACCTGCAGAACGCTCGCTACCGGCGGCGCCGCCCGCACCAGCCGCCGCACCAGCCGCCAGCCGAGCAGCAGCGCGGACAGGTAGGCGATCGCGTACCAGCGGATCTTGATCGGCCCGATGGTGTGCAGCCGCCCCGCCCACATGAACGAGATCGAGCCGAAATCGTGCAGCACCGGGTCGATGACCGGGTATTGCATCAGCGCCGGCCGGTTGTGCGGATCGTCATCGTGCCCCCTATATGTCGCTCGTCGCGGGCCGGAAAGCGGTCCGCCCTGTCAGGAGCACGGAGATGGCCGACCGCCCCCGCTTTTTCGACGACCTCGCCGGCGTCGCCGGTGGTGCGATGTCCGCGCTGATGGGTGTGCGCGAGGAGTTCGACAGCGTCGTGAAGGCCCGGATGGAGGACGCGATTCGCCACTTCGACCTGGCCAAGCGCGAGGAGCTGGACGCGGCGATGCAGCTGGCGGCCAACGCGCGGGCGGGCCAGGAGCTGGCGGAGGCGAAGCTGGCGGCACTCGAGGCGCGGGTCGCGGCGCTGGAGGCCGGCGCCGAGCCGCGGGTGCGTCCGGCGGTCGAGGGCGGCGGGCCGGGGGTGATCGCCTAGCGCACTCTCCGGATTGCTGCGCGCGCGTCGGGCAAGTCGTTGCTGAGGCGTGTCGGGCGTGTTATGATTAATTATGACGTATCTTGCGATATGCGCGATATTCAGAAATGAAGAGCCGTATCTCAAGGAGTGGCTCTCTTATCATTACAGTCAGGGCGTGAGACATTTCGTTCTTTATAACAACGAGAGCACGGACGGCAGCGTAGCCGTCATCGAGCAATGGGCCCACCGGGCGATCGTCGTCATCGTCGATTGGCCGGGCAAAGGCAACCAGGTTGCCGCCTACGCCGACATGATCTCACGCTACCGCTACGTCGCGGAATGGTGCGCCTTCATCGACTGCGACGAGTTTTTGTGTCCGCAGTCGAATGTGACCCTCATCGATATACTTCTTGGACTCGGCGGCGAGACCGATGGTCTATACGTCCACTGGTTGATGTTCGGATCTGCTGGCCACGTTGAGCGCCAGCCCGGATTTGTTACGGAGACGTTCTGTTGGCGGGCGCCGGATGACTTCGGGGCACACTTTCTTGGGAAGAGCGTGATACGCCTGAGTGCCGCAACGGGCTCAGGCATCCATACGTTGCCGTCTCGCGGGCCGATGGTCAACGATGCCGGTTGGCAGGTGGATCAGGCGCTGGCGACGGGGCAGATCATGAAAAGCCATCGGCTGGTCGCATTAAACCATTACTTCACCAAGTCTCGCGAAGAGTGGAACGACCGCCGGTCGCGCGGCAGGGCGGACAAGCTCGACAGCGACCCCCAACACTATCGCCCGGACCACGAGTTTGGCGAGCACGACATCAACTTAGTCTACGACGATCGCGCGGCGATGTTCATGCAGGCGGCACGCGCCATGTTCTACCTGCCCTCGTCGGTTGCAACGTTTCACCCGCTTCCGTCGCCCGCGCACCTGAAAACGGTCCACGGCACGCTGCTATGTTTCGACGAGGTGTCGCTGCAACCGACCCATTGCTCCACCGAGGACATCTCGGCCACGTGCAGCCCCTTGGTCGCCGAATTCGCGGGCGATGGCCACGCGCTACTTCACTTTAGACATCCGGCGATGCCGGGCGGCGTCGTCCCGATCGACGGGCAGAGCTGTTTCGCTGTCATCACCGTGAATGGCGGCCCAGCGTTGCACCTGCGCGCCGACGAGTTGTTTCTTTGCGCGGAAGCCGGCTCGGGTCACCTACGTGTTAATCGGATAGCGGCAGAGAGCTGGGAGACGTTTGTCGCGATAGCGACCCCCAGGGCCTGATGCCCGGCTACGGTCGTCCGCGTCCCGTTTGCCGGGGCAACGCGCGTTGGTGGCGGGTCAGTTCGGATTTTAAAAAGCGACCCTATATCAATCTTGCCGTATGCCGTCCGTGTTGTACGGCCTGACCAATGATCGAAGAGTAACAATCTTGTCGGTGCTGGTCGTCTTAGTCGGAATCATCATCGTCAGGGTCTGAACGAGGAAGTCAGACGGGCTTTCACACGTCCAAGTAAGAACACTAAGCGCGACAGATCGGGAAGGAATTGAAACTAGCTCTTTACTCGATCGTGCCGTTTCATGAAGCTTGCGTGAAAACAGGTCAGCTGGTTTTCTTTAATTCAGAAAACGCCCAGCGCAATCGCCTGTCGGCTCACGAGTAAATCGTTGTTTAGGTCGATATGGAGCAGTTTGGCTACGTCGATAACGGCTTGTCAACTAATCACACTGCCAACTCCACCATCACCGGCACGTGGTCCGACGGGCGCGGCCAATCCCGGGCACCCTGCAGCACCGTGTGCGACCGCAGCGCCGGCACCAGATCCCGCGTCACCCAGATGTGGTCCAGCCGCCGGCCCCGGTTGGTCACCTTCCAGTCGTCGTTCCGATAACTCCACCACGTATAGAGCTTGCGCTTCGCCGGCACGAAGTGGCGCAGCGCGTCGACCCAGCCGTCGGCCAGCCACGCCAGCAGCGCCGCCGTCTCCACCGGGGTGTGGCTGACGACGTCGAGCAACTGCCGATGGCTCCAGACGTCGTGCTCCAGCGGGGCGATGTTGAGGTCGCCGACCAGCACCGCCCGCCGCCTCGGCTCGCCGCGAAACCAGTCGTGCGCCTCGGCCACGAAGTCGAGCTTGTGCGCGAACTTGTCGTTGCTCTCGCGGTCGGGGACGTCGCCGCCGGCCGGGACGTAGAAATCGTGCAGTTCGACCGGTCCGCTCGGCACGTCGAGCCGCACGCCGAGGTGCCGGCAGTCGCCCCGCCCGCACCAGTCGGGGCTGTCGTGCAGCTCGGTCATCGGCACGCGGGACAGGATCGCGACGCCGTTATACCCCTTCATGCCCCGGTGCAGGACGTGCGGGTAGCCGATCGCGCGCGCCGCCTGCGGGAACAGCGGGTCCGGCACCTTGGTCTCCTGCAGGCAGATCACGTCCGGGTCGAGCGCCACCATCACCCGGAGCAGCAGCGGCCAGCGCAGCCGCAGCGAGTTGATGTTCCATGTGCAGACACGAAGCCGGGGCATGAGCCGAGCGAAACGCCAAACCATGCGCGTGGCAAGGCTTGCCCAAACGGACGGACCCGCACAGGATCGTTGTATGAGCCACTTAAGACACCTCGCGGCGTTTGGCGTGCTGTTGACCCTGGTGTCACCGGCGCTGGCCGACGTGCCGGTCGGCAGCATCGAGATCATGAGCGGTCCGGCCGCCAGCTACGGCCAGTCGATCGCCGCGGGCCTAAAGCTCGGATTCGGCGAGGTGAACGAGAAGGGCGTGCTCGGCGGCCAGAAAATCGTGCTGACGCTGGAGGACACCGGCGGCAACAAGGACAGCGCCATCGCGGCGGCGCGCACGCTGATCGGCCGCGACAAGGTGGTGGCGATCATCGGCCCCACCCTGTCGACCGAGATGTTCGCGGTCGGCCCGATCGCCAACCAGCGCGGCGTGCCGATCATCGGCACCTCGACCACCGCCGAGGGCATCACCGCGATCGGCCCCGACGTGTTCCGGGTGTCGCTGCCCGAAGCGGTGGTGATCCCGGTCACGTTCGCCCAGGTGAAGGCGCGCGGGGTCAAGTCGGTCGCGCTGATGTATGCCAACGACGACGCGTTCTCGAAGTCCGGCCACGACGCGATGGTGCGGGCGGCCAAGGCGGACGGGATGACCATCGTCGCCGACGAAAGCTTTGGCAGCCGCGACACCGACTTCTCGGCGCAGCTGACGAAAGTAATCGAGCTGAAGCCGGACGCGCTGGCAATCTCCGGCACGGTCGAGCCGACCAGCGGCATCCTGCTCGCGGCCAAGACGCTCGGGCTGCCGGCGAAAACGCTGCTGATCGGCGGCAACGGGGCGAACAGTCCAAAACTCGGCGAGATCGCGGGGGCGGCGGCGGACGGGCTGATCGTCGGCTCGCCCTGGTCGCTCGGCAAGGATGACCCGCTCAACAAGGCGTTCGTCGAGAACTACACGAAGGCCGTCGGCAAGCCGCCCGACCAGTTCGCCGCCCAGGCCTACGACGCGGCGCACATCCTGGGCGCGGCGATCGACGCGTCGGGCGACGGCACCTCGGCGCACATCCGCGACGCGCTGCTGAAGGTGCACTACACCGGCGTCACCGGCCCGTTCTCGTTCGACGCCAACCGCGATCCCGCGCGCACCGAGGGCGTCGTCGTGTTGGAGATGCGCGGCGGCCATTTCCGCATCCTGCCGGCGCCCTGAGTAGCGACCATGCTGGACCAGCAACTGCTGAACGGGATCGTGCTGGGGGCCACCTACGCCCTGTTCGCGACCGGCTTCACCCTCGTGTTCGGCGTGCTCCGGGTGATCGACCTGACCTACGGCGTGCTGGTGTCGGTGGCCGGCCTGCTGGCGTGGTGGCTGACCGCGGCCGGGTTGCCGCTGATCATCGCGTTGCCGCTCGACTGCCTCGCCTGTGCGGCTTTGGCGGTGGCGTTGCAGGCGCTGCTGATGCGCCGCCTTCGCCGCCGCGCCGCCCCCGAGATGGCGTCGCTGATGGTGACGCTCGGCGCCGCGCTGACGCTGTACGCGGTGCTGTCGTCGTTCGCCGGCCCGGACATCCGCCGCCTGCCGGCGACCCTGCTGCCGCAAAACGCGATCGAGTTTCTCGACCTGCGGGTGACGGTGGCGCAGCTGTTGGTGCTGGGCGCCGCGTTGGCGGCGGTGCTGGCGCTGACCGTCTCGCTGCGCGCGACGCGGTGGGGGATCGCGGTGCGGGCGCTGGCGGAACGGCCGGAGGCGGCCAAGCTGGTCGGCATCGACACCGCACGGCTCGCGTCGATGGTGGCGGCGGTCGGCGGCGGGCTGGCGGGGCTGGCCGGCGCGCTGATCGCGCTCACCAGCAACGCGGTGCAGCCGTACATGGGTGAGGCGCTGATGCTGCGCGGCTTCGTCGTGGTGATCGCCGGCGGCCTCGGCAGCATACCAGGCGCACTCGCCGCAGGGCTGGCACTCGGGTTGATCGAGGGGCTGACCGCCGCCTACCTCGACTCCGAGCTGAAGGAGGCGGTGGCGTTCACCATCCTCGTCGTCGTGCTGTGGACCCGTCCTTCCGGCCTGTTCGGCCGGTCCAGCATGACCCGCGCCTGATGACGATCATGCCGTCGGACCTGGACGACTTTCTGTTCACCTACGGCGGCACTGTGGACGCGGTCGGCGTCAACGCGCTGCTGGGCCTGGCGATGTACGTGGTGCTCGCGGTCGGCCAGCTTTCGGTCGGGCAGGCGGCGTTCATGGGGCTCGGCGCGTACGGGGCCGGCCTGGTCGCGGTGCAAACGGGGTTGCCGATGTGGTTGCTGCTACCGGTGGCCGCCGCCGTGCCGGTGCTCGTGGCGCTTGCGATCGGCGTGCCGACGTTGCGGCTGTCGGGCGTGCATCTGGCGATCGCCACCATCGGCCTCGGCGAGGTGCTGCGCGCGACCTACAACAACCTCGACATTGCCGGCGGTGCGATGGGCCTTTCGGGCATCGCCCAGCCCGACCCGCAGGTCGCCGGCACCATCGTGATTTACGCCTTTCTGGTCCTGTTGACGGTGGCGTTGTGGCGGCTGGCCGGCACCGGCGTCGGCCGCGCCATGGCGGCGATGCGCGGCGACCCGATGGCGGCGCGCGCGGTCGGCATCCCGATCGACCGGTTCGGCCTGGTGGCGCTGTGCGTCTCGGCCGCGATCGCCGGCGTCGCGGGGGCGCTCGAAGCCTGGAGCAGCGGCACGGTGTCGCCGAACAGCTACGGGTTCGAGCCGGCGGTGACGATCCTGGCCTACGCGCTACTGGGCGGCACCGCGACGCCGCTCGGCCCAGTGCTGGGCGCGGTGGTGCTGACGCTGCTGCCCGAAGTGCTCAGGCCGCTGTCGACGGCCACACTCGACCTGCGGCTGGTGGTCGACGGCTTGGTCATCGTGGCGGTCGTGCTGTTCCGCCCGGCCGGCTTGCTGACGCTGCGGCTGCGGCGCGGCTGATGCTGCACCTCGATAGGCTCACCCGCCGCTACGCCGGACTGCTGGCGGTCGATGCGGTCACCTTGGACATCCCGACCGGCGGCGTGCACGCGCTGGTGGGGCCGAACGGGGCCGGCAAGACGACGCTGTTCAACATGGTCAGCGGCCTGGTGGCGCCGAGCAGCGGCCGGGTCCTGCTCGACGGGCTCGACCTGACCAGGCTGCCGCCCGAGCGGCGCGCGCGCGCCGGCATCGGCCGCACCTTCCAGGCGATCCGGCTGTTCCCCGACCTCACGGTGCGCGAGACGGCGATGGCCGGCGTCCGCACTCGCACCGGGCCAATCCGGGCGATCCTCGGCTTCGGCAGGAACGAGGCCAAGGCGGTGCGGGCGCGGGCCGAGGCGACGCTCGACCGCGCCGGTCTCGCGCGCGACACGTTTGACCGGATCGCCACCACGCTGTCGTACGGCGACCAGCGCCGCCTCGAGATCGCCCGCGCGCTGGTGGCCAACCCGCGCCTGCTGCTGCTCGACGAGCCGGCGGCCGGGATGAACCCGAACGAGACCGCGCGGCTGGGCAAGCTGGTGCGGAGCATCGCCGCCGACGGCGTCACCGTGTTGCTGGTCGAGCACGACATGGGCTTCGTCATGGGCATCGCCGACACGCTGACCGTGCTGAGCTTCGGCCGGCTGATCTTCCACGGCCGTCCCGAGGCGGGCCGTTGCGAGCCGTGCGTCGTGGAGGCGTACCTCGGCCACAAGCTCGCGGCGCAACTGGCGCAGCCGCAGTTGGTCGGCGATTGAGCACGCTGGCCATCGCCGGCCTGCACGTCCGGCATGGCAAGACCGAGGCGGTGCGCGGCGTCGACCTGATGTGCGAGACCGGCCAAATCACCGCGCTGATCGGCGCCAACGGGGCGGGCAAGACGACGTTGTTGCGGGCGGTCAGCGGCTTGGTCGCCACTAGCCAGGGCACCGTCAGCCTGGACGGGAGTGTCATTACCGGCCACTCGCCGCATTTGATCGCCCGCGCCGGGATCGGCCACGTGCAGGAAGGCCGGGGCATCTGGCCGACGCTGACGGTCGACGAGCACCTGCGGCTCGGCGGTTGGGGCGTCGACCCCGCGACCGCGCGGGACCGCCGCGCCGAGGTGCTGCAGCGGTTGCCCCGGCTGGCCGAGCGGCTGGAACAACGCGCCGGCTCGCTTTCGGGCGGCGAGCAGCAGATGGTGGCGATCGGCCGCGCGCTGATGGCCGGCCCCCGCGTGCTGCTGCTGGACGAGCCGAGCATGGGCCTGGCGCCGCTGATCGAGGACGCGATCTTTCGCATGCTGGCAAGCCTGCGCGAACAAGGGGCGACGCTGCTGCTGGTCGAGCAGAACGCCTCGGCCGCGCTCGACATCGCCGACGCCGCCTATGTGCTGGAGGGCGGTCGGATCACGCTGCACGGCCCGGCGGCCATGGTGGCGCGCGATCCGGCGGTGCTGCGCGCCTATCTCGGCGGCGTTTAGCAACAATATTGTGTAAGAACTAGCTCCGATCACGTCTACGCGTGACCTCGACACTGTCACTGTTCCCGCCCGTTCTCACCGATATGTTTGCGACAAGCCGATGAAACCAGTAACGAAAATTCTCAAGTCGCCCGACGCCATCACCGACATCCGTCCGCAATGGGATGCGCTTTGGGAGCGCGCGGGCGGCAGCTATGTTCAGTCCTCGACCACCTGCCTCGCCGCGTGGCAGCGAATGCTGCAACCGTCGGGGGCGCGGCTGGCGATCGCCGCCAGCTTCGAGGGCGCCGACTTGGTGGCACTGTGGCCGGTGCATTTGCGACGACGGGGTCTGTGGCGGGTGTTGAGCCAGGTTGGCCCGATGGCCGGCGAGTTCTCCAACGTCCTGGTCGAACCAGGCCCGCTCGCGCAACAACGCGTCGCGGCCCTGTGGCAGGCGGTTGGACGGTTATCGATCGCTGACCTCGCGATCGTACCATTTGTCGATGCGGCGACACCGCTCGGGGCCGTGCTGTCCGCCGACCGTCGCGTGGTGGCCGCCGATCGCGACGTGGCTCCCTACGTCGCATGGCGCGGCGGCGAGACTTGGGACGCATACTACAAGTCGCTGAGCGCCTCGTATCGGAAGGTGCAGAACAAGAAGCGGCGGCAGTTGCTGGAACTGGGTGACTTGCGGTTCGAGGTCGTATCGGACCCAACCCGCACGCCCGCGTTGATCGCCTGGATGCTGCGGGAAAAACGCGTCTGGGCGGATCGCGCCAACAAGCGCGGAGCGTGGCTGTTCTCGCCAGCCTACGAGGCGTACCTGACGAGCCTCGCGACGGCACGGCACTCGGCCCCCGGGTTCGTCGTGTTCCTGTTGTCGCGTGACGGCGAGCCGGTGGCGGCGCAGTTCGCGATGGTCGGGCCGCGCCACGTCGACTGGATCATGGCGAGCTTCGCGTCGCAGTTGGCCCGCTTCTCGCCGGGCACGATCTTGAACGAGCATTGTCTGAAGTTCGCGCACGACCGTGGGCTGAACGTCGAGTCCGGGGCCGGCAAGGAAGAGAACAAGTTATTCTGGAGCCGTAATGACGCGCGTGAGACGGTTAATTTCCGCATTGCCTTGTCGCCTTGGGGCGCAGTCGGCGAACGGACGTTTCGGCTTGCCACGCAGGCGCGCGCGCGCCTGGCACAGCGTCAGTCCCGCATCGTCCAGGCTTCGCCACCGGCGGAAGAAACCGCCGAGGCAGGCGGTGTCCAGCTCCCCGGCGTCAGCGCCTGAGCCGCCACGACGAGAAGCCAGCGGCTTCCGGCAATGACGGCTCAGACACGGTGGTCGGTGTCGTCTCGATCAGGCGTGCTTGTGCAGCTTCTGGCCCCGGTGTGGCGCGTGCGCGGGCGGACCCGCGGGCGCGGCGGCAACGGGAGCCTTCGGCGCGGCGGCCTTGGGCGCAGCGGTCGGCGTGGTCGCGGCGGTGGACGAGATAGCGGAAACGCTCATCGGGTGATCTCCTTGGATCGACGTCTTCCCGGTGTTCGGGACGGCGCGATCCTGCCGCCCTTAGGTGAAAGATCGGTTAATCGTTGGTTCAGGGTGACCCACGCGGGCGCGTGATCGCTGGCGTTGTCTTCGCCCCGCACCGCGCGGTCCACGCCCGCATCGATCAGACAAGGGACCAGCGCCGGACTGAGCAACAAGTGGTCGATGCGCAGCCCGGCGTCGCGCGCCCAGCGATCGCGCATGTAGTCCCAGAACGTGTAGATCG
>JAABUX010003960.1_pt1 | contig 19145 bp, 19 predicted proteins | sample 5561851 | NCBI WGS metagenome assembly JAABUX01 (sample SAMN10711883, study PRJNA513361) | rock metagenome | isolation source: Antarctica rocks | place: Antarctica: Victoria Land, Richard Nunatak red sandstone | collected 2016-01-03 | reverse complement strand
CCGCAGAGCGCGTGCAGCGTCTTGGGTAGGGCAGATCGCATGCGGGTACCCGCCCCGGCGGCCAGCACGATCACCGTCACGGCGGCCTTCTCGTGCTCGGACAGAACGTCTCCTCCGAACCTCGGCTGGGCGCTCTGGCCAGCCTACCGGGCAAGCTCCGCCACCTGGATTCGAACCAGGACCTGCAGACTCCAAAGGTCTGTGTGCTGCCGTTACACTATGGCGGACCGGACGCGGGCCTCACCAGCCCGCGCGGCGCGGCGCAATCCCCCCACGCCGCGGATCACCGTATCGCCGGGAGTGCCGGGGCTGCGCCCGTGGGTGCGCGGGCGGCCCCGGGCAGTCAGCCGGTGCTGGCCGCGATCCGGGCCCCTGGCACCGGCCCATGCGCCACCCGAACGGCCCGGCACACCCCGAAGCCAGCCAGCTGTGCGGCGAGTTCGGCTGCCCCGGCGCGGTCAGCTGCCAGCAGCGCGACCGTAGGCCCCGACCCGGACACCACGCCGCCCAGCGCCCCGAGCTCGGCTCCCGCGGCCAGCACCCGACGCAGCGCCGGACGAAGTGAGAGCGCAGCCGGTTGCAAGTCGTTGTGCAGCGCCGCGCCAAGAGCCACCGCGTCGCCGCTGCGCAGCGCCGCCAGGACCGGCTCCGGACCCGGACCGGGCCGGGTGCTGCGCGCCAACTTGTCGAAAGCGTCGTAGACCGGAGGGGTGGCCAGCCCCACGCCGGCCAAAGCCAGCACCCAGTGGTAGCTGCCACGGGCCAGCACCTCGGTGAGCACCTCACCCCGACCGGTGCCCAGCGCCGTCCCCCCGTGCAACGCGAACGGGACATCGCTGCCCAGCCGAGCGGCGAGGGTGATCAGCTCGGACCGCTCACACCCAGTCCCCCAGAGGGCGTCGAGGGCGATGAGAGCCCCCGCGGCGTCGGCCGACCCGCCGGCCATCCCTCCAGCGACGGGGATCGCCTTGACGATGTCCAAGACCGCGCCGGCAGCCGTGCCGGTGTGCCGAGCCAGGAGCATTCCCGCCCGGTGCGCGAGGTTAGCCGGGCCGGCGGGGACCTCGCCGGCGCCTTCGCCTCGCACGTGCACCGACAGCCGGGTTCCGGGGGTGGCGGTCACCTCGTCGTAGAGCGCCACCGCCTGAAAGACGGTGGCAAGCTCGTGGTAGCCGTCGCTGCGCCGTGGCCCCACCGACAGGACAAGGTTGAGCTTCGCCGGTACCCGGGCGGTCACCGGCTCTGGCACGCCCGCGAGCAGCGGCTGATCAGGCAGGGCCGCTCCTTCGGGCCGGGGCCAACAACGGCCAGCCTAGAGCGGTCCCAGCGCCGGCGGCGGGGCGATCCCGGCCAGCCGGGCGTAGTCGGCGACAGCCAGGGTCTCCCCCCTCGCCCGTGGGTCGATCCCCGCGGCTGCGAGCGCTGCCTCGGCGGCTGGCGGGGAGCCATAACTCGCCGCAAGCGCGGCACGCAGCGTCTTGCGTCGCTGACCGAACGCGGCGTCGATCAGCCCGAACGTGGACATCCGCAGCGCCTCGGGGCCGGCCGGCTCCCGGCGCACGATCTGCACCAGCACCGAATCCACGTGGGGGGCCGGCCAGAACACCGAGCGGGCCACCGTCCCGACGACACGTACCTGCGACCACCACGCCGCTTTCACCGAAGGAATGCCATAGGTCCGACTACCGGGTGGGGCGGCGAGACGCCTACCCACCTCGGCCTGCACCATGACCAGGCCGCTGCGCAGGTCCGGCAGCCGTTCCAGCAATCCCAGCAGCACCGGCACGGCAACGTTGTAGGGCAGGTTGGCGACAAGCCCCGTCGCGGGGGCCCCTGGCAGGTCAGCGCGCGTGAGCTGCAGGGCGTCGGCGGTCACCACCTCCAGCGCGGCGGCCGCATCGGGGAGGCGCCCGGCAACCGTGGCCGATAACGCTGCGGCCAGCACCGGGTCGACCTCGACGGCCACCACCTCGGCCCGCGCCGCGAGCAGCGCAAGGGTCAACGAGCCGAGCCCCGCGCCGATCTCCAGCACCCGGTCACCGGGCCGCACCTTGGCCAGGGCCACGACGCGGCGCACCGTGTTGGCATCGACCACAAAGTTCTGACCCCTGGCCTTGGTCGGGGCCACGCCGAGCCTGGCGGCCAACGCACGCAGCTCGCCAGCGCCCAGCGGTCCGGCGTCAGAGGTACTGACCGCAGACCGGCCAAGACGAGCGACCAGTCCGGCCGTAAAGGATCTGGGCCCGGTAGGTCTGCTCGGAAGCCGACGCGTCAATGGGGTCACCCGCGCCCCCCACGCCATGCCAGGTCGCGGCCGAGAACTGGTAGAGCCCGCGGTAGGTGCCACTCGGCGACACCGCCCGCGGGTCGCCGCTGGATTCGCAGTTCGCCAGGGCCGCAAAGTTCAGCCCCTGGCCAGAGTTCGGGTAGGCGACATCCGCCGGAGCGGGCGGCAGCGCTGGCGCTGGGGGTGGGGGCACCGGCATTGTCCCCACCCCGATGATCCGCGGCCGCATCGGTGTCGTCTCGATCTGCGAGGTGAGGGTCCGGCTCGCTTCCTTGCCGTTGGTCGTGTGGATCGCGAACACGAGTTGCAGGACCCCGTCCTGCCCGTCGTCCACCACCCTGGTGCTCCCGACGTAAAGCGAGCCGTCGGCGACCTGGCTCGTGCTGCGCGGCATGATCTGCGAGGCGGTCACGGAGGCGTCCGAAACGCGGGTGACGCGCTCCACCAGACCCTCGGCCGGGTAACTGTCAGCCGGCGTCGAGAGCAGATCCTTCGGCCCGATGGTGACCTTGCTGTCCCGCAGGACCTCAGCGACCGTGGCCCGGGTGCTAAGCACCGTCCGGACCTTGCCGTCGGCAACCAGCCGCACCCGCTGCGGCAACCGGACGGTGAGCACCGCCCCGTCCAGGCCGATCTGCCTGGATCTGGAGGCGGACACGTACTCACCCGGTCGAATCAGCCCAAGTTGATCCAGTGCCTCGCTGACGCTGGTCGCGGTGACCCACACCCGGCGGGTGGCGTCGTGATCCAGGGTGAGGGTGAGCAGCCGGCCACGGCGGATCACGATCGTGCCGTGGTCGGCGATCTTCGCCCCCAGATCCGGCGTGATGTCGTCATGACTGCTCACCGGCACCCCCGCACCGGCGAGGACGCCGCCAACGCTCGACGCGCCGGTCCGAACCTGCCGCTCCTGGCCGTCGATGCGCAAGGTGATGTGGGCGGGCTTGCCCTGGCGCAAAAAGGCGACGCTGCCGGCGACGACGGCGACCAGGAGAGCGACCTGCAACAGCAAGATCAGCGGGCGGCGGGCGGCAGGCGGCAGGCAGGGGGGCAAGAGGTCTCCGGGGCCGGGCTGTCCGGACAGGGGCAGGCCGCGACCCACCCACTGATCTGGCCGGGTGGTACGGCCGCTGGAGCTTCCCCACTCCGGCGGTCAGATCACGAGACAGTAACGGCTGGATCGTGGTGCGGCAAGTGGGACACCGCGCGGCGCCACGCCACGGCCAGCCCCGTGGCACCTTTCCTTGCGTCAGCACGGGCGGGGGGCGACTCAAGGCGCCCGCGCGTGATCCGCAGCCGCCGGGGCAGGCCGGGCGCCGAGGCGCAGACTCCGGCCTCGGCTACCAGGCGAAGGCGCGGGCGGCGTTGGCCGCGACGGCGGCGCAGGTGAGGTCCACTTGCTCTCCGCGGGCTTGTGCGAGCGCCCGCATCGTGAGCGGGATCAGGTGCGGGCCGTTCGGGCGCCCACGGTACGGAACGGGGGTAAGGAACGGGGCGTCGGTCTCCACCAGTAGCAACTGCGCCGGAACGACGGCCGCCGCCTCCCGCAGCGTTGGCGCGTTCGCGAAGGACACGTTGCCCGCAAAGGACATGAGGTAGCCAGCGTCGGCGCAGCGCCGGGCGAATTCGGCGTCGCCCGAGAAGGCGTGGAACACCGTCACCGCCGGCGCCCCCTCCTCGGCGAGCACCCTTAGCACCTGCTCGTGCGCATCCCGATCATGAATGACCAGCGCCTTGCCGCAGTCCTTCGCAATCTGGATGTGCGCCCGAAAGCTGCTCTCCTGCCGGGCGTGACCTTCGGCGCCCTCAGTACGGAAATAGTCCAGCCCGGTCTCGCCGACAGCGCGGACCTGCGGAAGGGCGGCCAGCCGGGCGATTTCCCGCAACGCCTCGTCAGTAGCGGCGCCCTGAGCGGCCTCGTTGGGGTGCAGCCCCACCGCGGCCCACACGTAAAGATGCTCGGCGGCGACCTGCGCCTGCCAGCGTGAAGTCGGCACATCGACCCCGATCGTCAGGACGGTGCTGACGCCGACCGACCGCGCCAGGGCCACGTTGGCGTCCACCTCACCGTCCATCAGGTCCAGGTGACAGTGCGCGTCGACCACCGGCACCGAAAGTGGCTCGGGCGGCGGCACCGGGGAGGCGTCCCGCGGGCCCCCGTCATGCCGGGTCCTCTTGCTCACCCGTCACCGCCTTCCAGCCGGGCCAGCTCCTCGTCAACCACCGATCGATCAAGCTTGGTGAAAAGCGGCGTCGGGGAGGTGATTGGGGTACCTGCAACGATCCGGGTACGAGCCCAAATTGCTTGCCCCGCAGCGTAATCGCCGCGTATCACCGGGTAAGCGGGGCCGCCGTCGAGGTCCTCGACCTCCTCCAGGCGGGGCATCGACGACCACTCCCCCTGGCCACCCAGCATCGTGTGCACCGCGTTCGAGGAGACCGGGAGGAAGGGGGTCAACAACGTGGCGCCGTCGCGGACCAGCTGCAGGGCCACGTGCAGGATCGACGCGAAGCGTTCCGGCTCCGCCTCCCGCAGCTTCCACGGGGCCTGGTCCGAGAGATACTTGTTGGCTTCGCCAATCACCCGCATCGCCTCGGTGGCTGCCGCCTTCTGCTGCGAGCGCTCCAGCAGCCCGCCGACGGTCGTGAACGCGGTCTCCCCCGCGGCGAGCGCCGCGCGATCCGCCTGCGTGAGGGCGCCCGGCTCGGGGATCGCCCCAAGGTTCTTCGCGGTCATCGACACCGTGCGGTTGACGAGGTTGCCCCACCCGGCGACCAGCTCGGTGTTAGTGCGGGTGACGAACTGCTCCCAGGTGAAATCGGTGTCGTTGTTCTCGGGGCCGGCCACCGCCAGGTAGTAGCGCAGCGCGTCTGGCTGGTAGCGAGCCAGGAAATCACGCACGTAGATCACCACGGCGCGGGAGGAGGAGAACTTTCGTCCCTCCATGGTGAGGAACTCGCTGGAGACCACCTCGGTGGGCAGGTTCAGATGTCCGAGCGGCCCGGGCTTCCCGGCGGGAACGCCCTCGCCGTTGTACCCGAGCAGCAGGGCCGGCCAGATCACGCTGTGAAAAGTGACATTGTCCTTGCCCATGAAGTAGAACGACTCCGCCGACGGGTCGGTCCAAAAAGGGCGCCATGCCTCGTCATCACCGCTACGCCGAGCCCACTCGATCGACGCCGAAAGGTACCCGATGACCGCGTCGAACCACACGTATAACCGCTTGTCCGGGCGGTTCACCCACTCCGGCAGCGGGATGGGGACCCCCCAGTCCAGATCCCGGCTCATCGCGCGAGGCTTGAGATCACCAATGTAGTTGCGGCTGAACTTGAGCACGTTGGTGCGCCAGCCGGTCCGGGTGGACAGCCAGGATCCCAGCGCATCGGCGAACGAGGGCAGGTCCAAGAAGAAGTGCTGACTACTCACGAACTTCGGCGTCTCGCCGTTGATCTTGCTCACCGGATTAATCAGATCCTGCGGGTCCAGCTGGTTGCCGCAGTTGTCGCACTGGTCACCGCGCGCACCGTCGTAGCCGCAGATCGGGCAGGTGCCCTCGATGTAGCGGTCCGGCAGGGTGCGCCCTGTGGAGGGGGAGATCGCCGACAGCGTCGGCGCCTCGGTGATGTAGCCGTTGTCGTACAGCTGGCGAAAAAGGCCCTGGACGACGGCGTAGTGATTGCTGGTGGTCGTGCGCGTGAACAGGTCATATCCCAAGCCCAGGGCCGTGAAGTCTTCGGCGATCATGCGGTTGTACCGATCGACGAGCGCTCGCGGAGCGACTCCCTCGCGGTCCGCCTGCACCTGGATCGGGGTGCCGTGCTCGTCGGTGCCACTGACCATCAGGACGGTGTCCCCCGCCATCCGGTGATACCGGCTGAACACGTCGGAGGGGACGCCGAAGCCGGCGACGTGGCCGATGTGCCGCGGGCCGTTGGCATAGGGCCATGCCACCGCCGTCAGGATGTGCCTGGTCATGGCATCGAGCCTAGTGAGCGGGCGCTACCTGCTTTTTGGCGTCGGCAGCCGGGCTCCGGTGGCGGCCGCATAGACGATCTTGCGTGACATGCCGGTCCGCTCGGCGAGCGCGGTGACCGCGTCGCGCCGGGATGTCCCGGCCTCGACCTCGGCGTCGACCATCGCCTTGAGCTGCTCCGGGTCGATCTCGGTGGCCGCGTCCGCGGTGGGCTGCCCCGCAACAACCAGAGTGATCTCCCCCTTCGGGGGGTCGGCGCGAGCCCCCGCGGCCAGCTCGCCGAGCGCGCCGCGCCGGACCTGCTCGTAGGTCTTGGTCAGCTCCCGGCACAGTGCCGCCGGCCGCTCGGACCCAAAGGCCTCGGCGAAATCTGCCAAGGTGGCGGCGATCCGGTGCGGAGCCTCCAGCACGACAAGGGTGCGCGCGTCGGCCGCCAGCGAGGCCAGCCGCCGGCGTCGCTCACCGGGCTTGCGCGGCAGGAAGCCTTCAACCACGAAACGCTCGCTGGGCAGCCCGGACAACGCCAGCGCGGTGGTCACCGAGGACGGTCCTGGCACCGCCGTCACGCCGGCGCCTGCCTGGTAGGCGGCGCGAACCAGCAGGTAGCCGGGGTCCGACACGCCGGGCATACCAGCATCAGTGACCAGCGCCACCTGCGCACCCGCGGTCAAGGCCTCGATCAGTTCAGGCAGCCGGCCAGCTTCATTGCCGGCAAAAAAACTGACTACTCGGGCACTGACCTCTACCCCCAACCGACGCGTCAGGTCCCGGAACCGTCGGGTGTCCTCTGCGGCAATCACATCCGCGTCCCGCAGCGCCGCCACCAGTCGCGGGGAGGCGTCCCCGACGTTCCCGATCGGGGTCCCGCACAGCACGAGGGGCACGACCGCGATCCTCGCAGGCCCGGCAGCAGGTTCGACACCCGCGCCATCGGTAGGCCGGACCGTACGCTGTCGGGGTGACCGCGACACTCGACGGGCCGGTGCGGGGCAGCCGATCAGCCGCCCAGGACCAAGGGTGCCTCGCCTCACCGGGTACGTCGTGGGCCGAACGGCTCGTTACCCCGCTGCCCCCCGATCGGGTCCTAGGCTGGATCGTTGCCCTGGGCATCGGCCTGCTCGCCGGATTTCTACGCTTCTATCACCTGGGTCGGCTGCTGTGGATGAACGATCCCAGTGGTCAGAAGCTGCCAGCCGGAACACTCACCGGCACGTTCAAGGACAAGGACTCGGGCTGCATCCGGTATTTCCAAAACATCTTCGACGAGACCTACTACCACCACGACGCCCTATCGTTGCTGCACCGCGGCGTGGAGCAGAACTGCCAGAACACCGGGCAGGGCTTCGTCGTGCATCCTCCCGTCGGAAAGTGGCTGATTGCCGGCGGTATCAAGGTTTTCGGCGACAACCCCTTTGGCTGGCGCTTCGCTGCCGCCCTGGCCGGCACGCTCAGCGTGATCATCCTGACCCGCCTGGCGCGGCGGCTGTTCGGCTCGACCCTGCTCGGCGCCTTCGCCGGCCTTCTGCTCGCGCTGGACGGGCTGGAGTTCGTCATGTCCCGGGTTGCTCTGCTGGACATCTTCGTGATGTTCATGGAGTTGGTGGCGCTCGCCTGCCTGGTACTTGACCGGGAACATGGTCGGCGGCGCCTGGCGGTGCGACTGCCCGCCGCCGGAAACCCCTATCCGGGGCCGCGACTGGGCTTTCGGCACTGGCGGCTGGCGACCGCTGTGTTCCTGGGGCTCTCCGTGGGGGTGAAATGGAGCGGCCTTTACATCATCCCGGCCTTCGCGGCCCTCGCGTTCGCCTGGGACGTCGGGGCCCGGCGCACCGCCGGCATCCGCTCACCGGTCCGCGCCACCATCCGCAAGGACTGGCTGGGCTGGGTTCCCTCCTACACGGCAATCCCAGTGGCCGCCTACACGGCCAGCTGGACCGGCTGGTTCCTGGGCTCCGACGCCACCGCCTGGGACCGGCACAACGTCACCCTGCACGGTCAGACGGTGCGCCGCAGCGGGGTGGTCGGCAGCACGCAAAACTGGCTGGCCTACCAGTGTGACGCGTACAACTTCCATAAGAATCTCACCGACAACGATCATTATGGTGGCGGGGTATTCGTCCCGATCATTAACTTCTGCAAGGACCCCAGTACATTTCACGCCGCAGGCAAGCTGCACCCTTACCTATCAAAACCTGTGGGTTGGCTGTTCCTGTCGAGGCCGGTCGATTTCTACTTCGAACAGCCAGGCCGCGGGCAAGCCGGCTGCCACACTGACAAGTGCGTAAAGCAGGTGCTCGCGATCGGAACTCCCGCGATTTGGTGGGCGTCCATCGCCGCGCTGCTGGTGGTGCTCGGGATCTGGTTGGCGCGGCGGGACTGGCGCGCCGCGCTGATCCTGGTCACGTTCACCTTTGGTTTCTTCCCGTGGATGCTGAACATGTCACGGCAGATGTTCTTGTTCTATGCGCTACCGATCCTACCGGTGATGATCTTAGCGATCACCATGGTCGCCGGACTCATCCTTGGCGGACCGGGTAGCTCCGAGCGGCGCAGACGGGTCGGGGCGGCGGCCGTCGGCGGCTACCTGCTGCTGGTGATAGCCAACTTCTTCTTCCTCTACCCGATCCTCGCCGGCGACACGATCAGCTACTCGGCGTGGCAGGCCCGAATGTGGTTTCCCGGGTGGATCTGACCATGCACCATCCCGCAGTCGAGGAGTACCTGGAGACCATCTTTCATTTGGAGGAGTCCGGGGTGCCGGCGATGCGAGCCCGGCTGGTGGAACGGCTCAAGTTCAGCGCGCCTTCGGTCAGCGAGCAGATCAAGCGGCTCGAACGCGAGGGGTATGTCCAACTCGGGATCGATCGCACCATCAGGTTCACCGCCGAGGGGAGGGCCTATGCCGCGGCGGTGGTGCGGCGGCACCGGCTCGCCGAGCGCCTGCTCGTCGACATGCTCGGCCTGCCGTGGCATCAGGTGCACGAGGAGGCCGGGAGACTTGAGCATGCGATCTCCCCGTTGCTGGAGGCCCGGCTGGTCGCCGTCCTCGGGGATCCGGTGACCTGCCCGCATGGCAACCGGATTCCCGGTTCGAGGCAACCCTACGAGCCCGGGCCGACGCGGGCGCTGTCGAGCGTGGCTCCCGGCCAGAGCGCCACGCTGGTGCTGGTGGAGGAGGCCCTGCAGGCCGACCACGCGACCCTGCGCGAGATGGAAGCCGCCGGGGCCATGCCGGGTGCCACCGTCAGGGTGAAGCCCAGCGGAACCTCATACGTCGTTCTGGCGCCCGCCGGAAGCTGCGTGCTGGGATCGGCCGCCGCCGGCCAGGTGCAGGTATCAGCCTGACCGTTAGGCGCCCGCCGCGGTGACCACCATGTCGGTGGCAAAACCGAGGAACAGTCCCAGCAGCACGCCCCACATCAGCAGCTCACGCCGTCCCGACCTCTCGGCCACCTTCAGCAGGGCGAAGACCACGTACAGGATCGAGCCGGCGGCCAAGGTCAAGAACAGCACGCTGATCGGGGTCGAGGTGAGGCTTCGGCCGATCACCGTGCCGACGAACGTCGGAGCCCCACCGATGAGGCCAAGGCCGAACAGATACCGCCAGGACGGAAGAGCCGCGTCGCTGGTCAGTGGCGCGATGATGCCGAAACCCTCGGTCGCATTGTGCAGGGCGAAACCGATGACCAACAGTGTCGCTAGTGAAATCGCGCCGCTCCCGGCGGCGTTCCCGATGGCCAAGCCCTCGCCGAAGTTGTGTAAGCCGATCCCGACCGCGATCAGCAGGGCAAGCTGACGCGCGGGGCTGGCGAAGCGCCCGGATCGGGTCGGGGCGTCAAGTTCGCCAACGGTCATGGCTCCTGGGCCAAAGGCCCGAGGCGGCGTTGGCGACGGCCTCGCGCCGGCCCGCCTGCCCAGGTAGCGCTCGTAGTAGACCAGAGTCATCAAACCGGTCGTGAGGCCCCCGAAAAACAGCGCCCCGTAGCCCCAGACCGGCGCCAGGCCGCCGGTGTGATCGTGCAGCTTGATCAGCGCATCGTCAATGGGCGCAAACCCGTGCGACAGCACATCCCAGACGAGAAACAACAGGACGCCGATGGCCGTGGCCGAAAGGAACAGCTTCAGTGAGGGGCGCGGCGAACGTAGCCGGGCCAGTGGCATGCCCAGAAAGATCGTGACGCCGGCGATGAAGCCGAGCAGGTCGGTTCGGACGGCGCTCACCCCCTTAGGTTAGGTTCCCCTTAGCGGTTCACGCAAGTCGGGGTTGATCGTTGGGGCTCCTTCGAACGCAAGCGGCGCGTTGCCCCGCGGCGGAGTGCCGCTAGCGGACGAACTCGAACATCCGCGAGCCGGCCAGCAGTTGGCGAGGCGGCTCGGTAAGCCGATGCACACCAACCGAAAACAACACGTCGTCAGGTGCTTCGAAGGCGCATTCCTCGAAACCATCGTCCGCGAACCAGCCACGGATGTTGCCGGTCATGTCGGGTGCCCGGCGCGATCGGGTCCAGATGACAGTGGCGGCCGGGGCGCACAACTGCGGCAAGGCAGTGATCGTCCGCTCCACGTCGTCGTCGCTGACGTTGCCGAACACGCCGCACATGAGGACGAGACCTGCGGGGACCGCGTCCACATAGGAGTCCATGAGGCCGGCATTTGCACAGCGGACACCTACCTGGGAAAGGCCGTGGCTGACAGCCGTCTGTCGGGCCGCGGCGGCATTGCGCGGGTCGAACTCGATGAGCGTCACTTGCACGTGATCAGCCCCTGGCCGGCCCGCGAGCACCTGGAGAATGTCGAGGCCTTGGCCGGCGCACATGCTGACCACGGTCACGGGAGCGGCATCGCAAAGATCGAGCCAGGCGCGAATGTGGCCCTGAACGATCCGCAAGCGTCGGGACAACGGGGAGAACTCATCCGCGTACGGCGTGTGCCAGGAATGCCAGTCGGTCGCCATTCGCCGAGATGATGCCACGGTGTTCGCTTTCGGCGACGCAACCGGGTGGGGAATGCCTCACGTGGCTTTCAGGCACTGCAGAACCTCGCGGGGTGACATCGCTACCAGGTCGGAGTTCGCGGTGGGATCGAACAGGTGACCCCACCCGGCCGCGATCGCCAACGCCCCGGACCGCCGCGCCGCCTCGAGGTCAAGGGGGGAGTCCCCCACGTACGCGGTGTTCACCGGCGCCACGGCAAGCAGCGCACAGGCTCGAAGAATCCCGTCGGGAGCCGGCTTGGGCCGCGTCACGGCGTCGCTGCCAAGCACAAACGCAAAAAGATCCACCAAGCCTGCGTCAGCCAACAGTTGACGTGCGGCCGTCGAACTAGCGCCGGTGAATACGGCAATCGGAACGCTGGCGGCGACGAGCATTTCCAGGACATCAATCACGCCATCGTAAACGGCGATGGAGCTGCGGTGCCGCTGAAGGGCGTCCAGATACAGCCGCTCATCGCGGGCGGTCGCCACTCGCCGAAGGAGTAAGCCCAGAATAGTGCGCGGCGGTCCCTTCGGGTACAGCGCCACAACCTCGTTCGCGGTGTACTCCTCACCGCCGGCGGCCAGCACGGCGTCGCGATACGCGGCGGTGACGCACGACGTGGAATCGATGAGGGTGCCGTCCATGTCGAACACCACCGCGCTCACGCCGCCGCACGCCACCGCCTCAGCATGACTTGGCGGGACGAGAAGCGGGGCTACCTGGCGTGGACTAGAAGCTGCGGCTAAGCGGCGGCCAGGAACGGCGAGGTCGGGCGCTGATCGGAACTGATGGGCAAAAAGGGCTGCTATTCCGCCGTTGGCGAAACCAACCTCCTCGCCGGAGGTCGTGAACATAAGGGGTCGACTGGCTAGCGACGGCCGCGTAGGGACCTGCCCGCGAACAGGACGGCCGCCAGGCCAAGCAGCACTGCGGCGAGCACGGGCACCCCGAGCGGCAAGCCGGTCGCGGCAAGGGAACCCGCCGACCGAGTGGGTGCGGGCTCGGCGGATTGGGCGGTATTGCCAGCCGCCGCCGGTGCGGCGGATTGCCCCGCCGTGCCGGTGGGCGCGGCCTGCGGGCACCACGGGTTCACCGGCACGCCAGCGCACGGGTCCGGCATCGTTGTCTGCGCCACCAGGGGCTGCAGGACAAGCTTGGTCTGGCGGGGGTAGTTGGCCATCGGCAGCGTCGGGCAGCTGCCCAATGCTTGCGAGGCGCACGCGGCCTCTGCGCCGAGGACCGCCAACGACGCCGGGTCCGGATATCCGGCAGGGTTGCCACACATCCCCTGGGTCGTTTGCAGTGTCATTGGCCAGGTCGACAGGGTCCCGGACGTGTTCGTATTGCCGTGGAAGCAGTTGCCGGGTGCACCGGGCTGCTCGGGTGGGGTGTACGTCAGGTCCGCAATGTCGCCGTTGGTCGGGTTGGCGTACGCACCGTTCTTGGTGAACGTGTTGTTCGCGACCTCGTTGCCCCAGTCGCTGTAGAAGCAGGGAACCGACTGGCCCCCGACCGAGCTGCCGGCCACACCCCCCGCGCAATCGGACACGTTGTTCGGATTCGCCGCGCTCGTATCCGGGAAGAACGTTGTCAAGATCGCCCAACTGTTGTTGTTGACGAAGCGGTTGCCCGAGACGATGTTGTTGCGGTCCCCGGCAAGCACGACTCCCGCGCCCACCGGCCCGAGGGCTGCCTCACCGATCTGCGGAGCGTTCGGATTATTGTTGTCGTGCACATAGTTGTTCCGGAAGATCCAGCACGAGTCAGTACCAGTTGGGCCGGTGGCCCCCGCGGGGCAGGCGCCGTTCTGGGGTGACGGCGGGTCGGCGCTGTTCTGGCTGTTGGAGACGAATCCGGTCTTGTTGTTGTCCCACTCGGAGTTCTGCACAGTCAGATGGCCACCGGAGTTCGTCCCCGAATAGCCGAGCGCGCTGTTCTCGGCGTGCCCGTGGTCGATGGTGGCGTTGCAGTTCGGGCAGGCCCCGATGTAGTAGCTCGAGTCACTGAAATTGCTCGCGTAGGTGTGGTCCATTACGCCAGGACCGTGCGCGTTGGAGACGAACAGCCCGTACTTAGCGTTCATCTCTTGGTTGTTGGCCATGCTTGCGGACGTCGAGGTCGCCGTGAGGTACTGGCCGTACCAGGGGCCGAGCCCGACGTGGCCGCTGTCGTCGCCGCCGTTCCACCAGATCTCATTTCCCGAGTCGGCGGTGCCCGCCATGAAGTTGCACACCGTGAAATTCTCAAAGTTCACCCCGTCGGTCTTCAGGGCCTCTGTCCCGTTGCGGCCGCGGTGCTTGCCCTGCACTATCGGACCAAAGTCCTGGTCGGCGGAGTTGGCACTGCATTGCGGCGCACCCGGGCGGGTGCCGTCGATCACCACCCGGTTCCGGTCCATTCCTCTCACGTGGGTGTTTGCGCTGGTCACGAGAACCGCAGCGGGGTAGGTGGCCTTGAGCTGGGAGTAATCGGCCCGCGGGTGCCAATCGCCAGGGCCAATAAGAACCCAGTCGCCGGGATGCAGCGCCGCAACAGCTGCTTCGATCGACGGCTGGTTACCGGCGATACCGTGCCAGCTACCGACCCGGTAAACCTGGACGGGCGTGGCCGCGGCTGACACCGTTCTGCCAGTCGCGGCGGGGGCGCCCGCAGCTATCGCGACGAGCACTCCTCCCGTCGCCAGAATGGTGCTGGCGCGAGCGCGCATATGACGGCCTCCCCTGACGCAGTGTGGGGGCAAACTACCGCCCGGTTCGATGGGCGTCGAGGTCGACTCCGCAGTGCCGGTTTGGGAGCGCAGGCATCTTCGCCCTCGAACGCCATTCGGGACGGCTACGCGACGGGCGGCTTTCCCGCAAGCTGGTCACGCCGCCAGGCTGCTTACGCCGCTTCCGTGCAGAACGATTCGGTTCGCTGATCACCGAACTCCGAGCACAGTAAGTAGTGCCTCGTCGATTCCCCACTGCTGCTCCGGGGTGACGTGGCCGACCACATCACCCAAGCGCCCAACATCCACGGCACCCACTTGTTCGACGAGTACGCGCGTCGCCTCTCCGTCGACATCAATCTCGGGACGGAATGAGGCCGGCTGGGCACTGCGGGAGGTGGGTGCTACCAGTACTACCGAACGGGGCAGTAACTCGTTTGCCTGCACGAGCACACCGAAGCGACGGCCGCGCTGCTCATGCCCCGTCCCGCGCGGAATCCGAAACTCATAGACGTCACCGCGAAGCACGTAGACTCTCCATGAGCCCGGCGACCTCGAGCATCTCGCGCCGATCGGACTCGTCCGCCTCCAGGGCCGCCGCCTCGGCCGCGAGTGCCGTCCCACTCTGCAGTCGGATCGCAGTGTCAATAATGGCGCGCCGAATCGCCTCTGAACGGCTGAGTCCAGCGGCCTGCAGCTGGGACAAGGCGCGCAGTGCTTCGTCGTCAAGGCGCACGCTGATCGCCGTCATCTTGCGATCGTATCACGAATCGTCATACATGACGGGTGGTGAAGCGAGTTCTAGGCGGGCTGGCGGCAGAGTGCTCTGGGGCGACGTCGACGCGCCGATTGCCGAGTGGACGCGACAGCGCGAGCTGGAGGTCGAGGTGGCGACCTTCAAAGCCTGGGATCCCGCCGGCCGAGCATTCGATGCGGTCGTCTCCGGGCAGACCTGGCACTGGGTGAACCCGACTCGCTTGATTCCCGCCGTTGGACAGCACGTACAGCGGCCCGGGCCACTGCTAGCCCGGACCTATGGGTCACCCTTCGGATGGGCCGACATCACGTGGAGCTGAGGGGATTCGAACCCCTGACCCCCTCGATGCGAACGAGGTGCGCTACCGGACTGCGCCACAGCCCCCTGTGCGCGATAAAACTAGCATGCAAGCCAATTTAGCCTGCGCCGCTACTCCCCGACCGCCCTGCGCAGAATCCGGTCGAGTTCGTCGTCCTCCTCGTCGAAAACCGCACCGCGAGCCTTGGTTTCGGCGAGCGCGGCGGCCTCTGCGCGCTGTTCGTCGAGCAGCTGCCGGGTGATCGGATCGTCGTACCCGGGCTGGTCCAACACCGCGGCTTCGGGGGGCGGCAGCTTCGCCGCGACTGGGGCGGCGTGGCCGGCGGCATATGCCTCGCTCCACTTGCCCGGCTGGGTCAAATCCACGGTGCGGCCCCGAGCGGCCGGGCTCACCGGGGCCGGACTCACCGCGGCCGGACTCACCGCAACCCAGCCCGCCACCATGGGCGAGGGGGCGGTCGTGGCTGAACGCTTCACCGGCTCGCCAGGTAGCCGTCGCCCGACCCTGGGGGATCCCGGGCGGCTGGGCTGCTGGGCCTGCGGCCATCCGAGCGTGGCTGCGCCGACCGCCGCCGTAAACCCCGCGGCCGGCTGCGCAGCGCCCCGGGCGCCCCGGACAGCGACGGTCGCCGGCTCGGCCTGCTGGACCCGTTCGGTCACCTGGTAGGAGTGGGCTTCCGCGGCCCAGCGGGTTCTCGCTTGGGCACGCACCCGGACCGCGGAGGCGCGGCCAGCAGCTCGACGGACCTGCGCGCGCTGCGCCAACACGCTTGCACGAAGATGGAACACGCCGGCGACGACGAGCACGTCGACACAGGCCTGAACGGCGATCAACGCGCCACCCAGCACAAGTGCGGCGACGAGCGTGGTCACCACCAGCGTGAGCATCAGGATCGCCAGGCGGCGCCGGGCTGCAACCCTGCGCGCCAGCGCCGACGACCGAGAACCATTCGCCCGGGGTGCAGCCAGTTCCGGGCCGGGAGTGTGGACCGGCCCGCTCTTGTCTGGAACGAACACGTCCATGGTGCGGGCCGCAGAACTGCGGGCGGGCATGACCACGTACCGGCCGGCGCCGGGAGCCGGCCTGTCCCGATCACCGCTGCGACGAGACAGCACTCGCATCGCCCCGGCGAACCGGTCGACCGCCGCCAGTTCGTTGGCCTTGTCGTGTCGCCGAAGCCACATCGGCACCAGCACCACCGCCCAGAGGATCACCAGCACGCCGATAACCGCAGCACTCACGGGCCGTGACGCTAACCAAGCAAGGCGCCCCGATCACGCACCTGCGCGGCGTGTCACTGAACCGGTCCGCTGGAGAGGAGCGCGGCGAGCACCCCGGCCGGGAAATCCTCGGCGAGCAGAGCGAATCCGAGATGATCACGCCAGTCGCCATCAATTGCCAGATACCGGCGCCGGCTGCCTTCCGGGGAAAAACCCAGTTTCTCGACCACCCGCAAGCTGGCGGCGTTCTCCGGTCGGATGTTGGCCTCGAGCCGGTGCAGGCCCCCGACGGTGAAGCAATGATCGGCCACCAGCGCCAGCGCCACCGGCGCGATACCCCGGCCGGCGAGGCTGGCAGCGATCCAGTAGCCGACGAATGCCGACCGAAACGCCCCACGCACGATCTCCCCCACGTTGAGCTGTCCGGCCAGGTCCCCTCCGTAAAAGACGCCGAACGGGAGGTGGGTGCCGGCCCGTGCCTGGCCCCGCTGCCGACGCAGCATTCTGGAGTAGGTCGCAGGGCCGTGGCGCTCACCCCACGGCAGAATTGCCTGATCTGGAGGAGTGGCTTCCCAAGGCCGCAGCCAGACCTCGTCGGCCAGCCGCAGCGATACCCACGCCGATCGGTCGCGGCGCCGAAGCGGGCGAACAGTTACCGCTCCGCAGGAAAGCTGCGCCGGCCAGCCAGCAGTCATCGGCCGCCGGCCGGCGGCGGGGCACTCTCGCCGCCAGGATGGTCGCCACCGGCGAGCTGCGAGGCGATGTGGCCCAGCAACGGCCCGAGCAGAGCTACCCCGTCGCGTACCCCACCAGTGGAACCGGGCAACGTCACGACCAGGGTTCGCCCCACCACGCCGGCAACGCCCCGGGACAGGACCGCTGTGGGGACCTTCGCTCGAGGCTCGGCCCGAAGCGCTTCGGCCAGACCGGGGATTGCCCGATCCAGCAGCGGCAAGACCGCATCTGGCGTCACGTCTCGCGGGGACAGTCCGGTGCCCCCCGTCGTGAGCACCAGATCGCAGCCGTCGGCGACCCCGGCCCGGACCTCGCCATCGATTTGGGCCGCCTCATCGGGCACCACCCGTACCTCATCCACGTCAACGCCGAAGGCGGTCAGCAGCTCGGCAGCCAATGGCCCTGACAGGTCCTGCGCGCGACCGGTGGCGCAGCGGTCGGAGACCGTGATGACCCTCGCCCTCACGGCCGGACCCAGGTGCCGGTGCGCCCCCCGCTCTTGGTGAGCAACCGGACGTTGGTAAGGCTGGCGGACGGGTCAAGTTTCTTGACCATGTCGTGCAGGGCGAGGCCGGCTACCGCAACTGCGGTCAAGGCCTCCATCTCGATCCCAGTCCGATCCGCGGTGCGCACTGTCGCGGTGATCTCAACCCCACCATCGCCGGGTACGACCTGCACCATGACTGCGTGCAACGCCACGGGATGTGCCAGGGGCAGCAGGTCGGGGACCTTCTTGGCTCCAGCAATGCCCGCGATCCGGGCCACGGCCAGCGCGTCTCCCTTGGGCAACGTGCCGTCCCGCAGGGCGGCCAGTACCGTCTCGCTGACCACGAGCCGGCCGGCCGCGACCGCTTCCCGGACGGTCACCTGCTTGCCGCTGACGTCGACCATCCGCGCCGAACCGGCCGCGTCCAAGTGCGGAAATGGCTGCGGAGCGGAGGCCGTCACGGCGCTCTGCGTTCGAGGAGCATCGCCTGAAAGGTGGTTCCCGCGGGAACTTCGGTCACGTCCTCGGGGATGATCAGGAGCCCGTTCGCGGCTGCCAGCGACGACACCAAATGCGAGCCAGGGCCGCCAACCGGGGTGGCCACGTAGCCGCGGGCCCGGTCGTGCGTCACCTGCACCCGGACATACTGCCGCTTGCCGGCAGAGGACGTCAGCTGGCGGTCCACGGCGGCCCGCACTTGCGGGCGTTGCAGCGCAGCCGCTCCCAACATCCGTCGGAGCGCAGGTCGCACGAACACCTCAAATGACACTGCGGCACTCACCGGATTGCCGGGTAGCGCGAATAGCGGCACACCGTCCCGGCCGAGCGTGCCGAAACCCTGCGGCATCCCCGGCTGCATGGCGACCCGCAGGAAACGGACCCCGCCGAGCTGGGCGAGAACCTGTTTCACCACGTCGTAGGCGCCGACGCTGACCCCGCCACTGGTGATCAGCGCGTCGGCCTGGACCAGGTGATCCTCGAGTACCTCGGTGAGCCTTTCCGGGTCGTCCGGCACGCTCCCGATGCGGTAGGGCTGCGCTCCAGCCTCGCGGCAGGCGGCAGCCAACGCGTGCGAGTTGCTGTCGTAGATCTGCCCCGTTCCCAACGGCCCCCCCGGCTCGGCGAGCTCGCTGCCGGTGGACAGGACCACCACCCGGGGCCGGGGGCGGACCCGGACCCGGGAGCGCCCCACCGCGGCCAGCAACCCGATCTGCGCCGAACCGAGGTGCGTACCAGCGGTAAGCACCTCGGCGCCGCTCGGAAGATCCTCGCCGGCGCGCCGCACATACGCCCCGAGGTTGGGTGCCCGACTCACCCGGACCCTCGCCACGCCACCGTCGGTCCATTCCACTGGCACCACGGCCTCGGCCCCTGGTGGCAGCGGCGCGCCGGTCATGATCCGCACACAGAAACCGGGCTGCAACCGGATGGCCGCGGTCGATCCCGCCGCGATGTCGGCCACGACAGGCAACTCGGCCGGACGCTCCGGACTGGCGTCGGTAACGTCGTCGAGGCGGACCGCGTACCCGTCCATGGCGCTGTTATCGAACGGTGGTAGGGGGATTTCCGTGCTCACGTCCTCAGCGAGCAACGTGCCGTGTGCCTCGGCGAGCGACACCTCGAGCGCTCCGAGCGGAGAAACGGTGCCCAGGATCGTCCCCAGATGCGCATCGACCGACACAA
>JAABUX010003959.1_pt1 | contig 19148 bp, 20 predicted proteins | sample 5561851 | NCBI WGS metagenome assembly JAABUX01 (sample SAMN10711883, study PRJNA513361) | rock metagenome | isolation source: Antarctica rocks | place: Antarctica: Victoria Land, Richard Nunatak red sandstone | collected 2016-01-03 | reverse complement strand
GACGCCCTGATCGCGGAGACCGCCGGGCAGGCCGGCGGGCCGTGACGGGCGAGCTGGCCAGCACCTACGCCGGCAGCGTGCATGGCGCCGACGAGGGGGTCCGCGACGGGCGGCCGCTCCCGGCGTACGTCGATGTCTTCGCGCTGCTCGAGCGCCTCGGACCGGCCGGCCTGCGGGAGCGGTCGGCCCGGCGCGACGCCCTGCAGGTGGCCCGGGGCATGACCTTCCCGCTGCCCAGCCCTGGTGGACTGGCGGCCGGTGGACTGGCGGCCGCCGGGCCGGGCAGCGCCGACGGCGGGCAGCGGCTGCTGCCGCTGGACCTGGTGCCCCGCCTGGTCGCGGCCCGGGAGTGGCAGCTGCTGGCCCGCGGCCTGGAGCAGCGGGCGCGCGCGCTGACCGCGTTGTTGCGCGACCTGGCCGGGCCGCGGGAGTGCGTGCGCGCCGGCATCGTCCCGGCGGCCCTCGTTCCCGGGGCCCCGGTGCTGGCGACGGGCACGACCGCGCCTCCCGCGACCGTGGCCGGCATGGACCTGCTCCACGATGGCAACGGCTGGCGGGTGCTGGAGGACAACCTGCGGGTGCCGTCCGGCCTGGGGTACGCCGTGCTGGTCCGCGAGATCGCAGCACAGGCGCTGCCCGAGCTCGCCCCCGGGCCGGCTGTCGCCGACCCCGCGGACGCCCTGCCGCTGCTCGGCGCCGCCCTGCGCGGGGCGGCTCCCCCCCGATGTGCTGGGGAGCCAGCGGTGGCCGTGCTCACCGCCGGGCCCGGTGACTCGGCCCACGCCGAGCACGCCTTGCTGGCCGCCCGGCTCGGTATCGCGCTGCTCACGCCCGCGGATCTGCTGGCGCGGGGCGACACGGTCGCGGGTCCCGATGGTCGCGTCGACGTGCTCTACCGCCGGCTCGACGAGCAGGAGCTGGGGCTGGCCACAGTGGCTGACGGCCGGTCCGCGCTCGAGGTGCTGACGAGCGCGGTGCGCGCCGGCACGCTCGGGCTCGCCAACGCGCTCGGCACCGGTGTCGCGGACGACAAGGCCGTGTGCGCGAGCGTCCCCGGCCTCGTCGACTTCTTTCTCGGCGAGCCGCCGCTGCTCGCCGGCGTGCGCACCTGGGTGCTCGCCGACCCGCCGGCCCTGGCCGAGGCGCTGTCCCGGCTGCACGAGCTGGTGGTGAAGCCGGTGGACGGCTACGGCGGCCAGGGTGTCGTCTTCGGCGCCCAGCTGGCCCGCGAGGAGCTGGCCCGGCTGCGCGTCACCATCGAGCGGGACCCGGCGGGCTGGGTGGCCCAGGAGCCGGTGGAGGCGAGCACCCACCCGACGCTGGCTGCGGACGGGGCTCTGGTCCCGTGTGCGGTGGACCTGCGCGCCTTCGTCGTGTCCGGCGTGGACGCCTCGGGGCGGACAGACCCGGACGCGGCGGTGGCGGTGCCCGCGGCCCTGACCCGGGTCGCCCCCCCGGGCAGCCGGGTGGTCAACTCCTCCCGCGGGGGCGGCACCAAGGACACCTGGCTGCCGGCCTGACCCGGCTCACCCGCGAGCTGCGTCCTCGGCCTGGCTGATCGCCCAGGCAGCGTTGACCAGGCCGATGTGGCTGAGCGCCTGCGGGAAGTTCCCCAGCAGCTCGCCGGTCCCGGCGTCCACCTCCTCCGCGAGCAGTCCCAGGTCGTTGGCGTAGCCCGCCGCCAGCTCGAACACCTCCCGCGCCCGGGCGACCCGGCCACCCAGGGCGTGCGCCTGGGCCAGCCAGAAGGTGCAGAGCAGGAAGGTCCCCTCCACCCCCGCCAGCCCGTCGCCGTCCCCAGCCGTGTACCGGTAGACCAGTCCGCGCTCGTCGGTGAGGTCGCGCTCGAGGGCTGCAATCGTCGACAGCACCCGCTGGTCGTCGGCGGGCAGGAAGCCCACGATGGGCAGCACCAGCACCGAGGCGTCGAGTGCGGTTGAGCCAAAGGACTGGGTGAAGGCCCCCGCCTCGTCCGACCACCCCTGCTCGAGCACGGCGGCTCGGATCTGCTCGCGGGTCGCCGTCCAGCCGGCGACCCGGTCCTGGGCCCGCAGCAGCTCGGCCAGGGTCACCGCCCGGTCGAGCGCGACCCAGCACATCAGCTTGGAGTAGAGGAAGTGCCGGGGCTCGCCGCGCAGCTCCCAGATTCCGTGGTCGGGCTCCCGCCAGCGCTCCGCGGCCGTGTCGGCCACCGCGACGAGGAAGGCCCTGGTCTCGGCGTCCAGGGCACCGAGCTGGTCCCGCAGGCGCAGCGCCGCGTCCAGTAGCTCGCCGTACACGTCGACCTGGGCCTGCTCCCACGCGCCGTTGCCGACCCGGACGGGAGCGCTGCCCCGCCACCCGGACAGGTGCGGCAGCACCCGCTCGGTCAGGTCACGCTCCCCGCCCACGCCGAACATGATCTGCAGCGGCAGGTGCCGGGCGGTGACCGAGCTGGCGGCGGCGGTGGTGAGGAAGGCGAACAATTCCACCGCCTCGTCGGGGCAGGCGGCGACCCAGAGGGCGGCGAGGGTGAAGCTCGCGTCGCGGACCCAGCTGTAGCGGTAGTCCCAGTTGCGCCCGCCGCCGGCCACCTCCGGCAGGGAGGTCGTCGGCGCCGCGACGATGGCGCCGGTGGGTTGGAACGACAGCGCCTGCAGCACTCGTCCGGACAGGTGCACGCGGTCCGCCCAGGGCCCCTCGTAGGACTGGTGCAGCGCCGACCAGGAGCGCCAGGCCTGCAAGGTGGAGGAAACGCCGGCGGCCAGCTCCTCCTGCGACCACACCCTGGCCGGGGTGTCGGCGCCGAGCGCGGCCCGGTGCAGCGCCAGGTGCACGGCGTCGCCGGCCTGCAGCCGCCACCGGCCGTGCGCCAGCGGGCCGTCGACGCGCAGCGCCAGCGGGCTGGTGAGCACGAGCTGCTCCGACCCGCCGCGGGCCGCGATCCCGCCGTCGACCGGCGTGAGCAGGGGGTGCACCAGCGCGTACTCCGGGCGGGGGGCCACCTCCACTTCCACCTCCACGGAGCCAGCCGTGCAGGCGAGCGCCCGCACCAGCAGGTGCGCGACGCCGACGCCGAGCGTGTGGCCGTGGTCGCGCGGCCCCATCACGAGCAGGTCGGTGACCACGAGCACCCCGCCGTCGGGTGCGGTGTGGGTGGTCTCCAGCACCAGCGTGGTGTCGACGTACCTCCTTGTGGTCGTGACCTGCCCCACCGGCCGGACCGACCAGTGCCCGGCGGTGTCGTCGAGCAGCCGGGCGAACACGCTCGGGCTGTCGAATCGCGGGAAGCACAGCCAGTCGACCGAGCCGTCCCGGCTGACCAGCGCGGCCGAGTGCCGGTCCGAGAGCAGGGCGTGGTCGGCGATCGCCCGGGTGCTCACCTCTGCACCCAAGCAGAGGCTGGCCGTGCGGCTCACGCAGCTAGGCTCACGACGTGGCGACGATGCGGGTCGAGCTGGTCTCTCCGGAGCAGGCAGTCTGGACGGGCGAGGCGACCTACGTCGGGGCCCGGACGGTGGCCGGCGGCATCGGCATCCTCGCCGGCCACGAGCCGGTGCTGGCCGAGCTGGCCGAGGGTGACGTCGTCATCCGCCCCGAAGGTGGCGCCGAGATCGTGGCCAGCGTCTCCGGTGGCTTCCTGTCCGTGACCGCCGAGGGTGTCAGCGTGCTGGCCGAGTCGGCGGAACTCACCTCCGGCGAGCCCTCCCGCGCCTGACGGGCCTCGTGCCGAGGCGGGTCAGCGGTTGGCGCCCGGCGCCCACAGCACGTCGCCGCCGGTGCCGTTGGCCACCCGGCCGAGGATGAACAGCAGGTCCGACAGCCGGTTCAGATACGTCGCGGGCAGCGGGTGCGTGGTGCCGGGCTGTGCCTCCACCAGCGCCCAGGTGGACCGCTCGGCGCGGCGGGTGACCGTGCGGGCGACGTGCAGCAGCGCCGCCGCCGGGGTCCCACCGGGCAGGATGAACGACGTCAGCGGCGGCAGGTCGTCATTGAAGCGGTCGCAGGCCAGCTCGAGCCGGTCGACGTAGGCCGCCGTGATGCGCAGCCGGTCCCTGGTCTCCTCGGTGACCGGCACGCACAGGTCGGCGCCGACGTCGAACAGGTCGTTCTGCACCTGCGACAGGACCTCGCGCGCCTCGGGCGGCAGGTCCCCGCCCCCCAGCGAGAGCGCCACCCCGATGGCGGCGTTCGCCTCGTCGGTGTCGGCGTAGGCGGCCAGTCGGGGGTCGGTCTTGCTGACCCGGGAGAAGTCGCCGAGGGCGCTGGTGCCGTCGTCGCCGGTGCGGGTATAGATCCGGGTCAGGTGCACGGTCATGTCGGCGACCCTATGCCGACCGAGCGACGGGCCGAGCGACGGGGTCAGAGGCCGAGGTCGCGGCCGATGATCTCCTTCATGATCTCGTTGGAGCCGGCCCAGATCCGCGAGACCCTGGCATCCATCCACGCCTGCGCGACCGGGTACTCGGTCATGTAGCCGTAGCCGCCGTGCAGTTGGACGCACTGGTCGATGACCGCGTTCTGCACGTCACTGCTCCACCACTTGGCCTTTGCGGCGTCGACCGCGGACAGCTCGCCGCGCACGTGCAGGGCCAGGCAGGTGTCGACGAAGGCCCTGGTGACGTCGAGCTGCGTGACCAGCTCGGCGAGCTTGTGCTTGTTCGCCTGGAACGACCCGATCGGCTGGCCGAACGCCCGCCGCTCCCGCGCGTAGGCAAGGGTGTCCCCGAGCACCGCCCAGGCGTGCGCGACATTGGACAAGGCGCAGGACAGCCGCTCCTGCGGCAGCCGCTCCATCATGTGCACGAAGCCGCGGTCGACCTCGCCGAGCAGGTTCGCCGCCGGCACCCGCACCCCGTCGAAGAACAGCTCCGCGGTGTCGGCCTCGTGCTGGCCGACCTTGTCCAGCTTGCGGCCGCGGGTGAAACCGGCCATCCCGGCCTCGAGCACCAGCAGGCTGATCCCGCGGGCCCGCGACTCGGTCGTGCCGGTCCGGACGGCGACCACCACGAGGTCCGCGCCGTACCCGTTGGTGATGAAGGTCTTGCTGCCGTCGACGACGAACACGTCGCCGTCCCGGCGGGCGGTGGTGCGCAGGCTGCCCAGATCGGAGCCGGCGCTGGGCTCGGTCATGCCGATCGCCGCGACGTGCTCGCCGCTGGCGAAGCCGGGCAGCCAGCGCGCCTTCTGTTCGTCGGTCGTGAGCTCGAGGAGGTACGGCGCCACGATGTCGGTGTGGATGGTGACGCTGCTCGCGAGCGCCGCCCCGACCGCGGAGAGCTCCTCGTTGAGCACGGCGTTGAAGCGGAAGTCGTCGACCCCCCCGCCGCCGTAGATCTCCGGTACGCCGGGCGCGAGCAGCCCCTGCTTGCCGGCCTCCAGCCACATCCCGCGGTCGATGAGCCGGTCCGTGCGCCACTGCGCATGGTGCGGGATCACCTCCCTGGCGACGAACTCCCGCACGCTCGCGCGGTAGGCCTCGTGGTCGGCGTCGAACACGGTGCGCTGCATGCGGTGGAGTCTGCGCTCACCCTCCGACAGTGGTGGAGCGGGTGTCGACGTGCACCTCGCGGCTCGGGCCGGCGCCCGTGCTGACGGAGACCGTCCCGGTGTAGGACGTGGTGCCCGGCGGGCCTGCGCCGCCGGGCAGGAACGCCGTCCGGAGCAGCGGCGCGGACCGCGCGGCGACGTACGCCGCGAACGCCTCCCGATCCGCCCCCACCAGCACCCCCACGACCGGGTTGGACGCCCGCGGCACGGTGGACGGTTGCACGGCCGCGCCTGGGCGCAGCAACCGGCGCGCTCAAGGGCATCGGTGGGACGCCGATGGGACAGCGGTGAAGCGCCTCATCTACTGCAGCCAGGCCACCCACGACGTCAGCCCGGACGAGCTCGTCGACCTGCTGGGGGTGGCCCGGCGCAACAACGAACGGCTCGGGCTCAGCGGCATGCTGCTTTACAGCAGCCAGAGCTTCCTGCAGGTGCTGGAGGGGCCGGCGGCCGAGCTGGAGGCGACGTACACGCGGATCCGTGCCGACGACCGCCACGCGGCGCTGCGGCTGCTGATGGACGCCGAGGTTCCGGCCCCACTGTTCCCGGACTGGACCATGGGCTTCGAGCACGTCGACGACGAGGATCTCGCGGAGGAGCTGGACGGCTTCACGCCGGCGACGGACTACCCGCTCGTGAACCCGGACCTGATCACGAACGCCGCCGTCGCGCAGACCCTTTTCACCCTCTACGCCAGGAACCGGGTGCGGTGACCGGGGCCACCGCCACGCGGGCCACCGAGGTCGAGCTGTTCTCCCTCGCCGGCCACGACGGGCGCCTCCGGGAGGTCAACGAGGCGTTCGCCCGGCTGCTGGGCCTGCCCCTGAGCGAGGTGAACGGCCGCTCGCTGCTCGAGCTGGTACACCCCGACGACCTGACCCAGATTGTGGCGGGACTGGCCGCATTGGAGGGCGGCGCGGCCGAGGTCGTGCTGGAGAACCGCTTCCTGCAGCACGGCGGGACGACCGTGTATCTGCAATGGGTGGCCCGGCCCGTGCCCGGCACCGACCTGTGGTGGGCGGCCGGCCGGGACACCACCGAGTTCCACCGGCTGCTGGCCCAGCGGCTGGACCTGCGAGCGCGGCTGGATCTGGCCGTCGGGTCGGCGGCCGCGGCACTGTGGGAGCTCGACGTCCGCTCCGGGGGCTTCACCTGGGAGCAGCAGGCCGCCGAGGTGCTGGGTGTCGCCGCCGGCCCGCTGCCAGCCGACGCGGCGGCGCTGGCGGCGGTGGCACACCCCGACGACGCGGGGGCCGTGGCGAGCGCGTTGCAGCAGCTCGGGGACGTCGGCGTCTGCGAGGTCGGCCTGCGGGTCGGCCAGGGGGCCGGGCAGCGCCACCTGTCCCTGCGCGGCAGGGTGCTGGACCGCGATCGGCGCGGGCGCGCGCTGCGCGCCGTCGGTCTGGTGCTCGACGTCACGGCCGAGAAGGCCATGGAGGAGCAGATGCTCCGCATGGTCATGAGCGACGCGCTCACCGGGGTGCCCAACCGGCGGGCCTTCGACCAGGCGCTGCGCGGTGAGTGGCGTCGCTGCACGCGGGCACTGGACCCGCTGTCGATGATCATGGTCGACATCGACGACTTCAAGCGCTTCAACGACACCTTCGGCCACCTGGTGGGCGACGCGGCACTCATCGCGGTCGCCAGGGCGTTGGCAGCGTCCCTGCACCGGGAGGGTGACCTGCTGGCGCGGTTCGGTGGCGAGGAGTTCGCCGTGGTGCTGCCCGGCGTGGACGAGACCGGCGCGCTCCTCGTGGCCGAGGCGCTGGTCGAGGCGGTGCGGGCGGTGACCGTCCGCCAGGCTGCCGGCTGGCGGCTGACCGTGTCCGTGGGTGCGGCGAGCTGGACCCCCGGTTCGGCCCGTGGCACGTCCATGGAGCTGGTGGATCGGGCCGACCGGGCGCTCTACGCCGCCAAGGCCGCAGGCAAGGACCGCGCCGCCGCTGCGACCGCGGGCTGACACCCACGCTCTCACCCACGCTGACTTGACACCGACCAGGTGCGTGCCGCTCGCCCGTCCCGCACCCGCGCACCCCTACGGTGGCCGGGTGGTGGCCGGGTGGTGAGCGGGTGGAGCGACGCTGGGCACTTTCGCGTGACCGGCGGCGCGCGGCTCGCCGGCGAGGTGACCGTGCCGGGAGCCAAGAACAGCGTGCTGCCGCTGCTCGCCGCCTCGCTGCTGGCCGAGGGCGAGACCACCCTGACGGGGGTCCCCGACATCCTCGACGTCCCGACCATGGGCGCGATCCTCGCCAGCCTCGGCTGCGAGGTCACCGTCGACGCCGTCGCCGGCCGGGTCACCGTGCGCGCTCCCGCGCGCACCGGGGTGGAGGCGCCCTACGACCTGGTCCGGCGTATCCGTGGCTCGATCTGCGTGCTCGGGCCGCTGGTGGCCCGGCAGGGGGAGGCGCGGGTGCCGCTGCCGGGCGGGGACGCCATCGGTGCCCGCGGCGTGGACTATCACGTGCACGGCCTGCAGCGGATGGGCGCGACCGTCGAGGTGGAGCACGGCGTGCTCGTCGCCACCGCCGGGGGGCTGCGCGGGGCCGAGATCATCCTGGACTTCCCGAGCGTCGGCGCCACCCAGAACCTGCTGATGGCGGCCGTGCTGGCCAAGGGCACCACGGTGCTCGACAACGCGGCGCGGGAGCCCGAGGTCGTCGACCTGTGCGCCCTGCTGGTCGAGATGGGTGCCCAGCTCACCGGCGCCGGCACCTCCACGATCACCGTCGACGGTGTCGACGGCCTCGTCCCGGTGACGCACGAGATCATCGCCGACCGGATCGTGGCGGGGACCTTTGCCGTCGCGGCCGCCATGACGCATGGCGACGTCCTGATCCGCCGCGGCCGCACCGACCACCTGGCCGTCGCGCTGGCGAAGCTCACCGACATGGGCGCCACCGTCGATGAGGTCACCGGCGGCTTCCGGGTCCGCGGGGCAGCGCGGCCCCGGGCGGTCGACGTCTCGACGCTGCCCTATCCGGGGTTCCCCACCGACCTGCAGCCGCAGGTCATCGCGTTGCTGTCCGTCGCCGACGGCGCGAGCGTGATCACCGAGAACCTGTTCGACGGCCGCTTCCAGTTCGTCGACGAGATGGCGAGGCTGGGCGCCGACGTGCGCACCGATGGCCACCACTGCGTGGTCCACGGGCGCCCGCAGCTGTCCGGCGCGCCGGTGCGGGCCTCCGACATCCGCGCCGGGGCCGGGCTGGTGCTCGCCGGGCTCGTTGCCGACGGGACAACCGAGGTGCACGAGGTGCAGCACATCGACCGTGGCTACCCGGGATTCCTGGACCAGCTCTCCGCCCTCGGTGCGACAGTCGACCGGGTGCGTTAGCCGCCGGCCAGCAGGGTCCGCGCCCGCTCGAGGTCGGCGGGGAAGACCAGCAGCCGGACGACCGGCAGCTCCTCTTGGCGCGGCAGCACGTGCCCGTCGGCGGTCACCCGCACGGGTCCCGGGGGCGGGCGGGTCTCGGCGACGGTGGCCCGCACGCCGTGACCGGCCAGCAGCCGACGCGCCAGCTCCGCGGCGGCCAGGTCGGCCGGGGACGCGACCGGCACGAGCAGCCCGAAGTCCGCCTGGGCCCGGGCCGACGCCGCCCGACGTTCGCGGTGGCTCGTGGAGAAGACCCAGCGGCACGCCAGCAGCACGACACCAAGGGCGATGACAGCTGCGCCCGGGCCGAGTGCGAAGTGGTACGACGACAGGAACGGCGTCTGGGCCAGTCCCACGCGGCTCGGCACATTCTCAGTGTGGTCGCGCAACCTCCGGCGCGCCTGCGGCGTCTATGTGGTCGAGACACGCACGCTGCTGTCGAGTCTTCGGTCCCAGCGCCCGCAAGCCCAGGGAGGTCACCCGTGCTGGTCGTGTCGGTCCTCGGACCGGGGCAGTCCCTCGCGGTCAGCGGGGAGGTCGGCGTGCAGACCGTCGCGGACCTGCGCACTGCCCTGCACGCCGCCGTCGACGCGGGCAGCGGGGACCTGCTGCTGGACTGCGACGCCGCCACCTTCGTCGACGCCACCGGGCTGGGCGCCCTGCTCAGCGCGCACCGGCGGGCCCAGCGGGCCGGCCGACGGCTGGTGCTGACCAGGGTGGGCCCCTCGCTGGCCCGGCTGCTGTTCGTCAGTCGGCTGTCCCGCGTGATCGCGGTCGAAGACGCTCCCGCCGCCGCCTGAGCCCGGCGGCGGGAGCTTCAGAAGCGGTCCACCGGCCACGGCGCCCCGGCGTAGCGCTGCGTCACCGGGCCGATCGTCAACGGCGAAGCACCCAGCACGCCGGGGCCGACATGGAGCAGTCGCTGGCGGCCCAGGCGGGCAAACGGATCCGCGCGCGGGTCGCGACCGTCGCGGACCACTGTCACGGCACCGGACCAGTGCACGGTGTCGCGCGTCAGCGTCGAGACCGCATCGACGGCTGGCCCGGCGAGCACCGACCGCAGGGCCTGCGACACCGCGGGGTCGTCGTAGAGCGGCTCCGTCCCCGGCTCGAGCAGCACCAGCCATACGGTGGCCGCCGCACCCGCTGGGTCGTGCAGCCGTCCGTCGACCCGCACCCACTCCGGCCCCGGTCGGGCCCCCGCCGGCGCGGTCTCGACGGTGTCCGGCAGCACCCGCAACCACCGCCAGCCGGTCATCAGACGTCCCAGTCCCGGCGCAGCTCGCGGGTGAGCGCGCGGAACCCCTGCCGGATCTCCTCCGCGGTGGGGCGCCCCCAGTACCAGTAGCCCACCCAGGTCCTGGCCACGGTCAGGTCCGGGCGGAGCAGGAACGCGTACGGCGCGTACACATGGTGCACCGTGTCGGTCGTCTCGCGCAGCCCCAGCTCGTCGACGTAGCTGTGCGCCTCGTCCGACAGGAACGGCCAGCGCGCCCCGAGCCCGGCCCGGAAGCCCCGCGTCGTCCCCGGCGGGTCGGTGCTGACGGTGACGAACCGCGCGTAGGCCACCTCCACCTCCTCCTGCAGCGGCACGAGCACCCGCCGGGCGAATGTCTGTTCCTTGGGGCACCAGTGGCCACGGGCCGTGTGCAGCAGCACCGGGTCGCCGGCGACGAGGTCCGACAGCCGCCGCGGCACGCCGTCGTGGTCGGGCAGCTCCAGGTCGGGGAAGGTGTCGCCGGGCGCGATGGTGAGGGGCACCCGGACAACCTGCTCCTGCGCGCGACGGCGGGCCGGCGGCGTAGATTCCGGCTCGTGAGCGAGACCGACGCGAGGCCGGCGGATGATGCGTCCGGCCGGAGGACGGCAGACCAACCCTGGGTCATGCGGACCTACGCCGGGCACTCCAGCCCGACGGAGAGCAACGCGCTCTACCGGCGCAACCTCGCCAAGGGCCAGACCGGGCTGTCGGTCGCCTTCGACCTGCCGACCCAGACCGGCTACGACCCGGACGACGAGCTCGCGCGCGGGGAGGTCGGCAAGGTCGGCGTACCCGTCTCGCATATCGGTGACATGCGCGCACTGTTCGACGAGATCCCGCTCGAGACGATGAACACCTCGATGACGATCAATGCGACCGCGATGTGGATGCTCGCGCTCTACCAGGTCGTCGCGGAGGAGCAGGGCGGGGACGTCACCACGCTGACCGGGACGACGCAGAACGACATCGTGAAGGAATACCTCTCCCGCGGGACCTACGCCTTCCCGCCCGGGCCGTCGCTGCGGCTGATCACCGACATGATCGCCTACACCTACACGGCGATCCCGAAGTGGAACCCGATCAACATCTGCAGCTATCACCTGCAGGAGGCGGGGGCGACCCCGGTGCAGGAGATCTCCTACTCGGTGTCGACCGCGATCGCCGTGCTCGACGCGGTGCGCGACTCGGGGCAGGTGCCGCCGGAGCGCTTCGGCGAGGTGGTCGCCCGGATCAGCCTCTTCGTCAACGCCGGGGTGCGCTTCGTGGAGGAGATGTGCAAGATGCGCGCCTTCACCCGGCTGTGGACCGATCTGGTGGCGACCCGCTATGGCGTGACCGACGCCAAGCAGAGCCGCTTCCGCTACGGCGTGCAGGTCAACAGCCTCGGCCTCACCGAGGCCCAGCCGGAGAACAACGTCTACCGGATCCTGCTCGAGGCGCTCGCGGTCACGCTGTCCAGGGACGCCCGCTGCCGCGCCCTGCAGCTGCCGGCGTGGAACGAGGCGCTCGGCCTGCCGCGCCCGTGGGACCAGCAGTGGTCGCTGCGGCTGCAGCAGGTGCTGGCCTTCGAGACCGACCTGCTGGAGTACGACGACCTATTCGAGGGCTCGCTCGTCGTGGAGGCCAAGGTCGCGGCGCTGGTCACCGAGGCGCAGGCCGAGATCGACCGGGTGCAGGCGATGGGCGGTGCCGTCGTGGCGGTGGAGAGCGGCTACATGAAGGGCCAGATGGTCTCGGCGCACGCCGAGCGACGGCGCCGCATCGAGGCTGGCGAGCTGACCGTGGTCGGGGTCAACCGGTTCACGACCACCGAGCCCTCGCCGCTCACGGGTGGCGCCGAGGGCTCGATCCAGACCGTCGACCCGGCGGTGGAAAGCGCTGCGGTGGCGGCGATCCGGACCTGGCGGGCCGGCCGTGACGCCGGTCGGGTGGACGACGCGCTGCGCGGGCTGCGGGACGCCGCGAAGACCGACGCCAACCTGGTGCCGGCGACGGTGCACTGCGCCAGGGTCGGGGTCACCACGGGGGAGTGGTCGGCGGTGCTGCGCGACGTGTTCGGTTCCTACCGGGCGCCCACGGGGGTCTCCGGCGCCTCGGTGGGTGCGTCGAACGGTGGGGCGGCCGGCGAGGCGATCGCGGCCGTGCGACGGGCGGTTACCGCGACCTCGGAGGAGCTCGGCCGGCGGCTGAAGATCCTGGTCGGCAAGCCGGGCCTGGACGGCCACAGCAACGGCGCGGAGCAGGTCGCCGTCCGGGCCCGGGACGTGGGCTTCGAGGTCGTCTACCAGGGCATCCGGCTCACGCCGACCGAGATCGCCTCAGCCGCGGCGCAGGAGGACGTCCACGTCGTCGGGCTGTCGATCCTGTCCGGCTCCCACATGGACCTGATCCCCGACGTGCTCGCCCGGCTCGCCGAGGCCGGGGTGGCCGACGTGCCGGTGATCGTCGGCGGCATCATCCCGCCCGAGGACGAGGCGACCCTGCTGCAGCACGGCGTCGCAGCGGTGTACACCCCGAAGGACTACGAGCTGACGGCGATCATGGCCGACATCGTGGCCGTCGTCCGCCGGGTCAACGGCCTGGCCGCGCCGCTGCCGGCCTGAGCCGCCCCTGGTCCGGTCATGGTGAGCTGTCGCGGTGCAGCCGGGCCGCCGCCAGGGCCGCGAGCGCACCGGCGCCGATGCCGGCGACCGGGATGACGCTGGCGAGCGCCACCCGTGGACCGGCCGCGTCGCTGATGGCACCCAGCAGCACCGTGCCGAACACTCCGCCCACCACCGCCACGCTCACCCCCATCAGTGCGAACCCGGTCGAACGCGCCGGGTCGGGCACCAGCGCCGCGACGCTGGTGTAGTAGGGCACCACCGCGGCGCTGCCCAGCACGTTCGCCAGCGCGAGCCCCGCGACCAGCAGGCCGAGGGGCTGCAGCGACAGCGCGCCGAGGAGCACGACGCCGTACGCCGGGAGCACGATCGCGAGCGCGCGGACCCTGCCGCGCAGGGGGAGTCGGGCGGCGAGCTGGCTCCCGATCGCCACGCCGCACAACGAGCCGACCTGCGCGATCCCGTCGAGCAGGCCGCGTCGGAAGGCACCGAGGCCGTAGTGGTCCTTGAACAGCAGGTTGACGAACGTCGGGGTGCCGACGATGGAGAAGCCAAGGACGCCGATGGACAGCAGCAGCGGGCGCAGTCCCGGGATGCGCAGCAGCTCTCGGACCGTCTGCAGCACAGGGTCTCTGGCGGCCGTCACGGCCTGCTCGCGGCGCGGCTCGGCCAGTCGCAGCGCGCGGCTCCCGGCGAGCACGAGCAGCGCGCCGGTGACGAGGAACGGCCACCGCCACCCGGCGGAGCCGCCGGCGAGCGCGGCGATGCCACCTGCGGCGGCGGGGGCGACGATCTTGGCGGTGGGCGCCGCGGTGTTGTGCAGCGCCATCACGCGGGGGCGGGAGGCCGGGGGGTAGCCGTCGGCGAGCAGCCCGTTGTGCACGGGCAGCACGCTCGCCTGGCCGGCCCCGGTCGCCAGCCGGACGACGAGGATCTGCCCGTATCCCCGGGCGGCTCCCGTCAGGGCCGTGCAGCAGCCGGCGACGATGGCGCAGACGCCGGCCACGGTCACCCGGCGTCGGCGGTCGGCGAGGACCCCGATGGGCAGGCCCAGGATCGTCAGCAGCAGGGCGCTCGCGCTGACCACTCCGCCGAGCTTGGCGTCGGACAGGTGCAGGGTGCGCTGGATGTCGGGGCCGAGCACGAACAGCGATGCCCGGTCCACCTCGTCGAGCAACGCGAGGACGAGCAGGGTCGTGGCCAGCCGCGGACCGACGCCGCTGCGCAGGGCCTCCCGGAAACCGGTCGCCGGCAGGCGTTCGTCCGGGGCCGGTTCCGCGGGGGCCGGTTCCGCGGGGGCCGGCCCGTCCGGGGCGGTCAGGGCCACGCAGCAGAGCCTGCCAGGCCGCTCAGTCGGTGCGGCGCAGCCTTGTCTCCGCCGCGGCGTCGCCGGGACCATCCCGCTCGCGCAGCCGGGACGCGACGGCGGACCGGTGCTCGGTGTCGACGTTGCCGCCGTACTTGAGCTTGGTCCGGATCTCCCGCGGCACCAGCCGGAGCCCCAGGATGCCGGGCAGGCGCCGCTCGTGCACCGAGGGGTCGGCGAGGCCACCGGCGGGCTCGAGGTCGGCGAGCTGAGTGCGCAGGACGGCGAGCAGGTCCTCGGCGGCGAGCACCTCGGCGCTGGCCACGAGCTGCACGGCTGTGTAGTAGGTGGTGGGGATCCCGAGGCGAGGATCCTCGTCGTCGGTGGCCTTCCAGGCGCCGGGGACGTAGGCCCAGTCGCCGGCGACCGAGAGCACCACGGCCGGGTTCTCCGCCAGGGCCGCCCAGACCGGGTTGGCGCGGGCGAGGTGCAGCAGCACCTCCCGCCCGGCGCCCGAGCCGGTGACGGTGAACTGGGTGGGCACGACCACGGGCACCTCGCGCCCGCGACCGACGGCGACCAGGTGACCGAACCCCTGCGCGCGCAGGAACTCCCAGCCCTGCTCCGCGTCACCGGCATCCCAGGGGTGGATCAGCACGCCCTCCAGTCTTCCGCGCGCGCCGGCACACGAGCAACGGTGGTGATGGCGAGCGGGTCGGGTCGCGGCGGTTGTGGACGCCGGTGCGGTCTTGTCGACCCTTGTGCTAGCGCAGACCGGTTGTGCCGCAGCAGGTCTGACCTTGACTCCTGCCAGGACCGGCGCTAGAGTAGAACACATGTTCGAGGAGCTGGTGGGGATCAGGGAGCAGCTCACCCGGCTCACCGACCAGCCAGCCAGCCGGCTCGGCCAGGCCGAGTTGCAGTCCGCGCTGGGCGAGCTGCACGCAACGGCCGGTCTGGTCGCCGGGCTCGTCGCCGGGCTGGCCCACGACCTGGACCTGCGCGGTGCCGCGATCATGCTCGACCCGGAGACCGGTGCCAGCACCGAGGTCGAGGCGGGGGCCTGGCTGGGCCGCCGGCTGGCCGCGGACCGCCGGCAGGTCCGCGGGCTGCTGCGCCGCGGCCGCCGCCTGCAGGTGCTCGACACCACCCGGCGGGCCCTGCTCGACGGCCGGGTCAGCGTGGAACAGGCCGACGCGATCGCGGTGATCCGGCAGGTCCTGCCAGTCGACGCCCACCCCGACGCCGAACGGCTGCTACTCGCCGCCGCCACCCGGGGTGCCACCCCGGACGACCTGGGGATGCTCCGCGAGCAGATCCGGCACCGGGCCGACCCGGACGGCAGCACCGATGCCGCGCAGGCCCGCTTCGATGCCCGCCAGCTGACCCTGACCGAGTTCGGGGACGGCTCGCTGGCGGTCCGCGGGAAACTCGACCCGGTCGCCGGTGCGCAGGTGCTGGCCACGTTGCGGGCCCACGCCGGCACCCAGGGCGAGGCCGACACCCGTACCCCCAGCCAACGGATGGCCGACGCGCTGCACCACGTGTGCACCACCCACGTGGACGACCCGCAGGCCCAACGCCGCCGCCCCGAGATCATCGCCCTGGTCCCCCTCGGTGCGCTCACCGGGGACCTCACCGCCCCCCTGGGCCGGCTCGCCGACAGCACCGCGCTGCTGTCCCCCGTGACCGTCGCCGGCCTCGGGTGCACCGCCGGGATGCGCCGACTCGTCCTGGACCCCGAACACGGCCGGATGAGCCACCAACCCCCCCCACCCCCCCCCCCCGACCACCCCGACCCGCAGGACCTGTGGGACAGCTGGAGCGCCGGCCTCATCGGGCTGCTCCCGGCCCGGCTGGCCGGGCCCCCCACCGTGCTCGACCTCGGCCGCAGCCGCCGGCTCGCCACCGACGACCAATGGGCCGCCCTCCTCGCCCGCGACGGCGGGTGCGTCTACCCCGGCTGCACCGCACCACCATCGATGACCGAAATCCACCACCTCGCCGAATGGGCCCACGACCACGGGCCCACCGACCTCGACCTCCTCGCCCTGCTCTGCCGACACCACCACCACGACCTGCACCACCGACACCAGAAACTCCACCGCGACCACCACGGCACCATCACCATCACCAGCGGCACCAGCACCCGCGGCACCAGCACCCGCGGCACCAGCACCCGCGCCGCCTAAGCGGGCGCGCGGGCGGAGCGCTGCGGCGCGACTACCGTCCACCGGATGCGGACGCTGGCGGCGGTGCTGCTGGGCGCGGTGCTGCTGACGGGCTGCGGCGGGAGCAGCGGCGTCAAGCCCCCGAGCGAGGCCCAGGTGCAGAACGCGCTGACGAAGGACTCCCGGTTCGCCGCGATCAGCAGCGCGCAGCGCAAGTGCGTCGCCGACGTGCTGATCCGCTACGAGCCGGCCGCGGACCTGCAGCAGTTGGTGGCGGGCACCAAGACGACCAGCCAGCTTCCGGACCCGGCCAAGGAGGACGCCGTGGCTGCCGGCACCGAGCTCGACCAGTGCGTGACCAGCGGCTAGTAGAGGCTCAGACGCGGGCTGCCCGGCGACGGCGGAGGCCGACGGGGACGAGCAGCGCACTCCCGGCGGCGATCACCGCGAGCAGGCCGAGCGCGGGGTGGTCGAACTCCGGGAGGTTCTCCCCCACCGCCGGCGACACGATCGACACGATGGTGCGCTGGTGGTGGACCGTGGTGGCCGAGGGCGTCGCCGGAATCGTCTCCGTATCGGTCAGGCTGTGGGCATCGCAGTAGACGAGGTAGGACGTGTCCCCGACCGTCACCATCTCGTCGTAGTCGCCCTGGAACGTGCCGCCCCGCGAGAAGGCGGCGTAGCGCACGTCGTTGGTCCCCTTGTCCACCTGCAGGGCGGGTGCGAACGTCGTGCCGTCCAGGGACTGGGCGACCCAGGTCGAGACGTACGGCGAATAGCTGGACGGCGTCGCGCTCGCATTCTCCTGGCGCTGCCGCCACATCACCCGCACCGAGGAGCCGGGGCCGACCGCCACCGAAGGGTCGTAGTGGTCGACCTGGTCGTCGACGGGCCCGCCGTTGACCCGCACCGGCAGGCTCCACGTCGTGCCGGAGTCGTCGGAGTGCACGAGCACAACGTCGTTGGTGCCGTCCGAGCGGGGCGCCGCGCTCTCGAAGGTCGCGTAGATGCGACCGGTGACCTGGTCGACCTCCGCGTCCAGCAGGCCCCCCGCGCGCTGGCCCCGCACGTCGGTGCCCTGGTAGGTCGCGATGGACACCGCAGGCTGGAAGGCGATGGGTACCGGCGAGGGCGTCGAGCCGGCCAGCGGCGCCGTGGCAGCCACGAACTTCGTCGTACCGGTCTGGGCCTCGCCCACCTCGATCTCCCCGGGCGGTGGCGCCCCCACCAGGGTCTCGAAGATCACCGAGAGCCCGCCGCTGGGCAGCACCACCGGGATGGCGCCGATGCCCTGGCTCTGGTAGGTCAGGGGGAGGATGACCGGCGAGGGGGCACCCAGGTCTTGCCGCCGTCGTCGGAGTACTTGGTGAACACGCCGGCCACCCGGTCCCAGACGACGTAGACGCGGCCGAGGTGATGTCCGGCGGCCGCGCTGCGGTCCACGACCGTGCAGTTCTTGTCGTTCAGGCCGCCGCCGTTGTCGTCCTGCACGATGTCCGGCAGGTCCCAGTTCAGGCCGCCGTCGTGGCTGGTGCTGTTGACGATGGCCGACCGCAGGTTCGCCCCGCTGGGGTCGAAGACCAGCGAGGAGTAATAGACCGTCTCCCCGAGCCCCCAGGTGACGACCGCGTCGCTGGCCCGGGTGTACGCCGCATTCGGCGAGGGCGAGGGCGAGGTTGCGGTCAGCCCCGGCATCGCGCCGCTGGTGTAGGTGGCGCCGCCGTCGTGGGAGGTGGCGAAGCCGTTGTCGATGCCGCCGCCCGCGTCGTCGCGCCCGGTCTGGAAGCCGGTCACGATCTCCCGCGGGTTCGCGGGGTTCACCGCTATCGACGGCTCGATCGTCGTGTCGCGCTGGAAGGGCTTCCCGTTGGTGACCCCGGACGGCAGCGGCTGGGTCTGCCGACCGGCCTCGTCGGTGCGCAGCAGGCAGCCCGCTGGCCGGGTTAGGCGTCGTTCCCTGACCCGGCACCGCGGCGGGCGAGGCTACGGCCACCGACCCGAGGCTCAGCAGGCAGCAGGCAGCAGGCGGCGGTCGTCGCGAGGGCGATCGGACGGCGCGCGGGACGGACGCTCATGGCACTCTCCAGCTGGCCGGGTGGTGCTGTGCGGCTGCACAGCACGGGCTCAGCGGGGGTGTTCGGCGTGGTGCGCCGCGGTCCTGCCGGGCGCGGCAGGAGTTCCCGTCACACTCGGACGGCCCACACTCGGACGGCTCAGGCCCGGCGCCTCCCGGCGAGCCGTCGCCGCGCTCCGACGCCCAGTCCGAGGCCCAGCCCGAGGGCCAGCAGGCCGAGCACGGGCAGGGCTGCCGGCAGGCCGGTGAAGGCCAGCGTGCGCCTCGGCTGGCTGACCGGCGGCCGGATCGTCGCCCGCGCGGAACGCACCGGGGCAGTCGCGCGCTTGGCCGGCCGTCTGCCCGCCGGCTTCGTCGTGCTGACCCGCTGGGTGGCGGTCGTCGACTGCGTCGCCGTGCCGGCGCCGGCAGCGGCCGGCCCGAACGGCACCGACACGGGCGCGTCGCCCATCGGGGTGCCTCCCGGCACGTCGTAGCGCTGCCAGGTCGTCGCTGCGTGCTGGGAGACGCCCGGCCGGGCGTAGTCGCAGACCCCGGTCGGGAACGCCGCCACCAGCCGCGCCCACTGCGCATCGGTGAAGGTGATGGGCGTCCCGGCGGGATTGCGGTAGGAGGACCGGTCCAGCGGCTGCAGCTGGCACTTGAGGGTGTCGTCGGTCAGCGGCATGCCGGCGGCGAAGCGGGGCGTCCCGAAGGAGACGACGGTCGCGTCGCAGGTCGCGGCCGGGGCGTCTGTTCCGGAGCCGTTGGTGCAGCGGTCGGTCAGGTCGGCGGGCTTGTCCTCGATGACCTTCTGGGCCTGCGGGACGGGACGGGCGTCGGCCTGAA
>JAABUX010003958.1_pt1 | contig 19151 bp, 21 predicted proteins | sample 5561851 | NCBI WGS metagenome assembly JAABUX01 (sample SAMN10711883, study PRJNA513361) | rock metagenome | isolation source: Antarctica rocks | place: Antarctica: Victoria Land, Richard Nunatak red sandstone | collected 2016-01-03 | reverse complement strand
TCGCTGGTTAGCGGTGAGCGCAGCTCGTGCGCGACGGTGGACACCAGATCGGCCCGGCTGCGCTCGATGCGCTCCCGCGCCCGGTCGTCGCGGATCGACACGACCAGGCGCTGCAGCCGGCGGCGGTCGTCGCGCACGAACGACGCCGTGACGAGCAGCTCCCGGCCGGTGCCGAGCTGCAGCCGCCGCTCGGGCTGCCGGGTCCGGCTGGTCAGGCCGCCGAAGGGGTCGGTGCATGCCCACCAACTGCGGCCCAGCTCGTCACTGAGCGGCAGGACGTCGGCGAGCGGGCGGCCGACGACGGCGTCCGCGGTGACCGAGAGCAGCCGCTCGGCGGCCGGGTTGAGCAGGACCACGGCACCCGTGGCGTCGGCGACCAGGACGCCGTCCGGCAGCTCGTCGTAGGCCGACTTGTCCTGGCTCACCCGGTACGCCTTCCCGCTGCTGGGGCGTCACTGTACGGCGCGGTGCGCGCGCGCCGACGAGTAGAGGCAGACCGCCGCGGCCGCGGCGAGGTTCAGCGACTCGGCCTGTCCGTGCAGGGGGATGCGGACCCGCCGATCGGCCGCGGCCAGGACGTCGGACGGCAGGCCGTGCGCCTCCGTCCCGAACAGCCAGGCGGTGGGGGCGGTGAGCGCACCGGCGTCGAGCAGGTCATCCAGGTCGTCCCCGCGCGAGCCACTGGTGGCCAGGACCTGCAACCCGGTCGCCCGCAGCGCAGTCAGAGCTTCGGCCAGGGCGATCCCGTGCACCACGGGCAGGTGCCACAGGCTGCCGGCCGTGGCCCGCACGCACTTGGCGTTGTGCGGGTCCACGCTGCTGCCCGTCAGCACGACGGCGTCGGCACCGGCCGCGTCCGCGGTGCGGATGACCGTCCCCGCGTTCCCGGGGTCGGCCACCTCATGCAGGACCGCCACGAGCCGCGGCGCACCGGTCAGGGCGGTGCCGACATCGATGTCGAGCAACGCGGCGGTGCCGAGCAGACCCTGCGGCGAGACTGTTGAGGCCATCGCCGAAAGGACGGCCCCGCTCACCCGGGTCACCGGGGTACCGGCGAGCTCGGCCAGGGCGACGAGGGCAGCATCTCCGTCCGAGACGAAGAGCTCGAGCAGCCCACCGGCGGCCAGGGCCTCCCGGACAGCCTGCGGGCCCTCCACGACGAACCGGCGCTCCGCCCCGCGGGCCGAGCGCCGGTGCAGTCGTCGTACGGCCTGGACCCTGGGCGAGCGGGTCGAGGTCAGCAGCTCGCTCAGGCGGCCGGGGCCGCGTTGACGTCGGCCGGCAGCGCGGCGCGGGCGACCCCGACCAGAGCGGCGAAGGCCGGGGCGTCGGTGACGGCCAGGTCAGCCAGGACCTTGCGGTCGACCTCGACGCCGGCGAGCTTGAGCCCCTGCACGAGGCGGTTGTAGGTCATGCCGTTGAGCCGCGCGGCAGCGTTGATACGGGTGATCCACAGCTGCCGGAAGTCGCCCTTGCGCTTCTTGCGGTCGCGGTACTCATAGGTGCCGGAGTGGAGCAGCTGCTCTTTCGCCTTGCGGTAGAGCCGGCTGCGCTGGCCGCGGTACCCGCTGGCCTTCTCGAGCACCTCACGACGCTTCTTCTGGGCGTTGACGGCCCTTTTGACGCGTGCCACGTCTGCACCTGTTCCTGTCGAGTCTGGAGTGAGCGGGTCGGGAGTGAGCGGGCGCTAGAGGCCGAGCAGCTTCTTCATCTTCTTGGCGTCCGACGGGGCGATCTCGGTGGTGCCGGCCAGCCGGCGCGTGAGCTTGCTGGGCTTGCGCTCCAGCAGGTGGCGCCGGCCCGCGTGCTCGCGCAGCAGCTTGCCGCTGCCCGTCACCTTGATGCGCTTCTTGGCGCCGCTGTGCGTCTTCTGCTTGGGCATCGCGATGTCGCTCTCTACTCGGTCGGGCTGTCGGCGGTGGTGGCGGTGGCGACCTCGACGGGCGCCTCGGCCCGGGCGGGCCGGGACTGGTCAGCGGCCTTCTTAAGGTCGGACGCGTTCCGGTGCGGAGCGAGTACCATGATCATGTTTCGGCCGTCCTGCTTGGGTGCCGCCTCGACGAAACCCAACTCCTCGACGTCCGCGCCCAACCTCTGCAGCAGGCGGAAGCCGAGCTCGGGACGGGACTGCTCACGACCACGGAACATGATCGTGATCTTGACCTTGTCGCCCTGCTTGAGGAAGCGGACGACATGGCCCTTCTTGGTCTCGTAGTCGTGCGGGTCGATCTTCGGGCGGAGCTTCATCTCCTTGATGACCGTGAGGACCTGGTTCTTGCGGCTCTCCCGGGCCTTCTGCGCGGCTTCGTACTTGAACTTGCCGTAGTCCATGAGCTTGCAGACCGGTGGCCGCGCCATCGGAGCCACCTCGACGAGGTCGAGGTCGCTGTCCTGGGCGAGGCGCAGCGCCTCGTTGATGGCGACGATGCCGACCTGCTCGCCGGCGGGGCCAACCAGGCGCACCTCGGGGACGCGGATCCGGTCGTTGATGCGGGGCTCAGCGCTGATGCTGCCTCCAAGTAAGGGGGGTGGGACCGCGGCCCGGGGCCTCATGCAGAAAGGCCCCGCGCGAAGCGCAGGGCCCACCATCCTCCCGTCCTGGGACGGGTACGACCACGGCCACCACCACCAGGGGCGGGGCCGAGCCGACCGGACCCGGCTGTGGTGACACGGCTCGGGTGGGAGGTGGGAACCTCCGCTTGCACGACCCCTGCAGGAGCAGGGGTCGGGTCGCACCTGGCAGGCTACCAGGATGCCCAGCCGGCCCGCAGCATCCTCCACACCGTCACCGTCACCGTCACCGTCACCGTCGCCCGCGCCCGCGGCGGCCGCGCAGTCCCGCGACCTCGCGGACGTGCCGGCGGCGGAGGTCATCGCCGCCACCGCCGTGCACCTCATGAGCGCCGCCGCGGTGAAGTGCGGTCTGACCGAGCAGGGCGCGGCCACCCTTGACCTGGACGAGGCCCGCAAGCTCATCACGGCGCTGGCCGGCCTGGTCACCGCCGCCCGGCCCGACCTCGGCGTGCACGCGGCTCCCCTGCGCGACGGGTTGCAGGCACTGCAGAAGGCGTTCCGCGAGGCCTCGCCCTACCCGGATGCGGCCGGCGACGGCCCCGGGGAGAAGCTCACCGGCCGCGCCTAGAAAACCGCCGAGCCCGGAGCACCTGCTCCCCCGGACCTTCGGCGGGGACGACCGCGAGGTCCAACCCCTGCGGGGGCAGCGCCGGGCCGAGCCGCTGGACGACCCGACGGGCCAGCGCCACGAGGGCAGCCGGGTCCAGGGGGCGTTCGGGCACGACCCCCAGCACGTGGCCGTCGGGGCCGGCGAGCAGGCGGGCCGCCGCCAGCGGCTCGCCGCGCAGGGCCGCGCGCAGAGCCGTCACCAGCGCTGGGTCTGCGGGACCGGGCAGCGGCCGGAGCTGCTCCGCCGTACGGCGGGCGGCCAGGGCAGTCCCGGACACGGGGACCCAGCCGCGGGCGAGCGAGGCGAGCTCCGTGCGCGACAGCGCCAGGGCAGCGCCGCCCGGATCCAGCAGCACGGCCTCGGCGCCCTCGTCGACGGCGGCGGCGCAGGCCTGGGGACCGGACAGCGGTACGGGCCGTACGTCCAGCCGCCAGCGCCGGAGCGCCCCGAGGTCGGGAAAGACCGGCAGGGCGCGCGCGCCAGCGGCGGCCTCGAGCAGGACGACGGCCAACTCGGCGCCGGACTCCGCCGTCGGCCCGGTATCGGCGGCCGTCTCGTGACCGGTTGCCGTCGCGGTCATCGCCACGAAGACGCGGGCGTCGGCGAGGGCGGCCAGCACCTCGGCCCGGTCGCCGGAGGTGGCTCCGCCCACCGCCAGAGCTGCGGCCAGCCGCGGGTCCGGGCTGTCCGCATCAGGTCCGGGGCCTGGCTGCGTCACGCCTCGCCCCGGGAGCGCCGCAGCAGCACACGCAGCGCCAGGACGGCGTTGACGGCCCGTTCGCGATCGTTGGCCTGCAGGGCCAGCAGGGCGACGGTCTCGTCGTCCCGCAGCTCCAGCTGCGCCCAGGGCGCTCCGTCGTCCAGGCGCACCGCCACGACCACCCCCCACGGGAAGAAGTGCTCGCCGAAGGGGTTGCGCACCCAGACGCCCTGCTCACCGGCGCGTACGCGGGCGCGGGTCAGCAGCAGCACGGCCGCGGCCAGCAGCAGACCTAGCCCGAAGAAAGCGATCTGGTCCGGCGGCCCGAACTGCTGACCCCCGCCGGAACCACGCGGCAGGAGCAGCGCGAGGACGCCGAACACCGCCACGACCAGCACCGCGGCGCTGCGGCACACCAGCACCAGCCGCCGGGGCCGGACCTCGACGGTGTCGGTCACCGTCGACGACCGGCACCGCTCACGGCGACCGCGACCAGCGTCAGCAGCGCCCCGACCACGGTGGCCAGCGCCACGCCATGGCCGTGCTCGGGCAGCGTCGCGTCCAGCAGCACCGCCCCCACCAGCTGGCCCGCGGTCGTGGCGAGCCCCAGGCGCAGGACGCCCAACGGCCGCACGACGACGGCGGCGACCGCCACGAAGGCCGCACCAAGCGGGCCGCCGCTGTAGAGGTACCACTGCGACAGGCCCGGCCAGTGGTCGGCGTCGACTCCCACCAGCACGGCCCGCAGGACCAGGCCGGCGAGCAGGGCCGCCGTACCGACGACGAAGTTGAGCAGGGTCGCGACCGCCGCGTCACCGGTGGCCTCCCGGACGCGCCCGTTCAGGGCCTGCTGGAGGCTGATCATCAGGCCGGCGAGCACGACGAGCCCGAGCAGCAGGGGGCTCGCGGCGTGCGCCCCCTTGCCCGACACGCTGATCGCGATCGCCGCGAGGCAGAGCAACGCCCCGGCCAACCGCGGCCGGGTCAGGGCGCGCCTGCCACCCGGTCCGAGGCCGGCGCCGTCCACCACCAGGCCACCGACGGTTTGGCCGCCGACCAGCCCGACGGTCAGCAGGGCCACCCCGATGAGCGGCGCCGCGGCCGCGCCGACCACCACCAGGGTCGCACCGCCGAGCCCGCCCAGACGCGACCACCACGGCACCGTCCGCACCACCGGCACCGCAGCCCGGCTCCGGCGGCGCACCAGCACGAGCACGGCCACGACCAGCAGGCCCGTTCCGAAGGACACCAGCGCGGCCAGGACGGCGTCGCCGAGGGAGTCCTTGAGCCCACCGTTGACGCGCTGCTGCAGGGCGACGACGGCCCCCGAGACGACGGCTGCGGCCAGCGCCGCCAGGACCGCTGGCGCAGGCGTCGGTTCCGGAGGAGCCAGCGGGCGCCCCTCGGTGTCGGGCAGCGCCACTACTCGACGATCTTGGAGATCGGGAGCTCGAGGATGTCGCGCGCACCGGCTGCCTTGAGCGCCGGGATCAGCGTGTTGACCCCCTTCTTCGGCACGACCGTCTCCAGCGCCCGCATCTGGCCGGCCGCCAGCGCCATCACCGTCGGTGAGCTCATCGCCGGCAGGACCTCCAGGACGGCGTCGAGCTCCTGCGCCGACACGTTGAGCTTGAGCAGCACGTGCCCACGGGCCCGCAGGGCGCCCTGGACGAGCACCACCAGGTCCTCCATCGCGGCCCGCTTCACCGGGTCGGCGTACGCCTCGCGGTTGGCTATCAGCTCGGTACGGCTGGTCAGCAGCGTCGCGATCACCTTCAGGCCGGCCTTGCGCAGGCTGGAACCTGTCTCGGTGAGATCGACGATGGCGTCGACGATGTCGGGGATCTTGGCCTCGGTCGCGCCGTGGCTGGTGAAGACCCTGGCCTTCACCCCGTGCTCGGCCAGGAAGCGCCGGGTCGTCTCGGGCATCTCGGTGGAGATCCGCACGCCGTCGGGCAGGTCCGCCGCGGACTGCCACGGCGACTCCCTGGGCACAGCGAGAACGACACTGACCACCGCCTCACCCGCCCGCCCGCCGCCGATCTCGCCCAGGCTGACGACGTCCGCGCCGGTCTCGGTGATCCAGTCCCGGCCGCTGATCCCGAGGTCGAAGATCCCCTGCTCGACGTACGTCGGGATCTCCTGAGGGCGCAGGAACCGGACCTTGTCGATGCGCGGGTCATCGACCCGGGCGTGGTAGTCACGGTCGGAGCCGCGTACGACGGCGAGGTCGGCGGCGCTGAACAGCTCCAGGACCTGCTTCTCCAGGCTGCCCTTGGGCAGGACGACGGCGAGCACGATGGGCCTCTCAGTTCCCCAGGCGAAGGCCGCGCAGGACCTTCGCGGTGTCCAGCGCGGCCAGGACGGCCTCGCGCCCCTTGTCCTCGGCCGAGCCCGGCAGACCGGCCCGGTCCAGGGCCTGCTGCTCGGTCTCCACCGTGAGCACGCCGTTGCCGATGGGCGTCCGGGTGTCCAGTGACACCCGCGTCAGACCGTAGGTGACAGCGTCGCAGACGTACTCGAAGTGCGGGGTGCCGCCCCGGATCACGACGCCGAGCGCGACGACGGCGTCATGGGTCGCCGCCAGCGCCTGCACCACCACCGGCAGCTCCACGGCCCCGGCCACGCGTACGACGGTGGGCTCGGCGACCGAGCACTCCGCGGCCGTCCGCAGAGCGCCGTCGAGCAGCGCGGTGGTGATCTGCTCGTGCCACCGGGTGGCCACGATCGCGAGCGTGCAGCCCTTGGCGGGAAAGGCCACGGCGCCCGGTGCGCCCTCGCCGCTCACACGGCCTCCGTCGGCTGGGCGAGGTCGGCTGCTGCCTCGGTCACCTCGTCCTCGAAGGCGGCCAGTCCCGGCAGGTCGTGACCCATCCGGTCCCGCTTGGTCTTGAGGTAGCGCAGGTTCTCCGGCGTGGCGAGCGTGGGCAGCGGCACCCGGCCGACGATCTCCAGCCCGTAGCCCTCCAGGCCGGCCCGCTTGGCCGGGTTGTTGCTCAGCAGCCGCATGGTGCGGATACCGAGGTCGACGAGGATCTGGGCACCGGTGCCGTAGTCGCGCGCGTCGGCCGGCAGCCCCAGCTCCAGGTTGGCGTCCAGGGTGTCCGAGCCGGCGTCCTGAAGCTGGTAGGCCTGCAGCTTGTGCATCAGGCCGATCCCCCGGCCTTCGTGGCCGCGTACGTAGAGCACGACGCCCCGGCCCTCGCGGGCCACCTCGGCCATGGCGGCGTCCAGCTGCGGGCCGCAGTCGCAGCGACGGGAGCCCAGGACGTCGCCGGTGAGGCACTCGCTGTGCACCCGCACCAGCACGTCCCGGCCGTCCCCGAGGTCGCCCCTCACCAGGGCCACGTGGTCGGTGCCGTCGAGCAGCGACTCGTACCCCATCGCGGTGAACTCGCCGTGCACCGTCGGCAGCTTGGCCTCGGCGACCTTGACGACCTGGGACTCGGTGCGCCGGCGGAAGGCGACGAGGTCGGCGATCGAGATCAGGGCCAGGCCGTGCTCGTCGCAGAACGACCGCAGCTCCGGCAGGCGGGCCATGTCGCCCTCGTCCTTCTGGCTGACGATCTCGCAGAGGACACCGGCCGGCCGCAGCCCGGCCATCCGCGCGAGGTCCACGGCGGCCTCGGTGTGCCCGGTGCGACGCAGCACGCCGCCCGGCTTGGCCCGCAGCGGCACGACGTGGCCGGGTCGGGTGAAGTCGGTCGCGTCGGACGCCGCGTCCGCGAGCAGGCGCATCGTGACCGCACGGTCGGTCGCCGAGATCCCGGTGCTGATCCCCTCACGGGCGTCGACAGCCACCGTGTACGCAGTACCGCGCTTGTCCTGGTTGACGCGGTGCATGGGCGGCAGGTCCAGGCGGTCGCAGTCGTCCTCGGTCAACGGCACGCAGATGTACCCGCTGCTGTAGCGGACCATGAACGAGACCAGCTCCGGCGTCGCCATCTCGGCGGCGAAGATCAGGTCGCCCTCGTTCTCGCGGTCCTCATCGTCCACGACGACGACCGCCCTGCCCGCGGCGATGTCAGCCAGGGCGCGCTCTACGGTGTCAAGGACGGTCACGGGAACTCCTTCGGCGGCGAGGCTCATGACCGGGCGGCGAGCAGCTTCTCGACGTACTTGGCGGTGATGTCGACCTCCAGGTTGACGGGGTCGCCCACACCCTTGTGGCCCAGGGTGGTCAGGCCGAGGGTGGTCGGGATGAGGCTCACCTCGAGCCAGCCGGCGGCGGTGTTGGCGACGGTCAGTGAGATGCCGTCGACGGTGATCGAGCCCTTCTGGACGACGTACCGGTCGAGGTCTGCCGGCAGCGACAGCCGTACGACCGACCAGTGCTGGTCGGCGGTGACGGACAGGATCTCGGCGGTGGCGTCGACGTGGCCATGCACGACGTGGCCGCCGAGGCGGTCCTGCAGGCGGACGGCCCGCTCGAGGTTGACCGGGCTACCGATGGCCAGCGCCCCGAGGCTGCTGTGGTCCAGGGTCACCTTCATGACGTCGGCGGTGAACACGCCGTCGGAGCTGTCCACGACGGTCAGGCAGACGCCGTTGACCAAGATGGAGTCCCCGTGCCGCACGTCGCCGGTCACGACGGGCCCGCGGACGGTGATCCGGGCCGCGCCCGGCAGGTCCTGCCACGCGCTGACCTGACCGAGCTCCTCGACGATGCCGGTGAACATCAGGCCCTCCTGAGGGTCAGTCGCAGGTCCTCGCCGAGGCAGGTGACCTCGTCGATGCGCAACCGGACCGCGTCGTTGATCGTTCCCACGCCGATCGCGGACAGGGCGTGCTGTCCGTCACCCAGCAGCGCCGGGGCGAGGTAACCCACGATCCGGTCGACCAGCCCGGCTTCCAGGAAGGCGGCCGCGAGGGTGGGGCCGCCTTCCAGCAGCACGGACACGACGTCGCGCGCGGCCAGGTCCTGCAGCACCTGCCCCGGAGTGCCGGAAAGGACCAGGGCGGGATGCACGCGCGCGTCGGCAGGGGTGCGGCCGGAGCGGTCCAGGACCACGCGCAGCGGTTGACGGTTGCGTCCGGGGCGAACGGTGAGCTCGGGATCGTCGGCGAGCACGGTGCCTGCGCCGACGACGACGGCGTCGCTCTCGGCCCGCAGCCGGTGGACGTCCGCGCGGGCCGTCTCGCCGGTGATCCAGCGGGAGGTGCCGTCGGCGGCCGCGGACCGGCCGTCGAGGGTCGCGGCGTACTTCCAGGTGAGGAACGGGCGGCCGGTGCGCTGGCGGTGCAGCCACGCCTCGAGCGGACCGGGGCCGTCCGGCGGCGGCAGTTCGCTCACCTCCGCGCCGGCAGCGCGGAGCAGCTCGCCGCCCCCTCGGGCGAGCTCGGTCGGGTCCTCGTACCCCATCACGACGCGCCGGATCCCGGCCTCGACAACGGCCAGGGCGCAGGGCCCGGTACGCCCCGTGTGCGCGCACGGCTCCAAGGTGGTGACGAGGGTGCCGCCGTACCCGCGGACGCCCGCCTGGGCGAGGGCCACCCGCTCGGCGTGCGGGCCGCCGGGTGGCTGGGTGGCGCCCTCCCCCACGACCTCGCCGTACTGGTCGAGGACAACGGCCCCGACCGGCGGGTTCGGGCTCGTACTGCCCAGCACGGGTCCGGACAGCTCCACGGCGCGGCGCATGGCCTGGGTGTCGTCCACGGTCTGCCCTTCTCGCTCAGGGCACTCCGGGGGACACGGACGGTCGCAGCACAGGGCTGCACCCGCCCGCGCGCTACCTCTCCTCCGGACTCTCACCGTCGGTCCCGGAGTTCCACCGGGTCCACCGCCGGCTGGCTGCCGTCGGGTCGCGGACTGTCACCGCCGGTTCGGAATTGCACCGACCCCGGAGCGCGCGTGACTGTCGGGAACAGCCTACTGCTGCGACGGCGCGGGCTGCCGGAGGAGGACGTGGGCCGGGTCGGCCAGGCCCGCCAGACCCGTCAGGCAGGGAGGGCGCCGACTCGCGCCTGGACGGCCAGCGCCTGGGCGCGCAGGGCCTCGACAGCCGCTGCAGGGTCGGCCGCGCCGTACACCGCGGAGCCGGCGACGAAGACGTCCGCGCCGGCTTCGGCGCAGCGCTCGACGGTCTCGGCGCTGACCCCCCCGTCGACCTGCAGCCAGATGTCGCCGTCCCCGATCGCCTGGCGGCAGCGGCGCAGCTTGGGCAGCACGACGTCCAGGAAGCTCTGGCCGCCGAAGCCGGGCTCGACGGTCATCACCAGCAGCAGGTCCAGCTCGGGCAGCAGGTCGACGTACGGCTCCAGGGGTGTCGCGGGCTTCAGGGCCAGCCCCGCCCTGGCGCCCTTGCGGCGCAGCTCACGGGCCAGGCGCACCGGAGCCGCCGCCGCCTCGGCGTGGAACGTGACGCTGCCGGCGCCCGCCTCGGCGTACGCCGGTGCCCACCGGTCGGGATCGGTGATCATCAGGTGGCAGTCGACCGGGATGCTCGTGGCCCGCAGCAGGCCCTCCACGACCGGCAGGCCGAGCGTGAGGTTGGGGACGAAGTGGTAGTCCATAACGTCGACGTGCAGCCAGTCCGCGGCGCCCTCGACGCGGGCGGCCTCCTCGGCGAGCCGCGCGTAGTCGGCCGCCAGGATGCTCGGGCTGATCTGAGGACGGCGAGGCACGGAGGCGAGCCTAAGTCCTACGCCCGGGTCGGTCCTGAAGATCGGCGTGCCGGATCAGGGCGCACTTCGCGTGCGGCCGGCACGCCGATCACCAGCCGGGGGTCCTGAAGATCGGCGTGCCGGATCGGAGCGGATCCCACGCTCACCGCCGGCACGCCGATCACCAGCCGGGGGTCCTGAAGACCGCGTGCCGGATCGGGGCGGCTCCCACGCTCACCGCCGGCACGCCGATCACCAGCCGGGGGTCCTGAACATCGGCGTGCCCGATCGGGGCGGCTCCCACGCTCACCGCCGGCACGCCGATCAGCTGTCAGGTCAGGTCGCGCGCCGACGAAGCAGCGCGAAGGACATGGCGTCGGTGCCGTGCCGGTGCGGCCAGAGCTGCACGCCGGGACCGTCCCGCAGCCCGGGTACGCCGGGGAACAGCGGCCGCGCGTCGAGCTGCTCGAGCTCGCCATGGCGGCGCAGGACGTCCAGGACGGGTACGACCGCCTCCGCCAGGTGCGGGGAGCAGGTGACGTAGGCGAGCACGCCGCCAGGGCGCAGCAGCCGCGCGGCGCTGTCGAGCAGCTCGCCCTGCAGGCGGGTCAACGGCGGCAGGTCGGCCGGCTGCCGGCGCCAGCGGGCCTCCGGCCGCCGGCGCAGGGCGCCCAGGCCGGAGCAGGGCGCGTCCAACAGCACCCGGTCGGCGCTGCCGTCGGCCAGCGGGGCCGCGCGGGCATCGGCGGTGACGACGCCGGTGACCCCGCTGCGACGGACCAGCACGGACCGGTGCGGCAGCAGCTCCAGGGCCACCAGGCGCGCACCCCGTTCGGCGCCGACGGCCTGCAGCAGCGCAGCCTTGCCGCCCGGACCGGCGCAGAGGTCCACCCACGTACGGTCGGGACCCTCCAGCGGGGCGGCGGCGAGCGCCAGCGCGACGAGCTGGCTGCCCTCGTCCTGCACACCGGCCCGACCGTCCCGCACCGCGGCCAGCGCGCCGGGATCGCCCTCGGACAACCGGACGGCGTACGGCGAGAAGGGCCCGGGGGTACCGCCGCTGACGTGTGCCAGCGCGTCGCGGTCCATGCTCCGGGCGACCAGGTGTACCTCGGGTCTGGCGTCGTCGGCCAGCAGCGCGGCCCGGGCCTCGGCGAGGTCTCCGTGCAGCGCGTCTCGGAAGGCCTGCGCCACCCAGCGCGGGTGGCTCGTCGCGAGGGCGACCTGGTCCACCGGGTCCGTGCCCTCACTGAGCTCGGCAACCCAGGTGTCGTGGTCCTTGGCCGCGACCTTGCGCAGCACGGCGTTGGTGAATGCCGCCGGCCCGGCCGACAACGCACGACGGGCCAGGTCGACCGTGGCCGAGACGGCAGCGTGTGGCGGGATCCGGGTCCGCAGCAGCTGGTAGGCCCCCAGCCGGAGCACGTCCAGCACCGGGGGGTCGACCTTCGCGAGCGGCCGGTCGACACAGGCTTGCAGCACCGCGTCGAGCTGGCCCTGGGCCCGCAGCGTGCCGTACGCCAGCTCGGTGGCCAGAGCGGCATCCCGCCCGGTCAGCCGGCGCTCGCGCAGCAGGCCGGGCAGCACGAGGTTCGCGTACGCCTCGCGCTCCCGGACCGCGGTCAGCACGTCCAACGCCGTACGGCGGGTGGGGTCGCTCTTGGGAGCGTGCAGCTGGGGGCGGGTGCGGGCGGCCGCGCCGCCGGACCCGCCCGATCGGTCGGACGCGCCCGGCCGCCCTGCGGATCGGTCGGACGTGCCCGGTCGGTTCGACCGGGTCACGCGAAGGACTCCCCGAGCTGCGGGCGCAGGCCCCGCAACCAGTCGGCGGCCGCCATGGCGCCCCTGCCCTCGGGCCGCACCTCGCCCAGGCGTACGGCCGTGGTGGCCGTGCCCACGAGGTCCCCGTCGAGCCGGCCCGGCGGCAGTCGGTGCTCGGCCGCGGTGACCGGCCCGAGCTTGACCCGCACGCCGCGCAAGGTCGTCCACGCACCAGGGGCCGGGGTGCAGGCCCGGACGAGCCGATCCACCCGCAAGGCGGGGGTCGTCCAGTCGACCCGGGCGTCCGCCACCGTGATCTTCGGGGCGAGGCTGATCCCTTCGGCCGGCTGCGGCACGGCGGTGACCCGTCCGTCCTCCAGCGCGTCGAGGGTCGCGCCCAGCAGAGTCGCGCCGGCGCTCGCGAGGCGCTCGAGCAGCTCGCCGCTGGTGTCGCCGGGGCGGACCTGCTCGGTCAGCGTGCCGAACACCGGGCCGGTGTCCATCCCGCGCTCGAGCCGGAAGGTGGTGGCGCCGGTCACCTCGTCGCCGGCGAGCACCGCGTGCTGGACAGGGGCCGCGCCCCGCCAGGCCGGGAGCAGCGAGAAGTGCAGGTTGACCCAGCCCAGCCGGGGCAGGTCGAGGGCCGCCTCGGGGACGAGGGCGCCGTACGCGACGACGGGGCAGCAGTCCGGGGCGAGCGCGGCCAGCTGGGCCAGGAAGGCGGGCTCGCGCGGGTGGTCCGGCGACAGGACCGGTACGCCGGCCTCGTCGGCCCGCTGCCCGACCGGGCTGCGGCGAAGGGTCCGACCCCGCCCGGCCGGGGCGTCCGGTCGGGTGAGGACGGCGAGGACCTCGTGCCGGCCGGCGAGCAGTGCGGCCAGGCTGGGCACTGCAGCCGCCGGGGTCCCGGCGAAGACGAGCCTCAGCGTGCCCGTCCGAACAGCGGGTGCGGACTGGCCTTGACCACGGGGACCGGCTGCTGGGACCACTGCGCTTCGCGCACGGCCTTGAGCGCAGCCCGCTTGGTCTCCGGGTCGAGCCGGTCGACGAACAAGATGCCGTCGAGGTGATCGACCTCGTGCTGCACGCAGCGGGCGAGCATCGCCGTGCCGTCGACGCTGATCGGGTCGCCGTAGACGTTCTGGCCGTGCGCGACGACGTGCGCCTTGCGCCGGCAGTCGAAGGTCAGGCCCGGCAGGGACAGGCACCCCTCCTCGCCGTCCATGTCCTCCTCGCTCGGGAAGTGCAGCACCGGGTTGATCAGGTGACCGAGCACGTCATCGACGTCGTAGGTGAAGACCCTCAGCCCGACCCCGATCTGCGGGGCGGCCAGGCCGACGCCCGGCGCCTCGACCATGGTGTCGGCGAGGTCCTTGACCAGGGTGCGCAGCTCCTTGTCGAAGGTGGTCACCTCAGCGGCGGCCGTACGCAGGACGGGGTCGCCCATGAGGCGGATCGGACGCGTGGACACCCGCCGATCCTAGTGCCGGTGGGGCTCGGCCCCGGTGCTCAGCCCAGCACCCTCGGGTCGAGCTCGACCCGGACCGGCTCGGCCTTCCTGGCGCTGCGGATGCCCGCCGCCGCCTTGAGCGCCGTCGCAAGCTCGGCCCCGCGGGCCCGCGGCACCCGGAGCAGGGCCCGGTCGACCTCGCCGGCCGGCACGGGTCCCAGTGCCTCCCCGACCTTCACCGCAGCCAGCAGCTCGGCGACGGCCGTCGGCGAGCCGGTGAGGCTGGCCATGCGCGTGGCCGGCGGGAAGCCGAGCCCGGCTCGCTCGGCCAGCTCGCGCTGCGCGGCGCCGGCGGGGTCCCAGCGGGTCAGCGCCTGCACCGCCGGCAGCCCCCGGTCGGCAACGACCACCACGCGTCCGCCCTCCTGGGCCGGGCGGGCCAGGCAGGCCGCTGCGAGCCAGCGGCGCAGGGTCTCCTCCCCGGCCCGTAGATCGGCCCGGGTGAGCATCGCCCAAGCGTCGAGCAGCAGCACCGCGGCGTACCCGGTCGGAGCGACGGGTTCGGCGCCCGGCGTCGCGACGACCAGAGCCGGACCGTCCCTGATCTCTGCGAGCACCTCGTCCCGGCCGCTGGTGCGGACCACCGTCCCGGGGAACGCCCGGCCGAGCTCCTCCGCAGTACGACGGGCTCCGACGACCGTTGCCCTCGTCGCACGTCCCTCGCAGACCGGGCAGCGCCAGTCCGCGGCGAGGTGCCCGCACCAGCGGCAGGTGAGGACCCCACGGCCGCTCGCCGTGGCGAGCGGGCCTGCGCAGGCCGGGCACCGCGCCGGGGTGTGGTCGCGCGCACAGGCCAGCGACGGGGCATAGCCGCGCCTAGGTACCTGCACGAGCACGGGGGCCCCGGCACCCAGTGCCTGCCTCGCGGCGGCGAAGGCGAGCGTGGGCAACCGGGCGGCCTGCGCGACCGGGTCGCGGGCGAGGTCCTGCTCGGAGGTGCCGTCCACGCGTGGCGCAAGCTCCCGGACCGTCGCCCGCTCAGCCACCAGCGGCCGGGCCCAGCCGCTGTCCAGCAGCACCTGACCCTCCGCCGTACGGGCGTGGCCACCGAGCAGGGCGGCCGCGCCGGCCAGGTGCGCGCGCAGGACGAGGACCTCGCGCGCGTGGACGTAGGGCGCACGCGGCTCGCCGTGCAGATCGTCGCCGTCGTCCCACAGCACGACCAGCCCGAGGTCGGCGACCGGGGCGAACGCCGCCGCCCGGGTGCCGACGACGGCGCGCACCTGACCCCGGCGTACGGCGAGCCACCGGCGGTAGCGCTCGGCCGGCCCCAGGTCGGCGCGCAGGACGACGTGCGGGACCTCGGCCATCGCCGCGCTCACCCGGTCCGCGTCGCGGGCGTCCGGGACGACGACGACCGCCCCCCGGCCTGCGGCGACACAAGCCTGCACCGCAATGCCGATCTCCTGCGGCCAGCTCGGTCCGGGCAGCGCGCACCAGACGGCCCGGGGGGGGTGGACCGGCGCGGGCGTACGCCCCAGCGCCGTGAGGTACGCCGCGCCGGTCGGGTAGCGGGACCACGGGCCGGCCTCGGGCGGCCCCGGTCGACGGGCCACCAGGCTGGCCGGCTCGGCCTCGACGCGGGCATGGCGGGGCGGGACGGCGAGCCGCAGCACGTCGTACAAGGTGCCGGCGCAGCGGTCGGCCAGAGCGCGCGCGAGCGTCGCCCCCTCCGGACTCAGCACCGGTTCCGGGCTCACCAGCGTCTGCAGCGACGTGAGCGCCTTGTCGTGCTCGGTGTCGGCCACCCGGTCCAGCACGATCCCGTCCACCAGCCGCCCGGCGAAACGCACCCGCACCCGGCAGCCCGGCTGGGCGCCGGCCAGCTCCTGCGGCACGGCGTAGTCGAACGGGCGGTCCAGGTGCGCGACGCCGGTGTCCACGGCGACCCGCGCGACCGGCAGGTCTGTTGCCAGCAGGCCCGCGGCACGGGAGCTGCGGGGGGCGCCCGGGCGCACCTGGCCGCCCGCGGCCTGAGGTGTGGGGTGGCGCACCGGGCCGCCCGCGGCCTGAGGTGTGGGGTGGCGCACCTGGCCACTCGGGGCGGGAGGTGGGGGGTGGCGCACCTGGCCGCCCGCGGCGGGAGGTGCGCGGTGGCGCACCTGGCCGCCCGCGGCCTGAGGTGTGGGGTGGCGCACCTGGCCACTCGGGGCGCGCGGTGCGCCAGGACCCAGCTCGCCGGTGACGGTCACGCCAACGAGGTTACGGGTGGTCTACGACAGCCCCGCGGCCCAGCGCGCTCCTCGTCCCGGCCACCCCAAGCTGGCTCTCAGCGCGCCCTCGACCCGCGCCACCCGCCGTACCTCCTGGTGGCCCTTGTTCCCCGCCGCGCGGCCCCTTTCGGCCGCCGATCAAGGGGAGAGGCCCATGATCATCACGCTGATCATGGTCATCTCGCCTTGATCACGCGGGAGAGGGGGTACGCGCGCGGGACGAGCCGCGAACGGCCGCAGCCGTGGGTGCGTCAGCCGTGGGTGCGTCAGCCGTGGGTGTGGCGGCCGTGGGTGTGGCGGCCGTGGGTGCGGCAGCCGTGGGTGGGTGTGGCGGCGGGGCAGCGGGGCGGCGTGGCAGTGGGCGCCGGGCTACTGGCCGGCGGCCTTCTTCAGCTGCTCGGCCCGGCCGGTGCTCTCCCAGGTGAAGTCGGCAATCTCGCGTCCGAAGTGCCCGTAGGCGGAGGTCTGGGCGTAGATCGGCCGCAGCAGGTCCAGGTCGCGGATGATCGCGGCGGGGCGCAGGTCGAACACCTCGGTGACCGCGTCCTGCAGGACGCCGTCCTCGACGACGCCGGTGCCGAAGGTGTCCACGAACAGCCCGACCGGCTCGGCCTTACCGATCGCGTACGCCACCTGCACCTCGCACATCGTGGCCAGCCCGGCAGCGACGACGTTCTTGGCGACCCAGCGCATGGCGTACGCCGCCGAGCGGTCGACCTTGGACGGGTCCTTGCCGGAGAAGGCCCCGCCCCCGTGCCGGGCGTAGCCGCCGTAGGTGTCCACGATGATCTTGCGTCCGGTCAGCCCGGCGTCGCCCATCGGACCGCCGATGACGAACTTGCCGGTGGGGTTGACCAGCAGGCGGTAGCCCTCGGTCCCGATGCCCAGGCCCTCGAGCTCCGGCGCGACGACGTGCTCGGCGATGTCAGGGGTCAGGAGGCTGTCGATGTCGATGTCCTCGGCGTGCTGGCTGCTCACCACGACGGTGTCGAGCCGGGCGGGCCGGCCGTCGACGTACTCGATGGTGACCTGGGTCTTGCCGTCCGGGCGCAGGTAGGGCACCAGGCCGTCCTTGCGCACCTGGGTCAGCCGACGGGCGAGGCGGTGCGCCAGCGCGATGGGCAGCGGCATCAGCTCCGGCGTCTCATCGCACGCGAACCCGAACATCAGCCCCTGGTCGCCGGCACCCTGGCGGTCCAGCGGGTCCTCGACCGAGCCGCTGACCCGCGCCTCATAGCCGACGTCGACGCCCTGGGCGATGTCGGAGCTCTGCGAGCCGATCGAGATGCTCACGCCGCAGGACTGCCCGTCGAAGCCCTTGTTCGAGCTGTCGTAGCCGATCGCCAGGATCCGCTCGCGCACGATCGTCGGGATGTCGGCGTACGCCGCGGTGGTGACCTCGCCGGCGACGTGCACCTGGCCGGTCGTGATCATCGTCTCGACCGCCACGCGGCTCTTCGGGTCCTGGGTGAGCAGCGCGTCCAGGATCGAGTCGGAGATCGCGTCGGCGATCTTGTCGGGATGGCCTTCGGTGACCGACTCGGACGTGAACAAACGGCGCGACACAGGCGCTCCTTCGGGGAAGCTCGGGCGGATGACCAGCCGCGTGAGACTACCTGGCGGGAAGCCGCGCCACGACGAGGTCCCAGACCGCGTCGGCCAGCGCGTCCTTGCTGGCCAGGGCCACCTCGGTCGCGGAGCCGTCGGCGCCCAGCACGACCGCGGCGTTGTCCTCGCCCTCGAAGCCGGTCGGGTGGCCGCGCTCCCCGACCTCGTTGACGACCAGCAGGTCGCACCCCTTCCTGGCCAGCTTCGCCCGGCCGTGCTCGAGCACGCTGCCGTCGTCGTCCCCTGTCTCCGCGGCGAACCCGACGAGGACCTGGCCCTCGCGGCGGAGCTGCCCGAGCTCGGCAAGCACGTCCGGGTTCTCGACCAGGTCGATGCTCATTGTGCCCGCCTTCTTGCGCTTGGTCGCCAGGCGCAGGGCCGGCCGGTGGTCCGCGACGGCCGCGGCCATCACGACCGCGTCGGACGAGGCCGCCTCCTCCAGCACGGCATCGCGCAGCTCGAGGGCGCTGGTCACCCGCAGCACCTTCGCGCCGGCCGGGTCGGGCAGCGCGGAGGTGGTCACCAGCACGACCTCGGCGCCGCGCGCAACCGCCGCCCGCGCGAGCGCGTGCCCCTGCTTGCCCGAGCTCCGGTTGCCCAGGAACCGCACCGGATCCAGGTGCTCACGGGTGCCCCCCGCACTGACCAGGAGCCGTCGCCCGATCAGATCCGGCTCGCGGACGCCGCGGGCGAGCACCGCCCGGCAGATGCGGGCGATCTCGCCGGGATCGGGAAGCCGTCCCCGACCGGAGTCGGCCCCGGTGAGGCGGCCGACGGCGGGCTCGAGCACCAGGACGCCCCGCGCACGCAGGAGCGCGACGTTGGCCCGCGTCGCGGGGTGCTCCCACATCTCGGTGTGCATCGCCGGCGCGAGCAGCACGGGGCAGCGGGCCGTGAGCAGCGTGTTGGTCAGCAGGTCGTCAGCGAGGCCGTGCGCGGCCCTGGCGAGCAGGTCGGCGGTCGCGGGCGCCACCAACACGAGGTTGGCGGTCTGACCGACCCGGACGTGCGGGACCTCGTGGGCGTCGTCCCAGGCGCTGGCGGTCACCGGGGAGCCGGACAGCGCAGCCCAGGTCGGGGCTCCGACGAACTCCAACGCGCTCGCGGTGGGGACCACCCGGACGTCGTGCCCGGACTCGGTGAGCAGTCGCAGCAGCTCCACCGCCTTGTACGCCGCAATGCCCCCGGCAACGCCGAGGACGACCTGCGGCCGGCTCATCGCACGTCTGGTCGGGGCCTAGACCGCGGGGTCGGCGACGTGCTCGTGGTGCAGCAGTCCGCCGTTGATCTCGCGCAGGGCGATCGACAGCGGCTTTTCCTGCACGCCGGTCTCCACCAGCGGCCCGACGTACTCGAGCAGGCCCTCGCCGAGCTGGGAGTAGTAGGCGTTGATCTGCCGCGCGCGCTTGGCGGCGTAGATGACCAGGCTGTACTTGGAGTCGGTGGCCTCGAGCAGCTCGTCGATCGGGGGGTTGGTGATGCCGATGGGGTTCGCGACGGTGCCGGACAAAGAGGGCTCCAGAGCTAGGGGCATGCGTCAGTCACAGACTCAACAACGCTACCAGCCGGTCG
>JAABUX010003955.1_pt1 | contig 19159 bp, 11 predicted proteins | sample 5561851 | NCBI WGS metagenome assembly JAABUX01 (sample SAMN10711883, study PRJNA513361) | rock metagenome | isolation source: Antarctica rocks | place: Antarctica: Victoria Land, Richard Nunatak red sandstone | collected 2016-01-03 | reverse complement strand
ATCTCGTCTTCCCAGACTGGAAGACGCTCATGCAGACCCTGATCGACTCAAGACCGCCGCCCCACGTCGAGGCCCAGCTCACACGGTGAGGCTGATGCAGCCAAACGGCCAATTAGAATTGCTGCTTCGGCGTCTGGATCGTGGACAAGCACGAGGTCGGCGTCGCCGCGGGCCGCCATGGCCAGCGCTTGGCCGGTGCCCTGCGCGACCACGCGGACCTCGATACCCGTCGCAGCGGTGAACAACGGCAGGATGTGAGCGAGCAGGCCGCTGTTCTCGACCGAGGTGGTGCAGGCCAGCACGGAGGAAGTCGTCGCCGTACCTGCCCCAGGTCGCCGCCACTGCACGGTGGGCGAGCGCCGTGACGATAGGAAGCGCCAGGAGGGCCTGGGCGACGACCATGGCGACCGGGGACAGGCCGAGCAGGGCATTGGCCAGCAGGATCGCGGCGCGGCGGCCCGGAAAAGCATGCAACGCGAGCACGGCGCCCAACGGCAGGCCTATCGCCGTCGCCACCGCCGTGGCGGACAGGCTGACGGCAAGCGACAAGCCCACCACGCGCAACAGCCCGGCGTCGAGGCCGATCAGAAGTTCGCAAGCCAGCCGTGCAGCGTCGAGGATGTCGGCCAATATGCCTGTTCAATGCGGAGTTCACGGCTGGCTGTGCGATATACTCGGGCGATGACAGAACCCGAAACCGGCCGCCGCGAGCGAGTCCCGCTTCGGCAAGCGCTGCGGTGGATCGAGGCGAACACCGCGGCGCTCGGGCCCGAGACCGTCGGCGTCGAGTTCGCGGCCGGGCGAGTGCTCAGCTCGGCGCTGGCCGGCCGCAAGGATGTGCCAAGCGCCGACTGCGCCGCAGTGGACGGATACGCCATCCACGCCGCCGACAGCGAGGGGGCGAGCGACTACAACCCACTCACTCTCGCGCTGGTGGACCTGCCGGATGGTGGCGCCTTGCCGCCCGGTTCCGCCTGCGTCGCCGTGGCCGGGATGCCGCTCCCGCTCACGGCGGACGCGGTCGTGCCGTTCGATGCGGCCGACGCCAGCGGGCCGGGAACACTGGACATAACGGTGGCAGCGGCCCGGGGGACGGGCGTGGACCGGCGCGGGAGCGAACTGCGCGAAGGAGCCGAAATCCTGCCCGCCCGGCGGTTCCTGAGGCCGCCCGATGTCGCGCTCCTCGGCAGCCTCGGCATCGTGGAGGTCGACGTCGTACGGCAGCCCAGGGTCGGCCTGGTGGTGGCGGGAGCGAAGGGCGGAGGCGACGCCCTCACGCCGGCGTTGCGCGCCCTGGTTGCCCGGGACGGTGGGGTCGTGGCCGGATGCGGCCAGGCCGCGCTGGCGGGAGCCGTTGCAGGGGCCGACCTCGTGCTGGTCGCCGGACGCTCCGGCGCCGGGGTCGACGACGCTGCCGCTGCGGGCATCAGGGCATCGGGCGGGCGGCTCAGCTTCCACGGAGTCGCAATGCGCCCCGGGGACACCGCCGGACTCGGACAGCTGGGCAATGTTCCGGTCGTCCTGCTGCCAGGCGCCCCGCTCGCCTGTTTCGCAGCCTACGACATGCTGGCGGCGCGGGCGGTCCGGCGCATGGCCGGATTGCCCGCGCTGCCTCCGTATCCCATGGCCGACGCCGTGCTCGACCGCAAGATCGTGTCGAGCATCGGCTTCACCGACCTGGTGCGCGTGCGGATGAGCGGCGGGCACGCATTCCCCTTGGGTTCGGCCGAGAGCGGCGGCCTCGCCGGCCTCGTGCGCGCCGATGGGTTCGTCATCGTCCCGGAAGCTAGCGAAGGCTTTGCACCCGGCAGCGTAGTGCGCGTTCACCTGTACGACGACCAGCGCGAGACCCCCGTCCCATGACCAGCTCACCTTCACTCGCCTCCCTCCGCCGCGCGGCCCGGCAGGAACAGTTCCTCGACGTCGTCAGCCGCGACGAAGCGGAGGCGCGATTCCGCCAGCATCTGCGGCTGGAGCCCCTCGGCGAGGAGGCGGTTCCGCTCGCCCGCGCGCGCGGACGCGTGCTGGCCCGGGATGTCGTCGCGCCGTTGGATGTGCCGGGGTTCGACCGCGCGAGCGTGGACGGTTTCGCCGTCCGCGCCGACGACACCGCCGACGCCACCGATGCCGCGCCTGCCGTGCTGCGGCTGAACGCCGAGGTGCTCACGCCGGGCGTGCAGCCCGGTGTCGCGGTGGGCGAGGGTAGCGCCAGCGTGATCGCGACCGGCGGGATGGTTCCGCGCGGCGCCGACGCCGTCGTCATGGTCGAGCATACCGAGATTTGCGCGACGGTTTCCAACGGCCCCACGCTGCTCGAAATTCGCCGCCCGGCCGCATCGGGACAGTTCGTCGCGGCCGCCGGGTCCGACCTCGCCCGGGGCGAAACGGTGCTGCGCCGGGGCCATGTGCTCACCTCACGCGAGATCGGCATGCTCGCCGCGGTCGGGCTCGCCGAGGTTTTGGTGTGGCGTCGCCCGCGCGTCGCGATCTTTTCCACAGGGGACGAGATCGTGGCGCCCGGCAGCCCGATCCGGCCCGGCCAGGTGTTTGACAGCAACGCGGCCATTCTCGCCGCCTCCGTCGAGGAATTGGGCGCTGAGCCGGTGCCGCTCGGGATCGTTCCGGACGATGTGGCGGCGCTCGCGGCAGCCCTGGACCGGGCTTTGGCCGAGGGCGACGTGGTGCTGCTGTCCGGCGGCACGTCGAAGGGCGCCGGCGATCTGGCGGCGCAGGTCGTGGCGCGGCTGACTGACCCCGGCATCGTGGTGCACGGCGTCGCCCTGAAGCCCGGCAAGCCGCTCTGCCTCGCGGTCAGCGGGGGCAAGCCAGTCGTCATCCTGCCCGGTTTCCCGACCTCCGCGATCTTCACCTTCCACGAGTTCGTGGCGCCCGTGATCCGCGCCTTGGGCGGCCAGCCCCCGGCGCAGCGGGAGACCGTGCAGGCGACGCTGCCCCTGCGCATCGGCTCGGAACGGGGCCGGACCGAGTACGTCCTCGCTTCGCTGATGCGCGGAACCGATGACGGATGGGTGGCCTATCCGACGGCCAAAGGGTCCGGCGCGGTGACCAGCTTCGCCCAGGCGGACGGGTTCTTTGCCGTGCCCGCACTGATGGAAGCAGTGCCGGCCGGAACGCAGGTGGAGGTGCAGCTGATCGGCGCCGGGGTGCGGCCGGCGGACCTGGTCGTGATCGGCAGCAACTGCGTCGGACTCGACATGCTGATCGGCATGCTCGAACGGGAGGGCATTGCGGTGAAGGCGCTCGCGGTCGGAAGTTCCGGCGGCCTGGTGGCGGCCAAGCGCGGCGAGTGCGACCTGGCGGGCATCCATCTGATGGACCCGGAGACTGGCGAGTACAACACCCCTTTGCTGACCGATGCCCTGACCCTCGTGCCCGGCTACGGCCGACTGCAGGGCATCGTGCTCCGCCCCGGCGATGCGCGGTTTCGCGACTGCCGGTTTGCGGAGGCGGCAGTCCGGACGGCGATTGCGGACGGCAATGCGCTGATGGTCAACCGCAACGCCGGCAGCGGCACGCGGATCCTGATCGACCGTTTGCTGGGTGGCGCACGGCCGGCCGGCTACTCGTTCCAGACGAAATCCCACAACGCCGTCGCCGTGGCCGTCGTGCAGGCGCGTGCGGACTGGGGTGTCGCCATCGAGACGGTGGCGCGCGAGTACGGCCTCGACTTCCTCCCGTTGCAGGCCGAGCGATACGATTTCATCGTGCCGAATGCGCGGCTGGACCGTCCGGCGGTGCAGCGCTTCATCGCCCTGCTTCGCGCGCCGGCAACGCGCGAGACGCTGCGGGCGCGGGGGTTCGACGCCTGATGAACGCCATCGATGCGTCCTGACCCGGCCACCCTCGGCGCGATCCTTGCCGGCGGCCTCGCACGCCGGCTCGGTGGAGGCGACAAGGCGCTGCGGACGGTGGGCGGACGGACCGTGTTGGCGCGATTGGTCGAACGCGTGACGCCGCAGGTCACGCGGTTGATTTTGAACGCGAACGATGATCTGCAGCGGTTTGCATGGGCAGGATTGCCCGTCGTCGCCGACAGCCTGCCGGGTCATCCAGGGCCGCTGGCCGGGGTTCTCGCCGCGCTGGATTGGGGCGCCGCATGCGAAGCAGCGACCGATTGGGTTCTGACGGTGCCCAGTGATGCTCCATTCCTGCCGCGGGACCTGGTGTCGAGGCTTCAGGCCGAACGCCGGCGAACCGGTGCGAGCCTTGCGTGCGCTGCGTCGGCAGGCCGCAGCCATCCCGTCGTCACGATATGGCCGGTTTCAATGAGGCACGAACTGCGTGAGGCTCTTACGAGGGGCAATGTCCGCAAGGTGGGAGCCTTCATTCAGCGTCATCCGACCGTGACCGTGGACTGGCCGGCGGTTCCGGCAGACCCATTCTTCAACGTCAACGAGCCTCAAGATCTTGCCGAGGCGGACAATCTGGCGACGTTGCACGCCGATCTGTAATGCCGCGTTAACCATCTGGGTTTAAACGGATAATCACGCAGACGACGTAAGGACACAACATCGAGATCGTTCGATTGGAGGCGGGCAAGGTTACGGTGTATCGCCGCCAGATTTTTGATCTGCTGGTTGGCCTCGTGACGGTTGGGATCATCGCCCAAGACGTGGCGGCGGGGATGACCGGCGCGTCCTGGCAAATCACGCTGTCCATCAACATCACATGCGCCACACTGGTCGTCGCCGCGCGGTGGAGCCAATTTCGCCTTCCTCCGTATATTTTTTATCTAATAACGGCTGCAGCAGGCCTTAGTACGGCTCAAGGGCTATTTTATCTTAATGGCGGGTGGGACGGCACGCACCTTTACCCGCTGTTGTGGGCATTCACGTTGATCAGTAGCCTCGGTCTTTATGGCTCATGGCCATTCACTATACTGGCCATCGGACTTGGCTGGGTCGTCTGCATCCTCGGCAAGCTTTTCTGTCCAGACCTCACCTTCGGAAGCGGCGCTGACCAAAGCTGGATACGATGCATCGCACAGTGTGCCTGGTGGGCTATCGCATTGACCGGCGCTGGAATCACCGGGCAACGAGTCGTCGCTGTAGTACGGGCAGCCTCGCAGGCGCAGAAATCGATGCTGGGCGCACAAGCCAAGGAAGTCGCCTCGACGGCTGAGTTCGAGCGGTTGCGCCTGGCAGCGGCGACCGAGCGGGCGGAGGCCCTGACCAATTTGGCGAGCGCCTTCGACGCTCAGGTTCGCACGTTGGTGACAGCGGTGGAGCAGACCTCGGCGGGCATCGGCGTCCGCGCAACGGCGGTGAGCCAGTCTGCCAGCTTGACGAGGGAACGGATTTCCCAGGCAGCCGCATTGTCGGTTGCGGTCGCGCAAGATACGGGTGTGGTGGCCCAAAGTGCCGATGAGCTGAGCGACAGCCTCACGCAGGTGCGTCATCATGCGCACGGCGCAGCGGAGTCGGCAGTTGCGGCAACCCACCAGGTAGCTTGCAGCGACGCTGCCTTGACCGATCTCGTCGCCGCCACTAGTCGCGTGGGTGAAGTGATCTCGGTTATCGGCGAAATCGCCAAACAGACCAAGCTGTTGGCGCTGAACGCCACGATCGAGGCGGCCCGCGCCGGGGATGCCGGACGCGGATTTGCCATCGTTGCCGCTGAGGTGAAGCTGCTGGCCCGGCGGACGTCCGACGCTGCGGACGACATCGACCTGCTGGTTCGCAACATGAGGGAAGCTGGCGAGAACGCGACCGCCGCGCTGAAAAGCATCGGCCAGTCGATCGGCCAGGTCAGCGTCTTCGCCGGGCAGGTCAGCAACGCGGCCGAAAACCAGACCGCCGCCATTGGGGCGATTACCCGCACCATCGCCAATCTCAACGCCAAGTCGGAGAAAGCGCGTGTGCAGGTGTCCGACGTGGCGAGTTCGGCTACGGCGACCAGCGAAGCAGCAGGGGCTATGTTGGATGCGGCCACAGCCCTCGGACGAGACGCCGGGTCGCTGCAGGATGAAGCGGGCGCGTTCATCAGCAGCGTTCGCGCCGCCTAGAAAAGACGCTCGTAGGGCAAAAAACCGACGACGTCGCCCGGTGCGACCGTCATTACCGGTTCGGCCAGTTCGGCGAGGCCGTCTGTTTCGGTCAGGGAAGTTATTATTCCAGCGCCTTCCATCGGGTGCTTGTGGGCCTGCAGCGCGCCGTCCGGGGCGGACATCAACCGCACGCGAACGTACTCGCGCCGCCCCGCCTTCTTCCGATAGCTGAAGGCGGCCTGGACTGAGAACACGACCGGCGCTTTCACCGGCGCGCCGCTGAGGGCTGCGATAAGCGGCCTGGCAATCTGGACGAAGGTGACGAAGGCGGCCACGGGGTTGCCAGGCAGCCCGATGAACGGCACGCCCGCCACGCTGCCCATCGCCACGGGGCGCCCAGGCTTGATCGCCAATCGCCAGAACACCAGGCGGCCCACTGCCTCGACCGCAGCCCGCACATGGTCCTCCTCGCCCGTCGAGACGCCGCCGGAGGTCAGGATCAGGTCGTGGTTCCGGGCGGCGGATCGGAGGGCTGCTTCGATGCCGGGTTGCCGGTCCGGCAGGATGCCCAGGTCGGTCACGCGGGCTCCAGTGCGACAAAGCAAGGCGGCGAGCAGCACTTGGTTCGAATCGTAGCGTTGCGCCGGCCCGGCTGCAGCGCCGGGTTCGACGAGTTCGTCCCCGGTTGAGAACAGCGCGACACGCACGGGTGCACGCACCATCAACTGCCGCACGCCCAGCGCCGCCGCGAGCGCCAAATCCTGCGGGCGCAGGCATCGCCCCGCGGGTAGCGCGCACGCTCCGGCCGGGATGTCCTCGCCGCGTTGCCGCGTGTTTGCACCTGCGCGCAACCCGGCTGGAAAGTGCGCCCGCCCGTGCTCGTCCAGGCGCACGTCCTCCTGCATGAACACGGTGTCGGCGCCGGCGGGAAGGGCAGCGCCGGTGAAGATGCGCCAGGTGGTGCCAGGCGCCAAAGCGTTTGTGGCCGGGGCGCCCGCTGCGATACGGCCCGCAATCGGCAGAACGGTCGCGCCCTCAAGGTCGGCCAGCCGCACCGCGTAGCCATCGACGGCGGAATTGTCGAACGGCGGCAGGTCCATGGGCGCCGCCACGTCCTTGGCCAGCACACGGCCATCTGCTGCATTTAACGGAACCCAGTCGATGCCTTCGATCGCCCGAACGTCGGAGGCGATGATCCGCAGGGCTGCGTCCAGCGGAAGCAGGTCGCCACCAAAGGCAAAGCAATCATCGGAAAGTTGCGCCACGCGCTTTGCCTTAAAACCCGTGACCGCCGGCAGGAAAGGAGCCGGCGAGAGCGCTTCGTGGGAGCCGGGCTAGGAGGCGAGTTCCGCAATTAGCTCGGCCCTTCCGCCTCAGCGGCGGAGGGATACGTCGTGAATGCGGGGTCATCGACCTCCTGTATCCAATAATCGCCAAGCCCGGAAGGGTTGCATGCCACATCGTGTCCCTATCCGCCGTGCGGCCTTTCCAAGCTGCCGTGCCAGGGCGATATAACGCTTCAGGACATGGCCGCCGGGGGATTTGCATGGCTGAGGGACGTGCTGGCGAGGTAATTCGGTTTGAACACCCTGGCGCGGGCCGGCGCCGGGCGAAATCCACTCCGAAAGGCCGCGACGTCCAACCTCAGGCCAAACACGAAATCGCCGCCCTGCTCGGTGGCCGCCCCCGCACGCGCGAGTTCCTGATCGAATACCTGCATTTGATCCAGGACGCCTACACGCAAATTTCCGCCGCGCATTTGGCGGCGCTGGCAGACGAGATGCGGCTGGCCTACGCCGAGGTGTTCGAGACCGCGACCTTCTACGCGCATTTCGATGTGGTGAAGGAGAACGAGCCGCCATTGGCGCCGCTGGTCGTTCGGGTGTGCGACAGCGTCACCTGCGCGATGTTCGGCGCCGAACAGCTCCTGGCTGAGTTGCAGGCCGCTTCGAACACCGATTTCCGTGTCGTGCGCGCTCCCTGCGTTGGCCTCTGCGACCAAGCGCCGGTCGCCGAGGTCGGGCACCATTTCCTGCACAAGGCGAACTCGGCCGCCGTGTTGGAGGCAATCGCCCACGGCGACACGCACCCGCACATCCCGGACGACACCGTCGGCTGCGACGCCTACGTGGCGAGCGGCGGCTACCATGTGCTCGGCCAACTCCGCTCCGGCGAGCTGAGCGTCGAGGATGTGCTGTCCAAGCTCGACCATGGTGGCCTGCGCGGCCTCGGCGGCGCGGGGTTCCCGACCGGCCGCAAATGGCGCTCGGTGCGCGCCGAACCCGGCCCGCGGTTGATGGCGGTCAACGCCGACGAGGGCGAGCCCGGCACGTTCAAGGACCGCCACTACCTGAACGCCGACCCGCACCGCTTCCTGGAGGGCATGCTGATCGGCGCCCACGTGGTCGAGGCGGACGAGGTCTATATCTACCTGCGCGACGAGTATCCGGTCGCGCGGGCTATCCTGACGCGCGAGATCGCCAAGCTGCCACCCGGCGGACCCGGCATCCACCTGCGGCGCGGTGCCGGCGCCTACATCTGTGGCGAAGAATCGTCGATGCTGGAAAGCCTGGAGGGCAAACGCGGCCTGCCTCGCCACAAGCCGCCGTTTCCCTACCAGGTCGGCCTGTTCGGCCGCCCGACACTGATCAACAACGTCGAGACGCTCTACTGGGTGCGCGACCTGATCGAGAAGGGCGCCGAGTGGTGGACCGGCTTCGGCCGCAACGGCCGGGTGGGCCTGCGCAGCTTCTCCGTCAGCGGGCGCGTCAAGGAACCCGGCGTGAAGCTCGCCCCGACCGGCATCACCGTGCGCGAGTTGATCGATGAGTACTGCGGCGGCATCGCGAATGGGCACGTGTTCACGGCCTACCTGCCTGGCGGGGCGTCGGGCGGCATCCTGCCGGCGTCGATGTGCGACATTCCGCTCGATTTCGGCACGTTGGAGAAATACGGCTGCTTCATCGGCTCCGCCGCGGTCGTGGTGTTCTCGCAGGAGGACGACGTCCAGGGCGTCGCGCTCAACCTGATGCGCTTCTTCGAGGACGAAAGCTGCGGCCAGTGCACGCCGTGCCGTTCAGGCACCCAGAAGGCGCGCATGCTGATGGAGCAGGGCAGCTGGAATGCCGATTTGCTGGGCCAACTGTCGGAGGTCATGCGTGACGCGTCGATCTGCGGGCTGGGCCAGGCAGCGTCCAACCCGCTGAGCTGCGTGCTGCGCTATTTTCCGGAATTGCTGGCGCCGAAGGAGGCCGCAGAATGAGCAGCTCGACCACACGCGAGGGGCCGCAGAACCTCGAAGGGGCTACCACCGAAACGCAGGGCCTGGTGTTTGAACTCGACGGCGCCAGGGTCGAGGCGCGAGCCGGCGAGTCGCTGTGGGACGTGGCGCGCCGGGTTGGCACCGCCATTCCGCATCTGTGCCACCGGCCGACGCCGGGGTACCGCCCCGACGGCAACTGCCGCGTCTGCATGGTGGAAATCGAAGGCGAGCGCGTGCTGGCGCCGTCGTGCAAGCGCATGCCCGCAGTCGGCATGAAGGTCCGCAGCCAGTCCGAGCGCGCGAAGAAGGCGCGGGAGATGGTGATGGAGCTGCTGGTGGCCGACCAGCCGGCCCGGCAAACCTCGCATGACCCGACCTCGTCGTTCTGGACCTGGGCCGAGCGCACCGGCGTGACCGAGAGCCGCTTCCCGGCGGCGGCGCGCTGGACCCACGACCCGAGCCACCCGGCGATGCGGGTGAACCTGGACGCGTGCATCCAGTGCAACCTGTGCGTCCGCGCCTGCCGCGAGGTGCAGGTGAACGACGTGATCGGCATGGCTTGGCGCAACGCCGGGTCGAAGGTGGTGTTCGACTTCGACGACCCGATGGGCGCCTCGACGTGCGTCGCGTGCGGCGAGTGCGTGCAGGCGTGCCCGACCGGTGCGCTGATGCCGGCCGCCTACCTCGATGTGGACGAGACGCGGGTGGCGTGGCCCGACCGCAAGGTGGACAGCCTGTGCCCGTACTGCGGCGTGGGCTGCCAAGTCACCTACGAAGTCAAGAACGAGAAGGTGGTGTACGCCACCGGCCGCGACGGCCCGGCGAACCACAATCGGCTATGCGTGAAGGGCCGCTTCGGGTTCGACTACATCCACCATCCGCACCGCCTGACCAAGCCGTTGATCCGGCTGCCGAACCTGGCCAAGCACGCGCAGGACCAGGTCGATCCCGCCAACCCGTGGACGCATTTCCGCGAGGCGACGTGGGAGGAGGCGCTGGACCATGCGGCCGGCGGCCTGGCCCGCATCCGCGCCGTTGACGGTCCCAAGGGCTTGGCTGGGTTCGGCTCGGCCAAGGGATCGAACGAGGAAGCCTACCTGTTCCAGAAGCTGGTGCGGACCGGCTTCGGCTCGAACAACGTCGACCATTGCACCCGGCTGTGCCACGCGTCGTCAGTGGCGGCGCTGATCGAGGGCCTCGCGTCGGGCGCCGTGTCGGCCCCGTTCGCTGCCGCGCTGGACGCCGAGGTGATCATCGTCATCGGCGCGAACCCGACCGTGAACCATCCCGTGGCGGCCACCTTCATCAAAAACGCGGTGAAGGACCACGGCGCCAAGCTGATCGTCATCGACCCGCGCCACCAGACGCTGTCGCGCCACGCGCTGCACCATCTGGCGTTCAAGCCGGGCAGCGACGTCGCGCTGCTGAACGCATTGCTGTTCACGATCATCGAGGAGGGGCTCACCGACGAACAGTATATCGCCGGCTACACCGAGGGTTACGAGGAGCTCAAGCGCCGCATCGAGGATTTCTCCCCCGAGCGGATGGAGGCTGTGTGCGGCATTCCGGCGCTGCGCCTGCGCGAGGTCGCCCGGCTGTATGCAAGGTCGCGCGCGTCGATGATCTTTTGGGGCATGGGCATCAGCCAGCACGTGCACGGGACCGATAACGCGCGGTGCTTGATCGCGCTGGCGTTGGTCACCGGGCAGATCGGCCGGCCTGGCGCGGGGCTGCACCCGCTGCGAGGCCAGAACAACGTGCAGGGCGCGTCCGATGCCGGGCTGATCCCGATGGCGTTCCCGGACTATCAATCGGTCGACAAGCCGGGAGTCCGCGAGCAGTTCGAGACGTTCTGGAACACCAAGCTCAACCCGGAGCGGGGCCTTACGGTCGTCGAGATCATGACCGCGATCCATCATGGCGAGATCAAGGGCATGTATATCGAGGGCGAGAACCCTGCGATGTCCGACCCCGATCTGAACCATGCGCGGGGTGCGCTGGCCAAGCTCGAGCACCTCGTCGTGCAGGACTTGTTCTTGACCGAGACCGCGTTCCACGCCGACGTGGTGCTGCCCGCCTCGGCGTTCGCCGAAAAGAGCGGGTCGTTCACCAACACCGACCGCCGAGTGCAGATCGCGCGGCCGGTCATCGACCCGCCCGGCGACGCGCGCCAGGATTGGTGGATCATGCAGCAGATCGCGCAGCGCATGGGCCTCGATTGGAACTACGCCGGCCCGAACGAAATCTTCACCGAGATGGCGCAGACGATGCCGTCGCTCGCCAACATCACCTGGGAGCGGCTGGAGCGTGAGGGCGCCGTGACCTATCCGGTGGACGCGCCGGACCAGCCCAGCCACGAGATCATCTTCTACGCCGGGTTCCCGACCGAGAGCGGGCGGGGGCGGATCGTTCCGGCCAACGTGCTGCCGCCGGATGAGGTGCCGGACGACGATTACCCGATGGTGCTCTCGACCGGGCGGGTCCTGGAGCATTGGCACACGGGCTCGATGACCCGGCGCTCCGGCGTGCTCGACGCCATCGAGCCGGAGGCGATCGCGTTCATGTCGCCCAAGAACCTGTGGCACATGAAGCTGAATCCTGGCGACCGCATCCAGATCGAGACCAGGCGCGGCGCCATCGAGGTCAAGGTGCGGTCCGACCGGGACGTGCCGGAGGGCATGGTGTTCATGCCGTTCTGCTACGCCGAAGCCGCCGCCAACCTGCTGACCAACCCGGCGCTCGATCCGGTCGGGCTCATTCCCGAGTTCAAGTTCTGTGCGGCCCGGGTGACGGCTTCGGCGGGAGTGGCGACGGCCGCGGAATAGGCGCCCCCGCACCGTTGGGACGCCGGCGGGAAGGCCAGGCGTAGATGCGCCGTTCGCCGATCCGGCCCGCACATCGGAGACGGCCTTGGCCGCACGTCGCTCAACATCCCAGTCCAGCATTTGCAAGAAGCGTTGCTTGCAAGTACCGACTTCAACACTGAAAACTCGTTACGAAATTACATATACCTCGTTCATCCCCTCCGATAACCCCGGGGCCGAACGAGGTCACCATGCCGCTGGTCCCGTCTGCCGTCATCCTGAACACCGACGAGACGGAGCGGATCTCGGCGTCGGTCGGCGGCCGCAAGCCGAGTGCCGAACCAGCCGCTTGCGTGGCAGGTGCCGGCGTTCGGCCAAATCCCGCTGTTGACCGTGGCAACCCCCGTGCTGGCCCTCATCGGCCTGCTCGGGCGCGACCTGGTGCGCACGTCGCCCTGCGGCCGCGGGTGCGATGCCGCCGCCGCGCTGAAGGATGCCGCGCCGTCCGTCACAGAGTCGCCGGGCAGCGGAACTGGTGCAGGGACGGCAGCGTGAACGGGTTGATGACGCTGTTGGCCGCAATCAGGAATCCAGCGGTTCCGCCGCCACCGGTGAAGGTCACGTTCAAGCGGTCCGACTGACCGGCGGCCGCAACCTTGGCGCCGTCCAGCAGGCGGAACAGCGCCCACGGACCCTCCTTGGTGATCGAGACGGTCGCGCCGCTGATCGGAACCAAGGTCAGCCGCACCTGGTTGCGGCCCCCCGGCCCGGGCCACTGTACCCGGATCGGCTGCGTCGGCCCATGGCTGTAGAGGACATCCTGGCCATCCAAATCCAGGCTCACCGAGCCAATCTGGCTGTCGAGCGACGTCGGCGTGATCTCGAACTTCACCGACACCGCAGCGGCGACGCCCGGAAACAGGGCGTTGCGGATTTGCGCGGCCATCTCCAATTGCGCCAGCGTATCGGCCGACAGCCCCAACTGGCTGTTATCGACCGAGTTCCACTTCCACGGCGTCTGCGTCGTGTCCACGAACGGCTTCAGCGTGTCGGTGAAGAACCCGTCGATCAGCCCGCCCGGCGCCATCAGCCGCACGAAGTCGTCCATCGGCACGTCGGTGGCGCTGCCTGGCACGAACGGGTAGCGGTTGGTGAGCGCCGCCTGGCACAGCGGGGCCACCTTGGCGCTCCAGGCGTCCTGGATTTGCTGCTTGGCTCCCGCCGTCGTGACCTTGCTGCTGCTCTGCGACACGGCGCGCACCATCGGCTGGACCGCCGGGGGCATGCTTTTGCCCAGCGTGTCGAGCTGCTGCGACAGGCTCGCGCCGGAGTTGCCGCTGGCCGCCCCGAGCAGCGCCGCGGCGGCATTCGGCGAGGCGGCGACCTGGCTGAAGTTGCCATGTATCTGCAGCATCTTCTGCAGCACCGGCTCAAGCTGGCCCGGCCGCTCCGGCGTGCCGACGAAATCGTGCAGCCAGCGGAAATGCTCGTCCACGCGCTGCGCCGGGTCGACGGCAGGCGCCGTGGAGGTGAACACCGTCCCTAGCATCGCCCCGATGCGGCGCTGGCGAATGGTGGTCTGGCGCGCGATCTCCTTCATCGCCTCCGGCCCGAGCGTCTTCCCGGCCGCCTCCTCCAGCCGGCCGCCCTGGGTCTCGCGGCTGAGCAGGGTTTCGGCGTCGAAGGCCTGGAACACGTTGCGGAACGGCGAGTTCGGCCCGGACAGCGTGTTGAGCTCGTCGAGCCCGTCGCTCATGGACCCGAACGGCTTGATCTGCAGGTCGCCGATGGCGGTGTCCCAGCGGCGGACGTAGTCGTCGAGGTACAGGCCCAGCACGTCGCGGCGAAGCCGCTCCACCTGCTTCAGGTCGGAGCCCACCCGGTCCTGGCGGCCGAGCACCCAGCTATCCTCCGCCACGTCCGACGTGACCTCCGGCAGCAGCTTGGTGAGGGTCTCGTGGTAGCCGGCCCAGGTGTAAAGGCCGTCCACCCCCGATGTCATCGGATGGCCGGACCGCAGCAGCAGCACGTTTTCCGCGGCGGCCCCGGCGTGGTCGGAGTATCGCCACATCGGCAGCGCCTTCACTTCCTCGCTGCCGAGGATGCGCGCGTAGCTCCGTTGCGCGAGCGGCGTCTTTCGCAAGATAGCGCGCACCTGCTCGATCAGCGGGCCGTTCAACGGCACCGCCGTCACCGGCCGCTTGATCAGCGCGGACACATGCTGGGTGAGGGCGTTGCGCTCGGGAGCTTGGTCGTCGCCGGGGAAGCTGGCGGCGAAGTCGGCGCCCATCCAGGCGGTGATCAGCGGGGCGTCGAGCGGCCCCTGGCGCCCCAGGATGAGGTAGACTTTCAGCGCCTGGTACAGGAAGTCCGAGTTGCCGAGGTTCCCTTGGATTTGCGTTTCGAGCCGCGACAGCAGCCGGGGCAGCAACAGGGCGTTGAGCGCCCGGTTGTAGCTGTTGCTCGCCTGGGCGCCGAGCTTCGCGCCTTGGTAAAGACCGAACCCAAGGCCGATCGGCATGCCCGCCTCCCGATCCACGAAGCCGCCGGGCAGCGTGCGCAACGTCGCGAGCGCGGGCAGGACCGGAGGCAGGAGGTTTTCCTCGCCGCCGCGCTTCGCAAGTTCGGCGTACTGTCGGTCGTAGGTGTCTGCCCGCGCGTTCATGCCGAGGATCAACGCTTGGTTGCCGAGGAAACTCATGGTCCAGGCGCCCGTCAGCAGCGCCAGCACGACGCAGGCGGTCGCATAGGCGGCGCGGCGGACCAGCTTCTGCCGCTGTTCGAGCTTGGCGTCGGCCGAAACGATGCCGGCCTCGTCGAACACCACGTCCTGCATCAGGCGCTGCAGGAAATAGCTGCGCCCCGTCCCGCTGAACGCCGTCGCCGATTGGCGCTGCAGGCCGAACTGGCCCGACATGGCGCCGAGCAGCCGATCGATCGGCGTGCCGTTCTGCGTGCCGCTGGTGAAGTACACGCCGCGCAGCAGCGGGCGCGTTTCCAGCCGGCTCGGACGGAATATCTGCTCCAGGAACTCGCGCGCAACCTCCCGCGACGACGCGACCTGCTGCGGGAAGCCGTAGATCAGGCTGCGGTTGCCGATATCCGGCTCCTGCTGCACCCGCTCCAGCACCCGGTCGTTGAGCCGGTCGATCAGCAGGTCGAACTCGGCCCCGTAATGGGCCACCGCGCCGCCCTCCTCGCGCCCGTCATCGACGGGGAAGGTCATGCCCCAGGCCTGCTCGCGCTCCTCCTTGCCGAGGTTGGAGAAGAACTCGACGAAGCCGGCAATCAGGTCCGCCTTGGTGAACAGCACGTAGATCGGGAAGCGCACCGCGAACTGGTCGTGCAGCTCGCGGATGCGCTGCTTGATGGTGCGGGCGTGGGCGAGCCGCTCCGCCTCCGTCAGGGTCGTCAGGTCCGACAGGCTGATCGCGATCAGCACGCCGTTGACCGGCTGGCGGCGGCGATGCGCCTTCAGCATGCCGAGGAAGCCGAGCCAGGCGGCGCTGTCCACCGCGCTCTGGCTGTCCTGGGTGGTGTAGCGCCCGGCGGTGTCGATCAGCACCGCCTGGTCGGTGAACCACCAGTCGCAGTTGCGCGTGCCGCCCACGCCGCGGATGCCGGTGGCGCCCTTGCCGCTGTCCTCGAGCGGGAAGGTCAGGCCGGAGTTGACCAGGGCCGTGGTCTTGCCGGCGCCGGGCGGCCCGATGAACAGGTACCACGGCAGTTCGTACAGATGGCTGCGGCCGAACAAGCCGCGCCGCTTGGAGCCGCGCAGGGCCAGCAGCGCCGCCGTCAGCCGCTCCGACAGCAGCGCCAATTCCTCGGCGGAGGCGGTGGCGTTCGGGTCCGCCGCCGCCGGTGCGGCCAAGCCGACGATCAGCTTGCGGTCGCGGTCGCGAGCCTTGCGCATCCGCCGCAGGTTCAGCATGAGCCAGACGACGATCAGCACGCCGATCAGCACCTCGCGCGGCAGCTCGTCCTCGAGCGGATGACGCCCGCCGAAGCCGACGATCGGGCCGAACAACCACGTCAGCAGGCAGAGCAGCGCCACCCCGACGCCCGACAGGAACCAGGCGGAGAGCAGGAAGGATCCGATTTTCTTCATGGCCCGAGCTTCCTCATGGCGGGGTTGCGGACCTCACGGGGGAGCGGGCGGCTTGATCGACACGATGTCGGTCCGCCGGTTCTGCTGGCGGCCTTCGGGGGTCGCGTTGGAGGCGACCGGCTCGTTGTCCGCCCAGCCCTCGGCGCGCACGCGGGACGGCACCTAGAGCTTGGCGGCGATCGTGCGCGCGACGCTTTCGGCCCGCGCCTGCGACAGGTGCCAGTTGGATGGGAAGCGCACGGTCCGGATCGGCTGATTGTCGGTGTGCCCGACGACCAGGACCTGTCCGGGTTCGTCCTGCAACGCGCTGCCGATGCGGGCGAGCAGGGGGCCGTAGCTGGCGTTCAATGTCGCCTCGGTGGAGTCGAACAGGTTGCGGTTGGCGATACGGACCGTCACGGCCTGCCCGTCCTCCAGCACGGTGACGAGCTCCTGGCGGATCTCCGGCGCCAGGAACGTCCGCAACCGCGAAGCTAGGCCGGTTTCCGCCAACGGCGCGGGCGGTGGTGGCGTGACTGCGGCCGCACGGATGATCATCAGCGGCCCCGTCGGCGGCAGGGCGGCCAAGCGGGCGAAGGTGCCGTCCGACACGCCCGCGAGCAGGAGATTGTAGCAAAGGTAGATCAGCGCCGCCAGGAACGCCGTGGCGCTGCCGGCCACCCAGAGCGGGATGCGGGCCTTCAACGGCCGGAACGCCGCGCCGGCGCCGCGCCAATGCGGCGACAATTCCCGCTCGTAATCGACCCGGCGCTGCCGGATGGTGCAGAACAAATTCTCGCGGAACTCCGTCAGCGACGCCGCCCCGCGCGGCATGATGCGGTAGCGTCCCTCGAACCCAAGCGACAGGCAAAGGTACATCAACTCGACCACCTCCGCATGGCGGCCGAGCTCGCGTTCCATCTGATCGAGGATGTCGAAGAAACGTTCGCCGCCGGACACCTCGTTTTGGAACGAACTGGTCAGGCTTTGCGCAGCCCAGGCGCTCTGGCTGCCCCACGGTGTCGCCAGCACGAGGTCGTCGATCGTGGCGCACAGGGCGTAGCGGGCTGCGCGCAACGTGCGGGTGTCGAGCCCCGTGGCCAGCGCGCGCGTCTCGAACTCCCGCACCGCGTCCGCGACCCGGCGGCGCAAACCATCGACATCGGCCATTTGCACTCGGCCCCGCAGCCGAATGGCGACGGCAAGCAGGGGCGAGGCGGCCTTGACCAGCGGATTGATGCCGACCATCGGCATGGTGTCGCCGAAGCCCTGCAGCGCTGCTTCGGCCGGACCTGGCGGGCGGGCGCGGCCAGTGTTCGGCGTGCGTCCGCCGGGGCTCGGACGCATGATGGTCCGGTCGCTATCCGGCAGGTCGGCAAATGGATCGTCGCTCATACGCGCTCGGCCTCCCTCGTGCGGCGCCCGGCTTTAGGTCAGGGGCGGCTTCACCGGGGCGATCGCCAAGTTTAACCCGGCACGGCCGGCAGTGACCGTCAGCTTGCTAGCCTGATGCGCCGGCACCTCAACGGCGCCGCTCCAGGCCACGTGGTCGTAGTCGCGATACGCTGCGAACACGCCGATCGCGTGCACCCGGTCTTCTCGCGTCAACCCGAGAGTCTTGGACTGTCCTGGGCCCAGCAGCAGGTCCTCCCGCTTGACCAGGTCGTCCTTAAGGGTCGCAACATCCTTCTCGAACACGGGGAAGAAGGTAACCGCCTTGAACCTTGTGGACGAGCCGAGCTGGTAGATGCGGATGGCCGTCGGCGCGCCCACCCCGCCCGGACCGGCATCGACGTCCTTGGCCGTGGTGATGGTGGCGTCGATCATAATCGGCGGGAGCGGGGGAGGCGCGCCGCCACAACCGGACAGCAATCCCGCGAGCACGACCCACCCTCCCCGCCATGCTAAATCCCTCGCCGTAAGTCGCATGTTGATCCGCACTGCTGTTTATATAACAAATGATAGTCCGGTAGACGGCGTTGGCACAGTGTTTTCGAATGTTTCTCAGGCGTTGCCTGTAGCGGCCTCGATTTGCTTAATAGAAGCCTTGGAGAACTCGCGGCCGAATACGTCCTGGAAGTCGCTGTCGCCGTCGCGCGCGATCTCCCGGTAGATGGCGGAGAACGCGTCTCACAACTTCGCCTGCCGCGCTCCCGGCATCAGGCCGTGGAATTTCGAGCCCTTCTGCAGCCGGGTTCGAGCAGCGCCGGGTCGAAGATTTTCAGCAGGTGGAACAGGGCGGCCTGCACCCCGGGCATGACGTGGGGGGGCGAATGGGTCGAACCGGGCCGCGGCCGCCGGTTTTGGCGGGTCGAAATCCTCCAAAGGCGACAGTGCCGGGGCGGCCGGGGCGAAAAACTCGTCCAGCCCGAACGGGTCGTCGCCCGGCGCCGGCGACGCTGCCGTGCGTGCGGGCGACGCTGCGCTGTCCATGATCTTGCGGCTCGACAGCGCGTCCACCTCGCTGACCCGGACGAGGTAATCCCCCAGCAGGAACTCGTCGCCATCCGCCAGCGGGACCTTCGAATCTTTCGGCGCGCGGGTGCTGGAGCCGTTCACGAACACGCCGTTGCTGCTGAGATTGGCAAGGACGAAGCGGCCGCCCTCGGCCGAAACGATGCAATGGACCTTGGATAGGTGCTGCGCCGGGTCTTGCAGGACCCAGTCGTTGGCGGGGCCGCGGCCGATGGAAAGGCTGCCGCGTTCGAGCGTGCGGCTTTCACGCTGGCGATCCGATGGGCTGCGCGCCTTGTGCAGTGTCAGCACGATGGGCATGGCAAATCCCTGTCTAAACGATCAGGGTGGTTGGACGGACCCCGCGCACGCGCAGTATCGATGCGGAATGGAAACTAAACAAGGGTCAGTGGCATCCCCCTGTACCTGTTCGCCTGCGGTTTATGAGGCATCATAGCCGTGTCGGGCCGGCTGGTTGAGAGCAGCCTTTCGCCCCCTGTGCCGTCGAGCACCTGGGGGGGACGCGCGCCTCAATCGGTCGCCCA
>JAABUX010003954.1_pt1 | contig 19164 bp, 10 predicted proteins | sample 5561851 | NCBI WGS metagenome assembly JAABUX01 (sample SAMN10711883, study PRJNA513361) | rock metagenome | isolation source: Antarctica rocks | place: Antarctica: Victoria Land, Richard Nunatak red sandstone | collected 2016-01-03 | reverse complement strand
GCCGACCGATTGGCTCGTGGCGCTGGGCTATCCGCCCGCGACGGATGACCACCCGCTCACGACCGCACCCGGCGTCCTCAAGGCCGCCTGATGTTTCAACTGTCAAGTCCATTTGAACCATGTCTAAAGGAGGAACTACGATGGCGAGAAGGGTTGCGACCGCGGCCGCAATGCCAACAGGCAATCGCGCCAGCGCTCGGGTACTCACTGTGACCACATAGGATATGTAGCAGCATCCTACCACTACCAACAGCGTCAGGATGTCGCGGCCCGTTGGCGTTGCCCCCCCCTGTACAATGGCATAGACGACGAGGGCGATCAAACCGCCAATCCCGACCCTCTGCGTCTGGGGTCCTCTACGCTGAACGCGAAGCCATTCGCGGACATCGCTCTCGGGTGGCTCATGTTCATGCAGGATCGGCTTCGGCTCCGGGTTGGCACGCGGTATAGGCAGAGTCGGGGGACGATACTCCCAGCCTAAGCGCTCCGGCGGAATGAAAAGGGTGGGCAGGACACGCGCGAGGATATGGTCGTCGTGGTCATACTCCGTCGGATCAGGGCACGAGGATGATGGGCCGGGGGCGTTCTGAACGTCATGCATGCCCGCACTCTTCGCTTATTAGTTCTTATCACTCTTCGCTTTGTTACGCACACTTTAAGATAAGCCGTGCGGCATTGTCAAGCGGCAGCCCCCATCCCACACCAATGTCTCTCAAGGATCATAAACGACCACATGCGGCGAAACGGGTGTGTCTCGATATTCCTACATTCTTTGGGCGCTTGTAGGACTCCGAAGTTATTGGGCCTGCATCCCGACGTTATTGCGCCTATCCTACATCGGCCCTATTTTTATTGGACCTATCCTATTTAATTAGCAGTCTCTGCCAGACAGGTACGACCACACTAAAGGGTGGAGCGGGGCGAGGTGTAGGACTCCGAAGTTATTGGGCCTGTAGCCCCTCTTTGCCCTCTTCATTCCGAAGTTATTGGGCCTGTATTCCGAAGTTATTGGGCCTATCCTACATTCAGCCTATTTTTATTGGGCCTATCCTATTTATTTGGCGATATCCAAAATAGGACGCTTCCCCATCCTAATGCGAACTCTATTGGTATCGCAACTACCCAATCGTCGGTCTCTATCGCTGTCCACGATTTTTTGGCTCCGACCCCATGTAAATGCGATTGCCCTGCTTAGATCGTAGACGAGACGCCTGTCTCAGTGCAGATACGATATTACTCCTCCTCCGCGGATCTCTTGCCATGCTTGGTGGGCTTGAACATGTCGATATCCTTTTCGCCCGACACCAGGAACTTCAGCAACGATTTCCCTTGAAAACGGCAGGTTTGCATGATTCCAAGGAGCCGCAGATAGTGAGGGGCGGCAGACGCAAAGAAAGACCCTGATATCTTCCTCTGAACAGCAAGATGCCTGATAGAGCGTTCTGCCATGTTGTTGTTCCAAGGTATCCCGTCTTGCTCAAGAAAAGTGAACAAACTGTTCCTGTAGCGTTCAAATCGCTTCTGATACGTCCTGACTACCTCTGAGGAGTAACTACCACGATCAATGACGTTAGCGTAGAATGCGTCAACACGCTTTTTGTGTTTGCTAAAATGCCGCGCCTTCAACCCATACCGCTGGGCATCCGCGAGAATGGGCGTGATAAGGTCGCCAATAGCGACGACGAAGCGTTCAAGTTCACCATCAAATGGATGATCCCAGAGATCCTCATTGAGGTCTCGGATAAGATGGACGAGACACTTCTGCTGCCGACACTCGACCGCGTCATAGCCACCATAGAAATCGGAGATAAGGGTACCAGTATAGCCAGACAAAATCTCGTGGACGATCGTCGCCTCTCGCGTTTTGGTCATCTTAAAGAACACATGTGCGCCATCTGTGAACACCCACACATAATGGTCTATGCCTTGGATGTTTATCTTTGTCTCGTCAACATGAACAAAAGGACTGTGTAGGATTGCTTGGACGCTCCTCTCTTCAGTATCGGAGTAGTAGCTGGAAAAATAAGAGAGGAAGTTGACAATCGTGCTCTCGCTCATTCTCTCGTTGAATTGATCCTCCAGTACTTGTATGATCACACGGTAGGGAAGGCGGAGTACTAACCGCTGGTAGATGACCCACGATTGAAACCCATGTCCGAACAGTGGGTTGCTTCCGCTCTTGTCCATGCTGCAGGGCCTGTAGGACTTATGGCACGTCTGGCAGTACGCTTTAGGACCGACGTACTGTGTGACGGTCTTGCGGCAGCCACTCTTGGTAAAGATAATATCAATGGTGTACGTCGTCGCCATCGCCGTTGTGGCGCGCAGTGGTTCACCCGTACACCGTGGGCACGTCTCTCGTGGCGCAACGCGACGGATAGTTCCTGGGTGTGTGGGCGCCGCCCTATAGTACCCAGGATGTCCCTTTAGAGCCCCACGCTTTTTGTGATTATCTTCCCCCTCTTTGTTTCGTGACAGGTCTATCTTCTTCCGCTCGTAGGTGGCGTGAGCTGACAAGAGTATCGCTTCAAACTGACCATGAAGCTGCTCCCCTTGTTCTGTCGCCACCCGTTTTGGCGTGTCGGCGAAATCGATGTCCGCGCGCGCATTGGCGGCGTCGCGTATTCTGATGATCTCGTCGAGCAACCCTCTCAGGGCGTCACAATCCTCTTTGTTGTATGTCGTGAGCTTGTGCTTGTCGTCGGGATTGCCGGTTTCCTCCCAGTGATGCCGCCAGACGAGACTCTGCAAGCCGGACGCGTCGGGAGACGTCCAGGATACGCCGAGGAAACGCCCGATGTCTTTGAGCCTATTGGATCGGACGGGGAAATACACCTTGCCATACACATGCGTCGTGAGGTTGATCAACCGCTTCGTGAGTGCGTCACTCTCGGTCTGGTAGCGCCTCGCCATTTTCTCGATGGCGGTTACGTCGTAGCTCCCATAGTGATAAATCGGAGCTTCGGGATAGGTACTGATCGCGGCGAGGAACTCGCTCCAGATGGTCTTCTCGTCGTCCACTGTGTTCGCCCAGAAGGAGTGATGGGCGATGCGCTGGCCTTCGCGGACTTGAAGGCCGATAAGATAATACGCCTGTTGATCCGGCTTGCCTTCGATATCCAGGAATAGCTCTACCGGCTGCCCGGTCAACTCCGGAGACATCTGGAGGTACGTCTTTCCCGTGCGCAGCGCCAGCGCCTGGAGTTCCAGCTTATGCGCCGCCGTCCCCTTTGGATGCTTCCTGCTCTTGCGGGGTCGAAAGAGATACGACAACTGCCTCACGGTGAAGATGCCTTTGCTCTGGTAGCGTCGTATACTCTTGGGCGTCATCCGATCCAGTAAGCTCAGGTCATCAGCCTTCTCCGCTTTGTCCCGGCATTGGGCTTGAAACTGACACGTCGGGCAGTGCTTGTTCAATATCACGGGAGGTGGTTCGACGGGAGGCGCATCCGCCCATCGTTTCAATGGATTGAGGAGGAGTCCGAGAGGTTTATAGTGTTTGCGTAGATCGATGGCATGGCCTTGCTCGTCAAGCCCAACGACTATCCCCCTCGTGGGTGCGGTGGCTTGTATGTACCCAAGGACAACACCGGCAAACGCGACCTGAAGCTTGTGCTCAGTCGTGAGATTGTATGTTGCGGCCACAATCGTCGGTTCATAGCTGAAGTTGCCAAGCGACGACCGTGCGGGCGCCTTCGTCAACGCGGCGCATTCGGCCTCTAACCCTCGCGCGTGGAGCGTCAGTCCGATGAGATAGTCCGTGCCGCCTTTGAGATCGGTTTGATCGCGCGCCGTGATCGCGTGATGGTCCTCGGCAAGGAGAGTCTTGTAACGATCTTGATTCATCTGGCGTTGCCGCTCAAGAATCGCCACATACTCATGTTGCTGCCCAATCTCATCTGTGCAGAGCAGCAGGTAACCCTTGAGTGGGCAGTGCGCATACGCCACGACGATCTCAGAGGTGATTGGTTTGTTCATCAACAGTGTCCAGATGGATAGGCAGATTATCCGTTTCGGTTGATGCGGGGATCTCGGTATCGCCATGCTCTCGGAGCGATTTCTTTTTGTGTGCGCTAACCAAGTGAGGAGGCACGAATTCTTGTGGATAGAGTTCGACGGAGGAGCGTTGTCGCCTGCTCCGTTTCCTCCGACAGAATACATCCACATCTTGCTCCTTCGACAGCAGAAACTTTAGAAAGCTCACTCCTTTGTATTGGCACGTCTGACAGATGCTCAACAACACGAGATAATCACTCAACCCGGTTTCCCGCATGGTCCCAATCGTGTTCTCTCGGTAATACGCGAATTGCTTGATGGCATGCTCGGCGTTGTTGTTATTCCAGGGCACGCCATTGTGGTCGAGGAACGTGAATAGTTTGCCGCGATACTTGGTCAACCGGACACGAAGGGTCTCGGCGGCTTCGGAATAGATCGGTTGCTCGGCCAGTGCTCGAAAGTACTCCTCGACGTCCGCGACGTGGCGCCTGAGGTAGTGCCGCCTCAAGCCATGCTCATCGACGGTTGCCACTATTTTTCGCAGCAGGACACCGAAGGGGTGCGTAATAGATTTCAGCTCGTCGTCGAATGGGTTGTCTAACAGGTCTTGATTGATATCCCGCATCAGATGAATGAGGCACTTTTGTTGAGGGCACGCGATGGCATCGTAGGCGCTGTAGAAGTCGGACACCAGGACGCCGTGAAAGCCCTGCAATAACTCATGCAAGAACTCCCCCTCTCGTGTGGGCCTATACATATACACGACCTCTTCAAGGTTCGTGAAGACCCAGACATATCCTTTTCCGTTCTGCAATTTCACTTCGGTTTCATCCACATGCAGGAGCGTTCCGGAGAGGATTTTTTCAAGCAGGTGGCGATACGTCGCCCCGTAGTATCTCGCCAGCAACGACTTGAACATGTGGGTTTCCGCAGGGAAAATGCGTAACCCGAAAAACTCCTCGCACATTTTCGCCACTGTTTTGAGGCCGATCCTGTACGCAACGTGCTGAAACATAGCCCAACTCTTGAGCCCGTGAAAATGCCGATCCAACCTTTGATGCTGCTCGGGAATGAACTCTTCACCGCACGTTACGCATTGGTAGACTGATGTTCTGCACTCAATGACGATGCGTCTCACCCCGGTTGGTGTCAGCGCCAGGTCGAATGCTCTCTTGACTCTCGGCTCTTGGGTCCGAACCTGTTTCTTGACGCCGCTCACGACGTCTTCACTGTTGCAGACGGGGCAGTGTGAGGCGACGATCATAAGGTACCTGGACGCCTTGAGCGTACGATTGGGAGAACTTGTTTTGTTCGGCTTCTTTTTCCTGCGAGACGTGCCCGTACGGATATAGACCCGCTCCCTTTGGTAGTCGAAATACGCGCGGTTGTTGACGTACTCATACTCTGGATGCGCGAAATGTACCCGTCCCCACTTGCGATAGTCGGCTAGCTTCTCGATCTCCTTGACCGAGGCGATGGGGGGACGTTCCCTCTCCTCTGCTCCCGATACGTTGTTTGAATCGGCCTCGGCAGTGATTGTCTGGAGCAACTCAGTCACCTTCTTGAGGGCCGCGCAGTCATCCACATTGTAGGTCAGGAGCTTCTGCTTCCACTCCTCATCGTGGCTGGCCTCCCACCGCGCTCTCCACACGATGCTCTGGATTCCCGAGGCATCTGGCGCGGTCCACGCATAACCGATACATGCACCTATATCCTTGAGTCCGTTCGAGTACGTGGGGAAGTAGATGTGGGCATAGATGACAGAGAGGGTATTGACCAGAGTGTTCAATATGCTGTCTACCAGATCCGGGTTCTGTGCCCCCTTCCGCATCCGCTTGATGAAGGCATGCTCATAACTCCCATAACAAAACACGCGGACGTCATTGTAGTGAGCGACTTCGGTGACGAACTGCTCGAATATGTCCGACTCCTGCTCTTTCGTGTCGGCCCAGAACGAGTAGGTCTTTTCCGAACCGTTCTCCACGATGATCAGGCCAATGAGATACACGAACCCTGCTTCAGGATCGCTCTCGACATCGAGGTAGATGCGCACGGGGCTGGTGGGTAACTCCGGCATTCCGAGGACGTAGATTCTCTGGTCGCGTAGCGCTAACGCCTGCAAAGCATGGTACCGGCGATGCGTTCCCTGGCCTACTCTCTTCCCCTTGCGCCGTGGTCTGAACGTGTGAGCGAGTTGTGTGACGGTGAGGATGCCTTTTCTGCTGTAGCCTTTGATCTCCTTTTCCGACAATCCCCGGAGGAGGCTGAGATTATCCTCCCGCACCGCCTGGTCGCGGCAACGCTGGCGAAACCCACAGATTTGACAGTGCGCGTTGAGGATCAGCTTGGGCGGTTCCTCAGCGTCGCGCATCCTCTTTAGATCCGCGAGGATGTGCTTGGCCTTTCGTAGATCAGGGTTGAGGCGGACCGTCGCAGGCGTACAGTCCCTGCCATGCCAGATGATTCCACGGCCAGGCACGAGTCCCTGATACTTGGAGAGAAGCAGGGCGCGTAGTTCTAGGAGAAGTCTCTGCTCTTTACGGACGCGCGTCCCCTCATAGAACAGCATCGGGATATAGTGGAATTGCCCCAACTTCGATGCGCCAGGAACTCTCTTCAGCCCGTCAAAGGAGAGGAAGATGGAATCATCTTCTATGGTGGCATCCAGAACGAAAAGATGGCCTCGCTCCAGGGTGGTTGTGGTCAGAAAAATGTTGCTTGCAATGTGGCTTCCCCGGCTCTGGGCGCGAATGCTGGCACTAGCATTGCACCTCACTTCGTTCCTGCTTGCCACGAGCAAGGATTCATAATCTGACGTGACGCCCTGCTGCCCGATCAGTTTGAGATAACCTTTGTATTTGCAGGACACGTAGCTTTCGAGCACGTCCCCAGTTATCCTAGCCGCCATGAGTAACCTCTGGATATGTCATATCGCCTGATTCGGCAGACGCGATCAGCATCCGGTGTTGCGTCGTGACAACACGGTGAACGGCAGATTAAGAAGTGGTGCTAGCTGAAATCTTCTACCATGTGTTGGCTCACATATTCGTCTAATCTTTCGACGTTGTCAACCAATGCCCCCTATGATGTGTAAGGAGCCTCCTCATCTACCGTTTGTTACCAATATCTACCAACCCAAAATCCAGATAGCAAGAACGACGAAGCGTCCACTGACGACCACGGGCACGACGTGGTCGTCAGTGGACGCTTCGTCGTCCTGTTTTACCGCCGCGTTGCCTTATAACCTGGTGAGACTCACTCATGCGCCCGCCGCGTGGTGAGGATTGTTGGGAATACGGGCAGACCTGTGCTCACGGATCGTACTAACAGGCGTGACGACGCACGCGATTCGCGAGGCGCAGTACGTCGTCGCGCAGATAGCGGCGGCCCTTGGCCGTCGGATCGCCGATCGGCACGATGAACCCCCGCGCAACCCAATTACCGATCGTCTTCACGTCGACGCCCAATAGGCGTGCTGCCTCGGCCCCCGTCACGCGTTCGGCGGCAAGGGCGATTAGGCGCTCCCGATCGAACAGGAACACGTCGCCCTTGCCACCGCCCCTGACAAGCGCGGCGTCGAGCTTGCCCGCATGCACCCATGCGTGCAACGTCGTCGGGTGGCATCCGAGAATCTCCGCGGCCTCCTCCGCCCCCATATATCGCTCCTTGAAGAGGTCGATGTCGGTGGCGTCATAATACGCGGTTCCTGCCGCGGGCGCGTCGGATGCGCCTGCCCTGTGGGTCGCCGGGTCTGGCGTGTTCAGCGGGGCTAGCAGCCCCGCCTCCGCCCACAGGCGCAACGTCACCTGCGTGCAGCGGAGCAGACGGCAGACCTCGGTCGACGTATAGCGTGTCGCGCCCTCCTTCGGCGCATGGCGGGCCAGGAACGCCTCGACGGACGCGGCGTCGAATCGGAGACCGGAGAGTTGAATGGAGTCCTGGAGGCGATGGGCGGCCACCTCGCCGGAATGCGCCAGGCGCAAGACGGCAGGTATGCCAACGCCCGCCGCGCGGAGTGATGCAAGTGTGTCAGTAAGCGTGAGACCCGGCATGGCCATGCGTTTGGACTGTGCCCGGACGGGGAGATGCCCGATCATCTCGGCCAGGGCATCGTCGACGGCTCCCTTCTCAAATAACCAGGGCGTCTTGACCGTCGCGTCCCGACGGGAGCACGGGAGGATGCCATCCTTCACCAACTCCACCAGGGCGACGCGGCCCACGCCTAGGTAGGCTGCCGCCTCCGTGAAGTTCATCTGGGCCGCGCGCAGCCGCGTGAGGCGTTCCATGCTCTCCTCATCGACCAGCGTCACAGGCCGCGCCGTGGCCCCCCACCGACCCCGCCGGACCGCCAACTCGCCCGCCGCGACATGCCGATCCAGCATGGCGCGGCTCACACCGAGTACCCGGCCAACCTGATCCAGGGTTCGGAAGCGCGGCAGCGTGGGAGCGAGCGTGCGCCGCACATGATGATAGAACTTGAGCCAGCGGAACACCCCTGGGGCTCGCCCCAAATGCGCGTAGGTTACCAAGCCGACGGCACGCCATAACCAGGCGAAGTCCGGCCCCGGCAGCAACTCCAGCAGCGCGTAGGGAAAATAGTCGGGGTCCGTCCGCCGCTGCTCAACGGCCGCGACGTGCAGGAGCAGGGTCTCCCACGTTGCTGGCCAGCCGGCGATGAGGCGCCACACGCAAAGCAGCGCCGCATGGACAGAGGCGTTGTTCGCCTGGTGGAATGCACGGATCGGGCGAGCGTCCGCGACCTCCGTTGTCGGCGCGAAGAATGGGTTGCGCCGGTCGCGGGCGCCAAGCAGGTTAACGAGCACGGTCGCGAAGCGGAAGAACGCGGCCGTCGTCACGCCCTCGAGCGGATGGCCGTCCGGCAGCGCCAACAGATCGCCCCCAGCCAGGTCTGGGACGCCCGGCCCATCGTCAGCATCCCCATGCCCGAGTGCGGCCCAGACAAGCGATACAAGTGCCAGACTGTCGGGATCATCAGCGATGGAGGGCGCCTCCAGTGTTCCCACATCGACGCCGCAGGTGTCGCATGTCCCAATGCGCGGATCGAAACGCAACGTCTCGCCGCACACGCAACGGTCAACCAGGAGCGCCTTGTGCGTCGGGCAGGCCGTCACGTAGCGCAGCGCCCACGGGAGAATCAGGGTGTGATCGGCGCGCCAGTGGTCTGGGCAGATCTTGCGGTGGCATTGCTGATTCTGTCCCATTGTGTAGAGGGTCAGCCAGCGGTCGTCCAGGAAGGGGAAAGGCATGTCGTCGTCCTCCCCCTCCTGGGTGGCAGCCTCGTTGGGCGCCAGGAGGCGGTAGGTATAGCGATGGAGCGTACGCCCCCAGATCTCCGCGGGGTCGAGTTCGGTCAGGGCGGAGAGAAGCGCGTAGTCGGCACGAGATCGCACATACAGGAGCGGTCGTGCCATCCCAAAATCACGCTTCAACCACGCCTTCTCCTCGTAATGGTTGATTCGGTCAAGCCGCGCCATCAGCCCGTCAAGCCCCTCGTGGGGGACTGATGGCAGCGCGGCGGCTGTTTCCGGCAAAGCTGTCGGCATTGATCACTCTCCTGTTCTTCGTCAACGTGGGCATACGTCGACGGCGCGTTTTCGTGGGGAGGATTATGTCTGCGACCCTCCCCTATCTTTGACATCGTGCCACTAGCATTGATCGATTTACAGCACAGATAAGACGTGCTTATTCTCCTTGCGCGGGCGGCCACGGCGCTTGCCGCCACGGTTGTTGATCCCGGACGAGGGGATAGGCTCCTCCGGAATCGGCGCGGCCTCGGGGCGATCCCCGTCGAACGGGTTCGGGATGTCACGGCGATCGCTGTGGTCCATCAGGTCGAACGCTTCGGCCAGCAGATCCTGATTCACCGTCGCTATCCCGTGGTCGATTGCCGTGTGCGCGGCGCGCCGTACCAGCCTCATCAAGGGCCGTAGCATCCCCGCCGACGCGACGTGACAGCGCCAGGCGACGTCCGCATCGACGAGGCCAATCTCTCCGTCAAACGGGAGCAGCCGATCAAGTTCGGTCATGAAGCGGTAGAACTCATTCTTCGACAGATCGTCCTCGTTATCCCAGGCCAACGGCTCGAGCGTCCGAGTAGAGCCGAAGAAGCTGCCCAGTTGGCCCCCGTTGGCATCGAGCAGAAGATTGGCCTCGTGGTGCAAGCCGACCATGATGCAGCCGATGTGGACGTCCTCGTCCTTGATGATCGTCTTGAACCAGTTGGCCGCGTCCACGACGATCTTGTTGCTGTTCTGGTCCATGAAGTGCTGCACCTCGTCGATGATGACGATGCGCGTTTCGGCCTTCTTGACGCACTCGATGAGGCGGAAGGTCATGTTGGTCAGGGTGCCCTTGTCCCAGCGCGGGTCGCCGAAGGCGCGCAGCAGCGCCGAGGCGACCGAGCGGTCCGTCGCGCGCGATGGCACGGTGGCGCGCACGACGGGGCGTTTCATGACGCCCGCCACGCGATTGGGTGGGTGCAGGGCGAGGATCGTATCGGTGATCGTCGTCTTACCGGTCCCCATCAAACCCGTGAGGAGCAGTCCGAGCGGTTCGCGCGAGGATTGCGCACGCCGGAACATGTAGTCTACCTCCTTCAGGATGCTTTTGTAGCGAGGATAGGTAATGATGATGTTGTCGACGATGTGATGGCGCTCCTCGCGTCGTTGCGCCTCGGACCCGTCAACGTTGGTGGCCTCGGTAGCCTCAATGGTCTGCGTACTGTTTGTGCTTCCCACGGCGTACCCTCCTATGGATGTACCGCTTCGCTCTATCATGTATGGACGCGTCGCATTTATGGACGCTTCGTCGGACGCTGGAGGGATGGGCGCGGTTGGCCGATGCTACCGCCCCATCCGTCGCCGTCTTGGGTCTGTGGCCGTCGCTGCGGACGCGTCGCGGCCGGCGTCGTCGGGATTGGTTCCGCCGAAACCGGCGACGCCGGGTCTGCGCGCTTCTCGGCCTCGCCAGCGTCGGAGGCCGCGTGCAGGATGTCAGCGACGGGCGTGGACAGCGCGGGCGCTGTGCTCCGCGCAGGCGGCGGCGGGGACAGTTCGGCGGTATGGCCGTCCGCCTCTGTCTCCTCTGCGGAGCGCGCTCCGTGCCCAAGTAACCGGGCATGCGCCCGACGAGTTCTCCGTCCACCGCGCAGGCTAAACTCCTCGGCCACGATGCGCGAGATCTCTACCTTGGCCGCGGCGAGGGCATAGACGTTGGGCGTATCGTTGGTGAGACCGGCATGTTTTTTGATGAAGTGATGCTTCCAGACGGACAGCCCCGTGGCGTACTCCTTGTGTTCAGCGTTGGCCCCCACCTTGATGTAGTCCTGCTCCAGGGGGTCGAGCACGTAGATCATCCCCAGATCGCCCTGGTCGACCTTGATCTTGACAGTCTCCCCTGGCTTCAAGCGCTGCCGGAGGGCGGTCAGCGACGACGACTGGTAGCGGATGCAGTCGTAATCGATGCCATACTGCTGCGGGACACGGTGGTCCGTGCTCCTGAGCATGATGCGGATACTCTCCACGGTGTGCGGCAGGCACGGGGGATAGGCCGACCGCTCCCCGGCTTCCCAGCGGCGCGCGGGGATGCCCTTAATCCCCTTATGCGGACGCTCGGCGTAGTAATCGAGCAGGAAGATGTACAACATGCGTCGGAACGCCGAGAGCGAGATGCACGCGTGCTTCATTGGGTCGTAGTCGCCGCGGGCGACAACGTTGGAGAAGGTCGTCCCCGGCAGGGTATGCAATAACCCCTGGTTGTGCGTGCGGATGTGGCGCTCTATTTTGCCCTTCATCCACGGCTGGCCCAGCGGCATCTGCACGAGGTTGGTACCCAACTCCGCGCACGCCTCCTTCATGTCATCACCGACGAGGCACGACTCGTTGTCGACAATCAGGTTCTCCGGCACGCCCCACGACTGATGGCGGTGCTTGGTCCCATAGAGGGCGATGGCGTCATCGGACGGGATGATGCCGTGTCCCAACGTCTGCGCGGACGTCCAGTAGCTATCGGGCTCGAAGCCAACGTCCCAGCCCCACGGATACCGACTTTCCCCATCGACTGCGGTACAGAAATAGGGTCGCCCAATCGGCAGCCTGTCCACATCGTCGACGACCATCAGGTCAAGCGGCGTCTGGTCCATCTCGATGCGCTCGTTGATCCGCGTCGGTCGCGGCCCCGGTATGACTATCTGGCGCGCGTGCTCCTCGCGCGGGCTCAATTCCCGCGTCAGCAGGTACTCCAGCCCTTTGGCCTCGATACGACGGAAAATTGTCATGGTACCAACCGGATTGACCGTGGGGTCGGCATCCCAGTATTCCTCAATCTCCTGTCTGATGCGCGCGACGATCGTGGCGTGGAGATCGACCACCGATGTTTTGGGTTTCCCGCTCGGCCGCACCTTCGCCTCTTCGAGGACCGCGTCTATAATCGTCTCGATGTCGTGGTCGACCCGGCCCTCCCCCTTCCCGCCCTGGTCGCTCGTCGCGGCGACGAGCGACCATACGTCACCGCCCGTGCCGAAGGCCTTGATCCATCGCTTGATGCTGGAGGGGCTGTCCGCCTCTCCCACACGTCCGCGCGTTGGCTGTGAGCGCGGCGTGCCGTTAGGATCCGTCAAAGGTATGGCATCGTCACGGAGAGCCTTGAGCCGGTCGCTGCGTTCCTGCTTCATGTCGCGCAGTCGCCGGCCACGCTCCGCCCGCGAGAGGAGCAATAACGGCCGGATGATTTCATAGCGGCGCCACGCCTCTGCCCGTTTCTCCTCCGGCAAACTTTGGAAGTCCGCGAACGTATACTCCGTCGCCAACGGCCGGCCGCGACGACGACGGGCGTTGGGACCACGTACCTCAAAGAGCAGCGTGCCGTCGCGGTAGGCAACGAGCAGTTCCTCCCGGCTGGCCCGCTCCTGGCCGCCGATCGTCTGGTTCTCAAGTAGAAAATGGTCGTCAAGTAGGACCTGGACGATGATGAACACCTGCCGGCGCCACTCGAAGCGGGTGCCCTTGGTGAACCTGCACAGTGCCATAAACCCCTCCTTTTGTTCTACGCGCGGACGCCCAACTCATCGCCCACAACGCAACCCGGCTCGCGCAACCCGATCCGTAGCGGACCTCCAAAGTGGCGAGCCGTAAGATCGGCCCTAGCCTCCAATGGGCGATGCTCCGGCAGGAACACGAGGCTGTCGCCCCCGATTGGCTCCACGTACAGATCGACGTGGAGCAGATGGCGGAAAATGAGGTTGTAGACGTACCCGATGTGGGTGAACGGGTGGCTCCCATCGGCCAGATAGGCTGCGACATCCCACAGGCGCGCACCATCCGGGTGCGCCGCGACGAACGCGATGCAGCGGCGCGCCAGGGTCGGCGAAACGAGGAGGCGCCTGTATCGGCAGAGCACCGTCACGTTGTCCAGGTAATGCCCGACGCGCAGGTCCCGCTCGGTTACGAACAGGAACAGCCCGCCATTCTCCGCCGCGTAGGCGCTCCCGATCTTGATCTGCTGGAGGGCATGGTCACTGTCCTTATGATCGAAGGGCTTGCACTCAACGATGACGAACCCTGTGTCGGTCTCGATCCAGTAATCCATCGTGTACTCATGGGTCGAGCCGTCGTGGAAAGGAGCATCGATCGTCCACGACTCGTACTCGAAACTCTTGACCCACCGCTCGAAATCCATCAGTAGACACAAATCCCCTTCGATCGTCGAGTTGGCGCCGACCGGCCCCTGCATTTTCACGCTAGCGTACGATGTGACGATGTTCCGCGGATTGTGCCGTCGACGCTTAAATGCCATGGGTCCTCCTGCTACCCGTCACGGACGCTATGCCGGCGCGATCGGTTCGCGCCGATGCGGTCTCGCCGCGGCCGTGTGCCCCCTGGCCCAACATGTTGTCCCCCTCCATAGCGTTACTCGAACGGGGTCGGACGAGGTCGGCAACGCGCACGGCGCGGCCCGCCGGCCGATCCGCGCGGCCGAGCGGGAGGCTCGCCATGGCGAATGGGGTGCTCGCGTCCGCCGCGAGCGTGCCTCGCGCCCTCGCACCCCTGCGAGGGGCACATGCTGGAGCGCCTATGGCGATGCTGTCGCCCACAGGTCCTAGTAGTCCGTCAAGGTTTCTTTGAACAGATGACAGCCCCTGATTAGGCGCACCGCGACTGTCAAGACTTCGGCTGACGGACTACTAGGTACGGACGACACGCGGAGTGCGCGTGTCCGCTATGCGCGCGACGGACATAGGCCAATAGGCCACCCATCACGCCGCGAGACTGTGCGATTGTCGGCCATGCTACATGATTCATGTCGTGTCCCTTCCCGCCACTGCAACTACTGTCCTCGCCGACGCGACGATAACGCGTGATCGACGATGCGATCGTTGGGCGACAGATGTCGCCCGATAAAGATTCGACGGGCTGCCGGGCGATGGCTACGCGACTCGGCGCGGACCAGCACCTCGGTCACGCCCCTACCCATGGCTGTTCTCCGCCCCCCGAACTCCTCGGAGCCTGTCGCATGCGCCTCCTTTCGCTCTCATCTCGCCGCTCCACCCTGATGCCCTCCACCCTGCTTCCCACGGTCTATGCCTGCCCTCCTCCCATCTATCGTCGCGGTATCCCGCGGATACGCCCCGTATCCCCAACGGTGCGATGAACATTTCCCCTCGCGCGGCCGGCTTTTGCCTCGCCTATCGGGAATGGTGTAGGCTACCCCTAACACAGAGTAGGGTGTCCAGGTCACGTCCGGTAATTCCTTTCCCTTTTTGTCTGTTGATAACTCGCGGCCTGCGGGCTGCGGCCTGCGGACAGCATGGGCCACGGCCTGCGGAAGCGTCGGAGGAGGTATCCGATCGTTATTTATGTGCGACACCTCACAATCGATGAGCGCCGCGCGCTCGAACAGGAAGAGCGTCGGTTGTGGAGGGCGAGGGAAGAGTCCATCGCGCCCGATGTCGTGAGTACGCAGGAAAAGCGGGTCCGGATCGCGTTGCGGTCGGACGAGGGATGGACGGCGGCGCGCATCGCACGGGATCTGGGGATGTCGGAGCGGACGGTCCGGACATGGATAGCCCGCATCAACGAGACGGTGCCGGGCGCGTTAAGAGGGGTGGACGACCTGGAAGATCGGCGGCGTTCGGGACACCCGACGGTCTACGACGCCGCGCATATCGCCGACATCGTGCGCGCCCTCCTCGCGTCCCCCGATCCGTCCCGGGATCGCTGGACCCTCGATGCGCTGCGGGCCTACCTCGCGGACCATCACGACATCGGCATCCGGCGCGCGCGCTTGGGCGACATCCTCCGCGAGCGGCGCATCCGGTGGTATGCCCCGCTCGCGGATACCGGCGGGGATCGCGGGGATCGCGGGGGACCGGGGCGGCTATAGCCGCCCCGGTCCCCCGCGATCCCCGCGATCCCCGCCGGTGGCATCCCGTCAATCGACCCGCCAACGCCGGCCCCCTCGCCTCCACGCCGTCAGAAAGCAGCAGCCGCCAGGCTGCCCTGCCCGGTGAACGCGGGGCACTCGGTCGCGTACGCGCAGTAGGCGCAATACTCGCCTGGGCGCGGCGGGAACGATCGGGCGGCGACCGACGCGACCATCGCGCGGCAGAGCGCGGTACCGGCTTCGATGTTGTCCGGTATGAGATGGGCACGCACTGTGTGCCCCGTAGCCGGTACGACCTGGACGATGTCGATGTCGTCGTTGCCGTACGCCCACACGCCGAGGTGACGGTAGACAAACGTACTCGGCGCCGCCTGGAGGGTGTCGGGGGCGAGCACGGACGACGCCTTGACGTCCGCAAGGACGAGCCTGTTATCGCGCCCGAGCGCGACGAGGTCGATGCGGCCGGAGAAGACGACGGCCGCGCCCTCGACGCCCGTCACGCGGCGGCCCGGTGTCCGCACATATTGCTCGGCCCCCAGGATGGCGGCGAAGTCCGCCTCGTCGAGCCACGCCTTGTATCCGCAGAGTTGCTCGTGGGCGTAGGTGATGGCGGCCGTTTCGTCGTCGGCGCCGTCGCTGAAAGCGCGGGGCACGGGGACGCGCGCGATGACCTCATCCGGGGCTAGTGGGGAGCCGTCGCCCTCGATGAGGGCGCGGTTGTAACGGTGGACGAGGGCGTGGAGGTACTTGCCGCGCTCGATCGCGCGGTTGGCGAGGTGCGGCGACTGTTTCTGGAAGACCTCGGCGAAGTGGAGCGGGCATTGGCCGTAGGCTTGAGCCCCAGTCGGTGTGATCGTGACGACGAGGGTGTCGTGTCCTTCGTGGGGGCGAGGAGATGGGGCGGCCTGTGCGATAGTCATAGATCCCTGGCGCCTTTCCGTTCACATGACGAATCGAAGGTAAGGTACCGGGCCGGTCCACGCGGATAGCGACACACAACGCGCGTGCATAACCGCACGACGGGTGTCACGTATCCGTATCCACTACACTGGTAGTGACCAGCCACGGCGCGTAAGGGTGTGGTGGTTGGTCGGGTGGTGGCGCCACCCCCGGCGGCAGAGGCTGTTAGCGCAGTCCTCTGCCGCTTACTATTGCCGGTGCGCCCTCTCTTTTCGCGGCACTGCTATACTCCTCTATGTTAGTACATTTGTTCCATTTTTGGCCGCATTGGGCACTATACACCTAACGCACGTTTGTTGTCAAGGGGTGCGACACGCAAAGGGTGCACCTTAAAATAGTGGACAGCGGCGGCGGGTGGCTGAGGGCGGCACAAAAGCGGTACCCTCCCGACGGGCACGGGCGGTCGAAACGCCCTCGGTGTGCTCAGGGGAGGGTACCGATGCTGCGACCCGTTAGCCCCAAAACCGACTGAGAGGCCGGGTGGGGGCGACCAACTGCAAGAGTTGGGACAACTGATTGTCCGTCGGTGGGTGCGACGCCCACCCCTCATAGTGAATGGAGGAATAGCACGACCCCTACGGTAGCGACTCGTCATCAATCCGTAAAGCGGGGTCGAACGGGGACCAACGATAAACTCGCTATCGGTACGCCCCAAGCACAGCCGCCATGGTCAGGCAACAAACGCGCGTCCGAACTGTCGTCACCCTCCACTGGCCCACGCGAGATCAGGCCAGCTCCAACACGGACACGGAGCAGGGGTGGACGGATCATGGGCCGTCCGCTCATTCACTCAGACGCTCCCGGCAGACAGCGCGGACCTACAGCGGCACAGCACGGACAATCGGAACGGGATAACCACCCGGTCGCTCTCATCGGCGGTCGAAACGATGAGCAGGTGACGAAACCGCAGGCGACCGGGCTGGGAGGATTGCCAGGGCTATACCTCCCACCCCGTGCTGATACGCTACGCCGACGATGTGCGCCGTATCACCAAGTGTTAGATCCCTCTCGGAGAGGGGAGGAGTTCGGAAGAAAGACTCCTGGGTCAACAGCTTACCCGGCGGCGAAAGCCAAACGGGACCGTAGCATGCTAGTAAAGCGGGAGGCATCGGAAGACGTTTACGGTGTCGTCCTGCAAGACCCGCGCGATAGGGTGAGGACCGCATTGTTCAAACCTCAGTCTCCAGCGATGCAAGCGAACATTCCCCGTCTACAGCGTCTGTTACGGGGCCATCCCGATAGGGCGGCAAAGTCGTCGTCGCTCGAACCTTCCGCGGGATGGGCGGTGGGGAATGACCCCACTCAAGGGGACGGACAAGGCACCTACGTCGCGCTAGCACGTCTAATGCTCAGGGAATGCGGGATGGCCCGCCGCGCCGCGAGGCGCAGGGTCACGGAGGGCTCGTACTAGTCGTGGGGGTCACGTCCCACCAGGGCGCTGAGGAAAGCTCAGCACAGGGCGAAGGGGCTCAGGTGTCTGCGGCGGAGGGGCGAGCAGGTGTGCGAGATGCACGGAGCCGGGCTCGTGTCGACGCTAGCCGCCTCGGCGGTGGTCAGGCACTGGAAAGCGGTGTACTGGGAAACCCGTACGCACCGTTTGGGGAGGGGCGGACGCAAAAGGACCGGCTGACGGCACCTCGGCGGCCGCCTACTCTACTTTGTCATCCTCCATCGTGATCTCGCGGGGATCAACGCGGCGCACGCCGCAATAGCGCGGTGGTTAAGCGACATGGGCTTGCGTCTAAACCCCACCAAAACCAGAATCACACACACCCTCCATCACCATGAAGGGAACGTCGGATTCGAGTTCTTGGGCTTTTCTATCCGACAATACCCCGTCGGCAAAACGCATGCGGGGAGGAAAGGCGGAAAGAACGGCGCGCGGTTGGGCTTCAAGACACACACCAAACCCAGTAAGGATGCCATCCAGAGACACGGTCACGCCTTGAGCAAGACACTGCGGCGCCACCGGAACGCCCCGCAAGGGACGCTCATCGAGAAGCTCAATCCTCAAATCAGGGGATGGACCTTCTACTACCGGAGTGTGGTCGCGCACGCGGCCTTTGCCCACCGCGATCACGTCCTCTGGCAACGGCTGTGGCGCTGGGCCACACGACGACACCCGCAGAAAAGCGCGCGATGGGTCGCCCGACGCTACTGGCTCTTGCAACCAGGGGCGCTGTGGCAGTTCGTTGATCGACGCGATGGAACGGTGACGCGCCGTCTTGCACGGCACCGGGACACGCCTATCAAACGCCACATCAAGGTACGAGGGATGGCCTCCCCCTTTGATGGAAACCTGCGGTACTGGGCCAGGCGACTCAAGGATCATCCGCTCACGGATAACACGACCAGTCGCTTGCTGGCGCGACAGAAGGGCCTATGCCCCCACTGTGGACTCACCTTTACAGATGGAGATGTGCGAGAGATCGACCACCTCATCCCGACCAGCCAGGGCGGGAATGACACGCTCGCCAACAAGCAGGTGCTCCATCGACACTGCCACGATCAGAAATCAGCACGAGAACGCTGCTGATGGGTATCAATGACAGGGACCACGGCACTGAGGAGCCGGATAAGGCGCAAGTCTTACGTCCGGTTTTGAAGGCGGGCGAGGCTGGCGACAGTCCTCGCCTAGCCAGCGACAGAGCAAACCTGTCCGCTGCCATCATACAGGAGATGGGGGCGGTGTTCATGGCGGCGCTGGCGGAGGCGCTGCCGGCGTTGCTGAAGGACGACTTGGCGGGGATGGAGCAGCGGCTGCGGCAGGTAGGGCGGGCCGTGTTGGGGCCGGTGGTCGAGCGGGTC
>JAABUX010003953.1_pt1 | contig 19172 bp, 18 predicted proteins | sample 5561851 | NCBI WGS metagenome assembly JAABUX01 (sample SAMN10711883, study PRJNA513361) | rock metagenome | isolation source: Antarctica rocks | place: Antarctica: Victoria Land, Richard Nunatak red sandstone | collected 2016-01-03 | reverse complement strand
TCTTCAAGCGGCGGACGGTAACCTGCTGAGCACCAACGACGCGACGCCTCAACTTCCGACGTAGGCTTGATCGCCGCTCTAACAATTCCCCGTTTGCCGTCAAGACGGTCCTCAACAGACGCTTACTCTGCTGCAGCATCAGCGTGTTGATGTAGACCATACAGTTCTGCAGGAGGTGGAGCGCGAGCATACTCAGCTCGTTATCTTCGCGCTCGTTGCTCGCAAGCTCGCCGTGTTTGCCAAAGAAGACGAAATCGTTGGCGCCGTTCCATTGTTCGATGACGTTGAGCCCCTCGTGGATCTCGCGCCGAAGACCCGGCTCGTGCAGATACCGGCACAGGAAGACGGTCTTGACGACTTTACCGAGTTCGGTGAGCGCTTTGTAGGTAGGGTGCTGAACATTGCTGCGGGTGAAGCGCCGAAGAATTGCCTCCGAGTGCGCGGTTCCAGGCGCAGCGCCGTCGCGTATTTGATCATTTCATCGTACTGCTGGCGAATGAGCTCCCAATCGATGGGACGGGATAGGACGGGATTCAGATGCTTATAGGCGCCCCACGTACCGCCTTCCGGGCGATAGAGGCGCTGGAGATGGATCGGCTTGAGTCGCGGCAGCAACTGGAATCCTAAGAGGCGACAGAACGCGAAGGCTACCTCGCTCTGCCCATGGCTGTCGACGTACTGTCGGTCGATTTCCATCTCCGTGCAGTGGCGCAGGACGCCTTCGATCATCGCAGCGGCCTCGGATGACGCCGGCGACTTCAGCTGCGAGTAGATGCAGAGCGACTTACGCTCGACATGCCAATAGATCATGATCCCGGGGCCGCCATAACGCAGATGCCACTGCGTCATCAGGTTCTGATCCCACGCGCCGAAGTGCTTGGAATCCGCCGCGCAGGCGGCCGTCCCCTCACCCCAAATCGCGGAGTTGCGCACGCGCAGCGTTGCGTTGGTGACGATGCCGATCGCCGCGCGCAGCTGGTCCACCGTGATGTAGCGCCGCCGCGTGTAGATCAGGTCCTTGTACGTCGCGCCGTGCGCGGCTGGGTTCATGCGCTGCAAACCGGCATTCGTACCGATGCCATGCAAGCACAGTAAGAGCCGCGGGCGCAAGGTGTCGCGATCGAGGATCTCGTGCGAGGTGGCGCTGCGCAGGGCGTCGGTAAAATTCAATCGCAGGTCAGTTTCTTTAAGGATGTCGAGTAAGCTCGTCATCGGCCAGACCGAGCCGACCTCCGCTTTCAACGCCGCGAGGTTCTCGGGTTCAGGCTGCGGCTCGAGCGGCGAGAGCGCGATCCAACCGCCGGCCTTGCTCGTAATCGCCACACTTGGATTCGCCGGCAGGTTGTCGTTCAGCGTCCGCAGCGTCGCGTGCATATCTCTGCGCAAGCCATCGACAAAGATGTCCGCATCGCGAGGCAGTCGCAGCGCGGCATAGTACGCGACGCGTTGCGCCTCAAAGTCAGCCGGCAGGTCCTCGTCCGGGTTGCGATAGCGATCGGCGCCTACGACCCAGATCTCCTTGCACCGCAGGCGCTCACGCAACGCCTCGAGCACGCAGATTTCGTACGTGATGCGGTTGACGCGGATCCGACCGCTCCCATCTTCGTCCACGACCGCCTCTCGCCAAAGACCGCGGACGAAGTCTAGTGGAACTTCTTCGCCGACGGGAAAGATCGGCAACTTGAAGTCGGCGTAACGGATGAGAAGTTCCAGCGCGCGGATCACCGGTCGGTGCACGTCGTTGTTCGAGCGGAACTCGAGCGTTCGCAGCATCTGCGGGACCATCTTGCGGTAGTGAAACTTGTACGAATTACGAATGGAGGCGCGCAGCGTCGTTCGATAGCCCGGCCCGGTCGCTCTCCACTCTTTGACCAGCGCGCGTAGCGTCGACTCGCTCACGATCGGGAACACGACGTCGCGGACGATACCGTCGGGATGGGCCAGCGCTGCATCGGCGACCTGAAAGAGTAGACTCTGTTTGCCGCTAACGCGCTTGAGATCCTCAAGCAGCTCGTGCTCGACGCGGCGCTCGGCTCGCGCGTTGATGCGGTGGATGGTTTCAACCAGCAGATCGACGAGGTTGTCCGTGACCGCACGCCCGCGCACGGCAGCGAAAGCCGCAAGCCAGGTCAGACGAGCGCTTTCAGGGTGACGGCGCAGTTCGTGCGGTTCCTCGACGGCGACCCGCTTGCAGTAAACCTCGAGCTCGTGCAGAGGAATGCCATCGAATAGGTCGGCTGGGAGTTCCAGCTCGCGCAGAACCTGAAGCTTGCCATCTCCCTGCGCAGACTGTTGACACCCGGCCGCCCCGCATCGCTTCGCAACTGATTGATGAGGGCTCCTCGCGCCGATGTCGACGACGCTTCCGACGTGCCCGCCTCTAAGATGTCACCATTGCGTCGGTGGTCGTCAGAATCGGCGTCATCAATAGAAGTGCCCGGTTGCAAGAGCGCATCGAGGCGTGCGCGGCTCACCGAGGGGAGCCGTGTGAGGGTGGCGTTACACAGGCGCTCCTCATGCGCCCGGATCGCTGAACGAACGATCCGAGCGATACGCTCTGCAGATGGAGGCTCGATGCGGCAGCTGCGGCACTCGGTTTCCAGCGCAGCGACCATGCCATCGTGGCTGCGCGGGGCTATCACGACGATCTGATCGCGCAGCCATTCGGTCAGACGCTCTGCATCCTCGACCGTCGCTTCACGATACCCACACAGATTGCGGATCTCGGCGCGAGCGCGCTCTAAAGTACGATCGCTCATTGCGCCAACGGCGTTAGGTTCGACGCCGAGCTGCTGCGCCACCTCGGTAATGAGCTCGGCCGCGATCGCGGACGTCGCCGATGGGAAACGTCCGGCGTTTTGAAAGAACTTCAGGAGCAACGCAAAGTCTAGGCGGTTTGCACCGCTTTTTGCGATGCTGAGATTGTGCTCTTCAGCGGATAGTTTCCAAGCATCAAGATTGCTATCGCCCATAGCATCCATCGAGCGCCACCCGTTCACAGCTAAGCAGAGTACCGCCGATACGGATCAACGCTCCGGGAGAGGCCTTGTCCGCGTCCGGCAGTGGCAGGAGCCATGCCCGAAGCCGCTTCAGAATGCCTTCGCTTGGGACTCCGAACGCAGCGCCGCTCGCCGGCTAGCTTGATCCATCGCCGCCGCGGACCGGTACGAAGCCATCCACTTCGAACAGTGTTAGGCCCACTCGGGCGAACAGCGACGTAGCGCCGGCGGTTGCCACATCAGGTGGCGGCTGGTGACACGAACGTTGGGATTACCCCTACATGGTAAGGCGCTCATCGCGACCAGTCTGCATTAAGCCTGATCGTCCCGCCGACAAGACCGGCTCTTCAGTCGTTGCAGCGAACATATGGTGGTGGTCGTCGCGTCTGCGTAGGCGATAGGGCGCCCTCGTCGTCAGCGCGCGTACGCGCAGATAGCCGAGCAACGCGGCGAACGCGATTGTGTCGTTGGCGGTGGAAACTCATCCATTGCCGGTACGACACTCGATCCAATGCTGCGCGCCAAGCGCAGGCCGTCGACCGCTCCTGCAGCATCGTGATGCATGTTGCGTCACTGACACAGCGGTGCAATGCAAAGTGGGTGAATCCTCGCGGCCGGTGTACATCGTGAGGTGGCAATGACCCCGCGGAGTCCCGATCTTAGCGACATTCGCACGCCCGAGCGGAACTCGGATTCGTACGTTCAGTCGCTCGCCCGCGGATTGTCGGTCATTCGCGCGTTCGGTCCCAAGCGCAGCGCGATGACGCTGAGTGAAGTCGCCGAAATCGCCGGCATAACGCGAGCCGGGGCGCGCCGTGTGCTGCTTACCCTGCAGACGCTTGGCTATGTCTTCGCCGACGGCCGGCTCTTCCGGCTCACGCCGAAGATTCTCGACCTCGGATACTCGTATTTGAGTTCGCTCGACATTCGGGAACTGGCGGAGCCGATCATGGAAGCGCTTGTCGAACGCGTTCACGAATCGTCGTCGGCCAGCGTCCTCGACGGCGACGACGTCGTTTACGTGCTTCGCGTGCCAACGCGCCGCATCATGAGCATCAACCTCGGCATCGGTACGCGCCTTCCCGCCTACGCCGCTTCGATGGGACGCGTGCTTCTGGCGGCGCTATCGAAGGACGAACTCGATGCGTATCTCGCACGCACGACGCGCAAAGCATTTACGAGAAACACGGTCACGGAGAGCGCTGCGCTAAAGAACGTGATCACGGACGTGCGCAAAAAGGGATGGTCGCTCGTCGACGAGGAGCTCGAAGAAGGCCTACGCTCCATCGCGGTGCCGCTCGTCAACCGTCATGGCCGCGCCGTTGCCGCGCTAAACATCAGCGCGCACGCATCGCGAGTTACGATGACCCAGATGGTGACCCTCCTGCTACCCGAATTGCAATCTGCCCAGCGGGCAATCAACGAAGGGCTGCGGATGCAGGACTAGCCGCCGGGGACCTTGGGGCTTAGATATCATTTGGCTGCGATCATTATTTGGTTCTCCGAGACCTGGATCGGCACCATCTCGAGCGACGCGCCCAGACACGGGCCGTCGACGCAGTAGCCGTCCTCGAACCGAAAGACCGCGTAGTGGTTGGCGCAGAGGACGTGGTCGCGAAACGTGTGGATGCCCCGCCCGACGTCGAGCGGAATTTGAAAGTGTGGGCATCGATTCACATAGGCCCGGACCATGTCGCCTCGACGTACGACTACGATGCCGACGCGCTCGCGGTCCTCGCCGAACGCAAACGACAGCGCCTTTCCATCGGGGATTGCGTCGATCGAGCACAAGGTCGTTCCGGGAGCGACGTCCATGGTACGAGGCTCCAGCTAGGCAGGCGCGAGAACGGGCGCACGTGCGAGCACGAACTCGCGTTGCACGGTGAAGTACGCACGCTCGCTTTCGTCATGACGCTCGAAGCGCTCCACCAGCGACGGTTTTACGCCGAAGACCGTGTCGGAATCGAGATAGGGATCGCCCTCAACGTAAAGCGCCGTCGTTAGCGGCACGTAACCGTCCGCGGTGATGCCGACGTGCAGGTGCGCGGGACGGAACGAATGGCGTCCGAGCTGCGGTAGCATCGCTCCGACGGGCCCATCGGTTGGAATCGAATAGCTGACCGGTAGGACGGCGCGGAACGAGAAGCGACCATCGGGGTCCGAGCGCAAACGTCCGCGGCAGTCGGGATGGGCGCGGGTCTCATATTGCGTATCGTACTTTCCATCGCCATCCGTCTCCCAGACTTCTAGAACGGCGCCGGCGATCGGCGCTTTCTGGCGGTCGATCACGCGGCCCTCGACGAAGAGCGGTTGGCCTTTGCCCTCGCTTGCGATGCTGCCGCCCAGCGCAACCTCCGGCGCGTCGCGCGTGAAGAACGGGCCGAGCACGGACGATTCCGTTGCATTGGGCTCACCCGGCTCGGCGAGCGCATCGACGAGCATCGTTACCCCAAGCGTATCGGAGAGCAGCATGAACTCTTGGCGCAGGTCGTCGCACATTTGACCCGTCCGCGTGAGAAAGTGTATGCCTGCAAGCCACTCCTGGGGCGTCAACTCCACCTCGCGAACGAATGCGTGAAGATGCGAGACGAGCGCCGCAAAGAGAACTCGCGCGCGGTCGCTTGGCGCCCGCGCAGCGCTTGCAATAACCTCCGCGGTGAGTTTGTCCGCGCTAGAACGGTCCATTCTAACGTCTCCCTTCCATTCAGCTTCGAATAGTTACAGGCTCCGTAGTTGTGGCACGGGATTCGCGCAAGACGCGCTGCACGGGAAAGAAGCGCCAACCGAAGCGCGCGGCGAGTTCACCCCAGAGGCCGCGCGGAAAGCGGATCATCACTACGATTGCGACGATTCCGAGCGCGATTAGATACCAGCTGCCGTAATCACCAAAGGTTTGCCGCAAGAAGAAATACAGCAGCGTTCCGACGATCGGGCCCTCGATCGTCCCGATGCCACCGATGATCACCGTGAAGAAGAGTAGCGGAATCCAGTCCATGCCGAAGGCCGCGTCGGGCGCGATGCGCAGAGCGTTGAGAAAGTACAGTGCCCCCGCGCAGCCCGTGCCGAACGCGGCGACGACGTACACGATTAACTTGGTGCGCGCCACGTCGACGCCTTGGCTTTCCGCGGCAACGTCGCTGTCGCGAATTGCGGTGAGTGCGAGCCCAAGACGCGAACGGAGGATCAGGTACACGCCCCCGGTCGTTGCGAGTAAGAGCACGAGCGCAAGCCAAAACGTGACTGCTTCGCGCGTCGTCTTGGCGATGCCGACGAGGGCCGTCAGGCTCTCGCCCGATCCGCCTCCCAGGGCGCTGACGTTGGCAACCAAGAGCCGGTAGACTTCGGCAACGACCCACGTCGCGACCGCGAAATACCCACCGCTCAAGCGAAAGACGATTCGTGACGTCGGAATGGCGAACAGCGCCGCAACGATTCCGCCGAGCAGCACGCACAGAAACGGATTGACGTTCGCGTCGTTCGCGAGCACGAAGAGCGCGTAGCCACCGATGCCGATATAGGCTTGCTGCCCGATCGAGACGAGGCCGCCATAGCCCGCCAAGAGGTTCCACATCTGCGCCATCGCAAGCAACGCGACGAAATCGACGACCTGCCGCATCACGTCCGAAGATGCCCAGAACGGAAAGGTCGCGAGACCCAGCGCCGCGAGCGCGGCAAGAAGTGCCCCGATTCGGCTGGCGGCCGTCCAGCGTTCGACCCGTATCGGACGCGCGGCGATCAAGCGGTCCTCGCAAAGAGGCCCGTCGGCCGCAAGAGCAGCACCGCGAGAAAGACGAAGTGGCCCGCGAGGATGCCCCATCCCGGGTTGAGTGCGAAGCCGATCGCCTGAGCAATACCGAGGATAATCCCGCCGGCCAGCGTTCCCCAAAATGATCCCATCCCGCCGATGACGACGGCTTCGAATGCATACAGCAGAAAGCTTGGCCCGAGCGTCGGCGTGAACGTGAACTTCACACCCATGAAGACGCTTGCAATTGCGACGACCGCGAACGAGATGGCGGTTGCGTACCCGAAAAGCCGGCGGTCGCGAACTCCCATCACTTGTGCGATCTCGCGGTCGTCGGAGACGGCGCGGAATGCCATGCCGAGCCGCGTCCTATTGAAGACGACGTCGAGTGCGTAGGCAACGGCGATTGCCGTTGCAAAGACGATGAGGGGAAACCAGCCGACCGCGAGGCCGCCGCCGAGCGGAATGCTCGCCGTCTCGAGACCGCCGATTTTGAGGGAACGCGCATCGGCCGACGCCGCTTGCAGGAGCGTGTTCTGGATGACGATCGAGAGTCCGTACGTCACAACCAGCGGCGGTAAGATGTCCGTTCCGAGCGTGCGGTTCAGGACCGTGCGTTGCAGCGCGTAGCCGAAGAGCGCGAAGACCACGACGGCGAGCGGAATCACAAGAAACGGATGGAGTCCCGTTACGGCGATGATTGCGAGTGCGACGTACGCCCCGAGTACGATGAAGTCGCCGTGCGCGATATTGATCTGGCGCATGACGCCGTAAATCACGGCCAGTCCCATTGCGAAGAGCGCGTAGAGACCGCCGAGCAGCGTTCCCTGGAGGATCGTATCGATCCAAGACATACTACACGCCGAAATACGCGGCGGCGATTGTGTCGCGCGAGAGTTCCCCGCTGCGACCGGAAAGCGATATCGTGCCGCGCGTGAAGCAGTACGCGCGATCGGACATCCGACGTGCCAGATCGATATCTTGCTCGACGAGGAGGACCGCCATGCCGTCTTCGCGGCAGACGCGTTCGAGCGCCGCGTATACGTCCTTGACGACGGCGGGTGCCAAACCGAGCGAGATTTCGTCGCACATGAGCAGGCGCGGATTGGACATCAGCGCGCGCCCGATCGCGACCATCTGCTGCTGGCCGCCGGAAAGCGAAGGCGCCGCTGCGTTGCGTTTGGCTTCGAGCATTGGGAAAACGTCGTAGATCCGCGCCAACGTCCAGTGCCCGGCGCGCCCGCTGAAGGCACCCACGCGTAAGTTCTCTTCCACCGAAAGACTTGCGAAAAGGCGGCGCCCCTCGGGAACCAGTGCAACGCCGAGCTTGGCCACGTCGGCCGCGGACTGCGCCCCAATCGCGTTTCCGGCGAAGACGATACTCTGCGGCCGCGAGCGCATGAGGCCCGCGATCGATCGCAGGAACGTCGACTTTCCCGCACCGTTCGAGCCGATGAGCGCGACGCGCTCGCCTTCACCGACCTCCGCATCGATGCCGAAGAGTGCCTGAACGTCACCGTAGTGCGCGACGAGACCCGCAACTTGCAAGAGCGCATTCACGCTTCGATGCCCATGTATACGCGGCGCACATCGGGGCTCGCGATGACGTCGCGCGGCTTGCCTTCGGCGAGTTTGGCGCCCGCATGTAAGACGATCAGACGCGTGGCGACGGCCAGCAGCGCGTGAACGACATGCTCGATCCAAACGATCGCGATCCCGCGCGAGCCGATAGCGCGTACCGTTTCCACCACTTCGTGCGCCTCGTGGTCGGTGAGGCCGCCTGCGATTTCATCGAGTAACAGCACCTTCGGCTGCGTTCCGAGTGCCCGTGCGAACTCCAGTCGTTTGCGATCGAGCAACGTGAGCGTGCCCGCAAGACGGTTCGCTCGCGATAAGAGGCCGGCGAGTTCGAGGACCTCGACGCAGCGCGCGTTGGCGTCAGCGCTGGAATACCGACCACCGAAAAGCGCCGCAACGAGAACGTTTTCAAACACCGTGAGTCCGCCGAAGGGACGCGCGATCTGATACGAGCGGCCGATGCCGCGGCGGCAGCGCTCGTGCGGTCGCAGGCGCGTAATGTCGGCGCCCTCGAGATAGACCGCTCCGGCATCGGGCGCAACGTCGCCGCTAATCACGTTGAACAGCGTCGTCTTGCCCGCTCCGTTGGGACCGAGCATGCCAAGTATTTCGCCCGCGTCGAGCGCGAGCGAAACGCTATCGGTGACCGTGAGCGAACCGTAGCGTTTGGTTACGTCCCGAACTTCGACGAGCGCTGCCACCGCTTCGCTAACGTCCCGACACTACGCGCCGAGCGGCTGCATCGTGCCCCCGACGGCGATCTCCGGTGCCGTCTTGTTCTGCACGATCACCAGATCGAACGGAAACTTCTTGCCGTGCACCCACTGGCCACCGACGAGCGGAGTCTTGGAAACATTCGGGACCGGGCCGTGGCCGAAGGCAATGGTACCGACCATCGTCCGCAGATTGGTCGCTACGATCGCGTCGCGAATCGATTCTTTCTTATCGACGTCGTGCGTGCGGCGCAAAACGTCGATCCCAACTTCGAAGAGCGCGTGCGCGTAGCCGAGCGGTTGCGTCCACTGCTTATGCGTGGCTTTTTCCCAGGCCGCCGCCAGTTCGCCGGAACTCTGATGCGTGAGCGACGAGCTGAACGGATGGTGCGGTGACCACCAAACTTCTGTCGATAGTCCGTAGGCGCTCTTGCCGATCGCTTCGACCGCACTCGGAAACAACACCGCTTTCGCAATCGACGCAACTTTCGGATGAAGTCCCTGTTGCGCGGCTTGCGTCCAGAAGTTTTTGAAGTCCGGCGGGATCGGCACGCCCGTGATGATTTGTGCGTTCGCTTCTTTGAAACGTCGGATCTGCGCGCTGAAGTCGGTCGTCAAATTTTGATAGCGGCCGGGGTCGATGACTTTATAGCCCATCTTCGTGAGCGCCGGAGGCAGCCCGTGCTCGGGATCGCCCCAGGCGTTGCCGTCGCCATCGTTGGGATAAAGACCGCCGACGATTTTATTGGTCGGGACGTGGCTCCACATTGCCGTGTACGACGCGATGATATCCTCGAGGCCCCAGAAGAAGTGATACGTCCACTGGAAGCCCTTCTTCGGGTCGCCCTTGCGCGGGAAGAACCACGCCTGCCACGGCGTCACGGTTGAGATGCACGGAACGCCGTTGAGTTCGCACTGATCGCCAACGGGATTCGTCGTTTCTGGTGTCGAGGAAACGAGCATCAGGTCGACTTTTTCCTTGAGGATTAAGTCGGAGGCGACTTCGCCCGCGCGATTGGAACTGGACTGGCTATCTTTGACGACGATGCGTACCGGGTGCGTCGATCCGCCGATCGCGATGCCTCTTTCGAGATGCTTGCGAACGCCCGCGAGCACGAAGGCATCCGTCTCGCCGAATGCAGCCAACGGCCCCGTCTGGGGCGAGACGTACCCGATCACGAGTTCTCGCACGGAACCCGCGTTTGCGATCGACGGTAGTCGGGCGGTTGAGCCCGCCGCGAGCGCTGCGGCGCCGAATTGCAGAAGGCGACGACGACTGGGCATGAGCACCTCCTTCACGACGGTTCGCACCCGTCGAAAGCGTTTTGCAAAAGTTCGCGGATCGCGGCTCGTTCGACAGGTCGCGGGTTCGCGTACGAGTTGCGCGCCGCGAGTTCGGCGGCAGCATCCAAGTCGGCCGACCGCATACCGATCGCCGCGAGCGACGCTGGCGCCCCGACCGAGCGCGCGAGTGCGAAAAGCGCACGCGGCGCATCCGTCGCGGCTTCGGCACCGAGCGCGCGCGCGACGCGCCGCATCGCGTCAGCGGCAAACGGCGCGTTGAAAGCTGCCGCATATGGGAGAACGACCGCATGCGTTTGCGCGTGGGGTAGGCCGTATGCGCCGCCGAGCGTATGGCAGAGTTTGTGATGGAGCGACATCCCGACGGCGCCGAGCACGCTGCCGGCGAGCCAGGCACCGTACAGCGCGTCCGAACGCGCTTCGAGGTCGCCTCCGTCGCGCACGAGACGCGGCAGAGCGCGCGCGAGCGCGGCAATGCTCTCCTGTGCCATGAGCGAGACGATCGGGTTGCCGTCTTCGGCGTAGAGGGCCTCCACCGCATGCGCGATTGCGTTGAGGCCGCTTGCGGCACTGAGTTCCGCCGGAAGCGAAAGCGTCAGTTCGGGATCGTAAAGCACCGTGCGCGGAAGGACGCGCGCGTCGCGCCCCGTCCGCTTGACGTTGTTTTCGGTGATGCCGTAGATCGGCGTCATCTCGGAGCCGGCATAGGTTGTCGGCACGGCCAGGATCGGCAGCGAGCTGACGAGTGCGATTGCCTTCGCAAGCCCGACCGTCGAGCCGCCGCCCACGGCGATGCAACCATCGGCGCCGAGGTCCGCGGCAACCCGTCGCGCGTCGTGTGCACTCTCGATGGGAACGTGCATGACGGCGCGCGGAAAGACGCCGGCGATACGCGTGCCCAGGAGCGCCGTGACGTCTTCGGCTTGCGTTTGCTGTTCGGGCGTGCAGAGGACCAGGGCACGCGATATGCTCAGTCGGTCCACCTCGGCACCCAGTTGTGCGCGCGACCCAACGCCAAAAACGACTCGGCCGGCTGATGGTGCATAGGTAAAGCTCCGCAAGGGCGTTGCAATCGTCATGCGACGTGCACGACGCTGCCGTTGCGCTGCGCGGCGACGGTACGCGCATGTAAGTCGCGCAGCGCCGCAAGTTCGTCTCCCATCGGCCGGGGCGTCCTTTCGAGGTTAGGGCAGATCTTCAGCGGCCAGCCCGTCGCTGCGCGAGTGCTTTCGAGCAGGACGCCCGGGTGCAACGAAACGAGCGTTAACTCTTTGCTTTCTGGGTCGGGACGCAGGATCCCGAGGTCGGTGATCACGACCGTCGGGCCCTGCCCGCGCGCACCCGTTCGAGCGCGCTCGCCGTACCCGCCGAGATAGCCAGCCGACGTGATGAAATCGAGTTTATCGACGAACGTACGGCGGCTCTGCTCGATGATGATGTACACCTCGCCCGCGGCTGAGGCGATTTCGGGCGCGCCGCCCGCTCCTGGTAGGCGCACCTTCGGCCGCGCATAGTCGCCGATAACCGTCGTGTTGATGTTCGCATGCTTGTCGATCTGTGCCGCCCCTAAAAAGCCGACGTCCACGCGGCCGCCCTGGAGCCAGTACGAAAACATTTCGGGAACGCTGACGACGGTATCGGCCGTCTCGGCGAGTTCTCCATCGCCGATCGAGAGCGGCAACACCGTCGGTTTCGCACCGATCGCGCCCGACTCGTAGACGAGGACGACGCCAGGCGCGTGTGTAGCGCGTGCCAGGTTCGCTGCGGCGCTGGGCAGGCCGATTCCAACGAAGCAGACCGTTTCGTTGCGAAGCAGACGGGCGGCCGCGATCGTCATCATCTCGCTTGCCGAATAGGAGGCCGGGTCGCTCATGCGCCGGCTCTCGAAGTTGCACGCGGCTCGGCAAAATCGTTTGCTTCGATGACGTTGCGAACCATCCACTGCCGGAAGCGTTCGCGATCCCGCGCGATCTCATCCCACTCGATGCAAAAGGCGTTGTCGCGCGCATAGTAACCATGCGCATATGAGGGGTGCGCGCCGCCCGGCACGTGCGCGAGCGCAGAAATCGCCCAGCACGGCAAAATCGTCGCATTCGGCGGCGCGTCGAAGCGTTCGACGATTTCTTCCACCGTCACGATCGCACGCTTGGCAGCGAGCACGGCCTCCTTTTGCACGCCGATCAGCCCCCATAGCAGAACATTTCCGGCGCGGTCCGCTTGCTGCGCGTGGACGATCGTCACGTCCGGATTGAGTGCCGGCGTGGCGGCTAGCGTTTCATCGGTAAAAGGACATTGCACGAATTTGATCGCCGTATTGTAACGCGGCAGATCGCTCCCGACGTAACCGCGAAAGAGCGCGAAGGGTAATCCCGATGCCCCGGCGACGTAGCGCGCAGCCATGTGGGCATGCGAATGCTCTTGGACTTCGAGCGCGCGCGGCCAGCCGTTCTCAATCGCGTCGCGAAAGCGATGCAGCGAGCCGACGCCGGGATTGCCGGCCCACGAGAAGATGAGCTTGCGCGCGCAGCCCATGCCGATCATCTGGTCGTAGACGAGATCCGGCGTCATTCGTACGAGCGTCAGGTCGCGGCGCCCCTGACGGACGATCTCGTGCGCAGCGGCATAAGGAATGAGGTGCGTGAACCCTTCGAGGGCCACCGTATCGTCATCGTGGACGAATTCCGCGACGGCTTCCCGCAAGCTCGTTCGAATCATCGACACGAAGCTTCTACCGGCTGTAGAACGGCGGGATCTCCGCGTCTACGTTGATCCATACGGCTTTAGGCTCCGTGTACTGGCGCATCGCTTCGAATCCCATCTCGCGACCGTGGCCCGACGCTCCCATGCCGCCGAATGGTGAACCCGGATGAACGCGTTTGTAACAGTTGATCCACAACATGCCCGTGCGTATATCGCGCGCAATCGAGTGCGCGCGCGAAAGGTCACGTGTCCATAAGCCACCGCCCAGACCGTATTGGGTCGCGTTCGCGATCTCGACCGCCTCGCGATCGTTCGCAAAGGTCGTCACCGTCACGAAGGGTCCGAAGACTTCTTCTTGCGAGACGCGATCGCGCGGGCCGGCCCGAACGACGGTCGGCTCGACGTAGCAACCCGCCGCGAGCGTCGCGTCGGACGGCGGCTTACCGCCGATGAGGATCTGGCCGCCTTCTTCACGCGCGACGGCACAATAAGCGAGCACGCGGTCGCGGTGAACGACGGATGTCAGCGGACCCATCTCCGTCGCCGGGTCGAGCGGATCGCCCAGACGGATCGTTTTCGCGATGTCCAGAAAACGCTCCAGAAACGAGTCGGCGATGCGCTCGTGCACGATCAGGCGCGAACCCGCGATGCACGCCTGGCCCTGATTGTGAAAAATCGCAAACAACGAGCCGCCGACGGCGCGCGCGAGATCGGCGTCTTCGAAAATGATGTTCGCGCCTTTGCCACCGAGCTCGAGGCCGACGCGTTTGAGATTCGAAGCGGCACCAGCCAGGACGCTTTTGCCGACCGCCGTCGACCCGGTGAACGACACCTTACCGATGTCAGGATGTTCGACGATGCGTGCACCTGCCGTGTTTCCGTAGCCGGGGACGACGTTGACCACACCGTCGGGAAAGCCAACCTCGGACATCAGTTCCGCGATTCGCAAAGCCGTGAGCGGCGTGATCTCGGAGGGCTTGAGCACGACGGTGTTGCCCGCGGCGAGCGCCGGGCCCATCTTCCAGCTCGTGAACATCAGCGGAAAATTCCACGGCACGATCTGCCCAACGACGCCGATCGCCTCGTGCGTAACGTAATCGAGAAACCCCGCTTCGACTGGAATGAGACTGCCCTCGAACTTGTCCGCCATGCCGCCGAAGTATCGGAAGGTGGCGGCGGTCCGCGGCGCGTCGAGGCCGCGAGTGTCACGGATCGGATGACCAGTATTGAGGGATTCGAGCCGCGCTAAGTCGTCGGCATTCGCCTCGATAGCATCGGCCAGTTTGAGCAAGAGGCGTCCACGCTCGCTCGCCGACACGCGCCTCCATGCGGGAAACGCCGCGTGCGCAGCGACCACGGCGCGGTCGACGTCGACCGCGCCCGCCAGCGCCACGTTGGCGAGCACGCTGTTATCGTGCGGATTACGCACGGCGATCGTCTGACCGTCTTGTGCGGCGGTGAATCGGCCGCCGATAGATAGCTGGTCCGGAACGCGCACGTCGCGCGCGTCCACGAGCATGGTCGCCATCGAATGTCTACGCTTCTAAAAGTCGATCGGGTACGGCGGCAGCTTACCGCTTTCATAGAGTTGCGGTAGACCCGGCGTTGCGTTTTCCCACACGAAGAGCATCGAGCGTTTCGGTGAGTAGCCTTGATGCCGAATGTCCGCGGGCATCGCGGCGACGTCACCCGCGCGCATCGTGATCGTCGCGCGCGGTCGGCCGGTTTCTTTATCTTGCACGTCCCAAACGATGTGGTCGGAGAGCTGAATAAACCACTCGACCCGGTCGTTGCCGTGGAAGATCGGGAGCATGCCCTCTTCAGTCGTCGGACACGCCAGACTCTGCCTGCACACGCTCGTCACCGAGGGATTCCACGTCACGTCGGAACGCGAGAGATATTTGAAGAGACTGAACGCATGCAGCTGTCCCTCGAAGCCAGGTTCCGCGATCACTTCGGGTTCGTCCTGGGAGACGTCGTGGAACTGCCGGTTGATCGAGTAGCCCGAGGCCTCCTCGCGCAGCGGTGAGTCACCGGGAATGCCGGGCATTCTCTGCGTCACGAGGCGCGTGCGCTCGATCGCTTTGAGGTTGCTGCCCTTCTTCACGCCGAACACGGACGAGCTCGTCTCCGAGGGAGCCGCAAATGGATCAAACCCTTCGTTGACCCAGTCTTCTAAGATCGCTTTGAAGGTCGCCATGATCTCGGGCTCTTCGAATGTTTCGACGTACGACAGCCCCGCGCCATGATAGCCCTCGTTGTACCGCCCCGCGTACATCTCGACGGTTCCGTAGAGGTTGCGCGTGCCGAAGATATTGTCGAAGTTCACCCATCCGTAGAAGAAGCCCCACGCCACGTCCCGCATCAAGGCGCGTAAAAAATAGTCGACCGGAATTTCGTGAATGTGGCGACGACCCTTCGCGGGCCATTCGATCGTCGCGAAATATTCGTCGCGGCGCAGGCTGAACTGGCCGAGTGAAAACGCGCGGTACCCAGTGATGGGATCGGCTTCAGAGCCGTGGACGAGGTCGAGAGTGAGCGCGCTCATGCGAGGACTCCTTCTTCTTGCGGCTGCATGCAGATTTCGGCCCACTTCTGAACCGAGAGTGCGCCAAGAATCGTCTGCTGCAGAAGGACGGCCGGGCGCTCAGCAATGAAACGGTACGCGGCGCCAGCCGGCAAGAGGGCCTGATGACCGCGCCGCAGCTTCACGACGCCCATCTTTTTTCCGGCGGGCTCGCCCCGCACGGCGACCGTTCCCTCGCGCGTTCGCGGGGCGACGCCCTCCCAATCTTCGAGTTTCACGAATTCGATCGTGACGTCGCCTTCCATATTTATGACGAACTCGTCGTGCGAACACGCAAACCACGGCGACGTGCCCTCGGCTCGAATCGCCTCCATCACGTACTCGAGGTTTTTCCCAACAACGACTTTTTCGTACGGCTGCGACCGGTTGGCGACATCATAAATGTTCGAAAATGCGTAGTGCTTGACGCTCCCGGAAATGATGTCGGCCTCACCTTGCCGGAAGTCCGAGAGAGAACCGAAGACAGTCGAGTATTCCGCCACGAAGTCCTCACTTTTGTTCGCACAGCGAACGAGATATGTATAATGCGAACATAGTACACTATCGGTCGACGAAGGTCCAGCCCTCGAATCGTGGCGCCGTTTTCCGACGAAGTAAGGCGGTGCATGGCCCTGAAGTGACCAGTTTCGATAACGTCACTTTTGCCCTCAAGTATTCTCCAGTTGCGGTGTCGTCGGCGAGCTCAGCGTGAGGATCGCAGCGATCGTTTGAACGACGTCGATCTCGAAAAAATCGAACTTGCGAGGCTCGCCCCACCCGAGCGCCATGATGCCGCGATACGTTTGGCCGTCGAAAAGCGGCACCGCAAGGCAACTGCGCGCCTTCAGACCAACGTTAAAGTCCCGCCACGTTTAGTACATGAGAAACGCCCGTAACCTGCTTCGCCGTTCGACGTCGGGCTCCATCAAGAACGCTTGCGGCGTTTAGATATTGACCTCTTAACATAGCTGCGGCATATGCAGTGAGCCACAACCCCTGGATCAGCTCGCCCAGCGATACGTATATTTACGGGCGCGGTTCAACGCGCTTACCGCATTACCGGCTTTTCGCATATAGAAAGGTACGCCATGACGAAGCATGCCGACGTCCCAAGCGACCGCGTGGTAAGCGACCTTGCCGCGTCGTTCGACCCTTTTCATGACCCTTATCTTGCCAATCCGTACGCCTTCTTAGCCAAAGCGCGCAAAGACGAACCGGTCTTTTATAGTCCGGAGCTCGACTACTACGTCGTGACGCGCTACGAAGACGTGCAGCGCTGTTTTCGCGATCAAGATTCTTTTTCGGCTACCATCGCGCTCGAGCCACTCTCCCCGCTGTTTGAGTCGTCTCTACGTAAGGTCATCGAGATCGGTTACGTCCCTGGCCCCATCCTTGTCAACGAAGATCCTCCCGAACACAGCATCCGACGCCGACGCTTGAGTAGCCACTTTACACCGCAACGCGCGAAGGATCTGGATCCTCGGATCCGCCGATTGGTTAATGACTATATCGACGTCTTCGTAAAACGCGGAAGCGCGGATTTGGTCGCAGATTTTGTGTGGGAGATCCCGGCCCTGGTTGCGTTCATCGTGATGGGGGTTCCGGAAGAAGACGTCGCCATCGTAAAAAAGTTCGCGGCCCGTCGCACGTTGTTCACATGGGGCCGTCCGACCGAAGAGGAGCAAAATCGCCTCGTCGACGAGCTCGGCGAGTATTGGAATTATTGCAAGTATCACGTCGCTCGAATGAAAGCGAACCCGGGCGACGATTTCGTCAGCGAAGCCGTGCGGGCGCACAACGAGGCGCCGGAGCTGTTCGACACCGTCTACCTCAACAATTTGATGCTCAACTTCTTGTTCGCTGGCCACGAGACGACCACCGGGGCTTCTGCGAACGGTCTCCGGACGCTCCTCGAGCATCGGGACCAATGGGACGAGCTCTGCCGTAATGCCGCGTTGGTTCCTAACGCAGTCGAAGAGATACTGCGTTACGACACGTCCGTGATCGCATGGCGCCGGCGCGCGAAGAAGACGGTGCGAATCGGAGACGTTGAGGTACCCGAAGGCGCAAAACTGCTCATCGTCTCGGGCTCCGCCAACCGTGACGACGCGATGTTCCCCTCCGGCGAAACCTTCGATATTCGGCGGCACGGAGCGAATCGCCATCTGTCCTTCGGGTCGGGGGCGCATATGTGTATGGGAGCACCTTTGGCGCGTATGGAGATGCAAATCATCCTTGAGGAGTTGACGCGGCGGTTACCGCACCTTCTTCTTGTGCCGGGACAGAACTGGTCGTATTCTCCAAATACATCGTTCCGCGGTCCCGAACACATTCTCGTCACGTGGGAACCAGGCAAGAATCCTTTACCTGAAGATCGGCCGTAGACGCCGCTTCGCGTTGCATCAGACGCCCTTTAATCTGATCGTCGCAGGCATGCGGGTACCGCACCTCACTTCCGGCAGTTTCTCTACCGGCATGACCTTGATCTTCGTCCAACTAACTCTGCCGCGATGGAGCGCGGCGCGCGGAAGCACAAGACGACGATCGCTCGAGCGCAGACAGCGCCCGACGTCACATCGGATCGATCGCACATCGCAACACAGTCGCTGGTGCGTGGCCTCGCCGTCATCCGAGCGTTTAGCGGGCGCCATTCGTCGCTCAAGGTTTCAGAAGTCGCAACACTTGCTGGAATAACGCGAGCCACGGCACGACGCATTTTGCTCACGCTGATCGACGTCGGCTATGTGGTCGAGGAGAATCAGCGATTCCGGCTGTCGCCGAACGTCTTGGATCTGGGCTATTCCTATCTCAGCTCGCTCGAGCTCTCTGACATTCTCGAGCCGGCGATTGCTCGGCTCGTCACGCGCGTCGACCTGCCGTGTTCGGCCGCGGTTCTCGACGGCGAGGACATCGTGATCGTGCATATCCTTCACGGCCTAACGCGGCGGCTATTGCGCTTCGATACCCACGTCGGGACCCGGCTTCCCGCGTACCCTGGAGCGATGGGCCGTGTGCTGCTCGCGTCTCTCACCGAGGCCGCTTTCGAAACGTATCTCGAACGCGTGAGACTCGAACGACTGACGCCGTACACAGTTCGAACGAAGCGCGCTCTGCTCGCGGCGGTTGCGCAAGTGCGCGCGGTGGGCTGGTCCGTGAGCGACCGCGAGCGAGACGCTGCCGTTATCTCGATCGCCGTCCCGCTGGCTGGCCGCGCGGGTCGAACGATTGCGGCGCTCAACGTAAGCATTCATTCCACGACGATATCGGCAAAAGAGATGGTGCGCGAGTTTCTCCCGCCCCTGCGTGTCGCTCAGGCCGAAATCAATGAGGCGCTTCGCGCACGCGATTAGTCGACATAGTACGACCGGAAAGAATCTTTTTCGCCCTAAAGGATTCGCCATTCCGCCGTACAACGTCGCTCCGCCTCACTTTGCGCGTCTAGGCGGTAGTTCCCGTGCTTGAAGCGTCAGAAAGCCTGTATCGACGGTCTTTCTGACGCACAACCGGCGCCGGATGGCTGTCTACGCGACTGGCAGATTTCGCACGAGCTCGAGCGCCTTGGCTTGCAG
>JAABUX010003952.1_pt1 | contig 19173 bp, 17 predicted proteins | sample 5561851 | NCBI WGS metagenome assembly JAABUX01 (sample SAMN10711883, study PRJNA513361) | rock metagenome | isolation source: Antarctica rocks | place: Antarctica: Victoria Land, Richard Nunatak red sandstone | collected 2016-01-03 | reverse complement strand
CGATCCGGGAATACTTGGAGCATCATAACGCTTCCCCCAAGCCGTTCGTGTGGACTGCCGATGCCGATCTGATCCTCAACCGAGTCAAGAAGGTTTGTGAGCGGACTTCTGACTCAGGACACTAGCGACATTTGTCCGAATCTTGGTTGGGGTTGATCTTTTGGCGGAGGAAGAACACATGATCAAGCGGCTGCTTTTGAGTTCACTGCTCACTCTGGGTGCAGTGGCGACAACCTGGGCGGGCGACTGGCAGACCGACCCGGACGCGGCCGCGCGACTGGCCGCGACCGAGCGGAGCGACCTGTTCCTGCTGTTCACCGGCACGGCGTGGTGCGGAGCGTGCATCCAGTTCGAGGCGCAGGTCCTCGGCAAGCCCGAGTTCCTCGCCGGGACGACCGCGTTTGTCCGGGTCAAACTGGAATACCCGGGCAACGAGGATCAGTTGCCGCCCGACCGGAAAGCCCCCTACATCGCCTGGCGTGACCGCCACGGCATCCGCGCCTATCCGACCGTGATCCTCGCCGATCCCGATGGCCGCCCTTACGCCATCACCGGGTTCGACGACGAAATCAACCCGGCGGATTTCGTCCGCAAGGTCGACCGCCTCCGCCCGATCCGCGACCGCCGCGACTCGGCCCTCGCCATCGCGGCGAAATCGGCTGGAGTCGCCAAGGCCCACGCCCTCGACGACGCGCTCACCGCGATCCGGGGCGCCAGCGACCCGTCCCTGGCCGCCTACCACGGCGAGATGGTCGTCCGGTTTTATCGCCCGCTGATCGACGAGGTCATCGCCCTCGATCCCGCCAACGCCGCCGGCCTCCGCGACCGCTACCGGGATCTTCTCGGAATTCACGACGAGCAGTCGCGCTTGACCCAGTTCAAAGATCGGTTGACCCAGGTCGTCAAGGACCAGGGAGCCCAGGCCGCACTCACCCTGTTCGACGCCGAGATGGCCCAGGCCCCGTCGGCCGACTTTCGCTCCAAGCTCATTATCAGCAAGCTCTACCTCCTCGAATCCGCCAAGAAGTACGAGGAAGCGCGGGCCTTGGCCGAAAAACTCGCGGCCGACGTGACCCGAGCCTCATCGGAGCGGCGGAACCTTCGGCTCAAAGCCGCTTACGAGTTGATGCAACTCGACCGGATCGACGAGGCCGTCAAGGTCTACGACCAGTTGATCGCCGAAGCTGGGAGCGACCGCGCAGCGGCTTATCGGATCGCCCGGAACAAGGGAAATGTGTTGATCTCGCGACGGCCCGCCGATGCGATCCAGGCGCTGGCCGACGCGAGTCTTCTGGTCAGCCGCGACTCAATGGATTGGCTCGACGTCGTGGTTCCTCGCGCCCGAATCCTCGCTCTGGTGGGGCGGTACGACGAGGCGATCACGAGTCTGAACGATGCGTTGACGATTGCCACGCTCAGCGATGTGGTCCGGACGGTGATCTTAGCTCAGAAGGCATCGGCGCTGGCCAAAGCGGGCCGACGAGACGAAGCACTGGTTGTGGCGGCTCAGGCGGAAGCGGCCTTACCGGGGCTGGGGGCGCCGGAAAATCAGGAGACGGTCGACTTCATCCGGTCCATGTTGCGGGTTGCCCACGGTCAGTTCGCCGCCCCGAAGCCTTAACGTTGTCCCAAATCAAGCCGTACCCGGGATTGGCTCAAGGCTCGACCCCGGTGCGATCTTCCGCCTACTACTGCCCCGCCGCGCGGATCTTGGCGACGAGGTCGTTCCAGACCTTGGCGTCTTCGACCGACGTGATCCAGTCGATCGTCCCCTGGGGGTTGTCGAGGTCGAAGGTCAGGTCGTCCTTGATCCGGGGGCGGGGCTTGGTCTCGACCTTCGCGGCGCCGATCAGGTGAGCGATCACGACTTCGTCCCAGATCGGCCAGACGATCGGCGAGCCGGTTTCTTGCTGCGCGAGCTTGGAGTTGTGGGCGAGGAAGGCGTCAAACCGGGCCAGGAGGAGGCCGCCAGGTTCGGGAAGTTGCGCGAGCAAGGTATGGGCGCGGTCAGGGGTCATCCGCAAGGTCCGGCGGCAGACGTCGGTGTCGCCGACGACGATCGGCGTGCCCGAACCCATCAGGACCCTCCAGGCGATCGGGTCGTTCTTGACGTTCCAGGGGTCGCCCCCTTTCGGGTAGTTGTCGAACCCCATCGCGACCACGCTCACGCGGTTTGCCCAGGTTGGGTCGATCAGGAGCGCCGCGGCGACGTCGGTCGCCGCGCCGAGGACGACCACCGTCAAGCGGTTGTCGGCGGTCCGCCCCTTAGCGGCTTCGAGCAGAACATCGACTCCCGGGCTGGCCGAGGGGACGGTGGTGGTCGCGAGTGGTTTGCTCATCCCGGCGATCACCGGGACCCGGTAGCGCGCGGGGAGCTTATTCATAAGTTCCTGAGCGAACTTGCTCGAACTCTCGGCGGCGGGAGCGGCCAGGTTGGGGGCGTGGGTGGTCACGACCCCTTTGATCTCGAGTTCGGGCGAGATCGCCAGGTGGGCCACCGCCCAGAGGTCGTCGATCTCGGTCCCAATGTCGGTCGTGATGACGACCGGCCTTCGGTCCGCCGCCACCGGGCCGAACATCCCCACCACCAAACCGACCGCAATCGCCGCGTTCATCGCTGCCGCTCCGGGATGGCCCGCGTTGTGATCGTCTCGTCGAGCCGATCCTCTTCCAACTTAACCTAGCCCGAGCCTGATTGCCTGACTCTGATCGCCGGATCATCAAAGTTTTTCCGCCGCAACGACCGACTCGGAAATCTCGTGGAGCGAATCGTTGACAAACCTCATCGATCCGGCTACATTTTATCCGATAACGCATCTCGGATGGATGAGGAGGGCAGCCGATGGACCCCGACGAGCGAAAAGACCTCTCCAAGGCTGAGTGGAAAGTCCTCCGGGTCGTCTGGGGGTTGCAAAAAGCGATGGCCCGCGAGGTCTACACGATCGCCGGCCCCGAGCATGAGTGGACGCCGGCCACCGTGAAGACGATCCTCAAGCGGCTGGTGACCAAGGGATATCTGACGACAACGCCGGTCGGTAATGGGTTCGTTTATCGCCCGGCGGTCAGCCCCCTGGCGACGCTCACCTCGGCGGCGGACGCCTTGATCACGCACGCCGTCGACGGGGTGACGGGGCCGCTCCTGGCCCACATGGTCGACCGGGTCGAGCTGAGCGCGGCGGACCTTGACGCGCTCGGCAAGTTGATTGAAGCCAAGAAGCGATCCTTACCACCGCGTGCCGACCACTGACCCGAGCTTGATCCGCCCAACTGGAGGACGCAGTTGATGATCTCCGCCCTGATCGAACTGGCCAACTTCGCGGGACAACGCTGGGCCACCTGGGTCCTCGCCGGGTCGCTCGATGCCGCCTTGCTCCTGGCGGTCCTCGGCTTGGTCTGGCTCGCCATCTGCCGCCGGGTCGCGCCCCAGGTGGGGTATGTCTTGTTCTTGCTGGTCCCCTTGAAGCTGGTCTTGCCGATGGTGGTGACCGTTCCCGCCGCCCAGGCCCGCTGGACCCCGTCGGGTCTGGTGGCGGCGTGGCTGGCTGGTCCCGAGCGGATCGAAGGGCCGGTCGTCATGATCCAGCGGGAGGAAGCCGGCGAGGCCGGGCCGAGCGAGGGACTCGCGTTCAGGCCGGAAGAATTCAAAACCATCGGTCAGCCATCGTTGGCCTCGACCCGAGCGACCACACGGAAAACAGTCGTCGCGCCGCCGGTGTCGGTGGCGCCCGAACCGGCTGCCCCTCGCTTGTCGATGGCGGCGATTGCCCTGCTCGGCTGGCTTGCCGGGGTGGTCCTGCTGACGGGTCGGCTCATGGCGAACGAGATCCGGTTTCGGACGCGGTTGGGGCGGCTGCCCCGGCTCGACCCGGCGCGGCTCCCCTTCGAGCTGGATGAGCTGCGCCGGTTGGCCGGGGTGGCCCGGCCGGTCCGGGTCGTGGAAGACGCCGCGGTCGCCTCGCCCGCCGTCTGGGGGATCGTCCGCCCGACCATCGTCCTCCCGACGGGGATCACCTCGACGCTCACGGCGGCGCAACTCCGCTGGGTCTTGCTCCACGAGTTGGCCCACATCCACCGGCTGGACCTGATCGTGGTCGCGTTCCAGCGGTGCGCCGCGATCTTGCACTTCTTCAATCCTGTGGTCTGGGTCGCGAACCGGATCATTCACCAGCTCCGGGAGTACGCCTGCGACGACTTCGCGGTGACGCTCGGCCGCTCGTCGGCGGTCGAGGCGAGCGAAGCGTTCGTCGGGATACTCCGCCATGCCGGCCCGACGCGGCGTCCCCTCGACGGGACCCTCGGGATCTTCGGGTTCGAGACCCGGGCCGCCTGCTTCCGCCGGGTTCAGCGGTTGCTCGACACCGACCGGCCGATCCGGACCGCGATGGGACTCCCCTCGCGCCTGGCACTGATCCTGCTGGCCACCGCCGCGCTCCCCTGCGTCCGCGCGGCCAGCGAGGCGACCCCCGCCGAACCGCCGGCCCCGCTTCAAAAAGCGGTCAGCCCGGCTCCGGCCTCCTCGAAGATCGCCGACGTCCCTCCGCTCACCGATGGCCAGGACTTCGAGTTGACGGTGGTCGGGCCGGGCGGGAAGCCGGTCCCGGGAGCGATCATCGGGTTCGGCAATAATCCATCGCCGACGGCCAAGCAAGTCCGCCGTGGCAAGTACCTTGGAATGAAGCGGTCCTGGTGTGAGCTTCAGGCGGACGATGAGGGAAAGCTCGCGGTCGCGTTCCCGCGGGCGGCAACCGGCCTGACTTTCCACATCACCATTCCTAGCTACGGCCCTTATTGGGCGGACTGGTCGTCCTCCAACCCAAAGGACCAAATCCCGTCGCGGTTCACCGTCGAGCTCGAGGCGGGCTGGTCGGTGGGTGGCATCGTGGTCGATCCCGACGGCAAGCCGATCCCCAATGCGACGGTCGACCCTCGGGTCAATTCCAAGAAGCGCCCCGGCGATTTTCAGCAGATGGGTTCAGGGCTCAGAGCGACGACGGATGCCTCGGGCCGGTGGCACTGCGACAGCATTCCCACCTCGCTGGGAGATGTTGAGGTGATGATCAACCACCCCAGCTACCGCCCCGAGCGGCGTTCGCTGTCGCGCCGCGTGTTTGGGATCGAGCGCGGGGCCGAGCCGACGGCGCAGCTTGCCTTGCCACGGGGTCTGACGGTGGTGGGCAAGGTCGTCGACGAGGCCGGCAAGCCGATCGTCGGCGCCCTGGTCCGGACGAAGTTCCAGAACGACGTCCGCGAAGCGAAGACCTGGTCCGACGGGACTTACAAGCTCGTCGGTTGCGAGCCGTTGACGACCCCGATCGTAGTCACGTCGAAGGGACGGGCCCCCGACATGAAGCTCGTGAAAGTCGACTTGGAGATGGAGCCGGTCGACTTCGCGATGAAGCCCGGCGGGACCATCCGGGTCCGGGTGCTCGACGAGCACGGCAAACCGGTGCCGAGGGCTTGGATTAATTTGAACCGGTGGCGGGGAGTGCCGACCTATTTCGCTTTCGACCATCTGAATCGATCCGCCGACGAGTTCGGGGTTTGGGAGTGGAACGAAGCTCCGCTCGACAGGATCGAGGCCAGCATTAGCCCCCCAGGCGATTCGGCCATGCAGTTGTCCGACCAAGCGTTGCTCGCCCGCGAGGAAGAATTATGTGTTCCGACTACTCCCGGTCCTGATCGTATCGGGCAAGGTCTTCGACGCCGAAACCAAAGCGCCGGTCAACGAATACAGGGTCATCCCCGGACTCTGGTCGAGTGAAACGCACATCGATTGGGACCGGCAAGCAAGCTACCAAATCACTGGTGGTCGCTATGAGGTTCGTCGGAACTACCCTGTCACGGCGCATGTCATCCGCGTGGAAGCCAAGGGGTATTACCCCGCCGTCTCGCGTCTGATCAAAAACGACGAGGGGACCATTTCGGTCGACCTGGAAGTGCGCCGGGGCCGCGACGTCGCCGCGAAAATCGTGACCCCCGACCTGAAACCGGCCGTGGGTGCCAAGATTGCCCTGGGACTCGCCGGTGTTCAGATCGGGATCGTGGGCGGGAAGATCGACGATGGTTGGACTCACTGCGACCGCCGGATCGCCGACGATGCCGGCCTCTTCCAATTTCCGCCGCAAGAGAAGAACTTCCAACTCGTCATCACCCATCCGACCGGCTACGCCAACTTTCCCTCGGAAGCCGAGTGGGACACGGTCAAGCTTATCCGCCTCGAACCCTGGGCCAGAGTCGAAGGGACTTTCCGGATCGGCCAGAAACTGGGTGCGAACGTGCCTTTGAGGCTGGAAGCACCGGGGCGACCCGAGGCGTCGCGACTGGCCCACATCTACAACCAGTATGAAGCGACCACCGGCCCGGATGGACGGTTCGTGTTCGACCGCGTGATCCCGGGCCGAGGCTGGGTCGGTCGGCGGATCATGCTGACGGTGGATGATGGTGCCTGGGATGTTACGTCGGCGAATATGGTCGCCCTGGACTTACCCGCCGGCAAGACCGTGACGATGGACCTCGGCGGGACGGGCCGCGCCGTCGTCGGGAGGTTGCAGCCCCGCGATGGGTTCGAAGGGAAGGTTCGCTGGAACTTCGCGATGGTCACGGTCAACCACGATCCGCCCCAGAAAGCCGCCGGCTCATCCTATGCCACCGTCGACCGAGACGGCTCGTTCCGGATCGACGACCTGCCGGCAGGCGCCTACTCGCTGACCGTCCGGTCCGAGCGGGATGACGTGGGCATCTTGTTCCAACATCCCTTTCAAGTCCCAACACCCGAGGACGATCCCATCACGACCCCGCTCGACTTAGGTACGCTCAAGCTCGAAGTCCTGGTTCGGCGACCGTGACCTCCAGTCGCCCTCGGTCTCGTCCGGTTGCGGAGCCGACCCGGCTTCGATGATAATTGTCCGATCGGGCGTCATTTCCCACTCGGACGGGATCGAACCGGAGCACGACACGATGAGCCGCGACTTGGGAGATGACTGGCCCCAGCGCCCGAGCGGATCGAATCCCCGCCCCAAGGCGAAACCGCTCGCGCCGGGTGATCACACGTTTCAACCCAGCGTGGCGGGGCCGACGGCGACCGGCGCCGCCAAGAAGACGAAGCGGGCGGGCGGCGAGCCGCGCGAGGTCACCAGCGGCGGGCCGGGTTGGGTCGAGCGGATCGTCTTCGGGTCGGTCAGCTCGGACCACCTCGCCAAGTTTTGCGGCCAGTTTGGGACTTATCAGGACGCGGGAGTCGACCTCCTCCGGTCGCTGGCCAGCTTGGAGCGGCAGTTCGCCCGGACCGCGCTCGGACCAGTCATCGGGCGGATGGAAACGGCGGTCCGCGGGGGCGATACCCTGACCGAGACGATGACGCGCGAGCCGAGAGCGTTCGACAAGCTTTGCCTCGCGATGATCCGCGTGGCCGAGGCGCGGGGCGGGGTGCCGGAAACCTTGAAGCTGCTGTCGCGGCACTATGAGGCCCGGCACCGGATGATCCGCCAGGCTCGCTCGGCCTTGATCTATCCGTCGATCGTGTTGACACTGGCGTCGGTGGTCGTCCTGCTGATGTCGATCTACATCTTGCCCATCTTCGCCGCGATGCTCAGTGACCTGGCGCGGGGAGGCAAGGCGGAACTCCCGTTCCCGAGCCGGGTCTTGATGGCCTTGAGTGGGTTCATGACATCGCATGGCTGGTGGCTCGTGCCGACGCTGGTCATCACGACCGTTGTCCTGGCCGTCCGGTGGTATGCGACCGACCGGGGGAAGGAAGCCCTGGACGGCCTGAGCATGTACATCCCGGTCCTCGGCAAGATCCGCCGTAAGATCGAGACCGGTCGGTTCGCCCGGACTCTCGCGGCGCTCCTGAACGCGGGGGTCGATATCGGGTCGTCGCTCAAGCTGACCGGGCGGGTCCTGGCGCTCCCAGCGTACCGTCGGGCGGTCGAAGGGACCCGGAGCCTGGTGGTGGACGGCACCGAGCTGTCGGCGGCGCTCGACCAGTCGGGCCGGTTCGGGGTCGACGTGGTCGCGATCGTCGAGTCGGGGGAGGAGTCGGGCCGGATTCCCGAGGCCTTGGACAAGCTCGCCGACGACTACGAGGAGCAAGTCGAGCACATGGTTCGGAACCTCGGCCAGCTCATCCAGCCGATCATGATGGTCGCGATGGGCGGAGTAGTCTTGTTCGTCATCCTGGCCGTCCTGCTCCCCTACATCCAGGCCCTCAGCGCGCTGGCGGGCTGATCGGTTCAAGCGGATCGAGGAGTCGCCGCCCGCGGTTCCAAGCCGACCGCGGCGGCCACCCGGTAGACCAGGAACGCGGCGAGGAACGCCAAGAGCGAGGCCACCGGAACCCGGGCCAAGCCCGCCGCGCCGACCGCTCGGGCCAGCAGGGGCGCCAGGCCGACGGCGACCCCGGCACCCCAGGCCAAAAGCCCAGCGGGGTTGACCTGGGCATCGGCCTGATCGGGACCGAGATCGCGCCGGCGGGGTGAGGTGGCGACGATCGCTCCCGCCACCGGCGCGAATAAGGCGCCGAGCACCGGGAAGACGACGTCGGTCCGCTCGCTCCAGCCGCCGACGATCAGGAGCCAGCCCGAGGCGATCCCCACCAATGTCCAGGCCAGGGGGGAAAAGCTCGGGACGATCCGCGCGAACCGGCGACTGAACTCGTGCGCCGCGTAGCAAACGGGGGCTAGCGAGGCCAGTCCAAAGACGAGCAAGATCGTCGCGGCCACCCGACGCTCCAGCCCCCCCTCCAGCGCGGCCCGGAACGTATACCGCCCGAAAGCGGCGGTCGGCGCCGGTATCGGCAGCGGGGCCGAATCAATGCTCCGGGGTCCGGGCAAGCTCGACCCTCGTGGGACGGCATCGGCGGCGACCTCGGCGCGTTGCTGGACCTTGCCTTCGTGGCCGGCGACCGCCAGAAGGGCCAGGCTGGCCACGACGATGGGGGCGACGGCCAGCCCGATCCATCCTCCTTTGCGGACGTCGGCGAGACTGAGGCTGGCGGCTCCCCAATCCGCCCCGGTGATCCCGAGCAGCGCGGTGAAGGCGAACGTCCATTGGAACGCCGCCAGGAAGGCCAGCCGGGCGCCGAGGTCGGGCGCGACGAGGGTGCCCGTCGACGGGTCGATCCCCGAGGGACGGAAACCGGTGAGGCCGGTGAACGTCGCCGCTACCGCCAGGGCGAGACCGACCGCCGGGAAGACGGGAAAGTACTGCATGATCGCCGCGATCCAGCCAACGATCTTCACGCCTCCCAAGGCTGCGATCGTGCCCCACAGCAGCGCCGCGGTCAGGAACAACGGCGCGGGGACCATCGTCCCTCCCCAGGCGACCGGTCGGAGAACCCGGGGTTCGATCAAGCCCCAGTTGACCAGCCCCCCGAGGAGGAAGTCGGTCGCGTAGCCCAGCCCCACGGCGAACAAACCCACCTGCCCCAGCCCGATCAAGAGGTTGGGGACGAGCAAGGCCCCTTTGGTGCCGAAGGTCGCGCCGGCCAGGTCGTCAAGCGGTCGCCTCGACGTGAAACCCCACGACGCGGGGACCCGGTAGAGCAAGAGATAAGCCAGGATTCCCGCCGCGACGACCCCGCCGAGCGCCGGGGCCAGACCCCCGGTTGGCAAGACATTCGGGCCGAGGCCGTCAAAGAAGGCAACCCAGAGGAAAGTCCCGATATAGGCGGGAGCCATTCCCGAGGTCCAAGGCTTGCGTTCGGGCAACCCGACGGGATCGTTGACGGCAGGCATCATCATCCTTCTCACGTTCGCCCAACGGAACAAACAAGTCGCACACGCGATGGAGCACGCCCGGGGCGAACCCGTTCGGGTCCGCCTCGGGCGTAGTGGGTGGCGCCGGCTATCGGTCCAGGTGGAATCGCTCAAAAATCCGCCGGCCCCTGAGCGCCGCCGGTCATGAGGAGTTCTTCTTCCTTCTTGGTGATGATGATCTGCGGTTTGTAGCCACCGCGGGCCTTGAAGTAGATCACCAAGCCCAGGTAACAAACCAGCATCACGCACGGGAAGATCGCCGTCGTCACCAGGACGTTCCGCTTCGAAGCGTCCTGAATCGCGGTCACTTCGGCTTTCGGGCCTGCCGACAAGGCGTCCACCTTCTTCGGGTCCAGCGCCCGATAATCTCCGAAGACGCTCGTCTTGGTGGGCTGGACCACCTGCTCGTAGACGGATTTGTCTTTCGCCGCGAGGTCGCGGTCGACCTTGGTATCCTGAATAAACCCCTGGAACGGCGCCCCCAACACACCGACCGCGAGCATCCCCAGTCCCCCGAGCGTGTTGAGCGTCAACGCCCCCCCACGCGGGAACTGTTCCGCCGCGACCCCGAGCATGGTCGGCCAGAAAAACGACTTTCCCAACCCATACAAGGTGGCCGCCGCGAGGATCGTCAGGCCGGTCGACTTGGACAGGAACAACAACCCCGCCGCCGCGATCAACGAACTGGCGCAGAGCAGGCCGAGCGGTGACAGCCTATGCACAATTGGTCCGGCGAAGAACCGCAAGATGAGCATGATGAGCGACGTGTAAACCAGCACCCACCCCCCGGCCAGCCCGAGCCGGTTCATCTCCGGTTCCATCAGCGGCGAGATCCAGCTATCCGTCCCCAGTTCGGTCGTCGCCAGGGGGATCATGATCAGCATCAAGGCGATGAACAGCGGTTGCCCCGGCGCGAAGCCGACCTGATACCCGTAAGCCAGGACCAAGGCCGCCCAGATCGCGACTTGCGCGCCGTTGTTGGTCATCTGGTTATCGCTGACCGGAAACACATCGCCGAGCTGGCGGACGATCAGCGCCAGGATAATCGCCGCGCCGATGACGCCGACCTCGCGGAGCATCGCGTTGAACGACACGCCCGCCGTGACCCGCTCGCTGATCGGGAACCGCCGGCCGATCATCAAAGCGGCGTAAACCAGGACGGGCAAGAAGATCAGAGCCACCTTGTACTGCCAGGCCACCGAGTTCCCCATCGTCAAGGCGATGATCCCGCCCAAAACCAACCCTCCCGGCCAACCGGCGTGGAGCATGTTGAGGTACTTGGTCTTCTCCCGCGGGAACAGGTTGGCCACCACCGGGTTGGCGACCGCTTCCACCGTCCCATTACCCAGCGCCAGGATGAAGGTGCTGAAGTAGAGGTAGTTGTAAGCGGATTCGTTGCTCGTCGCCAACCGCGGCGTGAGGATCGTCAAGATCGCCGACGAGATGTGGCAAAGGAAGGCGAACGCCATCGCCTTGCCATAGCCGATCTTGTCGATGATCAAGCTGAAGACGACGATGCTGATCGCGAACGGCCACAACCCAACCCCGTTGATCTTGCCGACCTGCGTTTCCCCCAGGCCGTACTCGCTCGCCCAGTTGCCGACGATCTGCGACCGGATGATAAACCCGAACGCGGTCGCGACGATCGACGCGAAGCACGCCCAGAACAACAGCTTGTCATTAAGGCTCGGCTCCGGGGCCTGCGCCATCGAGTCAGACTGGTGCATGTTCATGCGACGCCGCTTCCCTTGCCACAGTTGATGGGTTGGATCGGATCGAACAGAGGGGACCGCCCGGACTCGCACCTCTCGGATCGCCGTTCGAAAAGAAGGCCGATTCCGGAGTGGCTCCGATGGGGTGATCTGTCTTAACCGACCCGCCGCGCCGTTGCCAGAGGGTGGGAGTTCAAAATTTGGCCCGCGTGCGAGACGATTCGTCACTCCCCGGTTCAACCGACCGGACAAGCGGCGGTCGACCGATCAGCCGAAGATCCGGTCGACCGCCAGCCGCCAGCCCGGCACGGCGGACTCCGCCGCGGCAATTTCGCCACGCGCAAACGTCGTGGGCCGGTCCGGGTTGGCGACCTCGTAGGCCATCACGACCTCGGCCCGCGGGTCCACGTCCCAGACGGCCGCCGTACCCGCTTCGAAATAGTCGGCACGCTTCGCGGCGATCTCGCGTTCGGCGGCGGGTCCGTAATCGCCCTTGCTCCGGACCTCAACGGCCAACGTGGGTGCGCCTTCGATGAAGTCCATGAGGTCGTCGGGAACTGGGCCAACATAATAGGCGGCATCGGGGGAGAACGACTCGCGGCCGGAGCTCAGTTCCGCGACGGCGAACCCCGTGTTGTCGGTGAAGGCTAATCCTTGACCGGTCGCTTCGGCGTAGGCGTCAAGGCTCTGAAAAATTCGGGCCGCAGTCCGGCTTGGGCGAAATCCGGTCGCCATGAAATGCACAATCCTCCCGCCAATCAGTTCCGCTTTCCCTGGCACTTTTGCCAAGTCGGCGAGAGTTGCTCGAATCGAAGTCGAGATTGTCGATGGGTTCATCACTTCGCACCCTCCTTTTTAGTTCGATCAACTCTATCCCGCCGAACCAGGCGACACAACCTTTCAAAACTAGATCCAGCGGCATCAAAGCCCAAGTTCACGGGCGATGATGTTGCGCTGGATGTCGCTGGTCCCGGAGTAGATCAGGCTGCCGACGGCGTCGCGGAGGTCACGCTCGATCCCGGCCTCGGTGGTGTAGCCGAGCGCTCCGAACACCTGGACGGCGTCGAGGCCGTTCTGGACCAGGCTTTCGGAGACGTGGAGCTTGGCGAGCGCCGCCTCCATCGTCGCGTCCTGGCCCGCTTCCTTGAGCCAGCCGATCCGGTAGACCAGCGGGCGGCAGGTGTCGAGGCGGAGCTTCATCGCGACGATCCGGTGGCTGACCGCCTGGAACTGGCCGATCGACCGGCCGAACTGCTTGCGCTGACGGGCGTGGGTGACGCAGCGTTCGAGTTGACGGCGCATCGTCCCAAGGGCGCTCGCGAGGATCGACCCGCGCTCCCACTCCATCGAGCACTGAAACACCGCGGCCCCTCGCCCCTCGCGGCCGAGCAATGCTTCGGGGGGGAGTCGGCACTCTTCAAAGGCGATCTCGCCCATCGGGATCGTCCGGATGCCCATCTTGGGGATCTCGCGGACCACCCAGAAGCCGGGGGCGCCCTTCGGGATCACGAACGCCGAGATCCCCATCACCCCTCGGTCGGGACTGGTCGCGGCGTAGCAGACGAACAAGTCGGCGATGGGTCCGGAGGTGACCCACGTTTTTCGCCCGTTCAGGACCCAGCCTTCACCCCGGTCGAGGCGAGTGGCGCGGGTTTGCATCCCAAAGATGTCGGAGCCGGCCTCGGGTTCGCTCGCGCCGTTGGCGCCGACGATCGAGCCGTCGGCAAGGCCGGGGAGGTAGCGTAGCCGCTGTTCGGTGGTCCCGTGAAAGAGGATTGGGATGGCCACGGTCCAGAGCGAGGCGTTGATCCCGAAGATCAGACCGTTGTCGGGGCACGCATAGCCCAGCCCCTCCATCGCGGCAATCGTCGTGGGGAGGCCCACCCCTTGGCCACCGTACTCGGTCGGGATCGGCAGCCCTTGGAGGCCGAACCGGGCGCATCGATCCCAGCCGGCACGCCAGAAGGCGCGGGCCTCGTCGCGGGCGTCGAGGTTGAGGTCGGCGAGCAGTTCCTCACGGGCGAAGCGGATCGCGGCGTCATGCCACGCGGTTTGCTCTTCGGTCAAAGCGAAATTCATCGGTGCGGGCATCCTTCCCGGGCTTGGCTCCAGGCCGGGGTGGAGCCGTGACTGCCCAGGATAATCCAGTGGCCTGAATCGGTCCATCCAGAGAGGCGCGATCAACTGCTGGGCGCTCGGCCGGTTTCTTGCTAGGTTGGGTTCTGGCTCGCGAGTTGCTTTTTGATAGGGAGATTGTTGGTTGCGTTGGTCTTCTCGGGTTTTCAGGCCGGTCCTTTATCTCTGGGCGGCCCCGACGACGGTTGTGGGGCTGATCGCTGGGAGTCTAACCCTGGTTTCGGGCGGTCGGATGCAGGTCGAGCGCGGGGCGATGGAGTTTCACGGCGGGTTCGCCCGCTGGTTCCTGGAAACCCGCTTGGTCCGGGCTTCGGCGATGACGCTTGGTCATGTGATCCTGGGACGCGACCGGCAGTGCCTGGAATCGTGCCGCGACCATGAGCAGGCTCACGTTCGGCAGGTTGAGCGCTGGGGCGGGCTGTTCTTGCCGGCTTATGGGCTGGCCAGCGTATGGGCCTGGGGACGAGGTCGGCACTATTATCTCGATAATTGGTTCGAGGTGGATGCCCGGCGAGCTTGCGGCGACTACTTTTGATGGTGTGCTTTCTCGATGAACAACTCCAACCGGGACGGGCTTCCTCATGATCAAAGCGGTCATCTTCGACGTTGACGGGACCCTGATCGACTCGGTCGACGTCCACGCCAAGGCCTGGGTCTGGGCTTTCGCCCGTCATGGCCACAATATTGCTCTCGAAGACCTCCGGGCCCAGATCGGCAAAGGGGCCGACCAGCTCATGCCCGAGTACCTCAGCCCCGAGCAGATGGAGCGCTACGGCAAACAGCTCGAAGAAGACCGGCAGATGTTCTTCAAGGATGAATATTACCACCACCTGACCGCGTTTCCGATGGTCCGCGAACTGTTCGAGCGCCTCGTCGCCGACGGCAAGAAGATCGTTCTGGCGTCGTCGGCGAAGGCGGACGAGTTGGAGCACTACGAGGAACTCGCGAATATCAAGGACCTGATCGGAGCCTCCACGTCCGCCGACGACGCGGAGAAGTCGAAGCCGCACCCCGACATCTTTCACGCGGCGATGGACAAGCTCGAAGGGATCGAGCGCGACGAGACCATCGTCGTCGGTGATACCCCGTGGGATGCCGAAGCGGCGGGCAAGGCGGGACTCAAAACGATCGGGTTGCTCTGCGGCGGGTTCGACATGGAGAAGCTCAAGGCGGCCGGCTGCGTGGCGATCTATGCCAACCCCGCCGACCTCCTGGCCCATCTCGATGAATCGCCGTTGGCCCCCTGAGCCGAAAGGACCACCCATTGTCGCTTGGCTTACAATCGGTGATCTACTTTGTGGCCGACCTGGCGCTGGCCAAGACCTGGTACAGCGCCGCCTTCGAGGTTTTGTCCTACTTCGACGAGCCGTTCTACGTCGGGTTCCGAATCGGCGGCTCAGAGCTTGGTCTCGACCCTGACCTGACCGCCGGTCAGCCCGGGCCGGGCGGGTCGGTCGCTTACTGGGGGGTCGCGGATCTCGAAGCGGCGATGGCCCGGATTAGCCAGCTTGGCTCCGAGGTCGTTGAGCCAATCCGCGACGTCGGCGGTGGCATCCGCCTGGCGGTCATGGCCGATCCGTTCGGTAACTCGGTCGGCCTGATCCAGATGCCGTGAAAGAGTATCAGACCGCGAGCGACGGACCCAGGGAAGATTCTTCCAGGTCCGTCGGCGACTTCGATCGATCAGCGACCGATCGACCGAGTCCCTTGATTGATGAGGATGCCAGGCAACTGTTGACCAAACTGGCGGAGTGTGGTCGGCGGCGCGAGGTTCTGATTCCCGTTGTTGATCGGCGGTGCGTACCCGTTGGAATACTGGTTGTAGCCGAGCGGTTGCTGGGCCTGCTGGTTGTAGTACGGCCGGTAGGTCGGCGTTGGGTAGCTGGTCGCGTAGGGCTGGTTGATCATTCCGGGTTGATTCAAGGTGTTCGTCCCGGTGACAGGAGCGGGAGCGGCCGTTTCATAAACCAAGACGGTCGGGTTGACCCCGGTGGCGGCCATCTCGCGGCGACGGGCTTCGAGGTAGGTGGCGACCCCCTGGCGGCGTCGGGCATCGAACGACGCGGCGTTGGTTTCTTGCTCGCGGGCGAACTGCACGGCGGACTTCAAGCCGGGGTTGTTCGGTTCGAGCTGCGCGGCCCGCTCGTAAGCCTGCCGCGAGAGGGTATAATAGGCGTCGTCCTGGCCCTGCGGCAGGTCGAGGGCGACCTCGTGGGATAGCTCGCCGAGGATCGTCCAGTTGGCCACGTTGTTGGCGTCGGAGGCAAGGTCCGCCTGCAACTGGCGGATCGCCTCGAACCGGTCGATCTGGTGGCTGCCGATCGTGGTCGTGGGGGCAGCGGGCATGGTTGCGACCGGGCCAGACTGAATCACCGACCCACGCGGGAGGGGAGGTGTGAGTTGGGCGGAAGCGGCGACTGGCCAGGCGGCAACCAAAGCGAGCAGCAAACCCTGACCGGGGCGACGGACGTGATTCATGGGAGCGTCTCCAGGGTGGGGACCCGGGCCGGAGCGAAAGTCGCGCGGGTCAGATCCTCACACGAGGAACTGACCCGCAAATCGAGTTCCGTATTCGTTCGGCCTGGGAGATCAGCCACCAAAGAGCGAGCCGAGCAAGCCGGGCTGGCGACCGCCGGGGACGATGACCCGGTCGCCGGGGAAGAGCTGATAGTTGGTGACGGTATCCCCACGATCTTTGATCCCCTCCCAGTCCACTTTGAGGATCTGGCATTGCCCGTTGATCGGGTGGGGCCGGACGACGTAGGCTTTCTCCGGTCGGCTGTTCGACCGAAGCCCCGCCGCGAGGATCGCCGACAGGACGTCTTCGTTCCCCTGGATCGGGACCCGTCCCTGAGTCGTCACCGAGCCGAGGACGTAATAGAACTTGCTCTGGCTCCCGTTGACCAGGCGGACGGAGACCTCGACGGGTTCCTTGAGGCGTTTCCGCGCGGCGATGTTTTCCAGGTGTTCGGCCACCTTCATCTCAGCCTGGCTCAAGGTCAACCCGGCCAGGTAAACGTCCCCCGCGAACCCGAGGTCAACCACGCCGTCCGCCTGAACGGTGACGGTCGTCAAGGGGATCTCCATCGCGATCGGCCGGACCGAGATTTCGATCTCGTCGGGAGGTTCGAGGACGTAGGGGGGCATCGACACCATTTCGAGTTCGCGGGGCTGGTGGATGTCGACGATGCCGGGCTGAGGTTGGCGCTTCCCCGTCGCGCCGCAACCGGTCATCAACCCGCTCAGGCCGAGCAAGACCCAAACTCCCAGTTGGCGGCAAGTGCCGGCCGGAACCATCCGTGTGACCATCGGCCGATATCCTTCCAGGGTCGAGGCGAGCCTCAGCCCATCCGGGTTCCTGTTCGTTCGTGATGGGCTGATCCCGGGTCACGCCCATCGGCGAATCAGCCGCTCCGGCCCATGCCTTCCGCAACGATGAGATCGGCTGGTGGGGTCGCGACGCTTCACCCTAAAGTCGGGATTGACCCGATCTCGCGGGCGGGATAGTTTGGCCACCCAGGCGACCTGACGCGGCCGATCGGCTCTTGAGTCGATCTGATGCCTCGAATCGCTGTTTTCGGTCGAGAATCCGGTCCAGCGCAACAGGGAGGTCGCGATGGATGAGATCCGCCAGGCAGTTCACGGGTATATCTTGAAACAATTCTTGCCCGGCGAAGACCCGCGCGAACTCACCGATCAGACTCCGCTTATCACCGGCGGAATCTTGGACTCGATCCGGACCCTCAAGCTGGTCGTCTTCCTCGAAGACCGGTTCGACGTCACCGTGGAAGCCCACGAGGCCGGCGTCGAGAACCTCGACTCCGTCGGCCAGATCGCGCGCCTGATCGCCGAGAAGAAGCGCGCGGCTTGACCGGGTTGCTCAGGTCCCTGGCGGCAGGTGATTGCCAATCATCCAGGCGTCGCGCAATAGCGCGGCCATCTCCGCCGTCAAGACCCCCGAGTTGTCCATCCGGGGGACCTTGTGCTGACCGCCGAGCTTCCCTTTCGATCGCATCCAGCCGTCGAAACCGCCGGAACTCGCTACAGTCAACTCCGGTAAGGGCAAGCCGACCCCGTCGGCTCGGTGCGCCTGATAGTCGGCGTTCCGGTGGCTGAGGTCGGCGTCCAACTCGCGGCGAAAGGCGGCGAGATCGCCGGGAGGTCGGGCAAACTCGACGAGGTAGTGGTGGTGCCCGAGCGGTCCCGAGAAGACCGGGCCGACGTGCCACTCGCGGACCGAAGCGCCGGTGCGAGTCGCGGCCGAGGCGATCGCCGCTTCGATCTCCTCGCTGATCAGGTGTTCGCCGAAGGCGGAGAGGGTGTACTTGGTCCGTCCCGTGAACTTGAACAAGAGCGGGTTCAGCGAGGTGAACCGGACCGTGTCGCCGATGATGTGGCTCCACATCCCGGCGCAGGTGGATACCACGATCGCATAATTCACCCCCGGTTCCACGTTCCCGAGCCAGTGCCGCGTCGGGCGTTCTGTCTCTAACTCATCCACTGGGACGAATTCGTAGAACAGACCGTGGTCGTGGAGCAGGCGGAGGTCCCCCGTGGCTGGGTCGCCGAACGCGATGAACCCTTCGGAGCACGGGTACGTTTCCTGGACCCTGATCCGGGGGTCGCCGAGGACTTCGGCGAAGCTCCGCTCGTACGGGTCGAACTTGACCCCACCGTGGACCACCATTTCCAGCATCGGCCAGACCTCGGCCATCGTGGATTTGCCGGTGAGAGTCAGGATACGACCGAACAAAGCCAACAGCCAGCTCGGGACACCGCTGATCATCGTGATCGGTTCGCGGATCGACCGCTCGGCCAAGAGCGTGAGCTTTCGGTCCCAGTCGGTCTCAAGCGCCAGGGCGAGTGGTGGGTAGGTGAATGGTCGGAGCCAGTCGCCCGCTTCCTCGATCGCGATCCCGCTCAGGTCTCCCTGCCGGACCCCAGGGCAAGGTTGTTCGAGGTTCGTGGAGCCGCCGAGGAAAAAGATCTTGCCGCGAAACAACTTCGAGTCCGGCCGGGCGGCGAGGTGGTACGCCACCACCGTCTGGGCCGCCTTTCGATTCGACGCCACCATCGCTCGCGTCACCGGGATGTACTTCGTCGCCCCTTGGGTGGTCCCGCTCGTCAGTGCCAAATAAGGGGTCAGACCCGGCCAGGTCAACGAGTCGAACCGCGGGTAGGCGGCCTGGAGGTAGTCGGTCCAGAGCGCTTCGTAGGTCCGGAGTGGCACCCGACGTTGGTAGTCCAGGACGGTCCGGATCGAGGCGAAATTGTGGTCGCAGCCGAACTGGGTCTCGCGGGCGGCTCGGACGAGTTTCCGGAGGGTCCGTCGCTGCGATTGGACCGGGTCGAGAACGGCGAGTCGCTGGACCCGGCGGCGGGCGTACAGGTGAAAACCTTGGTTGACGGCCGACCGGATCGGTGCCGAGCCGACAACTTGGGCCATCGCAAGGGCGTCGAGCATGGCTTAAGCGACCTCCTTGACCCCTCGGCAGTGGTACGCTCCGGCCGGAGGTAAGTTCCTCGGCTCGAACACGAACCGAACCTCGTCGAAGAAGCGGCGATAGAGC
>JAABUX010003951.1_pt1 | contig 19173 bp, 17 predicted proteins | sample 5561851 | NCBI WGS metagenome assembly JAABUX01 (sample SAMN10711883, study PRJNA513361) | rock metagenome | isolation source: Antarctica rocks | place: Antarctica: Victoria Land, Richard Nunatak red sandstone | collected 2016-01-03 | reverse complement strand
CCCCCTTCACGGCGCGGGGCGCCGCGACCCGCCCGACGATCTCCCCAGCCACCCCCGCGGCTACCCCCACGGCCACGGCCGTCCTGACGGCCATGGTGACGGCCACGGTGACGGCCACGATCAAGGCGCCCGCGGCCCAGCCGCTGGCCATCGTGGTCCGCTACGGCGCCTATAGCTCCTACGTCGTGTCCTTGGTCACGCTCGACGGCCGCGTGGTGGCGCAGGCCTCGGCGGCCGGGCGCAGCCTCATCAACACCACGGGCGCCGTCGCGGTCCCGCTGCCCGTGGTCAGCGCCTCGGCCACGCGTGTGTACTACCTCGACGGCGACGCGCGGGTGCGCGCGCTGTCCCCTAACGGGACGACCGCTGTCGTGGCGACGGTGCCGGGCGGCCCGCGCGCGCACGCCGCCTTCGCGGTCAGCCCGGATGACCGCCGCATCGCCGTGAGCGTGCTCGACTACAGCGGACGCGCGCCTCGCATGCGCCTCTACACGCAAGGCCTTGCCAGCGCCATCCACAGCGACGTCTTCACGTCCAGCCAGGTCTACGAATGGCCCATCGCCTGGCGCAACGGCGCGCTTGTGCTGGCCATCCTGAGGGGCGGAGCCTACGTGCAGAACACCGCCGCCAATCCCTACGACGCTTTCGACGGCTACCACGTGGTCGACGCTGCCTCGGGGGCGCGCCTGGCCACGCTGTGCCCCTCGGGAGTCTCCGTGGGTCCGGTCGTGGCGGCGGGTACCGTGTGCGTGCCCGACGCGGGCCAACCCTATGTGCAGGATCTGACCGGCGTGACGCATCTCTTCGCCGGGGCCGGCGACAACGCGGTGCTGGCCCCCGACGGCGGCCGCGTCGCCGCGTCCGATGGCCATTCGATCTTCCTGCTCGACGCGGCCGGCCGTCGCACCACGCTGAAAGTGCAGGGTCTGCCGCAGGGATGGATCGACGCAACCCACCTGCTCTTCTCGGCCGGCTACGGTGTGACCGAGCCGCTGAGCATCATCAACGTTCTTAGCGGCGCGCACGTCCCGCTGTCCATCAAGGGCCAGTTCGTGGGCACGCTGCCCGGTCTGCACTAGTGACGAGTCACTGCCTCTATTGACACGCACGGCCGCTTAGGTCACGATAGAGACACGGAGGCTTATGACCGGCCAGGGCTTGTTGGTGTCGCGCCACGACCGTCGTCGCATGGTCGCCCCCTAGAGCGCGACGAGCGATCCACGGCCTGAAGGTCAGGTTTGCCGACGTCGTTGGGTCCACCCCGTGTTGCGGATGGGAAGGTAGGGACGATGACGGATGTAGGCGAGCGCGCAATCCTGGCTGCGGTCGAGGAGCTGGCCACGGCGACGACGGTGGCGGTTGAGACCGCCCGTGTCGCGATGGAGCAACAGGTGACCGCCGTGGTACTGCTCCATGTGCTGGACCAACATACGGTCATGGGCGCCGTCTTCGGCGTGAGCGGCTACTGCGCACCGGTGCAGGAGACGATGGAGGAGGACGAGGCGCTGCTGAACCTGGCCGAAGGGGCCGTGCGCGCCGAGTTCGAGGCCTGTACCTATCTCCTACCGGCCACCCGGCGCGAGGTCGCCGAGGGCGACCTCGCGTCGGCCATCCAGTCGGTTGCCGAGGAGCAGGTCGAGACTATCGTGCTGGGCGCGCGTCGCCCGCGCGCCTTCGGCCAGCTGGTGCATCCGGACGTCCGCTCGCACATCGTGGCGCGTGGCGCGCGCCGCGTCCACGTTGCCTCGCTGCAAGAGGCGCCGGCGGCCCCGCGCGCTTGAGCCCGTCCACGACGGCGTTAGTTCAGACCAGCGGCATACCGGCGGACGCCGTCGCCACCACGCGCAAGGCCTGATAGGCCGCCAGACGATGGGCGCCGGCGACGGTGCGCGTCTCGCGCGCCAGGGACATGTGCAGGCGCGCGGCTTGGGGCTGGCATAGACGGCAGGGTGGGGGCGGCAGGGTGAGATCGACGTGCTCCTCACATCCTCTGCCGCCACAAGCAATACAGGGTCGGTACATTGAGCTGGGTCCCCTTATCCTCTATCTACTCTCCCCCTCTTCATTGAGGCATAACGGTGGCGGGTAACGCTATCCTAAGGGTAGCTCGCGACAAGCGGGCAAACATATGGATAGAATGCACAGGAGTTGACGCCTTGTTGCGGATTGGCCTCACCTCCGGCCCATATTGATTGGCCTCTCGGCTCTGTGGAGCCAACAGCCCAAGGTGAGGGCTCCCTGCGCGCACAAACAAGCCATGTCAGGATGGGGGATGATCGTTTATCCTTGAAGGCGATGCGCACGTCGAGCAACGTCGAGCAACATAGTACAAAGTTAAGGAGAGATGCCCGCATGACCAGCGCGCCGGACACATCCGACACGGTGGACCAATCGCAGACGCGGCCGCGACCGCTGCTGTCGGTTCTGATGCCCGTCTACAACGAAGAGAAGACGCTGCGACGCGTGGTGGAGGCCGTGCAGGCGGTCGACATCAGCAAAGAGATTATCCTCGTCGACGATGGCTCGCGCGACGGCTCGGCGGCCATCATCGACGACTTCGCCAACGGGGAGGACGTGCATGGCTACCACCACCCCCACAACAGGGGCAAGGGCGCGGCGGTGCGCACCGCCGTCAGCCATGCCCGCGGCGAGTTGGTGCTGATCCAGGACGCCGACCTCGAGTACGACCCCAACGACTACGCCTCCCTGGTCGCGCCCATCCTCTCCGGCAAGGCCGATGTCGTCTTCGGCAGCCGCGCCTTCTCCAGCCACACGGCCTACTCGTTCTGGTTCGTGATGGGCAACAAGCTCGTCACGCTGGCCACCAACGTGCTCTACGACTGCTATATCTCGGACATGGAAACCTGCTACAAGGTGATGCGCCGCGAGGTTGCGCAGGGGCTGCACTTGGAAAGCCGCGGCTTCGAGATCGAGCCGGAGATCACGGCCAAGCTGATCAAAGCGGGCCATCGCATCTACGAGGTGCCGATCAGCTATGCCGCCCGCAGCCGCGAGGAGGGCAAGAAGCTGACCTGGCACGATGGCCTCAAAGCCATCCGCACCCTGCTGCGCTACCGCTTCGCCGATTGAGTGACCAGTGACCAGTGACCAGTGACCAGTGACCAGTGACCAGTGACCAGTGACCAGTGACCAGTGACCAGTGACCAGTGACCAGTGACCAGTGACCAGTCGTGAGGTATTGGCACAAGTGCGGACATACAATCTCCTCGCGATCGACGACCTTGGGATCGAAGACCGGCGTCCGATCCGCACTTGTCACTCTCACCTCACTCGTCACTAGCCACTCGTCAAAGGCTGCCTTTTGTCTCGCGCACGGCGCGCATCCGCGCGCCCACATCCGCGCGGACCCGCCTGGCGGCGCCGAGCACGCGCGCCAGCGCCGCGTCGTCGGCCAGCGTCTCGGTATCGCCGGACGCCTGGCCGGCCGCAGCCCTCTTTTCCAGAGCACGGGCCATCTCTTGCGCCTGGCGTAGCGACGCCTCCAGGCACGCCAAATCGTCTGCCATCCCCGCGCGTTGCTCCGCGAAGGGCGCCGCTCCTCTCCTTTCTCCTACCCCACAGTCCGTCAATTATCATGGGCGCGCATAAGTGCTGGGACGACTGGGAGCGCGGGCGGACCGCCCGGATCCGGGACGGGCGAGCAGCGCAGCGAGCGCCCGCGCCCCCAGATCACCCCAGGATTTGCGCGCGCCTATGAATTATCGAATGCACAGACCATGTCTATGGCCCTCACCCTTCCCGCGAACGGGAGGGGTGGGTGAGGGTATCCTGCTCCTCCCCGTCGGCGTGACCCACCTGGGCTGCCCCCATCGGGCAGGGTCATTGGGGCTACCCGCTCCGAGTAGGCCGGCAAATGGTCCTATTGGGGACTGATGCCACGCCCGCGTTGCCCCTTATGATGGCCCTACAAAGGTTCACACGTCAAGCGGCAAGCGGAGCACACACAACAGCCATGATCAATCTAGACGAGTACAAGAGCGCCCTCCGGCAGAAGAAGGAACACGGGAACACACCCGGCGATGCGAGCGACCACGGCACACCCGAGGCGCCCACTGAGCCCACGGGTGAGGGCTATCAGGAACCCGACAGCGGCAACCTCCTGCCCGCCGCGCGGGCCGACGCGACGACACGCGACCGCGATGAGCGCGATGAGATGGTCATCCGGTACATGCCGCTGGTCTACTACGTGGTCAACACGCTGAACTTCAGCCTGCCGCCGATGCTGGACACGGAAGACCTGGTCGGCTACGGCATGATGGGCCTGATCAATGCGATCGACCGCTTCGACGAGGTGCGCGGCGTCAAGTTCGAGACCTATGCCGTCACGCGCGTCCGTGGCTACATCATCGACCAGTTGCGCTCCCTCGACTGGGTACCGCGGTCGACGCGCCAGCGGGCGCGCCAAATCCGCCGCGCCAGCGAAGAGATGGAGCATACCCTGGGGCGCACGCCGACGGCCAACGAGGTCGCCACGCAGTTGGGCCTCGACCGCGACAAATATGACTATGCGGTGCAGAGCGGTTCCTGCGTCACCCTCTCGCTCGACGCGCTGGTCCATCCCGACGCGGAAGAGGGTCAGAGCGCCTTGCTGCAGACGGTGGCCGACGAGTCAAGCCCTGATCCCAGCGCCTCGCTCGAAGCGCATGACCTCACACAGGCCATCACCTCGGCGCTGCATACCCTGTCCGAGCGCGAGCAGCAATTGCTCCGTCTCTACTATTTCGAGGGGCGCACGCTGCGGGACATCAGCCGCGTGTTGTCCGTCTCCGAGTCGCGCGCCTGCCAGATCCACGCGCGCGCGCTTAAGCGGCTGCGCGTCGTGATCGCGGCCTAGCGGCCCTCACCCCCCACCCCATGGCTGACCGGCCCCCGATCCCTAATGTTGTTTCAGAGGGGTTTGTTTGATGATCGCCAAGGCTGCGACTGCGGTCGGATGGCAAACCGACGCCGACTGCGATCGGGTGCAGTACGGTCGTTACCTAGCTCATCTCTACGCCATGTTCCATGAGGGTCAGTTGAGGTAGCATGTCTGATCACGGTTCCTGCCGAGCAATAGCGGCAACCCTGTCAAAGTCCGTGTCGTAGCTGACGATCTCGCGCACGTGCGATTGCTCCATCGAGGCAACTAACAATGCATCTTCAAAGTCGAGGTGAGAGTAGACTTGGTAAATGTCCAGCTCTAAAGCTTCCGCACCAGACGCTCCGCTCGTTCCTCCTTGACCTCGCGGATCATCTGGTCAAAGTCTTCGAGCTGATTTCGCCCCGAGACCGAGCCAAATACCGACTCCAATGTGCTGGTCTTACGGGTATCCTGTTGGGATGTATCAGCCGCTTGGAGACCAGATGGGGAGCGAGTTTGTTCCCGCTCAGGCATCACCGGCACGATCACGGCTAGATCCTCACCGTCTCGTCGTAGTACGCACGGCCGATTGGTCCGTCGTACCTCCTCGGCAAGCTTGAGCAGATCGGGCTCACCGCTGACGTCTATCGAACGTATTCACTAGCCATAGTCGAACTTCTATGTGTTCTGAGCCAAGCTGCTCAGCTTCCGTCCTTGACGTATTCCCTATGATGACATCAATTATGCCGTGCCGTTGCATAGCGGGCAAAGAACTGCTCGACCTCCTCGTCGCTCGCCAGGTTAGCTGGGTCGTCCGATTCGCGTAGCGCCTGCTTGATCTCCTCGATCTGCTCCGCTTGCACCTCCAGGTACCGGCGTAGCGCCTCCTCGCACAGCGAGGACGCATCACGACCCGTCGTCGCCGCGAGCGCCTCGATCTCCTCCCTGACCTCCTGGGATACCGTGATCGTCATCGTCGTCTGGCTCATCCGCTTGGTCCCCCCGCTCGGTCGTACCGGGTCCGGCTAGTGGCCATTGAGTGCGAGGCGACGCTACTCCTCGTCCTCATCGTCCGCGTAGAGCGTCGCGAGCAGGTCATGAGTCATCAGCAGGAAACGGCGCTGCTCGGCCAGATGCGTCTCCTGCGCGCTAAAGTCGTCCAGCGGGACGGCCGCGACGTTGCGCCCGAGGGCATGGCCGTTGAGGATGACCCGGCAGCACTGCGTGAAATCGTCGGGGGCGATATGCTCCTTGCCCAGTTCGAGCCGCTGCCGTGCCCAATCGATGCCGTTGGCCTCCGTGTAGGAGGCCATCTCCTCCCAGGCCGCGGCGTGGAAGAACGACAGGAACACGCCGCGCATGTCGCTTAACTCGCGCGCGTCAGAGTCGTCCTCGTACTCGTCCAGGTAGCCGTAGCCGCTATAGGTACCACGCATCACGCGGTGGATGCAACGGACTAGATGCCACTCATGGTCGGCGCCGGGATCGCGCTCCAGCTCGTCGAAGGCCACGGCCACGACCTGATGATTCGGGCGCACGGGCAGCCCTGTCAGGCCGCAGGACACGTTGAACAATCCCATGCCGGATCCCCTTACAGTTGTTTGTGCTGAACGTAGCTGACGGTGACCGAGGGCGGCACGTTGAGCGCGGCAATGCCCGTGGTTCTGTTGGTCGCACCGGGCACGAGAAAGCTAGAACCGCCGCCGCCCCCGGCGCCGGGGTCACCGTTCCCGCCCCCGCCGCCGCCTCCTCCTCCGTAATAGCCGCCTCCCCCACCTCCACCGCCGTTGCCAACACCACCGACACCCGCGCCCCCGGCGCCGCCGACGCCGAGATCTCCGGAATCCCCATCGACGCCATTTTCGATGCCGCAATGGCCGCACTCCGCGACGTTGTCGCCGCTGCCTCCGGCGCCACCGCGACCGCCTCCGACGCCGCCCGTGGCGGGTCCACCACCCTCAAGCCCACCACCACCCTGGCCCGGGCTACCAGCGGCGCCGCTGCCTCCGATAGTCCCGCTGTTGCCGCCGTTGCCCCCGCCAGCCCCACCGTTACCCCCACCACCACCCGCAACGAGCAACCGTGAGGCCAGGGGGTGGCAGGAAGCCGCCGTCCTCGCGCAGGTCCGCACATCCGAAGCGCCTCCTCCGATACCACCGCCAGGGCTGCGCGCAGTCCCATTGCCCGTATAGTCGCCGCCGCCATCGGACCCGCCGCCATTAAAGCCGTGGCCGGCATCGCCACGACCGCCAACCTCAACGTAGAGCGTGGCTCCGGGCATCACCCGGAGGGTGGCGCCGACGATGACCCCATGCCCACCGACCAGGCCGCCACCACCGCTGCCGCCAACGGCGATCAGATGCACCTGTGTGACACCGGGCGGGACCACGAAGCGCTGTTCGCCGCCCGTAAACCGGTACGTCGTCGTCATAGTCTGGACCGCGGCCGCCACATCCAAGCGGCGTCCACCGCCGCCGGCATACAGGTGGTGGCTTGCCGGTCTGGCAGGGGGCTGCGTGCGCTCGTGCGTCCGCCACGCAGGCACAACCATGACCATGGCCGCAACCAGCAGCATCCCCAGCCCGTGCGATGCGCCGCCCCGTTTCTGCCCCATTCCCACGTCGCGCGCCCGTGATCCCCGCGTGGCACACGGCGTGCGATGCCCCCAACGCCAACCTCGCCGCTCATCCATCCCCATGCCCCTCGTTGCCCCGCTTGAAAGGGCCTGCTCGGCCGGGGCGATCATCTCCTGATAGATCATGACCCGGTGCTCCGCCACCGCCTCCCCCGTCTGGCGCGCGGTGCGGTGAAGCGTCCGCAGCCCCTGCCGCATGGTGCGCGTGCGCGTCCGGAAGGCGTCGCGCGTGCCCTCCAACGCCGCGCCGACCAAGGCCTTGCTCCGCCGCAGCACCCGACTGAGCACCCGTACCCCGTCGACCAGCAGACGGCTGTCGGTCGGGTGGTGGATAGCCGTCTGCACCACCGTCCCGTCAATACGCCTCTTGCGTCCCTGCGTGACCCGCGCCTCCGCGGCCACCTGCACCACCCGATCGTTGCGGGTGTGCAGCGTCTGCGGCTGGATGGTGTGCGTCCAGCGGATGAGCGCGGTGGCGTCGGGGACCCGCTGAAAATACGCCCGGCAGAACCAGCGCAAGGCCAGGCTGTCGGCGACGCGCTCTTCCGTCTCCCGATAGCTCCAGTCGTAGAGGTGCTTGATGATCAAGAGGCGCCGCACGACCGCGACCGGCGTGGAGTGACGCCCGTGGCGCAGCGTCTGGGGATACCGCCGGCTGAGGTCGGCGCGGACGGTCCCGTAGAGGACATCATCGTCGAGCAGGGCATCAAGGCGGCGCAACACAGGGCCCGTCTGGCCCGCAAGTTCGGGCACGCGCGCAAAGACATCTTCGGGTTCGTGGCGATCAATCGGCATAGGGTAACCCTTTATAAGGGCAGGCGTTGTCGTTCTCTTACCTGTAGTATCGCTCTTTCTCCAGTACTGCTCCAGGCCATTTCGCAGCGGCAACTAGTACTACAACGTTAGGACCGGCCTGCTGACCCAAGTCGCATGGCACACCACGGACACTAAAGTGTCTCACCCGGCCGCCCCACACGACTTTAGTCGTCGTTCTTTGCCATGCGACGTCAGTCGCGGGTCCACGTCACGTTGTAATATTAGGCCAACATCACAGGCGCCGGCCGGCGTTCCCTCGCGCGCGTGCGACGGCGTGATGGCCGCCACGATTTTGGCGTTGGTGGACGGCGTTCCCTCGCGCGCGGGCGACGGCACGGCATGCTACGATGATGGTTGTGCGGACGCGGGGCGCGAGACGCGACCACGGGCACGTTGCGCGCCCGACTATGAGGTTCGCCATCGACTGACGACTAACTGACGACGAGAAGGGACGCGGTTGGAGGAGTGCTAGAGCGAGGACGGCGCATAGGCCTGGGGCGGCTATGGCGGCCACGGGTGGTGACGACGGTCATCCTACCCCTGATCCTGATCTTGCTGATCGCCGCGGCGGATCGGCAGATCAGCACGCTGCTCAATCCGCCCCAATGGATCGAGCCCGTCCACTACGCCTTCGTGCTGGTAGCCGCGGTCGTGGCCATCTACGTGGTGCGGGCGGTGGTCCGCGAATTGGGCGACATCCTGGATGACCGGCTGGGCCTGGCGCGGGCGCGTAGTCTGACCACGATTGTCTCGATCATCCTCTACACCGTGGTCATTCTGGTGTCGATCGATGTCGCAGGCTTCAACCTGAGCGGCTTCCTGCTCAGCGGCGCGCTGGTCGGCGTGGTCGTGGGCATCGCCGGCCAGGCCTCGCTCTCCAATATGGTCGCTGGGCTGGTCATCTTGTTTGCGCGACCCTATGTGGCCGGCCTGTACGTCACGGCGCGCACGGGCTCGTTCGGGGGCGTCGAGTACAGCGGGCAGGTCTGGGACATCTCGCTGTTCTACACCACGCTGCACATCAATGAACTGGAAGTGCGTATCCCCAACAGCGCCATGATCGGCGCGGTGGTAGTAATGCGTCCCGCGCAATACGACCTGTCTATTCCGGTCACGTTGCGTCACGCCCTGGTGGGCGATCCCGCGCCGTGGCTCGACCTGCTACGCGAGCGCATCGCCGCTTGCACGCCGGACCACCACGTCCCGCGCGTCACGCTGGACGGCGTCAGCGACGTCGGCTACCTCGTCGGCGTGCGCGCCTTTGTGGCCAACGACGACGAGCGCCACGCGGTGGAGCGCATCGTCACCGAACTCTTGCAGGCCGACGTGCTGGCCGAAACGACGGGCCTGGAGACCGAGGCCGGCGCGGCGGAAGTGGCTAGTGGTTAGTGACTAGAACCAGTCACTAACCACTAGCCACTAGCCACTAGCCACTTTATAAGGTTGAGCCGCCGTCGACGACGATCGTCTGGCCGGTGATGTAGCCCGAGGCGGGGGCGGCCAGGAAGACCGCAACGCCCTTGAGGTCGTCGAGGTCGCCCAGGCGGCCCAACGCGGCGCCGGCCTCGAAACGCGCGCGGTTGGCCTCGATGGTCGCCCTGGCCATGCGCGTCGGGAACCAGCCCGGCGCGATAGCATTGACCAGGATGCCGTCACGCCCCCACTCCAGGGCCAGGGTCCGGGTGAACCCGATCACGCCGGCCTTGCTGGCGTTGTAGGCGATCGTTTTGGTGGCCTCGGGGTCGCCGGCGCTGAGGCCGGCCACGGAGGAGATGTTGATGATGCGCCCGCCCTGACCACGCTCGATCATGTGGCGGCCTACCCGTTGCGACATCAGGAACAGGCCGGTCAAGTTGACGTCGATGACCTGCTGCCACCTGGCCAGCGGCATCTCCACCGTGGCCTGGCCCCAGGTTTGGCCCGCGTTGTTGACCAGGATGTCGATGGCTCCGTGACGCTGCAGCGCCCGCGCCACGCTCTCCTCGACGCCCTCGAGCGTGGAGACGTCGGCGACGATGGCGGTGCAGTCGAAGCCCCGCTCCTGGAACTCGGATACAGTTGCGTCCAGATACTCCACGCGCCGGCCCGTGATGACCACCCTGGCCCCCGACTCCAGGTAGGCCTCGGCGATCGTCTTACCGATGCCGCGCCCCCCGCCCGTCACCAGGGCCACGTTGCCGTCCAACCGGAATAGATCGTCGATCGCCATGTCGGTCCCCTTTCAGTAGTTAGTCATTAGTAGTTAGTAGTTAGTCTTTCCACTTATCTCAAGGCTAATGACAATTGCGCTTGCCTAACGACTACGTCCCAAACCAAAACTAACGACTAATGACTAACGACTAATGACTAACGACTAGCCGGCAGGCCGCCGGCGGCCTCGACGTCGTAGCCCCAATCGAGCAGGCCGTCGCGCATGGCGCGGCCGATAATAAGGCGGTGAATCTCGCTGGTGCCCTCGACGATCGTCAGCTGCTTGGCGTCGCGGTAGTAGCGCTCCGTGGCGTAGTCCTTGAGGTAGCCGTAGCCGCCCAGGATCTGCAGCGCCTCTTCGGAGGCGCGCACCGCCACCTCGCTGGCCGTGGCCTTGGCGATGGAGAGAAAGTGCGCGCTGTCGCGGTCGCTGCCGCCCTGATCGACCTGCCAGGCCGCGCGATAGGTCAGCAGACGGGCCGCCTCCACCCCCATGGCCAGTTCGGCCAGTTTGAACATGATGGCCTCGTGCTCGATCAGCGGCTGGCCGAACGCGCGCCGCCGGCGGGCATAGGCTAGCGCATAGCTGGTGGCGCCCGCTGCCAACCCGACGCCGCGCGCCGCGACGAGCGGGCGGACCACATTGAGGTGCCGCATCACCAGGCGGAAGCCCTCATTTTCCTCGCCGAGCAGGGCCGAGGCTGGCACGCGACACTCACGCAGGTCGATCTCAACCACGGGCACGCCCAGCACGCCCATCTTGGGCAACTCGCGCACGATGCGGAAGCCGGGGTTGGGCAGGTCGACCAGGAACACGCTGACGCCCCTGGCCCCCGCCTCGGGCGCGGTCTTGGTCACGACCATGGCGAAGTCGGCCACGGTGGCCTGCCCCGCCCACAGCTTGGCGCCGTCGAGCACGTAGCCATCGCCGTCGCGCACGGCGCGGGTAGCGATGTTGGCCGCGTCGGAGCCGGCCGTGGGCTCGGTCAAGGCGAAGCAGCCGCGCAGGCGTCCCTCGGCCACGCCGCGGATATAGCGCTCTTTCTGCCTCTCCGTCCCCACCATGCCGATCCCCGCAGTGGCCAGGCGCGTGGTCAGCAGCATCAAGCCAGCGGAGCTACAATACTTGGCAACCTCCTCGATGGCAATGGCCAGACCCAGTGTGCCGGCGTCCGAGCCGCCGTAGGCGGAGGGCAGGGCCAGCCCGAGCAGGCCGGCCTCGCGGAACGCGTCGACGTAGTCGAAGGGGTAGCGACCCTCACGGTCGACCGCGGCGGCGCGCGGCGCCACGACCTCGCGCGCGACCCGCGCTGCCGTCGCGCGGATACGCTCGCCCTCGGCGCCAAGCGCAAAATCCATCATCGCCTCCCTTGTCACAGTGTCCTGACACCGCCGCTGTCCCATCACTCCAGAGGGTCGTAGGGCGGCATTGCCGCCGTTGCCACGCTCACGACAGGATCAGGCGGTCAAGCAGGCTATTCTTCGTTGGCGCGCAGAGGGTCTGGGACGACTGGGAGCGCGGGCGGCCCGCCCGCTTGGCCCCGCCGCAACCTCGTGAGTACGCCCGCCAGCGCCGTAGGTGCGACCGATGCGGGCGGGCCGCCCGCGCTCCCAGAACTTTTGCGCGCCAACTATTCTTCGGACGCCGGCGACGTCTCGATCACGCTGGCGTCGACGGTCAGGAGGTCCGGCCCGACGCCCAGGATAGATTGCGGGGGCAAGGCGAAGGTGGGAGCGGGGCGGAAGAGTCCGCCCCCATCGGGTGTGGTCACTATATAGTGGTTGACCTGTCCCGTCGCCGTGTCGACGTCGGCGCCCGAGAGGTTTCCACCCAGGTTGCCCGTATCCGTAACCACCTTGATGCTCCGGAACGCATTCAGACGGGTCAGGCGGCCCTCGTCGTCGCGCCCCACGCCGCCCCCTTCGCCCGTGGCGTCGACCATGACCGCGTCCTTGCCGACGGAGCGCACTTCCGACCATGCCACCGTCGGGCCACCCCGGAATAGACCGCCCTGCAACACCAGGCCGCCGATCTTATTCTCGGGCAGGTCGAACAACACGTCCTCAACCGTCCCCATCTTCTGCGCCTGCTGCACGTTGACCACGGCCCGCCCCCGCAGACTCGCGCTATCCATCCCCGTTCCTCTCCCCTTGCTCCCACTTATGATGAACGACCGATCAGGCCGACCAAGAACCCGGCTCGTTGGCGCCGGCCGCCGCTCGCGACAAGCGTCCCGCGCCCACCCAACACGGGGTCGGCGCGGTCGACGCGCTGCTTTATCATCATCTTAACAGTAGAGCCGAAAGGAGGCGCGCTACGGGTGGAGTGAGGGTCCTTGTGGTACAGTGACGACAACGACGAGTAAGGAGGCCAGGTGCGCGTCGTCCACGTCTACAAGGACATCTACCCGGTCAAGGGCGGCATCGAGAATTACGTGCTGGCGCTGTGCCGCGAGTTGCGCCGCGCGCACGACGTCGACGCGCAGATCCTGGTCACCGATCCGGGTCGCCGCACCACGCGCACGCTCGTCGACGACATCCCCATCGTCAAAGCTGGCCGGCTGGTGGCGCCCGCCTCAACTCCGCTCAGCCCGGCGCTACCGCCGCTGCTGCGCGCTTTGGAACCGGACATCGTCCATCTGCATGTGCCCTATCCCATGGGCGAGCTAGCCTATCTGCTGGCCACCCCACGCACGCCCATGGTCATCACCTACCATAGCGACGTGGTGCGCCAGCGCGCGCTGATGCGCGTCTATGGCCCGGTCATGGAGACCGTGCTGCGGCGAGCACGGGTCATCATGGCCACCAGCCCGCAATACAAGGCCTCGTCACCCTGGCTGCGCCGGCACCGCGCCCGCACCCGCATCATCCCACTGGGTATCGACCAACGCCCTTTCCGCGCCCTTGCCCCTCCCACTATGGCGCTCGCCGCGGACCTGCACGCCCGCTATGGCCCCAACCTGCTGCACTCACACGGCGTGTTCCGCTACTACAAGGGCCTGAGCTACCTCGTCGAGGCCATGGCCCAATTGCCCGAGGCGCGCTTACTGCTTAGTGGGACCGGGCCGGAAGAGGCGCGCCTGCGGGTGCAGGTCGCGGAACTGGACCTCGCCGAGCGCGTGCATTTCGCCGGGCCCGTCTCGGACGAGGACCTACCCGCCTACTACCATGCGGCCGACGTCTACGTCCTCCCCGCCGTGGCCCGCAGCGAGGCGTTCGGGCTCTCCATGGTCGAGGCGCAGGCCAGCGGACGACCTTGCATCTCCACCGATATCGGTACCGGCACCAGTTATGTCAATTCGGATGGTGTGACGGGGCTGGTCGTGCCCCCGGCCAACGCTGCGGCCCTGGCCGACGCGGCGCGACGGCTGCTGGGAGACGCCGCGTTGCGGCAGCGATACGGCCTGCAGGCGCGGACCCGCGCCGGCGCGATCTTCGCCATCGAGGCCAACGCGGTCGCGGTTGCAGCGATCTATCGAGAGGTGCGAGGGAATAACGCCTTCATTCCCTCCAATCGCGTCGCGGGCGCGACGGATCGAACGACTGCAACGCCGCCATAAGGATGCCCCCCAGGAGGACGATGGCCGCTGCCACCGCCAGAGCCGGACCGAAGTTGTGCGTATGGCCCGCCAGAACCCCGGCGAGCAGCGGCCCGGCGATCTGGCCCAGCCCGAAGGCGGCGGTCAACAGCCCGATAAGGCCGGCGGACCGCCCCGGCGCGATCTGCCCGGCCAGGGTCAGCGTGAGGGTTGAGACGCCGATGAAGGTCCCGCCGAAGAGAACGGCCGAGAGGAGCGCGGCCCCCGCTCCCCCGAGCAGGGGCAGGCCGATCCCACACGCCTGCACGACGTACGCCAGGGCCAACGCCCGCGCGTACCCAACGCGCGCCGCCAGGCCGACCCAGACCACGCCTGAGGGGGCCGCGGCCAGCCCGACGACGATCCAGACACTCGGACCGAACCCGCCCAGCCCCCGCATCCGCTCGACGATGGCCACCAGGAACGTCCCGGTCACGATGTAGCCCAGACCTTCAAGGAGGTACGCCAGGAGGAGCAGGGCCAGCGCCGCGCGCACCGCGCGACTCAGGATCGACCGCTCCCGCGTCGTCGTTATCGGCCGCTCTCGCGTCGTCGTCGCGGCCGCGCCGTGGTCCGGCGGGAGCCAGCGCCAGGAGGGATAGAGCGCCACGGCGGCGATGAGGGCCAGCGCGAACCACTCTCCGCGCCACCCCAGCGCGCCGGCCGCGACGTGGACCACCGTCCCCGACAGCGCGATACCCACGCCGACGCCGCTGAAGAGCCAGCCAGACAGGGACGCTCGTCCCTGCCGGCGCAGCGCATCCAGGACGATACCCGACGCCAGGACGAAGACCCCGGCGCTGGCCAGCCCCGAGAGGAAGCGGATGACGCCCCAGACGGCGAGACTCGTCGCTCCAGCCATGAGGGCCGTCGTCACGACCACCGCAAGGAGGGACACCGCAAGGACGCGGCCGCGCGCGGCGCGAGGGATGATGGCGGTCGCGAGCGCGCCGGCAAGATAGCCGGCGTAGTTGGCGGACGCCAGGAGCCCGGCCTGGTTCGTGCTGAGGTGGGCCGCCACTTCCATGGCTGGCAGGATAGGGGTATAGGCGAAGCGCCCGATGCCCATTGCCACCGCCAGAGCGGCGCCGCCGCCGACCAGGAGGCGCAGGGGCGCACGCGCCTCTCGCTCCGTCCCGTCGGGCGACACGATCGCCTCTCCCAACCGCCCCGATCGCGGGTGCGCCGTCAACGCGCGGTCCGCACAACCCATCGCCATTCTCCTCGCTCGTCGTCGATTCTTCTCTCTGTGTGTCGGGCGCGCCTCCACCCCACCAGCATAGGCCATGGAAACCCAATGGGAAACGGCCAAAGGACGCGCCGGTAAGCCCGCCAAAGTGGCCAGAGACAACACACAGGCGGGAGCGGACAAGTTTCTCAGTACAGCTTGGCGGACTAGCAATTGGCTGGCGCCGAAGAGCGTTCTTGGCTGTTCTCACGGCTGCCTGAACGACTTACACTGCATCCAGGGAGCCGCCGATAGGACACGACCGCGTAACGACGCGCGTCGAACGTTCGCCGTCCGCTCGGGGCTCCGCGCCTGAGCGGGCGATGCGTGAAGGACAGAGGAGATGATAGGTATGGGGGTGCCATGGGATGCGCTGCTCGGCGACGCCGACCATCGCTTGCGTAGCTCGGATATCCGGGACCTGCTGGCCATCACGGCGCGGCGGGACATCATCAGCTTCGCGGGCGGACTGCCGGCGCCCGACCTGTTTCCGATCGACGACCTGCGCGCCGCGTTCGACGCCGCCCTGCGCGAGGGGAGAGGAAGCGCCTTACAGTACGGCCCGACGGAGGGCTACGCGCCTCTACGCGCCTATCTGGCCGCGTGTCTGGCACGGCGCGGTATCGTCGCGGAGCCCGACGACATCCTGATCACCACGGGCTCACAGCAGGGGCTCGACCTGTTGGGCAAAGTCCTGCTCTCCCCACGGGCGACCGTCCTGGTGGAGGAGCCCAGTTACGTGGGGGCGCTCCAGGCCTTCGCCGCCTACGGGCCGCGCGTCGTGTCCGCGCCGATGGACGACGAGGGGCTGCGCGTGGATCGTGTCGCGGCGGCGCTGACGGCGCTGACGGCGCTGGAGCGCGATCCCCTGATCCCTGGCGACGAGGTCAGAGCTAGGGTCCTCTACACGATCCCGACGTTCCAGAACCCCTCGGGCCTGACGATGAGTGTCCGACGCCGCGAGGCCTTGATCGATCTGTGCGCGGCGCGCTGGCTGCCCCTCGTCGAGGACGACCCGTACGGCGAGTTGCGCTACGAGGGCGCCGACCTGCCGCCCCTGCGCGCGTTGCCCGGCGGCGAGGAGACGGTCTACCTCGGCACGTTCAGCAAGATCCTCGCCCCTGGCCTGCGCCTGGGCTGGGTGGTGACGCCGCGGCCCTTGATGGCGCGTTTGGTGCTGGCCAAGCAGGGCGCTGACCTGCACACCGATGCGCTGGCGCAGCGCGCCGTGCTCCAGTATTGCCTCCACGCCGACATGGACGGGCACATCGCGCGGCTGCGGAGAGTCTACCGCGAGCGCCGCGACGCGATGCTGGCGGCGCTGGCGCTCTATTTCCCAGCGGAGGCGCGCTGGACGCGGCCAAAGGGTGGCCTGTTCATCTGGGTCATGCTGCCCGAGGGCGTCGACACGCGGGCGCTGCTGGCCGCCGCGCTGGAGCGCGGCGTCGCGTTTGTCCCCGGCTCGGCGTTCCACGCGACGCACGATGGCGGACAGGGGGGCCGATCCCTGCGCCTCAACTTCTCGCACGCGGACCCGGACCGCATCGACGACGGCCTGCGCCGTTTGGGCGAGGTCGTGGCCGCGACCTTGGCCACGAACCAGGCGCGTCCGGCACTGGTATGATGTCGTTTGATGATCACCGGGCCTGCGACTGCGGTCGCATGGCAAACCACCGGCCGACTGCGGTCGGGTGAGAAACGCATACATCAAACTTTGCCCTCTGATTCCGCACTAGGGAGAGAGGCGGTACGCGCGGCCGCGGGGGAGGAGACGATGGAGATCGACGATCGACGGCTGGAGGACGGGCAGGAATGGCGACGGGACCCCTATTGGATCAGCACCGATCGGCGCAAGATCGACCTCGACGTCGTACACGGTTTCCTGACGACATTGTATTGGTCGCAGGGCATCCCGCGCGAGGTCGTCCGGCGCGCGCTCGAGCACTCGCTGCCTTTCGGCCTCTATCGCGGCACGAGCCAGATCGGCCTGGCGCGCGTGGTCACCGACTATGCGACGTTTGCCTACATCTGCGATGTTTTCATCCTGCCGGACGCGCGGGGCCAGGGCCTCGGGACGTGGCTGATGGCCGTCGTGGCCGATCATCCGGAGCTGCGGGGCCTGCGGCGGTGGGTGCTCGCCACGCGCGACGCCCACGGACTGTATCGCCACAGCGGGTTCACCGCACTTGCCCATCCCGAGCGGTTCATGGAGCGCGTTGACCTCGCCGTCTGCGACGTGAGGGCCGGCCAGGCGGAACGGACGGATGGGTAAGATGACGCTACCTATCACGCGGTTAGATCATGCGCGGGGTCGTGGGCATCGGCCACCCATGACGGGGCAACTCCACGGCCTGCCGCTCGACCGCGCCCCGGGCGCGCCGCCGCTCTACGCGCAGATCCGCGACGGCGTCCGCTCCGCCGTCCTGACGGGCGCCCTGGCGCCAGGGATGCGCTTGCCGCCCGAGCGCGAACTGGCGGCCAGCCTTGGCGTGAATCGCACCACCACGATGCGCGCGTATCATGAGTTGGCGGCCGACGGCGTGGTGGAGGCCCGTCCCGGCCGCGGCACGATCGTCTGCCCGCCTGAGACGCCGGCGCACGGCGGCGCCGGCGGTCACGCGGCGCCACGGACGGAGCGCGCGCTCTCCGCGGCCTGGCTGCTCGGCCTGCGCTCCGTCGGCCAGGGGCTGGGACCCGACCCCGGCCTGCTGCGCGATATCATGGCTCTGGGAACGCGGGACGACGTGATCTCGTTCGCGGGCGGGATGCCCGCCGGGGAGGCCATCCCGTTCGACGAGGTGCGGGAGGCCCTGGCCGATGCCCTGGCCCACGCGGGCGCGGACGGCCTCACCTACGGGCCGGTGGAGGGCCTCGGGTCGCTGCGGCGCGCGATCGCTGCGCGCATGGCGTGCCGCGGCGGGGTGGTAGCGGCGGACGAGGTGATGATCCTCGCTGGCGCCACGCAGGGGTTGGCCCTGGCCGCGCACACGCTGGTCGAGCCGGGCGACGAGGTGGTGGTCGAGGCGCCGACCTACGTGGGCATCGTGCAGACGTTCGGGGCGGCCGGGGCGCGGCTGATCGGCGTGCCGGTCGACGAGGGCGGCCTACGCGTCGATGCCCTCGCCCATGTGCTGGCGCGGCGGCGCGTGCGGCTCATCGTGGTCCAGCCCACGTTGCACAACCCCACCGGGGCCACGATGCCCCTGGCGCGGCGCGAACGGCTGGTCGCGCTGGCACGGCGCCACGGCGTGCCGATCCTGGAGGACACGCCGTACGCGGAGTTGTGGTCCGACGGGTCGGAGCCGCCCCCGCTCGTGGCGCTTGACCGTGATGGCCTGGCGCTCCACCTGGGCAGCTTCTCCAAGACAATTGCCCCTGGACTGCGCATCGGCTGGCTGGCGGGGCCGTCGCCCGTTATCACGCGCCTTGCGCTGGCCAAGCAGTTCTCGGACCTGACCACGAGCGCGCTCTCGCAACTCGCGGTGGAACGGCTGCTGGCGTCGGGCGCCTACGACCGCCACCTCGCGCGCCTCCGCGCGCTCTATGAGGCGCGGCGCGGCGCCCTGGCCGCGGGATTGCGCGGCGCGGAGACGTTCCTTGAGGTCACTCCTGCCCCAGGCGGAGGCTTCTACCTCTGGTGTCGCCTGCGGCGGGGCAGGGGACGCCTCCTGGCGGCAGAGGCGAGCAAGGTCGGCGTGGCGCTGTTGCCCGGAGAGGCCTTCTATCCGCCCCAGACGGTCGGGGGTGAGGATGGCGGGGACCGCATCCGGCTCAGCGTGGCCGGCGTCGGACCGGCGGCGATCGCCGAGGGGTTGGGCCGGCTCCTGCCCCTCCTCCAGAAGCTGCCCGAGGTGGGGCGGCCCCC
>JAABUX010003949.1_pt1 | contig 19184 bp, 18 predicted proteins | sample 5561851 | NCBI WGS metagenome assembly JAABUX01 (sample SAMN10711883, study PRJNA513361) | rock metagenome | isolation source: Antarctica rocks | place: Antarctica: Victoria Land, Richard Nunatak red sandstone | collected 2016-01-03 | reverse complement strand
ATGCTCGGGGACAAAAACGGCGATGCGCCGGGCGGCTTCGCCGTGCTCGACGCCTCGACCTTCGAGGTGCTGGGCCGCTGGGAGAATGACAAGGGCGACATGGAGTACGCCTACGACTTCTGGTACCAGCCGCGCAAGAACTTCATGCTCTCCAGCGAGTGGGCCGCCCCCAACACGTTCGGCCCCGGCTTCAACCTGGAGGATGTCGCCGCCGGCAAGTACGGCCACAAGGTCCACGTGTGGGACCTGGAGAAACGCGCCAAGACGCAGACGATCGACCTCGGCGACACGGGCATGATCCCGCTGGAGATCCGCTGGCTGCACAACCCCGAGGCCGAGGAGGGCTACGTCGGCGCGGCGCTCTCCAGCACGCTCTGGCACGTGCACAAGGGCGGCGACGGCTGGACGGCCGACAAGGTCGTCGAGGTCGAGGGCAAGGACGTGGCGGGCTGGCCCTTCCCGATCCCGGGCCTGATCACCGACCAACTCATCTCCATGGACGACAAGTTCCTCTACTTCAGCGACTGGCTGCACGGCGACATCCGCCAGTACGACATCTCCGACCGGGGGCGCCCCAAACTGACCGGCCAGGTGTGGACCGGCGGCCTGCTCGGCCCTATCCAGCACGGGCGCAACGGTAAGGGGCGCGAGCTCTCGGGCGGGCCGCAAATGCTGCAGCTCTCCATGGACGGGCGGCGGCTCTACGTCACCAACTCGCTCTACAGCACCTGGGACAACCAGTTCTACCCGGGCCTGGAGTCGTGGATGCTCAAGGTCGACTGCCACCCCGAGGGCGGCATGACGCTCGACGAAGACTTCTACGTCGACTTCGGCCCTGCCCGTGGCCACGAGATCCACCTGCCCACCGGCGACCCCACCACCGAGATCTTCGCCTAAAAGGCGCTTGTCCTATCGGGAGGCCACGCCCACAAACGGTGGACGTGGCCTCTTCCTCTCATGCACGGTACTGTTGACGAAAGATAGGGGGCGCTCTATAGTGATGATGGTAAACTAAAGACATGGGGAGGGTAGTGTGGTACAGATAGCGTCGGCTCTGGAGGAGTCCCTGTCCTTCGATGAGGCGACAGCGCGCGTCCGTGGATTGGCGCGCGAGCCGGTGCGGCGTATTTTCCTCACCCGCGCGCTCAACGCGGCCGCCTGGCTCGCCCAGACGCTCGACACACCCGCGCTCTCCGAGGCGGCCGCGCAGCGCACCGACTACAGCCTCTTGCTGCGGGCGCTGGAAGCCCCGGAGATAGTCGAGTTCCTAGCATCCGACGACCCGTTGGCCGAGGCGCGTCTGTCAGGGCTGCGGAGCAAGACGTTCCTGCTGCATGCGGAGGGCGGCGCGATCTCTGCTGGCGAGGCGGCGGCATTGTTAGGCTTGACGCGCCAGGGCGTCGATCGGCGCCGGCGCGCGGGCCGGCTTCTGGCGCTCACGGTAGGGCGGCGTGGCTACCGCTACCCGGTCTGGCAGTTCGCGGAGCGCGGGACGCTCCCCGGAATAGAGAACACGCTCACCGCACTCGACTCGTTCGGTGAGTGGTCGCAGGTGTCCTGGTTTATCAACCCCAATATAGACCTCGACGGTCGCTCCCCTCTGAGCCTCCTGCGCGAGGGGCGCGTCGAGCCGGTGGTGCAGGCGGCGCACCGATACGGCGAGATGGGTGCGTGAGCGATCGGCCAGCCGGCGGCCTACGGCCAGGGCCACATCCCCTACCTCCGGCCGATCTCTCCGCGCGTCGTCTTCCGCTCCGCACGTTGAACATTGCCTCGTGGCATCGCGTGCATCGCTGCGCCCTCGATCCAATCTTCTTCGGGGACACCGGCGCCTATCGTTTTGACGCGCCGGCCGGCGAGTACGGCGTCCTGTACTGCGCCCGCGCGCCGGCTGGCGCATTCATCGAGGTCTTCGGCTCCCAATTAGGAGTGGGTCCGGCGCGCAATACCCTTGACCATAAGGCCGTAGTCCTGCGCTGTTGGGCGCGGATCGAGGTGCGCCACCTCCTCCGGCTGGTCGATCTCACAGGTCTCGGCTTGGCGGGGATTGGTGCGGACGAGCGCCTGTGCGCGGGGGACTACGACGTGTCGCAGCAGTGGTCAAAGGCGCTGCACGATCACCCGTCCAGCCCCGATGGCATCTACTATCGGGCGCGACACGACCCGTCACAGCGCAGTGTGGCGCTGTTCGACCGCGTCGCGGGAGACATCACGGCGCAGCCTGGAGGAACGCTCCTCACCGACGCCGCGCTCCTGGCTCGCTTGCTCCGCCGGTACCGAATCGACCTTATCAGCTAGTGGGGGCGCTACACTCCTTAGCCCTTGGCTGTGCCCAGCCAAGGGCTATCGTGGGCATGCCGCGACACTGACACATGGAGACTTCTACGTCGACTTCGGCCCTGCCCGTGGCCACGAGATCCACCTGCCCACCGGCGACCCCACCACCGAGATCTTCGCCTAAGAGGCGCTTGTCCTATCGGGAGGCCACGCCTACAAACGGTGGACGTGGCCTCCTCCTCTCGCTCTCGCGGTCTGGCGATTATTGGAACATTGCCTATTGGGACATTGCCCACCTACCGGCGCACATAGTCATTCAGTCGGGTCTGCAACTCTTGATCGAGGGACCAGTCCCCCTGATCGCGGGCGCGACGCTCACGCAGGAGGCGCATCAGGCGCCCCCGAGCCACGGCTCGCCCGTCGTCCACGCGCTTCGTGCGTCGCGCAACCCCCGCCTCCAGTCGCTGATGGGACCGCTCGAAGTGCTCTGCTATCCTGGCGGCCCTCCCCGGCGTCCCCTCCGGCACGCGGTACGCGAACAGGATTCGCTGCCCCTCGATAGTGGCCCGCAGGGGGTGTCCAGACGCATCGGGCGCCGCGCCGGGTCCGATCAGCATGGTGAGCGCGCCCTGGAACGGCACGCTGTAGGTGGCGATGATGGCGCCCGTCACCGGCTCGGACACGGACCCCTCATACCGCGGTGGCCCCAGGTTGAGCGCGATAGGTGGACGTCGGGCATCGACAAGGGCGTCCGCAATATCCTCGTCGCGACGCGTCGCCAACTCGTCGGCGCTGAGGGATGCGACCGCGGCCTCCCATGAATCGTCAGTGTCGGCGCCCGCGACCGCATCCGGGACTGAGAACAGGTCCACGTTTCCCAGCGCGGCAATCTCGTTCCCCTGCATCGTCACGGCAACTCCTCCCTCCCCACCTCTGAGATAACAGTAGCGGCTAATGAGCAAGCTGCTCGCGGATGAACGCGCCGATCGTCGTCGCCTTTCCCAAGGACGCGCAAGTCATGCCGGCGCGGCTCCGGGACTACAGCCGATGACGGGCGCAAGAGATATGCCAGTGGTGATAGGGCTATACTTGGGACGGCGCGACGGAGAAGCGCTCCGCCCCGTAGCGACGGCGGCGCCGGTACTGCTCTTCCTGCACGACAGGGGCTGCCCGATCAGCAGGATCGCCCATCGCCAGATGCTGCAGTTGGGCGGCGATATACCGCTGGTCGACGTGCAGCGCGTGAAGGACGTCTCGCGCGCGATCGAGGCGCGCACCGGCGTCCGCCACGAATCACCGCAGGTGATCGTGCTGCGGCACGGCCAGGCCGCCTGGTCCGCGTCGCACTACGCCATCACCGCCGAGGCGGTCGCCCGCGCGGCCCAAGAGGCCGCGACAAGCTAACCCCCCTCAACATCTCATGCCCAAAGGGGCTATTGCGCCCCTCGAATGTGGTATAGATACTACACACATATGACGACCCGCTGACACGCCATCGATTTGTCAGCGGACCGTGATCGAGTAGTAGTAAAGGCGCACCACCTCTTGGCGCACCACGGCGACGACGGCAACGGGACCCGGCGCCCATGATCGGAAGCTCCAGCGACACGTACTGGGCCACGGCGGAGAGCGTTCGCGCGGACCTGCGGCGCGAGCCGGGTCTCCTGCTGCGCCTCGCCGAGAACGCCTTCGCCGTCTCCGAGACCTTGCGCGAGGGCTACGTCGCGAACACCGCCACGTTCGTGGCCGACCTCAAAAGAGCCATGACCGCGGCCGACGAGGGGCGCCGCGCCCACTCGGTGCTGCCCCTGCGCTCGGTCGCCGACACCACCTGGGCGCACGCGCGCGGCGAGGTCACGACCTTCGTCGACGGCGGCATCGGCCGCCTGCGCGCGGGGGGCCACGCGCCGATCCTCCTGCGCGTCGGCTCGTACACCGTGCGTGCGGGCGAGCGCGACCTGACGAGGCGCGAGGGCTTCCGCTACTACCCCGTCATCCTCGGCGACCTCGAGGGCGGCAGCAAGGAGCGCGACGACTTCCCCGACATCGCGCGCATCATCGCCGAACTCTGCGGCGGCCTCGCCGCGCTGGAGCGCACCCCCGACCTCGCCGTGCTGATGTTTCACGGCCCGCTGGTCTACCACGTCATCGACAAGTACGTCGGGCACACGCCCTTCACCGAGCGCGACGTCGACCTCTTCCTGAGCTACTACGCCCCCGACAGCGCCCTCGGCGAGAAACTCAAGGAGGATTTCCTGCGCGAGGCGCGCCGCGATATCTATCCGCGCCTGACCCCGCGCGCCGCCGAGTGGGCCACGCGGCGGCTGTTCGAGCCGCTGGCCCTGATGGCCTTCCTGCAGCGCCGATTGATCGCGGGCGCGCGGGCGCGCCCCAACAAACCCCTCATCGCCGGGGTGATCGAGCGCGGCGGCCGTAGCCGCGACTTCGTCGAGCGCATCCTGCTGGCGCGCGTCTTCCAGGGCCTCAGGGCCAGGGGCAACGCGGACTACTTCAACAAGCTGTACGGGCGGACCGGCTTCTCCTCCCCCAAACGCCTGCTCGACAGCACAGGCTACACCGACGCGCTGCTGTTGTCCCTGCTGCTCGAACCCGGGCAGGCCACGGAGTCGTGGGTGGGGGTGAAGCACAACGGGCTGCGCGTCGCGCCCGTCCTCCTGCCCAACGACACAGAGCCAGGGCTCGTCGACTACACGGCGCTGCGCAACAGCGCGATCGGGTTCCCGCCCGTGCGCAGCCTCTACGTGCGCGTCTCGCCGGAGAGCGAGCCGGTGCGCGTGGAGACGTTCAAGGAACTGGGGGAAGAGCACTCCCTCGCGGCGGCGCGCAGGACCTATCTCTATGCGGGGCTGCTGCCCGGCTACGGCTTCCCGGCCGGCCTGGACACCGTCGACAAGTACGCGCGCGTCCCGGCCTGGATGAGCGACGCCTACGGCAAGCTGATCCGCTACCACCTCGGCGCGGCCCTGCAGCGCGGCGAGGTGGACGACAGGGAGCTGCGCCGCGTGCTCGCACACACCATCTATATGAACGGGCGCGACTGGCTGCTGAGACCACAGTGATTAGCGCCTGGTGACTAGTGTTTAGTGAGGAGCGGATAGCGGTTGGTTGGATTAGTGGCGTAGCCTTACGGCAACTAGCCACTAAACACTAATCACTAGCCACTACATATATGGCCATACGTTCGTTCGAACTCGACCGCGGGGCGGCCCGCTACGTGGGTACCCTCGTGGGCGAGAGTACCAGCCGCGAGTTCCGGCTCGCCGTGGCGCAAGAGACGGTGCGCGAGCAGGACATCATCGCCGTCGACGCCGAGCTGCTGCGCCCCGACGACCTTCTACCGGAGCGGCTGCGCGTCTGGGCCAAGGTGCAGCGTATCGAGCGCCTCAACCCGCTCTTCCCCGGCGAGGCCGCGCACGAGCTGGCGGCGACGCGCATCGACCCGTTCGACACGGTGCTCTCGCTCACGCGCGAGATGGTCACGGCCGTCTGCCAGGTGCTGGGCGCGGAGCCGCTGGACGTCCCGGGGCGCGCCGGCGGGAAGCTGGACGGGCTGCGCTACCCTCCACGCCCCGCCTCGAGCGCCTACCGTCCAGACGCGGACGCCATCGCCCGCGTCGTGCTGGGCGACTTGCCGCCGGGGCGCGCCCTGGACATCGCGACCCTCTCCAACCGGGGCGACGTCGACGTGCGCGTCGACGGGCACGCCATCGTGACGCGCCACCTGGCCATCCTGGCCATGACCGGCGCAGGCAAGAGCTGGACGGCGCGGCGCATCATCGAGGAGCTAGCCGCCAAGAACTACCCTATCGTCATCTTCGACCCGCACGGCGAGTACTCCGGCCTGGCCGAGGTCGAGGGGCTGCGCGACCGCGTGCGCCGCTACTACGCGCAATTCCCCGTGTTCGAGGAGGAGAGCGACACGATCGCCGACGTCGTCGACTCGCTCGGCTACCCCCTGACCGACACTATGCGCACGCGTTTCGCCGACCTGTTCAACGCGGCGGCGGCGTTCATCGTCGACGACCAGGGTGAGATGGCGGCACGCGTCGAGAGCCTGGCGCGCGCGACACGCCAGCGCGGCCTGCTGGACTACGGGGTCAAGCGGGACATGTGGCTCGTGGCCCACCTCGCCGAAGCCGGGGAGTTCAGCCTGCAGCAGGGCAACGAGGGACTCAGGAAAAGCCTGGTCGATTGGGGCTGGTACGGGCTCGACCGCTACTCGGCGACCGATCGACGCACGCTCGAAGGCATCAAAAAGCGTGTCCGCAAGGCGGCAAGCGCGCTCAGCCGGATGGAGGAGACCAGCCGCACGATCGCGCGCGACGCCCTACCGCTGCCGGCCGACCGCGGCGAACTCGTACGCTACGGCGGCATCAGCGTGGTTTCCCTGGCCGGCTACACGGACGACTTCAGGGCAACGATCTACAGCCTCATCGCCGACGACCTGTTCGAGCGGCGGACGCGGGACAGCCGCGCGCTGCCCGTCCTGCTGCTGCTCGAGGAGGCGCACAATTTCGCCCCGGCGCGCGCTACGACGCCGGCGCAGCAGCGCGCCACGGCGGTCACGAAACAGATCGCGCAGGAGGGGCGCAAGTTCAACGTCGGCCTGATCCTGATCAGCCAGCGCCCCTCGCGCCTCGATGAGACGACGCTCTCGCAGTGCAACTCCTACGTCGTGATGCGCATGGTCAACCCCGCCGACCAGCAGTACGTGCGCCGCGTGGTGGAGACGCTGGGCGAGGACGAGGCGCGCATGCTGCCCGATCTCGACGTCGGCGAGGCTATCCTCTCCGGCCAGCTCGTCAATCTGCCCGTGCTGGTCAAGATAAAAGAGCCGCGCTCGCGCGGCGAGCGCGAGGAGCAGGACGCCTTCGCCGCGCTCGAAGCGGCGCACCGCCAGACTGCCCGTTCGCCACATCGGTAGCAAATAGCGGGGCGTATAGCGCGCGCTCATATCGGGCGACGAAGCTGTGGCGGCGTGTTTGTACAATTCCGCCAGCCTCCACGGAAGTCTCACCTCGGCCGCCCGCAACCGTCGTTTCTTTGCAGAATGCTTGATCTAACTAGCGGAAGTGAGAAACTGATTAGGAGTAGCCTATCGGATCTCCCCCCTGCGATCAGCTATACTAGCTCCTAAGATCATCATTAAAATCCTACATCAAGGGCATTGCCGTGATCGTTGTGGATTAGCGCGTCACGCGGTAGCTCCCGCAACCACCCCGAGAAGGACGTGATGTTTCGCATAACCAAGGTCGAGATACAAGGGTTTTGGGGCAAGTATAAAGCCATCACGAGCTTGTATCCCGACGTCAATATTTTCATCGGTCGGAATGGCTCGGGTAAGACGACCTTTATGGATCTGCTACAAGGGGTCCTGCGGGTTGATCTAAGGGTGCTTGTCTCGCTCGATTTCGAATCCATCACAGTTAGTCTTAAAGACAAGGCGAAAACGCGAACTATTACGGTTGACAAGCGCGATGTGGGTGGCGTGCCTTCCGATGCGATAGTTTTCCGAATCGGTTCCAAAAATTATACCTTGCCCATCTATCCGAGGGAATTCTACGAGGATTCCTCTTTTAGGCGCAACATGCGCAATGCTCGCTTAGAAGAAGAGTACGGCGGGCTTAAGAGACAAATTGGCGAACTAATAAATATTGCCAGTTTATCTGTCCATAGGGCGGCTTACGAAACGACTTATGAGGAAGAGGAGTACTTGCCGCGTCATCGAGTCCGGCGCCCCCCTATCGAACAGCGGTTGGAAGGGTTGGTGCGACAACTCACGAGCTATCAACTCTCGTTAGCAGAGCGTGCCAATCAAATTTCCACTAATTTTCAACGAGAAGTTCTCGCCTCGATGCTGTACGACGAGAAATTCGACAAGTTCGATCCGCGCGACGCGCAAGGCACGGAGCTTGGCAAAGAGAAAGAAGATTTATCCAAAGCATATAGAGAGTTAGGCGCGCTTAACAAGAACGTGTCGGAAAGGATTGATAAACATATAGCTGCCCTGAATCGCAGTCTGGTTGCGTTGCATGAGTTCGGAAGACGGGAGGAAGCCTCTGAACCTGAAGGGAGGGATAGGGGACTACTCCTAATTGACGACATCATGCCCCTCCCTCTCTTGAATAGGACGCAACACATCATAGATCTTTCACTACAAGCCCAGAACCGAAAACAGGAAGTCTTTCAACCGATCGCTAGATTCGTTCAAATCGTCGGGGATTTTATGGAAGACAAGAAGGTAAGGATCGATCCAACTGGCGATTTAATCATCCAGAAAGACGGCAAAAAGATCGCTACTGCCGACCTGTCCTCGGGGGAGAAGCAACTCCTGATCCTGCTCATAGAAACGTTGCTCCAGAAGAACGCCCCCTTTATATTCCTTGCAGACGAGCCAGAATTATCCCTACACATCGAGTGGCAGGCCAAAATTGTCGCATCTATCAGAGATCTCAACCCCAATTCCCAGATCATTGTTGCGACGCACTCACCGGAGATAGCGGGCGGTTGGAAAGGGAATGTTATCGATATGGAGGATATAATCGATGCCCAAGGGTAGCCTGATTTACTCGGCGGAGGCATGCGACGCTCTGCCGCTGTTCTATCGCAAGCAATTTAAGCTCTTACAGGGAGGGGCCGAGGGGAAGCTTGAAGAGGCAGTGGTGGAGTGCGCGGAGGAGCTTGTGACCACTAGAAGTACTCAAAGAGAGGGGGCAGCCGCGTTCGCATCGCCCACTTCGACCAAGAGACAACGCATACCGGGCTTAAACCGTGGCACTATAAAACTCGGCGAGGATTTCAACGACCCGCTCCCCGACGAATTCTGGCTAGGAATCGAGTGAAACTGCTACTAGACACACAGATTTTTGTCTGGTGGGCGGAGGAGCCAGATAAGCTATCGCGGCAGGCCCTTGAACTCTGCCAGGACCCTGATAATCCTTTGATTGTGAGCGTCGTGAGCATTTGGGAGATACAAATCAAGCATCAACTGGGAAAGGCGCACTTCATTCTCCAGACACCTCTGCGTGAATTGATCGAGAGCCAGCGGCAACAGAATGATGTCGCAGTCCTGGGAGTCGAGGTCCCTCATGTGCTGGAATTGGAGGGATTACCTATGTATCCCGAACACAAAGACCCGTTCGACCGGCTATTGATCGCCCAAGCAAAGGTTGAGGGTGCGACATTATTGAGCGTTGACGACAAGATGTACAAATACTCGTATCCAGTGAGTTTCCTCAAATAGAGGGTCCTGGTCCTGGTCGCCCTCAAGATCGGCGCCCTCTCGCACGCCGATATAGCGCACATGAAGCTCTACCTCAGTTGGGCGCGGAGGTACGACAAGCAACGAGGAGGAGAGGAGGCGCGCAACTACGCGCGGGCGACCAGGGCGAGCGTCGCGCGCACGGGGCGGTGGTCGGACACACCGTCCCACGGGCCGATATGGGCGTCGATGGTGCGCCACTGGCGCGAGTGGAACACGTAATCGATGCGCACGAGCCACTGCGGGATGTACCAATCCTGCACGCGCGGGCGCGACTCGTCGAACGACCTGTCGCCCGGGAAGGTGTGGCCGAAGCCCACGCCGCCCTCCCGCCAGGCGTCGCCGAGCACGCGCGTCACGGTCGCGTACGGCGTGCTTTGGTCGCCCGCGTTGAAGTCCGAGAGCACGATCGTGGGGTCCTGCTGGGCGCGCGCGAAATCGGCGATGACCTCCGCGGTGTACGCGCGCTGCCCTGTCTCCGCGCGGATCTGCCCCCGCGTGAGCAATGTCGAGACCGGGTGGGCGTCGAGCACCGTCACGGTCGCGCCGGCGAATTGTAGGCGCGCCACCAGCGGCGCGTCGCTCCACTGCCCCGGCAGCGCGATCCCGGTGGGTTGCAGCGGGTAGCGGCTGAGGATGGCGACGCTGCTCGCCGCGCCCGGCGCGCCTAAAATCTGATAAGGGTAGCGATCGGAGAGGCCACCGCGCAGTGCTTGCGCGACGGCGGGGCTCACCTCCTGCAACCCCACCACATCCGCCCCCGCCTGGCGTATGGCGGCGACGACGCCGTCAGGATTGGTGTTGGAGACATGGACATTGAAGGTCATGGCCGTCAGGCGGGGGGCATTCGAGGGCGCGGGCGCCGCCGGGCGCAGCGCGGGAGGGATGAAGAGTCTCCCATACAGGACGAGGAACAGGGCCAGGCCGAACAGGGCGCTCGCGCGCAACAGGTAGCCGCGCACGACGATGGCGAGGGGGACGGTTACCACCAGCGGGATGAACAGGTAGAGCGCGAAGGTATTGAGCAGGAACGACCACCACCTACCGTCGCCGAGCAGCGCGTGTATGGCGACCCACCCGAGCAAGACAGCGGCATGGGCCAGGGCCAGGAGCGCCGCGCACAGGGCCAGCGCACGGCCAGCTGTCCCCCGCCGCCCTGGCCCACGCGCCGCCAGCGGCTGCGTCCCTTCCCAATGTCGCGCCATCTGCCGCAACGCCATACGATGTCGCGCTCCCCGTCCCAATTGTCTAACCCTGTACACGTAGTATGGTCCGTTCCGCACCTCCCGGCAACGGCCACCGCCGGGTACAACCCACTTTTATGATGGTGAGCGTCGTAGACCAGACCTCGTGTCACAAAATCAGAAAACTGACCCCCTCCTTCGGGGCGCGGCAGTGCACAGAGCTGCGCCTATCGTCTCAGGCCCTCGACCATTTCCAGCGTGAGCTCGCGCAGGCTCGGCAGCGTGAGGCGGGCCTGCGCCAGCGCGTCGGGCTCGGGCGGGTAGGCCCCGCTGGGCACGGCGATGGTGGCCATGCCGGCGGACGCGGCGGAGCGAATGCCGTTCGAGGAGTCCTCGACCGCCGCGCAGTCGCGCGCCGCCACCCCCAGCCGCTCGGCCGCCAACAGGTAGACGTCCGGGGACGGCTTGCCGTGCGTCACCTCGTCGGAGGACACGGTCACTCCGAAGTGGGCGGCCAGCCCCGTGATGCGTAGGGCCGCCTCTATGAGCGCGCGCGGCGACGAGGAGGCGACGGCGAGGGGATAGCGCGCGCCGAGGGTCGCCACGGCCTCGCGCGCGCCCGGCAGCACGACCAACCCCTCACGCTCGTAGGTCGCGACCATCGTGTCGAGCACCTCGCGGAAGATCTCGTCGGGAGAGAGCGGCACGTCCCAGGCGCGCACGATGTACGCGGACCACTGGCGCGAGTTGTCCCCCATTACATTGCGCTGGTCCTTTTCCGTCCACGTCCCGCCGTGGCGCGCCACCACCGCCCCGCGCACGCGGCTCCACGTTTCCTCGCTCTCGATGAGCACCCCGTCCATGTCGAACACCACGGCCCGGATCATGTGTTTCCCCTCCCACCAGGAGTATAGGGCGTACACCATGGCGTCGCCGGACAAAGGGGCGGCTCCGCGCGTGCGAGGTTCTTGCCGCGCTGCCGCCTGCCGCACAACCACGTTGACAATGCGCGCCGCTTCGCGTACCATAGTTGTGGCGTGTGGGAAAATCCCACTGATAGGGCTCGTCCACTGGGCGATGAGGAGAATTGGGAGAGGTGGCGGGTACAGAGACCATCGCCGGCTTTGCCGAAGTAGACAGTAAGGGGCGCTTTTCTCTTGCCAAACAGTTGCGCCAATCCCTCGGCGTTGAATCGGGATCGACCATAGCGTGGGTCAAGGTCGGCGACGCCGTTCTGCTTGTCCCGCAGGACAAGCATCTGGCGCACTTGATGGACGCGGCGGCGCGCGTTATAGACGACGCGGGGATCAGCGTCGAGGACATGCTGGCGACATTGCCCGAAACGCGCGCCCAGGTCGTCGCCGAGCAGTACGGCGAGGATTTCCTCGACGAGCTGGAACGTGTCGGGAAGGGGCAGGCGACATCGGCGGACGCGGGCTAGGTTTGACAGGCTATGCCCGCTCGACAACCCTTACGCCTATTCCTCGATACAGGGGTCCTTATCGACGGGTTCTTCGATCCATGGGGACCGTGTAAGGGCGTACTCATCCTGGCAACCTTGCGCGGCCAGTTCCGGGTGGTGGTCGCCGAGCCCGTCGCCGAGGAGTTCAGGCCCAACACCGAGAAGAAGCTTGCGCGCTTGTCCGAGGATGAGGTCGCTACAGTTCGCGCATCTATCACCGGCTGGTTCGGGCGTGCCCGTCCCGAGCGAGCGCCATGGCCCCTCGAAGCAGATCTACTGGCGCACGCCGGCCTGATCACCACCGTCCGCCATAGGAGCGACATGCCCGCGGTCGTCGCGGCCCTGTTGGCGCGGCCAGACTGGGTCTTGTCGACGAATACCGACCATTGGAACGAGAAGCTCGCCGCGCATACGAGATTGCGCATCGCCACCCCGGCTAGTTTCCTTCGGAGCCTATACCCGCGACCAGAGACTACATAGTAATGCGAGTGGACAGCATGATATATGCGCGACGCGCCGACATCGTCGACGATTATCACGGCGCCCCGGTGGCTGACCCGTATCGCTGGCTCGAAGACCCCGCGTCGCCCGAAACAGTGGCGTGGACCGCGGCCCAGGATGGGGCGACCGAGGCGTACCTCGCGGCGCTCCCTGGCCGCGAGAGGCTCAGAGAGCGCCTGACGGAGCTGTGGGACTACCCCAAGTACTCCGTGCCGACCAAGCGGGGCCGCCGCCTCTTTTACTCCGAGAACAGCGGACTGCAGAACCAGGCCGTCCTCTACGCGCAGGACGGACCCGAGAGCGCGCCGCGCGTCGTACTCGACCCCAACACGTTGAGCGCGGATGGCACGATCGCCCTGACGAACCAGGCCGTCAGCCGGGACGGCGCGCTGCTGGCCTACGGCACGTCCGGCAGCGGCAGCGACTGGCAGGAGCTGCGCGTCCGCCGCGTCGATGGAGAGGGCGCGGGGACCGACTACGATGAGACGATCCGCTGGTGCAAGTTCAGCTCCGTCGCCTGGCGCCACGACAACAGCGGCTTCTACTACAACCGCTACCCTGCGCCGGGCACGGTCGCGCCGGAGGACGAGAACAACTACAACCGGGTGTACTGGCACGCGCTCGGCACGCCGCAGGAAAACGACGTCCTCGTCTACGAGCGGCCCGGGGCCAAGGAACTCGGCTTCGACCCGTCGATCACCGACGACGGCGCCTATCTCCTGCTGCACGTGTGGCACGGCACCGACCCGCGCACCCGCGTCTACTACCGCCCCCTCGACACGGAGGACGAGGGCGGCCCGTTCGTGCGCCTGCTCGACGAGGGCGACGCCCTCTACCACGTCGTCGGCGCCAGCGGCCCCGTCTTCTACCTGCACACCGACCTCGACGCCCCGCGCGGGCGCATCATCGCCATCGACACACGCCAGCCCGCGCGCGCGCACTGGCGCGAGCTTGTCCCCGAGCGGGACGACGTGATCGACTCGGTCGCGATGGTCAACGATCGGTTCGTGGTCGTCTACATGCGCGACGCCAGCCACCGCGTCGCGCTCTACGATCGGGACGGCGCGCCGCGAGGCGAGATCGCTCTGCCGGCGCCCGGCTCGATCGTGGCGCTCTCGGGGGAGCAGGGGGACACGGAGGTGTTCCTGCAGTTCACCTCGTACCTGTACCCGCCCACGGTCTTCCGCTACGACATGCCCTCGGGCGCGCTCACCACTTTCCGCCGCTCGGAGCTCGCCTTCGACGGGGCGGACTACGAGACGCGCGACGCCTTCTACACGTCGAAGGACGGCGTGCGCGCGCACATGTTCCTGACGCACCGGCGCGGCCTGGCCCTCGACGGGAACAACCCGACGCTGCTCTACGGCTACGGCGGCTTCAACATCAGCCTGACGCCCGCCTTCTCGGTCCCCGTCCTCAACTGGATCGAGCGCGGCGGCGTGTACGCCGTGGCCAACCTGCGCGGCGGCGCCGAGTACGGCGAGGAGTGGCACCGGGCGGGCATGCTGGAGCGCAAGCAGAACGTGTTCGACGACTTCATCGCCGCCGCGGAGTGGCTGATCGCCAGCGGCTACACCGGGCGGGGGCGGCTGGCCATCAGCGGCGGCAGCAACGGCGGGCTGCTGGTGGGGGCGTGCGTCACGCAGCGACCCGACCTCTTCGGGGCCGCCGTCTGCTCCGTGCCCGTGATCGACATGCTGCGCTACCACCGCTTCACGGTCGGGCGCTACTGGATTCCAGAGTACGGCAACGCCGAGGCGGACGGGGAGCAGTTCCGCTACCTCTATGCGTATTCGCCGCTGCACAACGTGCGGGACGGCGTGGCCTACCCGCCCATCATCATCCCCACGGCGGACACCGACGACCGCGTGGTCCCCGCGCACGCCAAGAAGTTCGCGGCGACGCTGCAGTCGGCCAACGGCGGCCCCAACCCCGTCCTACTGCGCGTGGAGAAGCGCGCCGGCCACGGCGGCGGCAAGCCCACGAGCAAGGCCATCGACGAGGCCGCCGATGTCTATGCCTTTCTCTTCGACCTGTTCGACATGGCGCCGTGAGGTATCGCTCCACTTTGACCTTCAAGACGACACTAAGACAGCGCGTCGGTTGACACCTGCCACAAATGCGCGGCCGCATCGGGATCGAGGGCGTACGCAGCGACGCCGGTTTGAGTTCCGGGCACGTGTGGTTCGGCCTCCTGACAGTCCTCGAAATAGCGGCCGCCGATACCGTCGAGCAGAGGCGAGGTCGCCAGCAGGATAGAGGTAGCCGCTCCCTGTTGAGGCGTCTTCCAGACCCGGCCGCTCGTCCGGGTCGAGTCGAGCTGGGCGATCTGCTCAGCGGTGACCTGTAAGCCGGCCACCCCGGCGGTACGGATGGCGCCGGGCATCAACGCGTTCACGAGGACGCCGTCGCCGGCCCAGCGCGTCGACGCTTCAACGGCAAATAGGACGTTCGCAGTTTTAGATTGCGCATAGGCAAGAAAGGGGCCGTAGGGACGGCGTAGGAAATTGATATCGTCCGGGTGGCGCCACGCGCCACGACCTGCGGGCGCAGCATAGATCGACCGACGCCTCTTTCAGTAGCGTACACAACCTGGAGCGCTCTAGGTCAAGGCATCTGCTCGCGCTTACATGAGCAGCGAAAAGTAGCAAACGTTACCTCCAATTGTAAATACCAGGAGCTACTCGCCTGGCAAGCTGGCGCACCCGCTGACAGATAGGATACGATAGGACAGGATCAAGAAAAGAGGTAGACGGATGTTGCGACCGGCGTACCCTATCGAGACGGCGCGCCTGCGGCTGCGCCCGTTCACCGCGGACGACTTCGACGCGCTGCACGCTATCCAGTCCCGGCCGGACGTGGCCCGCTACCTGTACTGGGGGCCGCGCTCTCGCGAGGAGGTGCGCGAGGCGCTCGCGGGTCGGGCGCGATACACTGCGATCGAGGCCGAGGGCGACTCATTGCTGCTGGCGATCGAGCGGCGCGACTCCGGCGCCATGATCGGGGACGTCAATCTGCAGTGGCTCAGCGCCGCGCACAAGGGGGGTGAGATCGGATTCGTGCTGCACCCCGACCAGCATGGGCGCGGGTACGGCCGCGAGGCGGCCCTGGAGATGCTCCGGCTCGGGTTCGAGGGGCTGGGCCTGCACCGCATCATCGGGCGGTGCGACGCCCGCAACGACGCGTCGGCGCGGCTGATGGAGCGCCTGGGCATGCGGCGCGAGGCGCACTTCCGCGAGAACGAATGGGTCAAGGGCGAGTGGTGCGACGAGTACGTGTACGCCCTGCTCGCCGCCGAGTGGGCGTCCCTCAACGCCGCATCGTGACCATCCGCGCGGCACAATGCGCGCGTCATCGTGTCGCCCGAGAGAAGTGCTGGGCGGTCCAGGCTACCCAGGCCATAGGCCCATCGGATGTATAGACGGCACGGCAAGGCTGAGAGGAGTTGGGGGATGCGGTGTGCGGCCGGCCGCCGGGCGCCTGGCGCCGCCCTTGCCATGATGTTTGTTACGCCGTACCCTTCTGACACCGCTACACTGTCGTAGGGTCCATAGATAGAAAGGGCTATTGTCCTCTGGTCATCCATGGCTAGACTGCCTACAAGGGACCGTCACGGACGCCACGGACGCCACGGACGCCACGGACGCCACGAACGCCACGAACGCCACGAACGCCACGAACGCGGGAGACACATCACACGTAGAGGGAGACCAAGCCGATGCCTGCCATCACCCCAGACGCGAACGCGAACCCCAAGACCGGGAGCCAGAAGACGCCATGCCCGCACTGCGGGAAGCCGTACCGCACGCTGGTCAAGCGCAACTACGGCATCGAGATCGACGGCGGCATCAAGCAGAGCATCCCCATGGGGTCACAGTGGCGCTGCATGGCCTGCGGCAAGAGCTACACCACCGACGACGAGTGACGCTCCTCACGGATACAATCGGGGGTGCCCTTGCGTCCCTTGGGTAGGGGAGGACAGAGCTCGCTGCCCCGCCCCGTCTTGCTCGGGCTCTTGCTGTTCGTCTCGTTCGGGACAGGGCTCCTCATCTCGATCGTCGGTCCGACCGTCCCCGCGCTCGCGTCGCGTCTGCGTGTAAGGGAGGATGCCCTGGGCGTCGTCTTCGGCGCCAATTTCCTGCTGGCCTCGGCGACGACAGCCCTGGCTGGCCGCGTGTTCGACCGCCTCGGGCCGCGCGCCCTGCTCCCTGCCGGGCTCATCGCCATGGCGCTTGGCTCGCTCGGCGAGGGGGTGGCGCCGTCCCTGCCCCTGCTGACCCTGGCCGCAGGACTGGGCGGATTGGGCATCGGCGCCATCAACGTGACGGGGAACGCCACCGCCAGTCTGCTCTATCCCGAGCGGCGCGAGGGGGTCCTCAATGCCCTCAACGCCTCCTTCGGTGCCGGCGCGTTCCTGGCGCCCCTGCTGGCCGGTCTCGCGCTGGCTCGCCTTGGGGGGTACCGGCCGGCCTACGCGGCCGTCGCCTTCTTGCTCGCGGTCCCGGTCGCGCCGCTGCTGTTCGGGTTGCCGGACCATACGAAAAACAGGGGCGACGGCGACGACGATGGCGCTCGGGGAACCGGTATAGTCGCCCTGCTGGCGCGACGCGCCCTCTGGCCGCCCCTCGCGATCGGCTTCCTCTACCTGGGCGCCGAGATCGGCTTCGGCGGTTGGATCGTGACCATCCTGCGGCGCGCGACCGGCCTGAGCGCGGGGGACGCCGCGCCAGCCGCCGCCGTCTTCTGGCTTTTCCTGGCGTTGGGCGCGCTACCGACGGCCTATCTGCTGCGCCACGGCGTCGCGTCCGCGCGCATCGTAGGGGTCAGCGCCCTGCTCGCCGCCCTGGCGACAGCAGCGCTCGGCCTGGCGGGCGCTGTGACGCCGCTGGCCCTGGCCGCGTGCGCTCTCGTCGGGCTGTTCTTCGCGCCGATCTTCCCGCTGACCATCGCCATGGCCGGGCGCGCGGCCGGGACAGCGGCGGGAGGCGTGGGGAGCGCGACGGCGCTCGTGCTCGTCGCGGCTCAAATAGGAGGAGCGACGCTACCGCCGCTGCAAGGGCTGTTGCTGGGCGCCGGGCCTGGCGCAGCCCTCGCCGTGACGGGCGTCTGCAGCCTGCTGATCCTGACCGTGCAGGGCGTAACATCCTCGCGGTCGCCAGGCTTCGCCGGCGATGGATGAGGCACAGACACAGACACAGAAAGACGGAGGGGGATGGGGCCAATTGGCCCCATCCCCCTCCGTCCTTTTGATCTATTCGTTTGTATATCGCTCGTGTGACGTACTGCTTACTGTATACCACGCACGATACTGCCGGCGCCCCACTAGGCGCGCATCCGATCAACCTGCCATCTCCGCAATAGTGCCTGCGTCCGTGCCCGTGCTTTCGTGTGCGATCGCAACATGGAAACCTCCTGAGCACTAGCGCTTTTCCGGCGCGTCGGCGGTAGCCCGTCGATATATTCATACTAGTCCCTCGCGGGTTAGCGCCGCAAGGCCTTTTCAGGCTAGAGGCGTCGGGGGGTTTCTGTGCATCCTGTCCAGACGCCACTCGTTACCCGTCATCCGTCACTCGTTTGGTGGTACCCTCAGGTATGTTCATGCCGCCCTCTGTGCAACAAACGCCGTACTCCGTCGCGCCCGGACGCGCGCGGGTCCCATGGGGCTGGCTCGATCTGCTCGCCATCGCGCTCGTGGCCGCGGCGCTCTACGTGGCCGAGATCCTGGCGGCCCGCTTGCTGGTGTCTAGCCCGGCGCACTTAGGGCTGGCCGCGCTCGGGCGATCCTTCGTGAGTCGGGGGGTCTCGCCGCACGTCATCCAATTAGTCGTCGGCTCCCTGCTGCTCTACGGGGCTGTCGCGTTGGCCATCGTGTCGTGGCTGCGCGGCATCCGACGGTACGAGATTTCATGGGCTACGTTCGGCTACCATCCGGCGCCCCTGTCGCGCCTGGCCGCGGTCGCGTTCGGCATCTACCCCGCCACGATCCTGACCAGCGCCGTGGTCACGGCGCTCACCGTCGCGTTCGTGCAAAAAGTCCTGCGCGGCCACTTCTCCAACCCGCAGACACAGGCCATCTTCGGCGGCGTACGGCCGACGGCGCCCAACATCGCTCTCTTGCTGCTGCTCGTGGCGGTACTGGCCCCGCTGGTCGAGGAAACCTTGTTCCGGGGTGTGCTGTACCAACTGCTGCGCAACAAGCTGCCCGTTTCGGTGGCGGCGGTCGTCAGCGCGGCCATCTTCGCCGCGGCCCACGCCATCCCCATCATCTTCCCCGTGCTATTCATCACTGGAGTCGCGCTGGCGCTGACGTTCGAGTATTGCCACAGCATCTACGGCTCCGCCCTACTGCACGGGCTCGTCAACGGGGTCAACATCCTCCTGCTCGCGCACACGTTAGCGCCCGGTTGAACGCATTTATTTGCCGTGTGGTTCGTATGACCGCCAAGGTCGCATAGGACGTAGGAAGACAGAGGGGGGC
>JAABUX010003948.1_pt1 | contig 19185 bp, 16 predicted proteins | sample 5561851 | NCBI WGS metagenome assembly JAABUX01 (sample SAMN10711883, study PRJNA513361) | rock metagenome | isolation source: Antarctica rocks | place: Antarctica: Victoria Land, Richard Nunatak red sandstone | collected 2016-01-03 | reverse complement strand
GAGCTTGACCCGGGGAGGCTCGCCGCCTCCGGCACGAGACACCCTTTCCACCGAAATCCGACCCTCACAGGCCGGCCGTTTCCGCGCGCCTTGCGTAACCCCAAAAGGCCGGATTCTGAACCACGCCATCAAAGATTGGGTGGAGCAGAAGGTCAGGCGCCATCTGGCGCGGGCTCAGAAGCGAAAGGGCTTCGGCTGGGAGCGGTGGAGTTGGCAGTGGCTGTATGGGACTCTGAGGCTGTTCAACAGCTATGGGGTGCAATACGGCAAGCCGAAAGTCGCCCTGGCAGGATAGGTCCCATAAGCCTTGAGGCGAAGCGAATGGGGGAGCGCAGTGCGGGAAACCCGCACGCTGCGTTCGACGTGGCGGGGGCTGGAAACGTGGCTTGGTCGGAATGCTCCGACCGCAGCCGGCGCGCCAGTCCCCGACCCTACCACCGTAAGCGTCGCGGCTGCGGCATCTGGCTGGTGGCTGCGGTTTGTGATCTGCTTGCTGCATGGACACGATGGTTGCGGATCTGGTCGATACGGTTGAGAGCGCTCATACGATTGGATGCTCCTATGGGCACTGTCAACTTGTTGGATTGAGGTCGCGATGAGGTGCGATAAGGGCGGCGTGCTCGGGTTATGCCGCAGTGGCGACGCCAGTGAGTTCGGCCCAAACCTGAAAGGCCTCGGTCCGGGCGGCTCGATACTGGACGGCTGGAACTTGGTGGCGGCGGAGGTGGAAGAGGTTGTTGATCCCATCATGGGCGGAGAGAAAACGCTGCGCCTGGCCGGCTGACTTGAAGCGCTTCATCTGTCGTTCTCGTCCTCGCGTCGGCTGGTGCGAGTTCTCCGCCCGGTTGTTCAGCCCCTTGTGCTTCCGGTGCTCGACCGAGGGCATCACCTCCCGCTTGGCCGCCCCGTAACTCGCCAGCTTGTCGGTGATCATGACACGAGGTGGGCGGCATTGCCGCTTGAGCAGCTTGCGCAGCAGGCGCTTGGCGGCCTGCGTGTCGCGCCGGCTCTGCACCAGGATGTCCACCACCATCCCGGTCTGGTCCACCGCGCGCCACAGCCAGTGCTTCACGCCGGCGATCGTGATCACCACCTCATCCATGTGCCACTTGCCGCCCGCGGCAGGCAGCCTGCGGCGGATCTGGTTGGCGAAGCTCTGCCCGAACCTCAGCCCCCACTGGCGCACGGTCTCGTGGCTGACGATGATACCACGCGCGGCCAGCAGCTCGTCCACCATGCGCAAGCTGAGCGGGAAGCGGAAGTAGAGCCACACGGCGTGGCTGATGATATCGGTCGGGAAGCGGTAGCCGGCGTAGCTGGGAATGGCGGACGTTGTCATCCCGCCCGGCTACCCGGCTCAGCTCCATCTCACAAGCCGGCCAGCTGCCAAGTTGACGGTGCCCGTCCGACAGGTCGTCGAGTTGCCTGTCCACCTCGGTGCCCGCGAACATCTTGATGCTGTCGTCCTGGTCGGCAGGATCAAGCCCCGACCAGGCTCCCCGCAGGGCGGGAGTGACGTAATGCTCCTCAAGCGCGATGATCCTCATGTCCTGATCCCCTTTCGTCGCGCCCGAGCTGTCTATGCCGGGCGGCCCGGGGCGGCGAACACCTTCTCGCAGTATGCCTTGAGCAGCTCCGGACGGCTTGCCGGGCCACGGAAGGCGATGTGGCCGTCCGGGCGGACCAGGACCAGCGCGGGAAGCCCATGAAGCCCGTAGGCCGCGTGCGCCCCTTCATCGAGGTCCGACAGCACCGTCAGCCCGCCGTGGCCGATGTTCGGGTTGGCCGGAGCAGCCAGGACCAGCCTCGGCCGGATGAAATCCCATGGCGCCGCAGCCTCCGCGCCAGCGATCAGGTCGGCGCGCGCGTCCGCCTGCCGCCCGTCGAACAGGAGCAGCGACCAGCCCCAACTGCGCCCGTCGGGATTGTAGATGTATGTGAACAAGCCCGAGGTTCTGCCGTCGGCCGCCGTCACCTCCGCGTCCGGCGCGCGGTCGCCTGCGTGCGGCGCGTCGGGGCGCAACAGCTCGCGCAGGCCCACCAAGTGGTCCTCGCTGAGCAGGCTCTTGCGGTAGCTGACCGACAACTGCTGCAGGTCGTTGCTGCCGAACAGCTTGGAGCCGAGGTCCGGCACCACCTTGCCGGCCACGTCCAGCGCCGTGTCCCCGGCCCGGCTGCGATACACCAGCCGGCGCATCCCGGTCGCCTGGTTGTCATTCAGGTCGGCGTGCTGGCCCTGCCGCTCCCCGTCATAGGAGCCGAGCACGGCGTTCCCGCCGCGGCCGGCCAGCGCCATGGCCAGGCGCCAGGCCAGGCCGATGCCGTCGGTCATGCCGGCGTTCATCCCTTGGCCGCCGATGGGCAGGGTGTGGTGCCCCGCGTCGCCCGCCAGGAACACCCGCCCAGCCGCGTAATGCGGGGCGATGCCGTGCTGGAAGCGGTTGTGGGAAAACCAGACAGGGTCGGACAGGGTCAGCGTTTCGTCGCCCGTCACCTCGCGGGCGCGCTGCTGCATTTCCTCCAGCGTCGGGTCGCGGTCGGGCATGCCCGTGTCGTCCTCAAGGAAAAAGATGCGGTGGTAGCCGCCCCAGACCGGCATCACCCCGGCGAAGCCGTTGTGGTAAACAAAGAACCAAAGCTGGTCGAAGTCCGTTGGCCGCCGCCAGGTCATCTTGGCGTCTATGCTGCGGTTCGCCCGGCCCTCGAACCGTTCCTGCATCTCGAAGTCCAGGCCCGCGGCCTTGCGCACGCCACCCTTGTCGCCGTCCGCGCCGACCAGGTAGCGGCAGCGCAGGCGCTCGGCCTGCCCATCCGGCTCGCCGTCCTCGTTCAATGGCACCACCGTGACGCTGATGCCGTGCTCGTCGGGCTGGATGTCAGCGACCCGCTTGCCGCGCTCGACGGTGCCGCCCGTCTTGGCGACCTGGTCCGAGAGCGTGGTCTCGATCACGTCCTGCCCGCTGTAGAAGACCTTGGGGAAAGGGCTTTTCACCTGGTCCAGCGGCACCTGGTCGAGCGGCCGGCCATCGAGCAGCACCGTTTGCTTCTCGATCAGGTAGGACTTCTTCGCCAGGGCCGCGCGCACGCCGATGCTGTCCAGCAGCTCCTGCGGGCGTGCCCAAACGTTGTTGGCCCGGGAGTACGGCTTCGGCTTCGGCTTTTCCTCAAACAAGCGGAACTGGACGCCGTGGTGGCCCAGGGCGCAAGCCGTCGTGAGGCCGATGGGGCCGGCGCCGACGATGATGACGTCAACGTCGTAGTGCGCGTGCTCGCCGTGTTCAGACATGGGTGCTCTCCTTCAAGGAATGCGCCAGCTTTCGCCGCGGGCGTCCCGCGTTCAGCAGAAAAGCCGTGGCCGCAGGCTTGGGACGCGGCGTGGGGCCTACGGGGCTAGGCGACGCATATCCCGTCCACCGCGATCTTGCGGAACAGGTGCGGGGAGATGGTCGCGTGTTCCGGGTAGCCGGCCAGCTTCGCCTGGAACTCCGGGCTGGTGAACGCGGCCCGGAAGGCGCCGACGCTCTGCCATACGGCGTAGTTCATAAACGCGCTGCTTCCGCCGATGCCGCGGTGGAGCTGCGCCGAGATGAAGCCAGGCTGCGCCTTGAAGAAGTTGGCGTCGTCGGCCCAGGCGGCGAGCAGCGCATCAACCTCGTCGGGCGGCGCGTGGAACACGTTGACAAGGAGAACAGGCTCATCGCTCGCGTCGTTAAGCTGCTCCCGGATCGGGACCGCCCCATCCATCTCCACCATTCCGATCATGCCGCCACCTCCTTCTGCTTCAGGTCTTCGCTGCCGCTTGCCGCCCCGGACAGCAGCGCATCCATCTTGCCCAGCACGGCCAATGCCGCCGCCATCCGTTCCCTGCCGATCGAGGTCACCAACCGTTCCCCCAAGGGCCGTTGCCGGGCATCTGCGGCGTCCGCCGCGGCGGTGCCCGCAGGCGTCAGCACGACGAGCTTGGCCCGTTGGTGGTGAGGGTTCGGCGCGAACTGCACCATCCCCTTGCTTGCCAGCAGGTCCACGTTGCGCTGCACCGACTGCCGCGACAGCCCCATGTTGCGTGCGATGTGCGCGACGGGGATCGGTGCGGGCGACCGGGACAGCGCACCCAGCACCTGCCACCAGGCCGTCGTCAGCCCAAGCTCCCCGACCAAGTCGTTGCCCGTTTCAAGCAGCGTGCCGTTCAGCCGGAGCACGGCGACGACCAGGTCGGTCACAAGGTCGTCGCCGCCACCATCTTTCGCCATCATGACAGCTTTCTGACTGATTGACAGTTTCCTGTCAATCAGTTTAGCAAGCCGTGGGATGTTGGGCATGAAAGGACGGGAAACCATGCAGCTTGGGGGCAAGGTGGCGCTGGTGACTGGCGCGGGGTCAGGGATCGCACGGGCGACGGCGCTCATGATGGCCCGCGAGGGGGCCAAGGTCGTTGCGGTGGGACGCGGCCGGGCCGAACTCGATGAGGTCGTGCGCGAGATCGAGCTGGAAGGCGGGCACGCGATTGCGGCGGAAGCCGATGTGGCGGACAGCGAAGCGGTGCGCGCGGCCTTCCACCAAGCCGGGGCGGCCTTTGGCGGCGTGGACATCGTGTTCGCCAACGCCGGCGTGAACGGGGTGGCGGCGCCGATCCAGGACCTCAAGCCAGAAGAATGGGACGAGGTCCTGACGACCAACCTCAAGGGTACCTTCCTGACGGTCAAGCACGCCATACCTATGCTAAAGGCGCGCGGCGGCGGGTCCATCGTGGTCACGTCGTCGGTCAACGGCACCCGCGTGTTCAGCATGGGCGGCCTCAGCGCCTACTCCGCATCCAAGGCCGGGCAGGTCGCGTTCGCCAAGACCGCGACCTCGACCGTCGCATCCGCCCGGTCGGCGAAGCCTACCGCGACGGGATCGCGCAGTGGCGCCCGATGCAGGCAAAGCTAGCGATGTCGCAGCTGTCGCTTTGGTGAAGCTGCCAGGACATGTTCCGCACCCTTTCGAAGTCGCAACTCGCCAGTGACGGAGCGGTCTGGCCGGTGAGGCTGACGTGCCCCCGCCAAGTGACCGGTCATACTTCACCTGTGTCCCTGCTTCACCGTGGTCAATTGTCGCGCAAGTCAGGACATTGGCGACGGGCTCTCACCATAGCCTGGCGGTCCACTCACATCGATAGCAGGATGCTCTTCTCGCGTTCCAGCGCCCGGCGGGCGGCGGGGCGCCCGATCAGTCGGTCCTTCATGGCAGCAAAGTTGGCCAGCTCGCCGGTGGGCAGGCCCAGCTCGCGCCCCCAGGGATAGAAGACCAGCGCGTAGGGATCGGCGACCGTGAACCGATCGCCCATGATCCACGGATGGTCCGCCAGCATCGCATCAATCCCCTGGAGATAGCTCCAGAAGCTCTCCTTGGCACTGGCCTTCACCCCGGCATGGCCGTCCGCCTCCGCGATGACACGCTCGGGACGCACGAACCGCGAGAAGGCGGGATGGACGGTGCTGGACAGCCACGCGCATGTCGCGAGCGCCCGCGCCCGCTCCAGCGCATCGGCGCCGAGCAGGCCGCTGCTGGGATAGGCGCTTCCCACCCAGCCGAGGATCGCCGCGCTCTCCAGCAGCACCTGCCCGTCGTTGAAGCGCAGCGCGGGCACCTTGGCGCGCGGGTTGATCGCCAGGTACTCGGGCTTGAGGTGCTCGCCGGCGAAGATGTTGACCTCCTTCGCCTCGAACAACGCGCCCGCCTCCTCCAGCGCGACATGGGACGCCATCGAGCAGGCATGCGGGGAGTAATACAGACTTAGCATCGCATGTGCTCCTTGGGCCAGCGCCGGTTCCAGGTGGCGGCGGCCGGACGGAGTGTCCGGCCGGCCAGACCGCGCCTAATAGGCAACCGTGAAGCGCTCGCGATGGTGCTGCGGACGCTCGGCTTCATCGAGCATCGCCATTGCGTAGTCTTCGAGCGAAATGCGGCTTTCACCGGCATCGTCGGCGAGCAGGTCGTCCGTGCCGGTGCGGTAGCGGCCGGTGCGCTCGCCGGGACTGAGCATGGCGGCCGGACTGAGGAACACCCAGTCAATCTCCGTCTCGGTGCGGAGCTGGTCGAGGAACGCGGACGTGCGCAGCGCCCCTTCCTTCCACTCGGCCGGGAAGCCGGGCTGGTCCACGACGCGCTCGCCGGACGGCAGCTTGAGCGAGCCGGCGCCACCGACGACGAGGAAGCGGTTGACTCCTGCGCGCCTCACGCCGTCCGTGATCGCCTGCGTTCCCGTGCCGGTGCTGTCGCGGCCCGGATTGTAGGAGCTGATGACCACGTCGTGGCCGGCGACGAGCCTCGCCAGCGCGTCGGCATCGGTCGCGTCGGCCGACACGCCGGTCAGTGCGGCATGGCCGGGCAGCTTGGCGGCGTCGCTGACGACGGCCGTCACCTGGTGGCCGCGATTGAGCGCCTCGGCAAGGAGCTTGGCGCCGACCTGGCCGGTGGCGCCGATGAGAGCGATCTTCATGGGTGGTCCTTTGTTGAATTGGAGTCGCTGGGCGACCGGTGCAGCAGGTCAGGCGGCGGTCGGAGCCGCCGCGATGGCATTGACGGCGTGCAGGAAGGCGTCCGGCCGGCCGTAGAAGGGTTCATGCTGGACCCGGACCAGCTGCCCGTCGCATTCGAGGACGAAGCTTGGAAATCCGTGCAGCCCGAGCTGCTGCATCCACCGGCGGGTCCGCGCGACGTGCTCGCCCACCGGCGCATTCTGGAACGCATGGAGGAAGGCGTCTGCCGCCAAACCGATTGATCGGGCCACTTCCACAAGCACCGGCGTCTCGACCACGCGTCGGCCAGCGACATAGTGCGCGTGCTGGATGGCGTGCAGCATCCTGAGGTCTGCACCTCCCTCCATCGTGCCTGCCGCGAGAACGGCCGCGATGGTCGGGCGCGACCAGAATACCGTCGTGGCGTCGGTGAGCAGGCCATCGAGGTAGGCAGGGCCGAAAGCCATGCCCGTCAGCGCCGCGATGCGAGCGTCGCTCTGCCGGACGTAGTCGCGCCTCTCAGGTGCAAGACCGGTCGCAGGCTCCCACAACCCGCCCCCGTGCATCGCGATCTCGATCCCCGCCTGCGCGACGGTCTCGATCATCGGCGTGACGGCGTAGCACCAGCCGCACAGTGGATCATGGATATGATGGAGCATCGGGGCGGTCATAATTCACCTCGTTCTCCCGCCGCTCCCAACACGCGAGGTGGGTTTTAGCGGATCGCAGAGACTGTTATAGTCGCTTCATCAACGGTCGATTAGAGGCTTGTTCTTTCAATGACCTTTAAACTCGGCTAATAGATGCTCGATCTGAAATCCTTTGCCGTTTACGCCGAGACCGTCGCGGCCGGCTCGATGAGCGCTGCTGCGCGCCGCCTCGGCATGACACCCTCGGCAGTCAGCCAGATCATCGGCGCGCTGGAACGTCAGACCGGGGTGACGCTGCTGCATCGCTCGACGCGCCGGCTTACGCTCACCGAGGCGGGCGAGCGTTGCTACCCGCATTGCCTGCGGCTGCTGGAGGCAGGACAGGCGGCGACCGCCTCGTTGGAGCAGGCGCGCGATGCGCCCACCGGTGAACTGCGGATCGCGGCACCGGTCGGTTTTGGGGCGCATGTCGCCCCGGCCCTCGCACCGGTGCTGGCCGAATGGCCGCGGCTGCGCCTGCGGCTGATCGTGGATGACGCCCTGACCGACCTGGTGGAACGGCGGATCGACATCGCCTTGCGCGTCGGTTGGGCGGCGGACAGCACCTGGACCGTGCGCAGGCTGTGCGACCTCGACATGATCCTGTGCGCGGCGCCGGCCTACCTGGAGCGCCATGGTCAGCCAGAGGCGCCCGGCGAGCTCGACCGCCACCAATGGCTAGACCTCGATCGGGACACGCCTGAGGCGACTAAGGTAGGCGAGGCTGTCCCCAGCTTCCCGCTTGACCTGGACGACGGAAAGGGCCGACACGAGAAGGTCAATCTTCCCGTCCACATCGCCACGACCAACCAGATCGCGCTTCAGCAGATGTGCGAGCAGGGCATGGGGATCGCCTGCCTATTCTATGCGGACGTGCGGCCAGCCCTGGAACGCGGGGCACTCATGCGCGTCCTGCCGCGCTGGTCCCTGACCACCCGGCCGGTGACGATGGTGACGCCCAAGCGCGACGGCGTGCCGGCCAAGGCTCGTGTCGCGATGATCGCGCTGGAGCGGCACTTTGCGACGCTGCCGAACGTGCCACGAACCTGAAGGGTGAGCGTCGAGGCAGCAAGGCTTGCCGGAACGCCCCAGTGGCGTCGAACGTGGGCACACTCTGTCAAACGACATCGGGAACCCATCCAGCGTGTTGCCTCAGCTCGACTTTCCGCATTTTACGTCGCGTGGCAGAGCGTTTCGGTAAGCCTTTGCAGGAGGGTGGCAGGAATTTGGACAGTCTCCATGCTGGGCCGGGACATGGATAAATCCGGTGGGCACCAGAGCGCACGTCGGACGGCGGCGATGGCGTCGCTGAAGGTCGGCTCGCACTTGGCATACCATGCAGCAGTGCGTGGAGTGACAATACCGGTCGGGGTGTGAGCAAGCCGATCGGCCCAGGCGGTGATCAAGGAGAACAATCCGAGCAGCGCCGGTGTCGTGCGCAGGATGGCGAGATCGGACCACTGCCGCTGCGTTTCCAGGCCGAGGTGGGTGCGCGCTTCCTGGAACGTCGTTTCCATGCGCCAGCGCGAGACGAACCATTGCAGGATCTGCTCTGGCTTGGCTGCGAGGTCGGTGCTGAGAAAGGACTGTGGCTCGCGCTTGCCGGTTGGGTCGCGGACCAGCACCCAACGGATCGATGCGGGCGGCAGGCCAGAATTATACCAGACCGCGGTATCGGACACGATCTCCAGCCTGCGCGGCTTGCCGCCATACCACTCCGTCACGGTGATCGGCACCCATACGGTCTTGGGATCAGCCAGCACTGCCTTGAACGCTGGCAAGCGGCGTCCTTTTACTCGTGGTCGGCCCATTTGTCCCACCCGGCGCGGCGGAGCCGGCGCGAATAGGCTGGCGTCGATCCGCAGCCTTGTGACCAGGCAAACGTGACGGCGCAGCGCCGCGATCAGGTCAATGGCGGCGAAGCTGCCGCCGGCGACGATGATCAGGCGGCGGTCCGGCAGCCAGCGCTTGGTCTGCAAGATGGCCTGACGCGCCGACTCGACCACGGTCTTGTGCCGGCGATTTTGCTCGTCGCTCCAACGCTTGGAGGGGGCAAGGATAGTGAGGAACGGCAACGCCCAGCGCCGGTTGGCCCAAGGGATGGGCACCATAACCATGAGTGACAGCCAGCGCAGGCCGCTCGCCCGGACAAAATGGCCGCGCGAGGAGCGCACGGGATCGCGGTAGATGCCGCGGGCCGTGATCTTGGGACCCCAGCGCCGCTCGATCGTGTCGTCGACACCGATCACCACTTCGCCCGCAGGCAGGAAAGCATCGAGCACCTGCGCCAGAAGCGTGCGCGCCACGGCGCGTCCGTTCCAACGCGCCCGGCTCAGCACGTCGTGGTAACGGCCAAAACCTGGCCTTTCCGCCAGACCCATGACGCGCAGCGCTTGGCTCACAGTGCGCTTGCCCGGCGCCAGCACCGCTCCGGCGACCAGCACCAGGACGCGGACCCAGACCGGCGCCGTGAAGCAATCGCGAAAGGCGGACAGCCACCCTGCAAGCATGGGCGGCGTCAAGCCTGAATGGCTGGCGGCAACGTCAGGGGAGATGCATTGGGTCAGCATTGCATTTGTAGCGTCGACTTGCACCCGAACGGCAAAAGACGCCGATGCATGGTCGAGATCGCGTGCCAACGCTGCCCTATGTGCGCTGGCGACATGCAATCGTCGTGGGACTTATTATGACCCTCATGACCGACGACATCGTCCAGCGCATCGAACGCTTCCACTTCCCGAGAGGCGCCGTCGTCTGCGAGCGCCGCAATTGCGGATACACGCTTTGCCACGCCCTCTCTGCCGCACCGGTCGCCAGGCTTCGCCCGACCGGACGCGACGACAGCGTCGAGGTCTTTTACTGGTCAGCCCGGAAGGAGCGATGGACGGCAGCCGGTCCCTTCGGCCGCACCGTTCTGCCGGTCGACGAGGCTCTCGACCTCATTGCGCATGAGGACATCTTCTGGGCGCTACGCCGAGGTTTTCGCTCAACCGAAAGGCTCTTATTGGGTTCCGGGGTGGTGAGGCCAAGACCGGGAAGTAGGGCTGCGGACATCTGGTGCGCGAGCAAAAGCGGGAGTAGCTGACCGGCTCGCGCGAGGAGCTTTTGTCATGGCTGCATCCGACTTGATCAACCTTTCGGGCCTGATCGACGACGCCAAGTGCTTCGCGCTGGTGCGCCAGCACCGCTGGCCAGAGGGTGTGCGCTGCCCCGTATGCGACAGCGGCACCGTTATCCGGGACGGGTACGACGACACGCAGCCTTGCCGGCAGCGCTACCGGTGCAAGGCGTGTTCAGGGCGTTTCGACGATCTGACCGGCACGGTGCTGGCCGGAAACCACCAGCCGCTGCGCGTGTGGGTGCTGTGCCTCTACCTCATGGGGCTGAACCTCTCGAACCGGCAGATCGCCCTGGAGCTGGGCCTGGACACTTCGGATACGCAGGCGATGACGGAGCAGCTGCGCTGCGGCTTGGTCGCCAGAACGCCGGCAGTGGAGCTGACGGGCGAGGTCGAGATCGACGAGGTTTACGTCGTCGCCGGGCACAAGGGGCAGCCGAAAGAAGTGGCCAAAAGGGGCGGCTTGGGCGCTGCCGCAAGCTGGCAGGCCCGCCGGGACGCGGCACGCTGGAAAAGGACAAGCCACCCATCCTCGGCCTGATCCAGCGCGGCGGCCAGGTGGTGCTGCGCATGCTGGCCAACGTGCAGCAGGCCACGATCAAGCCGATCATCAAGGCGGCCGTGACCGAGGGCACCCTGATCCAACGGACGAGTATAGCATCTACGCGCGCCTGCCCGCTTGGGGCTACCAGCACAAAACCGTCTGTCACGGGCGCGGCGAATACGCCCGTGACGAGGACGGGGACGGCTTCTGCGAGGTCCACGTTAACACGATGGAAGGCTTTTGGTCCTTGCTCCGCTCCTGGCTTCGCCCGCACCGCGGCATCTCGCAATACAAGCTGCCGCTCTACCTCGGCTTCTTCCAGTTCATGCACAACGCGCGCCGGCGCGGCAAAGCCCTGCTCAGTGCGCTCGTCGCCAGCCTGGTTGCATGACGAACTCCTCACCACCCCGGAAGCCAATAAGAGCCGAACGCAATTGGGGTTAGAACCGGCATAGTTCATACCGCAACCCCTTATCGTCTACGCCTGACTGACGGAGATGCTAAACAGCTCAAATTGTTCAAGAGCCATCCAGAGCTCCAATGCCGATCCATGCACCACGCTGGCGTGCGCCGGTCCTTGAGGGGTTGCAGCACCCCGCATGCCGCACAAACCCGGTGGTGGGCCGCATACTCCGCCACCTGATCACACAGCATGCTCGCCTGCAGCTTGGCCAAAAGCGTCTTGGTCTCGCTGAGCATGAGGCCGATCTCCGCGAGCGTGCCGACCACCCCCGGTCGGCTGAACGTCACCAACTCCGTCGTCTTCACCTCGCCCACGCTGGTCCGCGCCTCAAGTCGCACCGTCCACTGCATCACGCCTGCCGCCCGCATGGTCAGGCGTCAGCCAGGCCAATCAGCCCGAGACAGGCAAGTAGCTTGCCCAAGTTTTTGACACTCCCATCGCGCTGACCCAATAATGCAACGGGAATGTCGGTGTAGCTTAACACCCGTCCGGAGCCAGGCGGTGTACACCTCCTCGTCGCTGCGCTGCAGCAGCGCAGAACGAGGAGGATACCGATGCCTACCGTCCAAAGCACAAGCATCTTCGCAACCGCGCAGGATGGCGCCAAGTCTCCGGACTCCATCACCTCGGGAGACAATTCGATCTGGGTCGAGTACGGCGACAGCGCCAAAAGCGACGGCTCGGCCGGCAGCAGCACCATCGTGCAGTATGACCTGCTCGGCAATGCGCAGAACACCTACACATTGCCCGGCCTTGCCGACGGCTTGAAGGTCGATCCCGCCACGGGCGACGTTTGGGCGCTGCAGAACCAGGACGGCAACTCCACCATCACCCTGATCGACCCGGCGACCAAGCAGGTCAGCGCGCCGCTAAGCTACGCTCCACCCTACACCTACGGCGCAGACTCCACCCGCGGCTACGACGATGTCGCCTTCGTCGGCCAGAAAGTGTTCCTGAGCTACACCAACCCTGCCAACCCCGGCGACCCAGTGGTCCAGCAACTCGCCAACGGCACCGCGCCGTTTGGCACGCTGCAGACCACGGACGTGCTGCGCTTCGGCGACACCGGCACCAACCTGGTCACGGGCGAAACGAACCAGCCGCTTCCGGTGACCGATCCAGACTCGCTGAAATCGATGCCCAACGGCTCGCTGATCCTCACCAGCGAGGCGGGCAAGGCGTTCACCATCATAGCCAACCCCGGCACCACGCAGCAGAGCGCGAGCTTCGTCACCCTGCCTGCGGGTTCCAGCTCGCCCGATGACGTGATCATGCCGACCGCGGCCTCGGGCATGTTCTTTGTGTCCAACCAGAACGACAACAACATCCTGGCGGTCAAGGTCGACGGGCTGAACACCAGCGACCTGTACGCCTCGGTCGGCACATCAGTGGATCAGATCGATCCCATGACTGGCACAGTGACGCCGATCGTCACCGGGCTGAACGGCGCGCACGGGCTGCTGTTCATGCCTGCTGCTTCGGGCGTCCCTGACGTGGCCGCCCTGTACCAAACCTTGTCGCAGGACTTCGCTCAGGCATTCGCCAACCTGGGCGTGTTCACGGGTCAGGCCGGGACATCCGGAGCCGCGGGGACGACCACCAACGCGTCCGCGCCGTCGGCCGCGTCCATCATCAGCTTGATCGACGGGAACGCGTCCAGCGCGCTTGCCGGGCTGCTGCTCGTTGCGAAAGGCTGAAGGCGGCGCTGACCCGCTTCATGGCCCGGCGGTCGCAGTCTTTCAGGGCTGCGGCCGCCGCGCTCCGCGCCGGGGCGCTTTGACGGGTGCGGCCGTGGTTGGGGCCGCCCGCGTTCGAGACGCTTGCGCCGCGGAGGTGTCCGTTGCCGACAGATGCGGGCCGATGTCGTCCAGAGTGAAGGACGGCACGAAGGCGGGGTCCTGGTAGATCGCGGCCAGCGCCTGCTCGCTGAACGTCTCGGGAGTTGGCAGCATGGTGCCAGAGGCAGCGAGGGCCGCCTCCCACGTCGCGGCCAGCGTGTTCGCGCCCGCGCCCATCAGCGTCGCCGTGCGGTCGCCGAACGTGTCCCATAGCCCCTGGACGACGGGCTTGGACGTGCCGCCACCCAGTTCGATGTAGCGGTCGCACAGCTCGCTCGGTGGGATCGTGCGCGCGGAGAAATCCATCAGCGTCACCACCGCGAACGCCGCGTCCTGGCCGCTGGCGATCGGCGGGACCATGCCGCCCGCCCCGCCCTTCGCCGCCGGACCGATGGCCGCCAGCAGCGGGGCCGAGAAGCGGTCCACCATCTTGTCTTCGAACGTCGAGTGCACGCCGCGGCCGGGCCAGCCCTTCGCGCCCGCCGCCGCCCGGTTCCGGTATCCGTCCGACAGCATGGACCCGTGCAGCGGTTGGCAGGCATCGCCGATGTAGTGGGATACGATGCCCATGGCGCAGACCGCGCGTGCGATGTCGCCGGCCTGCAGCGCGGCCACGATCGCATCGAAGACCTGCCAGACGCGGAGCGGCAGCAGCCCGCGGGAGCGTGGGTCCGTCTCGTTGATGCCGTCGTAGAACGCCTGCCAGGCCGTGACGGCGACTTGGGACTTGTCGGCCAGGCAGATGCCGCGCAGCGTCCGCCCGTCCGCGCCGGGGCGGTCGATGTCGGCGTAGTGGTTCGGATGTTCCGGCCCGGTGTTCGTCGTCACGTCGCGTCCGCCCGGCACGCGTCCAGGCACTTTCTTCCACACGAGGTCCGGCACGTCGGCCAGCTCGACGAAATCGCCCTGGGCCAGCTTGACGCGGATCTGGTCGGCGCTGAGCTGGTCCGGCACGAAGCTGATGCGCTCCCGGTTTGCCGACAGCAGGGCGGACAGCGCCTTGCCCTCGACGGCTGCGATGGCGGCGGTGGCGATGCTGTAGTGGCCGACCTGGCCCCAGAACGGCGTGGCGCCATCGTTGTGCTCCAGCACCAAGTCCACGTCCAGCAGGTCGCACGCCTTAGCCAGGTTGGTCGCCAGCGCGAAGTTGAGCCGCTGCCCGCCGGCTCCGGCCAGCGCCTGGCCGCCCCACTCCACCGCCACGGGCCGCAGCACCGGCGATGTCTCGCGTGGCGGCACGACCGGCAGATGCCACACAGCGCCGCTGTCGCCCGGCCCGGTCTGCGTCCCGCCCGGCTCCGGCGCGATCAGCATGTCGGCCACGTAGTCGTTCCCGCCCAGCGACTTGTGCCGGTAGAAGAGTGCCTTGATGCTCCCTCGGAGCGCCCCGGAATGCGAGCCGAACGCCACCACGGGATGGTCGATCAGCTGCAGGCCGAGGTTCATCTCGTTCAGGTCGGCGATGGGGCCGACCGGGGCGTCCAGCCCATAGATCTGGCTGGTCCAGTTGTTGATGTCGTGGATCTCGATGAGGCCGATGTCCAGCGTGGCGTAGGACCGCTGGCCCGGGAACTCCGGATACACCTGCTTGAACGGCAACCGCGCGAGCTGCAGGTCCGAGGCACGGCCGACGACGCCCGTCCCGCCCCGCGTCAGCACCGAGACCGGCGTGCCCGGCCGGCCGCAGACATGGCGGTTGGTCAGGGCGTAAACCGTGTGCCCGTCGGTGACCAGGCACCCGACGCTGGCCTGCCGACGCTCGCCCTGCGCTTCCACCAACAAAGGGAAGCCGCCGCCGATCATGCTGTCGGGCCAGCGCATGTTGGCCGGTGCCGACGCCTGCGCCTCGGCCGGGCTGACCTGCACGACGCAGACCGGCACCACCCGTCCATCCGGCATGAACAGCGTCTTCGGAACCATGTCCTGCGGCGCGAACGTGCCATCGGCGCCACCGAACCCGCTCGCCTCCACCCAGTCGCGCACCAGAACCAGCACGCAAGGCCAGGAGATATCGCGCACGCTGGAGTTGCCGAACGTGCGCGGCTGCCGCCGGACTTCGGACCTGGCCTTGCCAGTGTCGGCATCGGCGTCGCGGATCAGGTAGGCGCCGACCGCCGTGCCGACGACGTTCGCCTTATTCATCAGGTGCCAGTGATACGTGTCGCGCGCTTCCAGCAGGTCCTTGAGCGACAGGCTGCGAAAGTTCACAGGTTGGGCAAGAGGGTTCATGGAAGCTGTCCTGGTCAGGAAGTTGGGCGCGAGCACGCGAAGCCTACCCCGATCCTGTCCCGTCCTGCTCGGCAATGACCCGGCGGCTGCCCGTCCACGACCAGGGCCGCTTGACATGGCTCACGTGGATCCGGATGCCCAAGGGCGTGTCAAGCTGCGCACCCGCCGGGAGCCGTCCCGCCGCCTGGTCGAACCCGAGCCAAGCCTAAGCCGGCAAGGTGTAGCGGCGCTCGATGGCGTCGCGCACCTGCCGGCGCGCCTCGCCTGCCGACGACGTGCTCTGTTCGAACCCGCGCAGTTCCGCGGTCAGGTCGTGGTCCTTGATGCTGGTTTCGACCCATCGGGAGAAGTCTCCGCGCGCGCGATGCCAGTCCCAGGTCGCGTCGTCCACGCCGTCCGCCATCTCCAGGAACATGACGAGGTTCGTGGCACGCAGCCGCAGCTTGCCTTCGGGTCCGCGGAAGAAGAATGCCTTGTCGTCGCCCAGCTTGCCCTCGGCATACTTGCGCACGTGTCGGCGGCGCTCCGTCGTGCCCGGCATCACCTTGAAGCGGCGCGGCTCCGGATCGGATACCGCCAAAGTCAGCACCTCCCCGCGTTCGACCCCCTCCGCCCCCTCCGGATCCGCCATGCCGTGGGCCCGGGCAAAGACGGCCAGTGCCGCCCGTGCCTCCGCCCCCACCGCCAGCACGCGGTCCACGCAGTCGAGCGTGCGCGGCGACAGCGCCTCTGGCCGGACGGTGACGAACAGGAAGCCCTTGAGCCCGCCGGGCAGGGCGGTCGCGCCCGGGTCCCACGTGGCAGGAAGCATATGGTGCGCCTCGTCCATGACGACGAAGTGCGGCCGGCCCGTGCGCTCGCGCAAGGCGAGCAGCTCGGGCAGCAGCCCGGCGAGGTAGCCGGGCCGGTCCTCCAGCTTCACGCCGAGCAGGTTGACCGCGACCGAGGTGGCGGTCTTGCGCAGGATCTCCAGCACTTCTTCCGGCCGCGGCGGGGCGGTTGCGCTGCCGATGGCGACCGCGTCGCCCAGGCCCTCGTAGTCGCCCTCGGGGTCCATGACCACGAACTGGAAGTCGCGCTCGGCGAGGCGCTCCAGCAGCCCCGTGGTCAGCGTGCTTTTGCCCCCGCCCGAGGTGCCGGTCAGCAACAGGCTTTGCCGCACCGGCACGACATCGAGCCCAGGCCCGCCATCGCCGTCCAGCGCCGCGGCGAGCGGGACCGTCTGCCTCGGGTTCGCGTCGTCCACGTCAGCGAGATCGTTGTCCAGCCAACGGTCGACGAGTTCGGCGACACCCTCGCCGCGCTCGCCCCGTGTGACCAGGGCAGCGGCCTCCTTGAGCCGCGGCAGCGCGTTGGCGACGGTGACCGGCATGCCGCACAGGTTCAGGAATGCGAAGTCGTTCTCGGCGTCGCCCACCGCCACCACGTTGCGGGGCGAGATCTCCAGCTCCTGCAAGGCCGCGCGCAGGCCGCTTTCCTTGTTGACGCCGGCGGGCAGCACCATCACGGCGCCCTTGTTGAAGATGATCTGCAGCTCAAGCCCCATCTCGCGGATGGTGGCCAGCACCTGGGCCTCGTTCGGTTCCCAGCTCGCGACGATGACCCGGCCCACAGAAAGAGGCGACACCCCGGCCTCGCGCAACCGCTGCGCAAACTCCGGGGGCGGCGGCGGCGCCAGCATGCGTTCTTCCTTCGTGGCGGGCCGGTAGAGCACGGCGCCGTTCTCGGCCACGATGATGTCAAACAGGTCCGCGCGCGGCAGGACGCGGAGCAGGTCGTCCAACTCGCGCCCCGTCACCAGCACCAGGCGCCGGCTTGCGCCGCGCAGGCGCTCAAGCGCGGCCAGCGTCGCCTCGTTCACCTCACCGTGGTGGGCGATGGTTCCATCGTAATCCGTGGCAAGCGCGACGTAATGCATGCCGCCCCTTAGCAGTCACAGCCTCCTGACGCCCGCGACAGTTCTATGGCAATGGACGGCACGATTTCAGTGGCGCCGGCGAGGGTGTCTTTCACTGATGAAAGCCGGGCTGTTTTCCACGATGCTCCGTTCCCATGACGCGACTTGCCTGCTAGTGCCGCACCATTAATGCTTCCGGGAGCTGCCGGCTGGGGTGAGAAGGCGGCGGATACCGTCGGTGTCGCTGCCGCTTGCGCCAGGTGCGGCAGGCGGGTGCGTCGCCGCGCTCCCGCCTGCTCCGCATGCATCCTTGTTCGGCATTTGCGTCGCGGCTATCGGGACGGAGAACCAGCAACCAGTGCAGGTGCCGGCACCGTCTTTGCGATATGGCGGAAGGCAGCGTGGTGCATGGATCGGCGTTGGAGCTCTAGCAGGCTGCGGAAAAGCGCACGATTTGCGAGCTTTTGAGCCGTCGTTTCGCAGCTGAGCCGGCTTGTGGGCGGGTATTGCGCCCAGTTTTGCTGCCTTGGCGGGGTAAATCACGCCTTTGGACAGAGTCCGGGCATGATCACGCCGCGCCCGCCAGCAGCTTGGGCAGGCGCACCAGGTTGTAGGCGGCCGCGACGAAGGTGAACATCCAGCCGACACGCTCGGTGCCGCGATGCCGGGTCTTACGGAGGACGCCCACCGCCTTCATCCAGCCGAATACCTCCTCGATCCGCTTGCGGACGCGCAGGCTGGTCGCATAGCCGGCATGGCGCGTGGTGCGGCCATCAATGGCGGAGCGGCGCTTCTTGTTGTTCTGCGTGACGTGCGGCGTCACGCCCAGGCGGCGCATCTCGGCGACGAACTCCTGGGTGTCATAGCTCTTGTCCGTCCCAAGAGTGATGCGCCCGTCGTCCGGCAGATCCTCGATCATCGCAATGGCAGCCTCGCGCTCCGCCGTTCCCGTGGCCTTGGTCAGGGAGGTGTCCATTACCAAGCCATGGCGGTTCTCCATGAGCACGTGCCCCATGTGGCACAGCTTGGCGGCCTGGCCGGCTGCCTTCTTGTAGAGCTGCGCGTCGGGGTCGGTGGTCGAGGCGTGCGTGTCGTTGCTGCGCGGCTCGCCGCGGAAGTCCACCTCGCCATTGCGTCCGGGTGCCGGTGGCTCGCCGGAGCCGTCTTTGGGCCGGAAGCTCTTCATGCTGGCCCAGGCCTCGATTAGCGTGCCATCCACCGAGAAATGCTCCTCAGACAGCAGCGGCTTGACCTGCGGATCGACCAGGATGACCGCCAGAAACCCGCGCGCGATGTCGCCGGCCAGCAAGCGGTCGCGGTTCTTGGTGAACACCGTCACGTCCCACACCGGCGCATCCATCGACAGGCCGACGAACCAGCGAAACATCATGTTGTAGGTAATCTGCTCCATCAGTTGCCGCTCTGAGCGCACCGAGAACAGCGCTTGCAGCAACAGCGCCCGCAGCAGCTTCTCCGGCGCAATGGAGTCCCGGCCGCACGGTGCATACATCTGCTCAAATCGTCCCGACAGCCGCTCCAAGGCCGCGTTCACCAGCGGGCGGATGGCGCGCAAGGGATGGTTCGGCGGCACAAGAGTTTCAGGGCTCAGATAGCTGAACATCGCAGCCGTCTGACAATCGGCACCACGCATTTCGTCCACGCCTCCCGGCTCAACTCAGGCTCGTTATTGAATCGTGCCAGGGCCAGGCTGGAAAGCCAAACTTCCGCAGCCTGCTAGAAGGCTCTTGAACAATCTAAGCTGTTTAGCATCACTGTTAGTCAGTATCTGCTCAACCCGGGTGAGAGACGGCCTGCCCGCGTAGGGTTTGTTGGATAGCTTGGTAGGCGCTTTCGCCCCGGCGCGCGGCGGTGCCGATGACGGAGCGCACGCCCACGAACAGGTCGGC
>JAABUX010003947.1_pt1 | contig 19189 bp, 20 predicted proteins | sample 5561851 | NCBI WGS metagenome assembly JAABUX01 (sample SAMN10711883, study PRJNA513361) | rock metagenome | isolation source: Antarctica rocks | place: Antarctica: Victoria Land, Richard Nunatak red sandstone | collected 2016-01-03 | reverse complement strand
GACGGGCTGATCGTCCAGGGGACGGGCTGATCGTCCAGGGGACGGGCTGATCGTCCAGGGGACGGGCTGATCGTCCAGGGGACGGGCTGATCGTCCAGGGGACGGGCTGATCGTCCAGGGGACGGGCTGATCGTCCAGGGGACGGGCCGACCGTCCTTCGTCCGCAGGACGGTTGGCGCGAAGCGCCTCGCAGACGGGTACTTCAGTGCCCGGTAAGGGAGTGGATTATGCCCAATGCCTCGTGGCAGCCCGTTGACGATGGAGCAACCCTCGGACAAACGGGATCAGAGAGCGGCATCATTCTCTGTGACGAGGAACACTCTCACGGAGCGCGAATCACGCTGGAGAAGGGCGGCGACATTGCTCCCTTTTCGATCACTTGCGGGGTTTATGGCGTCCTGGTTCATACCCGCTTCTTTGCCGACGAAGCCGAGGGGCAGAAGGCTTATGACCTGATGAAGCCGGGGCTTGCTTCTATCGCGGCGGGTGATGCTTTGGATGCTTCCACAGCAGCTTCAGAATTTGTCGAGCAATTTCCATAGAAGATTCTTGTAAAGGAAAAACCATTCAATGCCGAAGGTACTGGTCGCGGACCCCATCGCCCCCGAGGGCATCGAGATACTGAAGACGGTCGCCGAGGTGGACGTGAGGACCGGCCTGCCGAAAGAGGAACTGGCGGCCATCATCGGGGACTATGACGCCCTGGCCGTCCGCTCCGAAACCAAAGTCACGGCGGACATCATCGCCGCCGCTGGGAAGCTCAAGATCATCGGGCGCGCGGGCGTCGGCGTGGACAACATTGATGTCGAGGCGGCCACCAACCGGGGGATTTTGGTCGTCAACAGCCCCGAGGGCAACACGCTGGCCGCCGCCGAACTCACGGTCGCGATGCTGCTGGCGCTGGCCCGGAACATCGCGCCCGCCGACCAGGCCCTGCGCGGGGGCAAGTGGGACCGCAAGAAGTACATGGGGTCCGAGGTCTACGGCAAGACGCTGGGCGTGGTCGGCCTGGGCAAGATCGGCCGCGAGGTGGTCAGCCGCTTGCAGGCGTTCGGCATGAGCGTCCTGGGCTATGACCCTTATTTAAAGCCGGAACAGGCCGAGTCGCTGGGCATCAAATTGGTGGATTTGGACACGCTCTACCGAGAGTCGGACTACATCACGGTCCACACGCCCAAGACCAAAGAAACGACCGGCATGATCAATCGGGAAAAGCTGGCCCTGATGAAGCCGACCGTGCGGCTGATCAACTGCGCGCGCGGCGGCATCATTGACGAGGCCGCGCTGGCCGAGGCCGCCAAGGCGGGCCAAATCGCCGGGGCGGCCGTGGACGTCTTCACCGTCGAGCCGGCCGCGGCGGACAACCCCCTGCTGGGCGTCCCGAACATCCTCACGACGCCGCATCTGGGGGCCAGCACCGAGGAAGCGCAGGTCAACGTCGCCCTGGACATCGCCGAGCAGATCGTCGAGGTGCTGAACGGCAAGCCCGCCCGCGCCGCCGTCAACATGCCGTCCGTCTCCGCCGACATGCTGGCGCGCTTGCAGCCGTACCTGACGCTGGCCGAGAAGATCGGCAGCCTGCACGCCCAGCTCACGTCCAGCCCCATCAGCGAGGTGGAGGTGGTCTACGCGGGCGACTTTGAGAGCCTGCCGACCGTCCATCTGACGCGGGCCGTGCTGAAGGGTCTGCTGGACCCCATCGTCCCGGAGAGCGTCAACTACGTCAACGCGCCCGCGCTGGCCGCGGCGCGCGGCATCAAGATCACCGAAAGCCGCACGCCCGCCTCCGGCGAAGGCGGGTGCGTCCTCTCCGTCCGCAAGCGCGGCGGCACCCAGGACCGCGAGATCTGCGGCGTCGTCTTCAGCCGCGACAACATCCGCATCCTCACTATTGACGGCTACCGCGTGGACATCCGGCCTTCCGGCCCGATGCTCGTCACCCAGCACACCGACCGCCCCGGCGTCATCGGCAAAGTGGGGACGCTGCTCGGCGAGGCGGGCATCAACATCGCCGGAATGCATGTCGGCCGCGAGAGCGAGGGCCAGGGCGCGCTGATGGTGCTGAAGCTGGACACGCCTACCTCTGAGGGCCTGCTGGAGCAGATCCGGCAGATTGACGGCATGGAGACGGTCCAGCTGGTGCAGTTGTAGGAAGCCACAGCCACAGACCAGGAAGGGCGGCCACGGGAGGCGGGAAGGGCGGCCACGGGAGCGGGAAGGGCGGCCACGGGGGGCCGCCCCTACGCCGACGCGCCCAGACATGTAGGGGCAGGCCCCCGTGCCTGCCCCCTCTACGCCCGCGTAACCCTGCCGATCGCTTCCCGCCATCAATCGCTTCCCGCCATCAATCGCTTCCCGCCATCAATCGCTTCCCGCCATCAATCGCTTCCCGCTATCAATCGCTTCCCGCTATCAATCGCTTCCCGCTATCAAGGAGAAACCATGACAGTCCGCAAGTCTGCAAACCTCTGGGCGCTCGGCGCGCTCACCACGACCTTCGCTCTCTTCGGAGGCCCGGCCCATGCCGACGTGCCCGGCCCGGCCCTGCCCATCCTCGGCGGGCCGAACGCGCTCACGGTGGGCGCCTTCATCCCCTCCAGCGGGGCGGCCAAGTCGGCGGGCGGCAACACGCAGCTCGACGTCGAGTTCCACTACGGCCTGCCCATCCCGAACCCGACGCCCCTGCGCGTCGTGCTCGGCGTCGGCGTCGAAACCGGCTCCAAGTCCGGCAGCCACTCCACGGTCGTCCCGGTCACGGCGGGCGCGCAGATCGGCTTGGGGGCGGGCGTTTATGCCGGCGCGGGCGTCGGCTACTACTTCCTGAACCAGCACCGGAACGGCAACGCGCTGGATCAGCTCGGCACCTCCACCCGCGTCGGCGGCTACGGCGAACTCGGCTACAACCTGCCCGGCGGCCTGCTGACCCTGAGCGCCAAGTATCAAGCCGTCCAGCGCGCCGACGGCGTCATCGTCTCGGCGGGGCTGCATTTTTAGCATTTTTAGTGCTGAGACCGGCACTGGAAGCGCCAGCCTACTCGGGAGTGGAAGTCGCTCCGCGACTGAGGAGAGTAGCGTAGGGGCGCGATTCATCGCGCCCGTATCCCAGTGCCGGAGGCACTTTCACTTTGAGTAGGTCGGCACTTCCAGTGCCGGGTCCGACACAAAACGGCCCGCCTCCAGACGCTTTTCGGATGTTCGGAGGCGGGCCGTTCGGATTGACGAGAGGGCTTGTCGGCTAGTTCGCGACTTCCTGTTCCTGGCGGATGTCCACGTTCTCGCCGTCCAGCCAGAAGTGCTTGAAGGGGCTGCGGTCCAGGGTCATGGTGCGCAGGTCCACATGCTCCTGCAAGCCGAGCAGCGACCGGAATTCCAGGGCGCTGTCGCCGTCGGAGAAGCAGGCAAGGTAGTCGGTGCCCTCTTGCAGCAGGCAGATGTACTCGCCCGATTCCAGGTGCTGAAGCGCGAAGATGCGCTGGTTGATGTCTATTTCCGTAGAGGATTTCATGGTTTATACCTTCTAGGTCTCTGCCAGACGTGCGCAGAAGGGTTTTATTCAGAGAGGGCGACTCAACGCGCCCGCATGTTCTACCACTTTGTTTTACCCGGCGGTTCCCGGCTTGAACCACGCCGGCTCCGCGCAAGGTTAACGCGAGGTTACTATCACTGCTACTCTCGCTCCGTTACTCTCGCTCCGTTTGACAGCGGCCCGGCCTTTGTGCTATACTGGCGTGTGCAGCCAACATCCACCCCCCCGCCCGCCTTCCCGACCGCGTCCGTGTACGTCTTCGACCTGGACGGCGTCATGTTCCTGGGCGAGACGGCCATTCCCTACGCCGCCGAGGCCGTCGGCCGCCTGTGGGCCGCGCGGAAAAACATTTTCTTCCTGACGAACAACTCCGGCCGGACGCGCGCCGAGCACTGTGCGAAACTGGCCCGCGTCAACGGGCTGGAAGTCTCCCCGTCCGCCGTCTTCACGTCCGCCTACGCCACCGCCCTGTACCTCAAACACCGGGGCGGGGCGGGCCGCTCGGCGTTCGTCGTCGGCGAGCCGGGCCTGGCCGCCGAGCTGCGCGAATCGGGCGGGCTGGTCCCCATCACCCAGGCCGACTCGGTGGACTACCACGACGTGGACTATGTGGTGGTCGGAATTGACCGGCAGTTCACCTATGACAAGCTGCGCTTCGCCCACGCCGCCATCACGCGCGGGCACGCGCAGTTCATCGCCACCAACCGGGACGCGACGTTCCCGATGGAGGACGGCGAGATCCCCGGCGGCGGCTCAATCGTCGCCTCGCTGGCGGCTGCGACGGGCCGCGAGCCGGTCAACATCGGCAAGCCCGAGCCGCATGGCTACGAGGCCGTCCTAGAGACCGCCGGGGTGACCGCGTCCGAGAGCGTGATGATCGGCGACCGGCTGGACACGGACATCGCCGTGGGCCGCCGGGCGGGCGCGCACACGGTCCTGGTCCTGACTGGCGTGACCAGCCCGGAGCAGGCCCAGGCCGCGCCGCCGGAATGGCGTCCTGAGCGCATTATCGGCGATTTGCGGGAGTTAGGATAGGGTTCTGCGAGGCGAGTCGCGCTCGGAGGCTGTCCAGCAGGGCGGGGGGCGCAGGCTTGCCGCCGAAAACGACCCCCAGCGGGACGTGCGGCTTGGCGAGGCCGTGGAAGTCCGAGCCGCCCGTCACCAGCAGGCCCAGCCGGGCGGCCAGAAACAGAAAGCGGTCCGTGTCTTCGAGAGTGTGCTGCGAGTAGTAGGCTTCGATACCGTCGAGACCCGCGTCTTGAGCCAGGCTCGCCACCCGGTCCGCCAGGGCGGGGGCATCGAGCAGGACCAGGCCGGGGTGGGCCATGACGGCGACGCCGCCCGCGCCGTGCAGCAGGGCGATGGCGTCGCGGGGCGTCAGGACCTCTTTGGGCAGGTACAGCGGCTTGCCCGTCGAAAGGTATCGGTCGAACGCCTCGGCGACGGACGCCACGACGCCGTGTTTCATCAGCGCCCGCGCGAAGTGGGGCCGGGCGATCACTTCGGCGTCCTCGCCGGCTTCCGCCCGGACATCGTCCATCGTGACGGGCAGGCCCAGCGCGGCCATCCTGTCGCCCATCCGGGCGTTGCGCGCCGCCCGGCTCCGGCGCAGATCGGCCAGCGTCCTGCCCAGCGCCTCATTTTCGAGGTCAAAGCCGTAGCCGAGCAGGTGAAAGCGTCCCCTCTCGTCCTCGACGGACAGCTCGACGCCGGGGACGAGGTCCAGGCCGACGCGGCCCGCTGCCGATTGCGCCTCCGCCAGCCCGCCCAGCGTGTCGTGGTCGGTGACGGCCAGCGCGGCCAGCCCCAGCCGATGCGCCTTTTCCACCAGTTCGGCGGGCGAGAGGCTGCCGTCCGAAGCCGTCGTGTGCGCGTGCAGGTCAATCCCCTTGTCAATCCCCTTGCCAATCCCCGGTTCCGTCCGTGGCGACGTGTTCATGCCGCCATTATAGCCGCTGAGGGGCGTGAAGTCAAGAAGGGAGGGGGTAGGGAGCGCCGACGAAAATGCGAAAGCCCCGGCACTGGACATGCCGGTCTGCCATGAGTGGAAGTCGCTCCGCGACTGAGGGCAATCGCATATAGATGACAGACAGAGGGCAACCACGGAGAGGAAGGAGGGCAGCCACGGAGGGTTGCCCCTACCAATCACCATCAATGTATCAATCACCATCAATCACCATCAATCACGGGGCGCGTAGGGCCAGGCCCCCGTGCCTGCCCTATCTCCTCCTGCCCTTTCTCCCTCTCCCCGTGCCTGCCCTTCCTAATGCAATCGCCCTGCTCCGCGACTGAGGAGGGCGCGATGAAGATGAGGGCGCGATGAATCGCGCCCTTTCCAATCATCACGCCCTCTTAATCTATAGCCCCGCAAGCATTTTATGAAGGAGAGACCCATCCGTGTAGCCCCAGCCTTCAGGCCGGGACAGGATTACGACAGCCGCCCCACGACTTCCTCCCAGCGGGCAGTGTCGAAGCGGAGCTGCCAGGCGAACGGCCTGCCCTTGCGGTCGTAATAGACGGCCATGGCGGACTTTGCCAGGTGGCGCGGCTCGGTCGCCAGCAGCTCGCCCGCCAGGGCGGCATCCCGCACATAGGCGACCGCGTGCTTGCCGCTCATGCGCCACGCCCGGCCCCCGGCCCCGGTGAAGTAGGTCGCGGGCGGTTCGGCGACGACGCGGACCGGCGCGGGCGGCGCGGGAACGGCACGCACGGGGATCGTCTTGGCGGCCTTCGCCGGTGCGGGTTTCCGAGGGGCGGCGGCTTGGACGGGCGCGACCGCCGCTTTGACGGCCGTGGGGCGCGGGGCGCGTTTAGGGGGCACGGGGAAAAGGTCCAGGGCGGGCGTCTCGGCAGCGGGCATCTTGACGGGCGGCGTCTTTCTCATGGGCGGTGTCCTCGGAAGCGGTTCGGTCGTTTCGTTTTCGCAGTTTCGTGTTCGTTTTCGCAGTTTTGGGCGTCCGCAGCAGCGCGGGCAGGTCGGCGGCGGGGTAGGCCAGCCAGACCTGGACGCCGGTCCAGTCGGGGCGCAACGGACTCGCCGGGGACGCCTCTTCCGGCAAGACGGCGGGGCCGCCGGGCAGGGCGGCCAGCCGCGCCCGGAGATGCCGGCCTAGTTCGGGCTGCGCCTCCGGCCCCACGACGCGGAACCGGGCGCAGACGGCCCGCGCCGGCGGCATCGCCAGGGCCGTCTTCCCCTGGGCCGCCAGTTCCGCCCGCCAGGCCCGCTCGAAGCGGCGCGCTTCGTCCCCCCGGCCCGCCGCCAGGGGAACGTCAAAGCGCATCTCGCAAAGGGAACTATGGTCTTCAGTGTTCAGCACGCGCTATTATAGCAAACAAATGTTTGCCCTGTCAAGTGGCAGTTTTCGGGCTTAAACAAGCGCCAAAAACCGCCCTCATCACTGAGGACGAGGGCGGTTCGGCGGGCGGTTCGGGGCGGCGGAAGGGAGGCGGCGCGATGGGATTAGTGAGCGCGGTCAGCGAACGTGGTCAGCGAGAGAGGATGACAGGAACGGCAGTTGCAGGATTGTCCGATGTCCGCGCAGGCGGACAAATGGCGCTTCGCCACGCAGCGGCGAGTTCACTCGCTGACCTTCTCTCGCTCGCTGACGGCGCTGACCACGCTCGCTCTCTCATAATTCGCCGCCCAAGGGGAGGAGACCGTAGTCATTTCCCCGACCCCTCCAGCGCGGCCAGCACCGACTGCGCCACCCGCTGCTGGCCGGGCAGGCTGAGGTGGACCCCGTCCGGGGCATGGAGCGGGGGGCGGTCGGCGAGCGGCACGGCCTGGAAGTCGGCATAAACGTCGCACAGGCCCGCATTCCGGCTCCGGGCCGCTTGGCGGCAGGCGGCGGCCAGCTCGCCCAGGGCCTCCCCGTTGTTCAGCGTCAGCGGCGGGCAGGGCGTCATGATCAGCACGTCGGCCCGGCCGCCGGTGGCGCGGCGCACCCGGTCAATGGCGTCCTGCTGGACCGCCGTGAACCGCTCCTGCCGCATCCCCGCCGTCCAATCGTTGAAGCCGAAAAAGATCGTCACCAGGTCCGGGCGCGGCGTCACGCTCGCCCAGCGCGGCAGGACCACCAGGTTCTGCCGCAGCTCCGTCCCGCCCATCGCCGGGTTCACCAGAGTGACCTGGGAGCCATGTTTCTGCCGGATCTGCGCCGTGAGCTGCGTCGGCCAGTTGGTCTCGTGGTTGGTCCAGTGCGAGAAGTCGGTCAGCGAGTCCCCCATCGTCACGATCATGATCGGCTTGCCCGCCTTGAGTTTCGCCCGCACGCGCGCCAGCGGATCGCCGGACGGGCGGTACTCGCGCTTGTCCGGCGGGATGACGGGTTCCAGGCGGATGTCGTCCACCGTGTACGAGTGGGCGGCGTAATCTTTCCAGTACCACCACTTCCCGAACGTGATCGGCCCCAGTTTGGAGGGCGCATGGCCGCCCTGCGGATCAATGGCCTGCGCGATGCCGCTTGTTTCCGGGATCAGGTCGCGCCAGGGCACGACCACTTTGCGCCAGGCCGTGCTGTTGATCGGGAACGCATAGCCGTAGCGCTGCGAGTAGTCGCCGTTCCAGATGAACTCCAGGCCGCCCAAATGGTGGGAGCCGTCCCCTTTTACCCAGAACGAAATCCCGGCGGCCCCGTCCCACTCCGGCTTGCCCGAAACGCGGCCCTGGCAGAAGACGTTCATGCAGTCGTTCGCGAACGAAAACTGAAGCGCGCCGACGCTTCTGCCGGGGACGGGCGCGACGTGCGCTTTGTCGGACGACGCCGTGAAGCTCACCGCATCCATCGGGTCCAGCAGCGTCTTGTCCTCCGCCGGAGCCGCTTGGGATGCCGAGAACGCCTGAAGCAGCAAGGCGGCGGCGAGAACGCCCAGAAGCCATTTCCACATAGAATACAACTTTCTCCCTGATTCGGGGCGGTTTGACGCGCGGCGGGACCAAGTCAGGTATCACAAGTTCTTATTCAAAGTCCTTGCGGGCGACTGAAGTCGCGGCAACAAGTTCACGAAGTCATCCCAATAAAGCCTCACCCCAATAAAGCCTCCACCTCCGTGGACTCAGACTCCGAACCTGCGGAGGCAGGTTTCGCGCCTTTGTTGCTGCGGTTTCAACCGCCGGTTCGGAGTCTTTATACAGTCTCTTAGGGCGTCCGCACGGTGACAGTCATCGGCGGGGCGGATTCGGGGAAGGTGACGGACTGGGTCGCCGTCCGGCCCCGCGCGTCCGTCACCGTGAGTTTGTAATCCCCGTAAAAGACCCGCCGGGTCACGGCCCCGCGCCCGTCCGTCTTTCCACCGGCATGTGTCCACCATTGTTTATGGATCAGGTTCAGGAGGCGCGTGTAGGCGGGCTTGGGGGACATGTCCTTACGCACCAGGCCCGCCGGGGCGCCCTGCCAGGCGTTCCGGTCGCTGAAGTCCCACCAAGTAATGGCGCGGACGGAGGGGTGGCTGAATAGGACGGTGTAGAACTGCGCGACGTACTCGGCCTGCCGCGCCTCGCCCTCGGGCGTCGTGTTCCAGTCGGTCAGGGTGGCGTTCGCGGGGTTGTCCCGGCGCGGGCCGCTGAGGACGGTCGTTTCGGTGAAATGGATCGGGCGCTGAAACTGGGCAAAGGTCTGGCAGACGCTCCAGACTTTCGTGAGCGGCCACTCGCCGCCGTGCATGTGCGACTGGAGGCCGACGACGTCGGGCAGCTTGCCGTCCTTTTGAAGCTGGGTGAGCAGGGCGACGTTGCCCTCGCCGGTGTCGTAGTCGTTGTACAGGAACGTCTCAGGCAGGCCGCGCCCTGCCTGCCGCGCCCACGAAAGGGCGGTCTCGACCACGGGGGCGGGGCCGTCGCGCTTGATCCAGTTACCCTCGCCGTTGGGCGGCGTCTGGCCCGCCGCGCCGTTGGCTTCGTTGAGCACGTCCCAGATGTGGATCGTGTCTCGGTAGCGGGGGACGAGATCGGCGACGCGGGCGTGGAGCAGCGGAATAGCGGCGTCAGGGGCGGCGGGCGCCCAGGACGGCCAGACCTCGTGCCACACCAGGGGGTGGCCTTTGACGACCACGCCGTGGGCGACGCTCCACGCGGCCATCGCTTGCAGCCGGGCGTAGTCGGGCTTACCCTCGACCGACTCGAACGCGCCCCAGTAGAAGGGCAGGGTGGCGTAGTTGAGCAGGCCCGTGAACTCGCTCTGATACGCTTTCTGGCTCGGTGACGTGTCGGCGAGGTCCAGGCCGAAGAAGTTGCAGCCGAACAGGAAGGCGTGGCGGGTCTGGGTGAGGCGGACGGACGCGCCGGGAACGGGCCTGCCGTCCCGGCCCACGACTCGGACGGTGAGCGTCCCTTTGCGGTAGCGCTCGATGCGCGCGCGGAGGGCGGCGGGCTGGAGCGCGGCCTGTGCCTGGATCAAAGCCGGGTCCAGGCCCTCGTCGGTGACGGTGATCCCGCGCACCTCGACCGTCCCCGCCTGCTGCCCCATCTGCAAGTGCGCGCTCAGTCCGCGCGGCCCGAAGCCGGGCGCCTCGCCCCTCAGCGTGAACTCCTGCCAGTTCGGGGTCAGCGCAAGGGTGCGGTTCACGGCGGCGGTGTAGGGCGGCCCGTTTTTCTCCACCGTGGCGCGGATGGGGTTTCGGGTAGCCGAGCGCGCGAGGAAGTGCATCCGAACGCGATGGCCCTCCGCGACGGCGGCGGGGATGTCCCGAACGATCTGGATCAGGTAGAACGGGTCGGAGGGCGTCTTGACGGTGACGGTGTCGCGGTCTCCCTGCGTCACCAGGGCGGCGTCGCCGGGGTGGGGCGCGCTGAGGCCCCATCCGCCGGGCGCGAGCAGGTCGGCGGGCGCGGCCAGGGCGGGGCGGGGAAAAGCGAGCAGGGGGAGAAGCAGCAGGAGCGAGAGCAGGCGGGCAGGCGGTGTCATGAGTCGGTTTCCAGGAAGTGAAAAGGCGACGTGAGGAGCCTCATGCGCTCCAATCTTCGAGGCGCAGGCCCGGCACGGCCTGGAAATAAGCAGTGTTGCGGGTTACAACGATCAGCCCTGTCTCGAGAGCGTGTGCAGCAATTCGGGCGTCACTCTTGCCGATGCGCTTCACAGCGGCAGCCATGTTCCGATAACGGCGCTCCGCCTCGTCCGTGTAGGGCAGGAGGTGAAAGCGCGTGAGGTTGTATATCAGACGGGTCAAGCCCTCCGAGGGCGTCGTGATCCCGATGCGAGAGACAGTGCGCCCGTTATTGATCTCAGCCAGAGCACCCTGAAGCATTTCTCCGCCGAGAGGGAACTGAGGTGAATGTCTTCGGAAGGGGTGCGTAAGATACGGACACTGACCTGAGCCTGTCCGCGAAATGCGAGATTGAGGGTGTCTGAGTCAAGAAGAAACATGGGTCGCTAGTGTCCAAAGGCTTAGGGAATCTGTTCATCCTGCTCCATCCGCTGCCGGTATTTTTCGACGCCTGCCATGATCGCATCCAGCATGTCTAAGTCATCCCGGAAGCTGCCTAAGACGGAGGCCAGTGGATGAGGCTGTCTCTCCGCCGAAGAATCCGAATCTCTCGTGAAATCGCTTCCCACAAGGCTGTCGCCGGGTGCGGATGAGGTTGTTTGGGCAGCAGTCTCCATTATTTTCTCGCTTGTTTGTGTTGCCATAGCCGTCTCCGTCGGGGCCGGATGATACTAGACCTCTTGCATAAGGGCGGGGAGAGAAGGGCGGGGGAACCCCGCCCCTACGGGCATCGGCCCGGTGAAATGTAGGGGCAATGTAGGGGCGAGGTCTCCTCGCCCTTTTCTTCTCTCGCCCAAAGGCTTAGGCAAGAGGTCTCATAGGACCATACTGATGACTATACCACATCCTGCCTGTTTTTGCGCGGATAGGACCAAGCAACAGGGCAATTGCCTCTGGCGTGCCCGGCACTGGAAGCGTGCCCGGCACTGGAAGCGTGCCCGGCACTGGAAGCGTGCCCGGCACTGGAAGCGTGCCCGGCACTGGAAGTGCCGGTCTACCCTGCGTGAAAGTCGCTCCGCGACTGAGGAAGTCCAAAGGGCAGGGGCAAGAAGGAGGGCAGGGGCAAGAAGGAGGGCAGGGGCAAGCCCTGCCCTACGGGGGCTTCTCTTCAGCCATTCTCAGTGCCGGAGGCACTTCCACTCCCGAGTAGACCGGCACTTCCAGTGCCGGGGCCTCCATAGGCAATCGCCCTGGACCAAGCAAAAGGGCCTGCCTCGCGGCAGGCCCTTCTCCGTCATGCGCCGTTAATCCCGGTCGCCGCCGTCCCGGCCGTGCTGCTTGTCCTGATGCTTGTCGTGATGCTTGGCCCAGCCCAGATGCCGGCCGTTGTCGCGGCGGGCGTAGGCGTTCTGGTAGTCGTCGCTGCCGTACTGACCGTTGTTGTCACACTGGCCGCCGTTGTTGTTGTAGCCGTTGTTATATTGGCCATTGTTGTACTGGCCGTTGCCGTAATCGCCGGTGCTGCGCCACTGGCCGCCGTTGTTGTAGCCGTTGTTGTTGTTGTAGCCGTTGTTGTTGTAGCCGCCGTAGGTGCGGTAGTAGCGGCGATTGTTGCTGCGGCTGTCCTGGGACTGGTGCTGGCGGTCCGTCTCGTAACGGTTGGCCGAGTAGGCCGCGCCCGCCGCGCCCAGGACGGTGGCGGTCTTGTCGCCTTTGAGCAGGCCGTAGCCGGCGATGGCGGCCCCGGCGGCGGCAAGGTTGCGCCAGTTGTTTTTGTTCTTCTGCTGACTGGCGGGGTCGGCCAGGACGGGCGCGGCGACCGTGGCGGCCAGCGTCGCCAGCAGGCCCCAGGCCGTGAACTTGGTCGTGATTTTTTGGATCGTCAGTTTTGATGTGCGTGTCATGTCGGTTTGCCTTTCTGCTCTCAGTTTCAGATCTCAGTTTCAGATCTCAGTTTCAGAACGGTCTCCAGCCTCGCGGCGGGAGAGGAAAGTCGGTGCTGTGTTCTGGACGGCCGGTGGACAAAGATTGTTCCTTCCGTATGCTATGCTGCATTTGCCTTGATCCCTACGCTCCGCCGACAGAAAGAACCGAATGCCATGCTTTCTCCGACCCGCCTGCGCCGCCGCGGCACGGTTTGGAAGCTGACGCGCAGCCGGATGCCGCAGCGGCTCTCGCTGGCGGCGCTGTAGCGCCCTCAGCGGACGTCCTCACCGATACCGCGCCAGCAGTCGCCGCGCCTGGGCCGCCGCGCCTTTGTCGCCCCGCGTCAGAACCCGCCCCCACTCGCGCCGGGCCTGCCCCGTTTGGCCGTCCGCATAGAGGACGATGCCCAGGTGCAGGCGCGCGGCGGCGTCGAGAGGGTCATGGGCGAGAACGGCGCGATCGGCGGCGATGGCTTCGGGCAGACGGCCCGCGCGGGCGAGGGCGGCCCCTAGTCGCCAAGCCTCCGTAGCGGGGTGGAGGGAGGGGCCGGGGGTGGGGGCCGTCCCAGCGGGGGACAGGGGAACCGGCAATGCCCGCAGCGCCTGGGCCGCTTCGGCGAAGTCCGGCTTCAAGCGCAGGGCTTCCCGGTACTGAGTCGCGGCGGCGGCGGCCCGGCCCGCCTCGGCCAGCGCCCCGCCGAGGTTGAAGCGCAGGCGGGGGTCGGCGGGCAGCAGCGCGACGGCCTGACGGTATTGGGCCAGCGCGGCCTGCATCCGGCCCCGGTCTTCCAGCAGCCCCGCCAGGGCGTTGTGCGCGGGCGCGTTGTCCGGGCGCAGGGCGATCACGCGCCGGTACTCGGTTTCGGCCTCGTCCGCGCGGCCTGCCGCCTCCAGCACGCCCGCTAGGGCGTAATGCGCGTCGGCGTCGGCGGGGCGCAGGCGGACGGCGGCCCGGTACTCGCGGGCGGCGGTCTGGGGCAGGCCCGCGCGCAGGGCCGTCTGCCCGGCCCGCAGGCGGGCCTCGAAGGGGTCGGAGGGCGCTTGGGCGCGCAAGGGGCCGGCGGCGAGCAGCAGGAGCAGGGCAGGCAGGAGCAGGGTAGGCAGGAGCAGGGTAGGCAGGAGCAGGGCAGGGCGTGTCATGGCAGGATGATACCCGGCCCGCCGGAAAACATACAGGCCGGGACATCGCCATTGATGTCCCGGCCCAGGTCTGAGGCTCCGGGGTATCCGCAGGGGGAGCGGAGCCGCATTGACGATAGTATAGCCGCGCCGGGGGGCGCGGGGCGTGACGGGCATCACGGCGGGCGTGTGAAATCGGTCACGGAGTTCGCACCCGCAACGAACCTGCCCTGAAGGGCAGGGCAATCACCTATGGCGTGCCCGGCACTGAAAGTGCCGGTCTACTCGGGAGTGGAAGTGCCTCCGGCACTGAAGACAAGCCAATGTAGGGGCGCGATTCATCGCGCCCTGTGCTTCATCGCGCCCTCTCCTCAGTCGTGCCCTCTCCTCAGTCGCGGAGCGACTTTCACATAGGGTAGACCGGCACTTCCAGTGCCGGGCACGCTTCCAGTGCCGGGCACGCCAGAGGCAATTGCCAAGCCTCCTGCGGAGGAAGGGCAAACACAAGGTTCGCTTCTACGGGTATAATGGTAAGGGGCGAACCTTGTGTTCGCCCTATCTCTCTTCGCGTTCGCCCTTTCAGACGGCATCAGGCCCGCGAAAGCCACTACTGAAAGACCACAGCAAAGTCAGGAAACTATGCGCCCTTTTTTCATTGTCTCGCCCGTCGCCGCCCTTTGCGCGGCTGGAAGCGCTTTTTTTGTCGGCGCATTTCTGGGCGGTCCCTGGTCGGCCCCGGCGGGCGCGGCGACTTCCCCTGTTGCCCCGGCCTCGTTTCCCCAAATCCGCTTCGAGCAGTACACGCTGCCCAACGGGCTGCGCGTCGTCCTCGCGCCCGACGCGCGCAAGGAAGCGCCCCCGGTCATCGCCGTCAACGTCACCTATGACGTCGGCTCGCGCTCCGAGCGGCCGGGGCGCAGCGGCTTCGCCCACCTGTTCGAGCACATGATGTTCCAGGGGTCCGAAAACGTCGCCAAGACCGAGCACATCCGGCTGGTGCAGTCCAACGGCGGCTCGATGAACGGCACGACGAACCAGGACCGCACCAACTTCTTCGAGGCCCTGCCCGCCAACCAGCTCGAACTCGGCCTGTTCCTCGAAGCCGACCGGATGCGCGCGCTGGACATCAGCCAGGACAACCTGGACAACCAGCGGCAGGTCGTCGAAGAGGAGAAGCGGCAAAGCTACGACAACCGCCCCTACGGGCACACCTACGAGGCCCTGCTGGACGAGGCTTACCAAGGCTTCCCGTACAAGCACACGACCATCGGCTCGATGGCCGATCTGGACGCGGCCAGCCTGGATGACGTCCGCCAGTTCCACCACGTCTTTTACGAGCCGAACAACGCCGTCCTGACGGTCACGGGCCGGTACGACGGCGACAAAGCCAAGGCGCTGGTCGCGCGCTACTTCGGGCCGATCCCCCAGGGCGCGCCGGTCCCGCGCACGACCTTTGCCGAGCCGGCGGCCCCTCCCGGTGAGCGGCGCAGGACTCTGCAAGACCCGCTCGCCCGGCAGCCGCAGTATCTGGCCGGCTATGTCGCGGTTTCGGGAACGGACCCCGATTTTTATGCCCTGTCCCTGCTGGGCGACATCCTGAGCAGCGGCAAGACGTCCCGCCTGTACCAAGCGCTGGTGGAAAAGGACCTCGCGACGGGCGTCGGGGCGGGCATGAATGAGAACCTGGGGCCGGGCCTGTTCACGGTCGAGGCGGCCCTGCCGCCGCACGCGGATGTCGCGCCGGTCGAGGCCATCTTAGACGCTGAGATCGCCCGCATCGGGGTGGACGGCGTCTCCGCCGACGATCTGCAAATCGCGCAGGCGCAGGAGCGGGTGGGGGAGATCAGCGGCCTGCAAACGGCACTGGGGCGCGCATCCCGGCTGGGCTTGTATGCCGTCCTGTTCCATGACCCGAACCGCGTCAACACCTTGCTCCCCCGCTTGCAGGCCGTCACGGCGGCGGATGTGCAGCGGGTCGCGAGAAAGTATCTGGTCCCGGCGAACCGCTCGGTCGTCATCACCCTGCCCGCCGCCGCTGCCGCCCCGGCCCCGGTCGTCGTTCCGGTCCCGGTCGCCGCCCCGGCGGGGAGCGCGCAGTAGGGCGATAGGTCTCACGGGGCTGAACCCCCCGTGCTGTAAAAGAGCAAATCCCCGCCTGCGCGGGCATAATAAAGAGCCAGAAGCTTGCGCCCGCGCAGGCGGGGGATTGCTCTTCTAAAGCCCAGGGGTTCAGCCCTGGGAAAAAGGCCAGGACTCATACAAGAGGTCTAATGAAAAAGCAACACTTCCACCCGGCGTCCGCCGCCCTGCTCGGCCTCCTCGCTCTGCTGCCCGGCGCGGCCCGCGCGCAGGCGCCGGAGCAGATCCAGGCCCCGCCGCGCCAGGCCGCCGCGCCCAAAGGTCGCGCCCCAGTCGCCAAAGACGTGCTCCAAGTCAAGCTGCCGCGCCCCCAATCCTTCACGCTGCCCGGCGGCGGGGCGCGGATGCTCGTCGTCGAGGACCACAAGCTGCCGCTCGTCACCCTCACCGTCAGCCTGCGGGGCGGGGCGCTCTTTGAAGAGCCGGCCAAGCCGGGCGTCGCGGGCCTGACAGCGGACCTGCTGACCGAGGGGACGACGACGCGCGACTACCAGCAGATCGCGCGCGAGGCCGAGCGGCTGGGCGCGACCCTGGACGGCGCGGCGGGGGCGGAGCGGGCGACGGTGGGCGTCAGCGGCCTGTCCGAAAACACGGACCAACTTATTAGCCTGCTGGCCGACGTCCTGCTCCATCCGACCTTCCCCGCCGACCGGCTGGCGCGCGCCAAGTTCCAGGCGGTCGCCCAGCGCGCCCAGCAGGAAAGCAACCCGCAGTTCCTGAGCGGCCAGCTCGCCCGCGAAGTCCTGTACGGCGCGGCGACGCCCTATGGCCGGCCCGTGGCGACGCCGGCCCAGATCAAGGCCGTCACGCCCGAAGACCTGCGTGCCTTTTACGCCGCCCACTACCTCAACGCGCCAACCACGCTGATCGGCGTCGCGGGCGACGTCAAGGCCAAAGACATCGCCAGGAAACTCCAAGCCGCCCTGGCCGGCTGGCGCGCGGCCCCGGCGGGGGAGGCGACCGCGCTGCCGCCCGGCACGTTCACGCCCCAGGCGAAGACGGCGATCTACGTCGTGGACCGGCCCGCCTCGGCCCAGACGTTCCTGACCTTCACCAACCTGGGCATCCGGCGTACCGACCCGGACTTTTTCCCGCTGACGGTCGCCAACTACATCCTGGGCGGCAGCTTCAACTCGCGGCTGAACCAGGACCTGCGCGAAGAAAAGGGCTACACTTACGGCGTCTCATCGGGCGTGACCGCGCCCAAGTACCCCGGCGCCTGGACCATGGGCGGCAGCGTCCGCAACGCCGTCACCGCGCCCGCCGTGGGCGGCTTTTATTCCGAGTTCGCCCGCATCCAGAGCGCCCCTGTCACCGAGGAGGAACTGGCCGCCGCCAAGCGCTCGCTCGTGGGCAGCTTCGCCCTGACCCTGGAAAGCCCCGCCGGCGTCCTGTCGCGCCTGCTGGATGTGGTGGACTACGGCCTGCCCGCCGACTACTGGGACACCTACCCGCAGAAGGTGGAGGCCGTCACCGCCGCCGACGTGCTGCGCGTCACGAAGACCTACCTGGGCACGGGCCGCATCCAACTCATCGCCGTCGGCGAGCGCACCCAGATCGAGCCGGGCCTGGCCCCCTACGGCGCCGTCACCGTCCTGACCCCCCAGCAGATCCTTTCCCCCACGCCGCCCCCCGCACAGTAGCCGCCCCTCCGATCCGTGACAGCGCCGCCCCGCAAGGGCGGTCTGTCCCGGACCTGCCCCTGGAGGCAGGGCCGCACTTTTCACCGCCCGCTCTGCCACTGAGCGAAGCACCACTCCAGGCAGTCCTTGGCGTTCATCACCATGACCGAGACTTCCGGCGGCTTGATCTTGGGGTTACCCAGAAGATGGGTGCTGTCGAACGTCACCAGCACATCGGCGGCACACTCAATCGCCGCCGCCAGGATGCGGGCGTCGGGGCGATACCCCGTCAGGGCCTCGCACCGGACGATCGTGTCCTCGTTCGGCTCGGACGTGATCGCCATCCGGCCTCTGTCAATGATCTCGGCCACCGTGGGCAGCAAGGCGGGGTTGCGGGCGCGCACGAACCGTTCCACATCGGAGATGACCTCGCGGCTGATCCGCAGGTCAAGGACGTCCTGTTCGCCCAGCATCACCAGGCGGTAGATCGGCGCGCTCTCGCGGGGCGTGATGACGGCGGAGATGAAGCCGCTGCTGTCCAGGAAGACTCTAGGCTTCGCCCTCGTAATCATTGTTCTCACGAATCCTCCGCATCTCCAAGACCATCTCCTCTAAAGTCATCTCCCCGGTTCCCAGGCCGTCCCGGACCTCATCAAACAGGGCCGGGGTCTGAGAGCGGCGTGGAAGAATGAGCAGCGCGCCGCTCATCTCGATGAGTGTTCCCTTCTGGCCCGGCTCGATGTCTAATCTCTCCCGGATTCTCTTGGGAATCGTCACCTGGCCCTTTTTGATGAACTCGATTGTCTCGTAAGCGTCTGTCCGGCTATTAGCAGCCTCTTCCTCGGCGGAAGGTGCAGGAGCAAGTGTCGGCATAATTTCCCCTCCGATTTCTCTTTTCCGATTTCCATTCTACCACATCAGCACCCCTTTTATCAGCAGGTGCGAGAGTCGCTGCTCCCTCAATATGTCAATCGCGAGAAAACATCCGCTGGGCATTGACAGAACGCTTGCCATGTGATATGATACAGCGTTCCGGCCTCCCTTGCACCACCGCCGCGAATGCTGCACCACCCGATTCTACTCTCGTCCTTTTGCCCAAACTTCTGCGCTTTATGGGCACTTTGTAAGCATCCAAAGAAAACAGGAAAAGGAGTCAACGAATGCAAGACCGAACTCATGTCGTAAGGCGTTGCAGGTAGTACTACTACTGCCAGCAATCAGCTTATGTGGGGTTGTGCAAGCCTCACCAAAGTCAGACGCTACAAACGTCAAAGTAGGTCACGAGACTGACAAGATCGCGGGCGGATTTTTAGGGGATGACTTGCCGGAAAACCAGGGGCTGCGGTCGGTTCTACAGCGGGGGGAGCAGTTGGTACTGGAACCGCAAAGGTGATGAAAATTCAGTAACATCGGACTTATAGAGAAATTAGTTACAAGTTGCACAATCCATAGCCATTCAGCAGGCGAAGTGATACTGCGATTGTGCAATGTTTAGGCAATTTCTCTATTAGCCTTGGTGCAAGAAGTTCATTGCAAGAAAATACAAATGGAAGGAGGCGAAATTCATGCCCAATTCAAATCAAGAAGAGCTAGCTCGCCAGCGGGAAGCACGGAAGGCTGAACGTGAAGCGGAGCAAGCGAGGAAGCAGGCTGATAAAGATCGGCGGGGCGTCACGCCAAACGAGGCGCGTCCGTCGAAGACGCAAGACACGCATGGTACAAGTCGTGTCAGTAGAAGAAGTTAAATATGAGATCATTTGCAAAGCGGCAGCCCAGAGGGGGCTGCCGCTTTTTTGTTGCCTCCCCTCTCCGGCAGGAAAATCGCCGGCGCCTGCGGAAACTGGCTCCCATCATTACGGAACAATCGTCAGAGAGGATGGGGCCTTGACCAAAGTTGTGATTATCGGCGCGGGGAGCCAGTTCGGGGGGAAGCTGTC
>JAABUX010003946.1_pt1 | contig 19202 bp, 21 predicted proteins | sample 5561851 | NCBI WGS metagenome assembly JAABUX01 (sample SAMN10711883, study PRJNA513361) | rock metagenome | isolation source: Antarctica rocks | place: Antarctica: Victoria Land, Richard Nunatak red sandstone | collected 2016-01-03 | reverse complement strand
ACAACACAGCACGCCCACACACGAGCCTGAATGGGCTCACCCCAGCAGCCTTTGCAACCCGCCCCAAGCAGGGGCATACGGAGAACGGACTCTGCTCATGAGCGAGGGCACGTTGCGGGCAGGGTCAGTGATTCCACCCGATCGGAAAATGCTCTAGATCGACGGCGACAACCGTCTTGATCTGCTCGGCCGTGAGCGGCGCCGCCATGAACTTGAACCGCACGCCGTCGTCCATGATCGCTTCGAGGCCGCTGATCCGGTCGGGATCGATCGCGACTTTGGGGAAGAACTCGTCTCGCGTCGCCCGCGCCACCGCCTCGGGGATGCCGGCGAACTCGGCGTAGCTTTTCAGGACCGCGTCGTCCGAATACATCGCCTCGATCGTCTCGCGGTAGGCCTTCATGAACTCGACGAGAAGCACCTTCTTCTGCGCCAAAACCGCCGCGTGGGTCAGCAGCACCCGGATCGTCTCGCCCTGCGCCGCCTTGATCTCGCCGCCGCGGAAAATCGTCCGCGTCTTGCCGTCGCGGAGCGCTTCGACGCCGAACGGTGCGGCGGCCCAACCCACGTCGATTTGGCCCGACATGGTCTGCGTGAAGGTGGACGGCGGGCTGCCCGTCGCGACCAGCTTGAACGGCACGCCGAACTGCACCATCGCCATGCGGCCGACCGTGTCGGTCGAGGAGCCGACGGTCGAGAACGCAACGGTCTTGTCGGCCAGGTCGGCGACCGATTTCAGGGCCGAGCTGGCGGGGACATACCAGTAGAGGTCGGCAGCCCCGGTCGTTTCGGCCCCGATGATCCGCACCGGCGCCCCTTTCGACGCCGCGCCCAGCACGCCCAGCGTCCCGGCCGCGACCCCGATGTCGACCGAGCGGGAGAGCACCGCCTGCTGCGTCTCGCCCCCGCCCGACGTGTAGAGGATCTGCAACTGCAGCCCGTGCTTGGCGAAGATGCCCGCGCGCTGGCCGAGTTCGGCCACCGACGTGTCCCAGTTGCCGCGCTGCCCCACCGCGAGCGTGAGCGTCTCCGCCCAGGCGGGCAGGGCGACCAGGGCGACCAGGGCGGGCAGGGCGAGCGAGGCGGCGAGCCATGCGCCGATGAGCAGACGCGCCATCCCTATTTCTCCGCCGGTTTATTTTGGATCAAAGTCGTCAATTGCTCCGGCCGCAGCGGCGCCGCCAGGAACTTCAGCTCCACCGCCTCGTGCGAGAGCTTGTCCAGCCCGAGGACGCGGTCCGGATCCATGTTGGTGCGCGGATAGAACTCGTTGCGAACTTGGCGGGCGAGCGCGGGCGTGGTTCCGGCCCATTTGGCGTAGGCGTCGAGCGCGGCCGGGTCGGCATACATCCAGGCGAGGGTCTCGCGATAGGCGTCCATGTAGCGCTGGATCGCATCCGCCTTGCGCGCCAGCGCCCCGGCATTGGCGATCATCACGCGCACGGACTCGTCGGCGAATTCCGGCACTTCGCTGCCGCGGGCGATGATCCGGGTGCGCCCCGCCTGCGCCGCTTCGACGCCGAACGGGGGCGAGGCCCAACCGATGTCGATCTGGCCGGACATGGTCTGGGTGAAGGTCGACGCCGGGCTCCCGGCCGCGACCGGATTGAGCTTGACCTTGAACACGCGCTGGAAGCCGCGCACCACGAGGTCGGTCGAGGACCCGGTGGTCGAATAGGCGATGCTCTTGCCGTCCGCGTCCGCGATGGCGTGCACCGGCGAGGCGGCGGGCACATACCAATACAGATCGTGTGCGCCCACCATCGAGTTGCCGATCACCCGCACCGGCGCCCCCTTGCCGAAGGCGCCGAGCACGCCGTAGGTCCCCACGCCAATGCCGAGATCGACGCTGCCGGAGATCACCGCCTGCTGCGTCTGCCCGCCGCCCTCGGTGTAGAGAATCTCGAGCGCCAGACCGTGTTTGCGGAAGAACCCGGCGTCCTGGCCGAGCTCGGACACGCTGTTCTCCCAATTGCCGCGCTGCCCGATCGCCAGTTTCAGCGCGTCGTCCGCCCTGGCAGGGGTCGGGATCAACGCGGGCGTCGTGAGCAGGGCGGCGAGCAGGGATCGACGATGCATCACTGGGAACCCTTTACGGTTGTCACCCCGGCGGCGCGTCGTGCCCCGTAGCCGAGGCCGATGTTGACAGCCGCCGCGAAGCCGACCACCAGGATCAGCAGGCCATACATTCGCGGCATGTCGAAACGAGCGTAGGCCTGCATCACGGCAAAGCCGATCCCTTGGTTCGACAGCTTGGTCTCCGCGAGCAGGACGCCGATCAGCGCCACCCCGAAGCCGAGCCGCACGCCGTTCAGCATCGGCGCCACGGTCGCCGGGAGATACACCTTGAACAGCGTCTGGTCGCCACGCGCGCGGAACGACCGCGCAACCCGCAGCAGCACCGGATCCACCCCCCGCACCGCCGCCGCCGTGCTGAGCAGAACCGGGAAGAAGCAGGAGACGGCGCCCATGGCGACCTTGGAGCCCGGCCCGACGCCGCACAGCATGATCAGCACCGGAAACAGGATGATCTTCGGCGTCGGCGCCAACCAGATCATCCACCGCTCGAACGCCGCGGCCAGAAAGCCCGACACCCCGAACACGAGCCCCACGGCCACGCCGAGCACGCCCCCGCTCAGCAACGCCGTCACCAGCTCGCCCCCGGTGACCGCCGCGTTCGCCCAGAACGCGCGGTCCGCCAGCACCGCGAACAGCCCGGCCGCCAGCGCCTGCAACGGCGGCACCACGTCGCGAAACAGCAGCCCCGACATCGCCAGCGCCTGCCACGCCGCGAGCAGCGCCGCGGCCGCCACCAGCCGCGGACCGGCGGTCCCGCTCAGCCCGCCCGGACGCCCGATCAAGCCCGTCGCCGCAGCCATCGCTCTCCCCCGTCGAGCGCCACGAAGAAGCAGACGCTGACCAGCACCACGAAGCCGATCGCCGCCCACGTGCCGGGCAGGTCGTAGCGTTCCGAGAGATCGTTAATCAAGGCGCCCAGCCCGCCGAGATTGATCAGGAACTCGACGCCGACGACGTTGATCAACCCGAACACCAGCGCCAAGCGCAGCCCGGTGAAGATGCTCGGCAACGCCGCCGGCAGCAGCACGCGGCGAAACTCGGCCGCACGGCTCAACCCGAACGACCGACCGACCGCCAGCAGCACGGGCCGCACCGCCGAGAACCCCGCCAGCGTCTGCAACACCACCGGCGGCAGCGCCGAGGCGAACGCGATCACCACGACGGTCAACGACGATCGGCCGAACAGCACCAGGAACAGCGGATACGCCAGCACCAACGGCGCCGCCGCCAGCACCGCGACCCAGGGCTCGAAGCTGCGCCGCATCAGCGGCCAGCGATACAACGCCGCCCCCAGCGCCGTGCCGACCACCATCGCCAGCGACCCGGCGGCGAACGTCTCGGCCGCCGTGATCAGGAAACGGTTCGCCACCCCCTCTTCCACAATCAGGCGAGGCAACGCCTCGGCGATCTGGCTCGGCCGCGGCACGGTATACGCGTCGACGATCCCCGCCCCGATCGCCCACTGCAACGACACCACCAGCCCGACGATCACCAGCAGGCCGAACAGGGGCGCGGCAGCGCCTCTCAACCGCCCGCTTCCCGCATGCCGCGCGAGGCCTCTTCCCGCAGGTCGGCCCAGAGCGAGGCCACCGCGGCGCCGAATTCCGGGCTTGTCACGGCTTCGGCGGTGCGCGGCCGCGGCAGCTCGATCGGCATCAGCCGCTTGAGCCGCCCGGGCCGATACGTCATCACCAGCACCGGTCGGACAGCTGCACCGCCTCGGTGATGCTGTGGGTGATCAGCAGCGTGGTCTGGTTCAGCTCCTGCTGGATCTGCAGCACCTTGTCGCCCAGCAGCAGCCGGGTCTGTTCGTCCAGCGCGGCGAACGGCTCGTCCATCAGCAACAGTCGCGGCTTGGCCGCCAGCGTGCGCGCGATGCAGACGCGCTGTCGCATGCCGCCCGACAGCTCGCTCGGCATGCGCCGCTCGAACCCTCGCAAGCCGACTAGGTCGATGAAGTGTCGCGCCTGCTCGTGGCGCTCACGCCGCCCGATGCCGGCCAGCTCGAGCGGAAAAGCGACGTTGTCGATCACCGTCCGCCACGGGAAGCAGGACTCTTCCTGGAACACGGTGCCCACCGCCGGATGCGGCCCCCGCACTGGCGTGCCTTCGACGACCACCCTGCCGTCGGTGGCCGTCTGCAGCCCGGCGATGATGTTGAACAGGGTGGACTTGCCGCAACCGGACGGCCCGATCACTGAAACGAATTCGCCGGGCCGAATGTCGAACGACACCCCGTCGACCGCGGTCACCCCGTCCGCGGCGGAACCGAACCGTTTCGTGATGCCCTCGACGGCCAGGATCGGCGTGTCGCAAACCGCCGGCGCCGGCGTCGCCAGGGCCGCGCTCACTTCTCGTGCCTGACCAGGGCGCTGGCCATCGCCGGCGTGTAGCCCGGCGCCACCCGCACATCCACCACCGCCGTGCCGCCGGCCGCCACCGCGGCGATCGCCTCGGCAAAGACGGCGCGGAGATCGGCGACCTGCTCGACCGGCCCGAACCCGAGCGCCCCTTGCGCCCGCGCCAGCCCCGCCAGATCGAGCTCGGGATCGGTCAGCCGCTGCCCGATCCACTTGTTCTCCACCGGCCGCCCGCGCTCGCGCGCCATCCGCTCCTGGTGCACCTCGTCGTTGAAGAACGACTGGTTGTTGGCCACCACGATCAGGAGCGGGATGCGGTAGTGCACCGCCGTCCACAGCGCGGTGACCCCCATCAAGAAGTCGCCGTCGCCGCAGATCGAAATCGCCAGCCGCCCGGAGCCGCGCAGCGCCAGCGCCGCACCGACCGAGATGCCGGGGCCGCCGCCGATACCGCCGCCGCCATCGGAGCCGATGAACTCGAGCGGGTGCCGGAATGGCCAGAACTGGCCATCCCACGAGAGCGGCAGGTGTAGCAGCGACACCGGGCGCTCCCCGACCGCCGCGAACAGCGCCGCCGCCAGATGCGGCACCGCCAGCGGCGCGGCCGAGTCGGGCTGCGGCGGGGTCCACTGCCTCGCGTGCTCCGGCTTCGGCGGCAGCAGCGCGAGCAATGCGGCCGCCGTCCGGTCCGGGTCGGCCGCAATGAACAGGTCGACCGCGGGCAGGCCCTGATGGTCGGCGCTCCATCCGTTGTGCAGCACGTGATCGAGCGAGACTTGGATGACAGTCGCGGTCGGCTCGCCGCCATCGCAAGCCGCCCGCAGCGTGCCGCCCAGATCGACCCAATCGAACGACAGGATCACGTCGGCTTCCCGGATCGCCGCCGACGTCTCCGGCCCCGGGAACACGCCGGGCTTGCCGACATGCAGCGGATGATCGGTGGGGAAGGCGGCGCCCACCTTCAAATCGGTCGCCACGCGCGCGTCCAAGGCTTCGGCCAACCGCACCCGCGCATCCCATTCGGCCTCGCCGCGCCCGACCCGGCCGGCCAGGATCAACGGCCGCGCCGCCCCGCGCAGCAACTCGGTCGCGTGGCGCACCAGCGCCGGGTCCGGCCCCGCCTGCACGCGCGGCATGAAGCGCGCCGGGTCGATCGGCGGCAGCGGCGCGGCCAGCGGCGCTTCCTGCATCGCGGCGTCCAGATTGATGTAGACCGGGCCGCACGGCGCCGTTTGCGCCAGCCACGCGGCCCGGAACAGCGCCTCGCGCGCCGCCGCGGGCGAGGCCGGCTGGGCGTCCCATTTCACGTAGGGGCGGACGATGGCTCCCTGATCCTGCGCCGTGTGAATCCAGTCGATCCAGGGGCGTCGTTTGGCGGCGTCGACCGGTCCCGTCGCCCCGAGCACGATGACCGGCATGCGATCGCACCAGGCGTTGAAGATCGCCATGGTCGCGTGGAACAGCCCGACATTGGAATGCACCGCCGCCAGCATCGGCCTGCCGGTGACCTTGGCCCAGCCCTGTGCGATCGCGACGGCATGCTCCTCGTGCAGGCAGAGCAGCATCTGCGGCGCCGCGTTGCCGAGGTGGTTGACGAGGCTGTCGTGCAGCCCGCGATAGGACGCGCCAGGATTGAGCGCGATATACGCAATACCGAGGTCCCGCAGCGCGTCGGCCACAGCGTCGCTGCCGAACCGCTGATGGTCGCTGGGCGAACTGGCGGGTCGTTCGACGGTGGCGGCCCGGTCGTCGTTCGCTGGGTCGTCGTTCGCTGGGTCGTGGTTCGATGGGTCCTGGTTTGCCGGATCATGGATCGGCAGAGCTGTGTCCGGCATTCCCTCTCTCCGCGGCGTTTCTACGGCGCCGGCCTCGATCATTAGATTGACCGTATACCCTCGATCGGACTAGCGTCAACGACGTCGCGGCTCCCCCAAGAAGCCGAGTAGGAACGCCATCATGAACCACCGTGGATATTGTCGCGATGGACGCTCTTTACGGCATGCCCGGGCACCTGATCCGGCGCGCGCAACAAATCTCGACGGCGCTGTTCACCGAGGAATGCGCCAAGTTCGACCTGACCTCGGTCCAATACGCGGCGCTGCACGCGATCGACTTGCATCCGGGCATCGATGCCACGCGGTTGTCCGCGCTGATCGCGTTCGATCGCTCGACCATTGGCGACGTGCTGGACCGGATGGACCAGAAGGGCTGGATCTCTCGCGAGCCGGCGCCCGCCGATCGGCGGATCAAGACGATCGAGCTGTCCCGGACCGGCCGGGCGCTGCTCCGCCGGGTCGAGCCGGCGGTGCAGACCGTGCAGGCGCGGCTCCTGGCCCCGCTGGCGCCCGCGGATCGCGACTGCTTCATCGCGCTGCTTCGGCGACTGGCCGATCTGCACAACGCCGATCTGCGCAACGCCGATCTGCGCAACGAGGTCACGGCGGCGCCGGTACGCGGCGGCGCCGCGCGCTAAAAAGGAACTGAACCATGGCTCCGCACGACCAGATCGCCGTCACCACTCCCGACATCGCCTCTCCTGGTGACGCACCGTCCCCCGAGCTGATCGCCGATCTGGTGTCGGCCAACCACATCCTGTTCGATCAGGGGGTGGTGGACGCCTTCGGCCACATCAGCGCGCGCCACGACAAGCGGCCCGATCGCTTCCTCCTCGCCCGCAACATGGCGCCCGGCAACGTGACCGCGGCCGACATCGTGGAGTTCGACCTCGACGGCAACCCGGTCAACGCGAACGGCCGCAAGGTCTATCTCGAGCGCTTCATTCACGGCGAGCTGTTCCGCGCCCGTCCGGACGTGATGGCGGTGGTGCACTCCCACTCGCACAACATCGTCCCGCTCAGCGTCGTCAAGAACGTCCCGCTGCGCGCGATCTTCCACATGGCCGGCTTCATCGGCGAGGCGGCGCCGGTGTTCGAGATCCGCGAGGCCGGCGGCGACGGCACCGACATGCTGATCACGGACAACGCGCTCGGCCGCGCTCTGGCGGCGAAATTCGCCCACAGCGACATCGCGCTGATGCGCGGCCACGGCTCCACCGTCGTCGCCCGCTCCGTCCCGCTCGCCGTCTATCGCGCCGTCTACGCCGAGCTGAACGCCCGCTACCAGCTCCAAGCCGAGGGCTTGGGCGAGGTCACCTATCTGACGGCGGCGGAGGGCCGCGCCTGCACCGAACGCGTCGAGGGACAGGTGCAGCGGCCGTGGGAGTTCTGGCGCGCCGAAGCCGCCAAGCGCCAGGCGGATTGAGATGCAGTTCCATCTGAACGGCTACCGCCCCGGCGACCCGGCCCTGTCGGCGCCGGGTCGCGCACCACGGCCATCGCCGGCCGAGGTCGACGTGCTCATCGTGGGCTGCGGACCGGCCGGGCTGACCCTGGCCGCCCAGCTCGCGGCGTTCCCGCACATCACGACCCGGATCGTCGACCAAAAACCCGGCGCACTCCTGGTCGGCCAAGCCGACGGCATCGCGTGCCGCACGATGGAGATGTTCGAGGCCTTCGGCTTCAGCGAGCGCGTGCTGCGGGAAGCCTACTGGGTCAACGAGACCACGTTCTGGAAGCCCGGCGAGGACCGCACCACCATCGTCCGCGGCGGCCGCATCCAGGACACCGAAGACGGGCTGTCCGAGTTCCCCCACGTCATCCTCAATCAAGCCCGGGTGCACGACTTCTTGCTCGACACCATGCGCAAGGCCCCCGCCCAACTCGAACCGGATTACGCGCTCGGCTTCCATTCGCTCGACCTCCCAGCCGCGCCGGACGACCCGGTGATGGTTCGCCTCGAGCGCCTCGATGACGCCCGCAACGGCACCATTGAGACCGTGCGGGCGCGCTACGTCGTCGGTTGCGACGGGGCCCGCAGCGGCGTACGCAAGGCGCTCGGCTTGGCCCTCGACGGCGGATCGGCCAACCAGGCCTGGGGCGTCATGGACGTGCTGGCCGTCACCGACTTTCCCGACATCCGGCTTAAAACCGCGATCCATTCCGCCGCCGACGGCAGCCTGCTCATCATCCCGCGCGAGGGCGGCTACCTCGTCCGCATGTATATCGAGCTCGACAAACTCGGCCAGAACGATCGCGTGGCCGACCGCAACATCACCATCGATCGCCTGATCGCAGCCGCCACGAAGATCCTGCGCCCTCACACGCTGGCCGTCCACGACGTGGCCTGGTGGTCGGTCTACGAGATCGGTCAGCGCCTCTGCCCCCGCTTCGACGACGTCTCGCCCGGCGAGCGCCGCGACCCCCGCGTCTTCATCGCCGGCGATGCGTGCCACACCCATAGCCCCAAGGCGGGCCAGGGCATGAACGTATCGATGCAGGATGGCTTCAATCTCGGCTGGAAGCTCGCCGCCGTCGTCGGCGGCAGCAGCGCGCCGCACATCCTGCAGACCTATTCGGCCGAACGCCACGCCGTCGCCGCCGAGCTGATCGACTTCGACCGCCTGCTCGCCACCATGTTCAGCGCCACCCCCAAGCGCACCGGCGACCCGGCCGGCGACGGCGTCGACCCGGCCGAGTTCCAGCGCTACTTCACTCGCCAGGGCCGCTTCACCGCCGGCGTCGCCACGCAGTATCGACCTTCCCTCACGACGGCCGCCGCCGATCACCAGGCGCTGGCCGGCGGTTTTCCCATCGGCATGCGCTTCCACTCCGCCCCGGTGATCCGCGTCGCCGATGCCAAGCCAGTCCAGCTCGGCCACACGCTCAAGGCCGATGGACGCTGGCGGCTGTTCCTGTTCGCCGGCGCCGACGATCCCCGGGATCGATCGGGCAAGCTCCACGAACTCTGCACGTTCCTGACCGCGCCCGGCACCGGCCCGGTCGCTCTCTACACCCCGCCCGACGCCGACCTCGACGCCGTCATCGACGTCCGCGCGATCCTGCAGCAGCGGCACCAGGACATCGAGTTCAACGCCTTGCCAGCGCTGCTCCGGCCCACGAAGGGGCGGTTTGGCCTGATCGATTACGAGAAGCTGTTCTGCCCCGATCGCCGCGCCGGCGACATCTTCGACGTGCGGGCGATCAATCGCCGCTCCGGCTGCGTGATCATCGTCCGCCCCGACCAATACGTCGCCAACCTCCTCCCACTCGACGATTTTGCCGAACTGTCCGCGTTCTTCGCCGGATTCATGCTCGGACATCGGAAATGCCAGATCAGCCAGCCATTACTCGTCGCCGAGCAAACTTAACCTACATCAATACTGGCCAGCGTTAGCCAAAAAGTCATCTTGCGTCCGCCGCGTCAGCCGCAACCAGCCTTCATCCCCATCGTTCTCCCGCCATCAGCTTGAAAAATCGGTGACGCTCTCGCCCACGAGATCAGTCCCGCTCTAGCCATTGGAGGCCCACGATGAAAGCACTTACCTGGCACGGCAAAGGCGACATGCGGTGCGACACCGTGCCGGATCCCAAGATCGAGCACGGGCGCGACGCCATCATCAAGGTCACGTCCTGCGCCATCTGCGGCAGCGACCTGCATATCTTCGACGGCGTGATCCCGTCGATGAAGTCGGGCGACGTGATCGGTCACGAGACGATGGGCGAGGTCGTCGAGGTCGGCGCCGACAATAAGAAGCTGAAGGTGGGCGACCGGGTCGTGGTCCCGTTCACGATCTCCTGTGGCGAATGCTTCTTCTGCCAGCGTGGGTACTTCTCCGGATGCGAGCGCTCCAATCCGAACAAGGAGATGGCGGAGAAGGTGTGGGGCCATTCGCCCGCCGGCCTGTTCGGATACTCGCACTTGTTGGGCGGATACCCGGGCGGCCAGGCCGAATATCTCCGCGTCCCCTACGCCGACGTCGGCCCGATCAAAGTGCCCGACGGCCTGACCGACGATCAGGTGCTGTTCCTCTCCGACATCTTTCCGACCGGCTACATGGGCGCCGAATTCTGCGAGATCAAAGGCGGCGAGACCATCGCCGTGTTCGGTTGCGGCCCGGTCGCGCAATTCTCGATCCGCAGCGCGTTCATGCTCGGCGCCGAACGGGTGATCGCGATCGACACGGTGCCGGAACGGCTCGCCTTGGCCGAGCAGGCGGGCGCCATCACGATCGATTTCATGAAGGAAGACGTCTACGAGCGTATCCAGGAGCTGACCCACGGGCGCGGCGCCGACGCCTGCATCGACGCCGTCGGCACCGAGCCGCACACCTCCGGCAGCTTCGATTCGATGCTCGATCGCGCCAAGGTCGCTCTCTTCCTCGGCACCGATCGGCCGCACGTCCTGCGCCAGGCAATCCACAACACCCGTAACTTCGGCATCGTCTCGATCATCGGCGTCTACGGCGGCTTCGTCGACAAGATCCCGATGGGCTCGGCGATCAATCGCGGCCTCACCTTCAAGATGGCGCAGACGCCGGTGCAGCACTACCTGCCCAAGCTGATGGACCATATCGAGAAGGGCGACATCGATCCCTCCTTCGTCATCACCCACACGGTCCCGCTCGAGCAGGGGCCCGAGATGTACAAGACATTCCGCGACAAGCAGGACGGCTGCATCAAAGTCGTTCTGAAGCCTTAAGGAGAATAGCATGCCCTTCGCTATCGTCACCGGCGCCAGCGCCGGCATCGGCCTGGAACTCGCTCGGATCTGCGCCAAGAACGGCTTCGATCTCCTGATCGCCGCCGACCGCGACATCGAACAAGCCGCCGCCACCCTTCGGTCCGAAGGGGCGACCGTCGAAGCAGTCGAGGCCGACCTCTCCGGGCCGGAAGGCATCGACAAACTTTACGCCGCAGCAAAAGGCCGGACCGTCGACGCGTTGCTCGCCAATGCCGGCCTCGGCCTCGGCCACGGTTTCCTCGATCAGGACGTCCACGCGTGGCGCCATGTCATCGACACCAACTGCACCGGGACGCTGCTCCTGCTGCAGAAGGTGGGGCGGGACATGCGCCATGGCGGCAAAGGCCGCATCCTCATCACCGGGTCGATCGCCGGTTTCATGCCGGGAACGTATCAAGCCGTGTATAACGCGAGCAAGGCGTTCCTCGACAGCTTCTCCTTCGCGCTGCGGCACGAACTGAAGGATTCGGGCGTCTCCGTCACCTGCCTCATGCCCGGCGCCACCGAAACCGACTTCTTCGACACCGCCGGCATGCAAGACACCAAGGTCGGCCAAGCCAAGAAGGACGATCCGGCCATGGTCGCCGCAGTCGGCTACAAGGCCATGATGAACGGCGACGGCGATGTCGTCGCCGGCTGGCATAACAAGCTGCAAGCCGCCATCGCCCACATCACGCCCGCCGGCATGCTCGCCGAAGCGCACCGTAAGATGGCCGAGCCGCACAACAGCTGACCTACTGGGTTAGCTCGATCCAAGCCGGCGCATGATCACTCGTCGCCGGCAACCCTCGCACCCACCGATCGACCCCCGCCTGTCCGAGGCGAGGGGCGATCGCTGGACTGACCAACAGATGGTCGATCCGCATCCCCGCATCGCGCGCCCAACGGTCGCGTGCGTCGCTCCAGAACGTATACGGTGTATGATCGGAATAGAATGACCCAATCCCGTCCCGCCAACCCATCTCGATCATTCGCGCAAAGGCCGCCCGCGGCTCTGGCTGCAACAGCGCATTGTCGGTCCAGGACTTCGTGGAGTAAATATCCCGATCCGTGGGAACCACGTTGTAATCGCCGGCGATGACCACCGGTACTTGCGCCTCCAGCAACCCACCGGCATGCGCCACCAATCGCCCAAACCATTCCATCTTGTAAGCGAACTTCGGACCCGGCCACGGATTGCCGTTCGGCAAGTAGATGCACCCGATCAGCACACCCTCGACGGCCGCCTCGATATAGCGCGGCTCGTGATCGGCCTCGTTGCCCGGTAGCGCGCGCCGGGTCAGGACCGGCGTCGCCCCGGCGGCAAGAATCGCGACCCCGTGCCACCGCCTCTGCCCCCGCCAGACTGCGCCATACCCCGCCCGCTCGATCTTCGCGATCGGAAACCGCGCATCTTCGACCTTGATCTCCTGCAGGCACACCACGTTCGGCTGGGTCCGTTCGAGCCACGTCAACAACACCGGCAAATGCCGAACGACGTCGTTGACGTTGAACGTCGCGATCCGAAACGAACCCGCCGCCGCCCGCTCCACTCAGCCGGCCGCGCGGCCGACCGTCTGGATCACCTCGAAGCCCTCGAACTCGGGGTGCCCGGCATACATCGGCCGCGTCCCGCCCGCACCCCGATGCGCCGCCCGGAACGCCTCCGAATTGGTCCACGCCTCGAACGCGGAACGATCCTGCCAGATCGTGTGGGACGAGTAGAGCATGTGGTCGTCTTTTGCCGGGCCGCGCAGCATGTGGAATTCGACGAAGCCCGGCACGCTGCCGAGATGGGATTCGCGTGTGAGCCACATCTGCTCGAACTCGCCCTCGGCGCCGGGCAACACCTTGAACCGATTCATCGCAATGAACATCCGGACCTCTCCGACCAACGTGACCCCACACAGGTAGCAGCCCGGCGCACAAGTGCACCCGCCCAAACGTTCACGAACGCGACGGCCAATCCTCCGGCGCGGCGAGCAGGGCCTCCATCACCGCCCCTTCGAACCCATCCGCGCGCCCCTGCGCCGCTGCGATGGCCGTCCGGCCACACCCGGCCGCGCAGCCCTCGGCGCGCATCAACTCCGCACCGTCAGCCATGCGCCCGATACCGCCGCCGCCCCAGCCACCACAACATCAGCAAAAACGCGGCCATCGCCGGGACCACCGCTTCGCCCAACTCGAGCGTCTCCTTGGCCGTGGTCACCGGCAAGACCGCATACAGCCCTGCGGTGAACCTCGGCCGGTTCGGACTGAACCCGACCAGCGCGGCATAGCCCCCATTTAGCCCCGCCAGCGCCAGCAAGCCCGTTCCCGCCAGCGTCGCCCGGCCGCCCGGCTCGGCCGCCGCCCCCGCCCCCGCCCCGCCAGCCCAGCCCCGAACCCCGCCCCGAACCATGCCGCCAACCACACCGCCACCGCTGCCGCGTCCCACGCCGGCGAAGCCGACCGAACCGCCCGCGCGCCCCTCCAGCGGCGGCCGCTAGCATCACGCTCTGCGCCCCGCCCGTGGCCAGCGCCGAAAGCGCCACCGCCCGTCACCGCGCCGCCTCCGGCCATGGCAACACCGTCAGCCAGGCCGCCCCGGCCCGCCGCCACTCGGTCCGGAACGCACCCTCGGCCGCAACAGGCCCAGCACGACGGCGCTCCCCGCCATGGCCGCCCGGCCGAAATCGAATCCCGCGACCATCCCAGCAACCCGCCCCAACCACTCGCCGATGCCCGCCAGAAAATAGACGGCCAGCAGGCCCGACCCGCCGCCAACCACCACCAGCTCGAACCACGTCGACGACCGCCGCAGCCCCTGCACGCCGGCTCGCAGCGCGCGCCACCGCCAGCGAAGGAGGATCAAGTCCGCCCCACCGGTGTTGACGATCCTGCCGCGCCGTGGTCCCGAACCATCCATGCGCATCCTCTCCACCATGGGCCTCGCCGGCATCCTTCACCACTACGGCCCCGAGTTCGAAGCCACCCACCGCCTCACGCTCGACATCACCCTCCTGCCCACCGTCAAGCTGCTCGAGCAGATCCGCGCCGGCGCCCGCGGCGACCTCGCCATCCTCACCGCCGACGGCATCGACGCGCTCGTCGCCGAAGGCGTGCTCCAGCGCCGCATCGATCTCGCCCGCTCCTTCGTCGGCTTGGCCGTCCGCGCCGGCGCCCCGCATCCGGACATCGCCAGCCCCGAGGCCTTCGTCGCCACCCTACTGGCCGCCCGCTCCGTCGTGATCTCGGAAGCGGGGGCGAGCGGGATCTTCATGGCCGGGCTCCTGCGCCGGCTCGGCATCGAGGCCGCCATGCGCGACAAGACGATCGTCCTGCCCAGCGGCTATACCGCCAGCCTCGTCGCCGACGGCCGGGCCGAGATCGCGATCCAGCAGATCAGCGAACTGATGGTGGTCGACGGCGTGGACATCGTCGGCCGCCTGCCGGCCGAACTCGGCGGCCAGACCCTGTTCTCGGCCGCCCGCTTCCACGGTGCCGCCGACGCAGCGTCCGCCCAAGCGCTCGCGCAATCCCTGGCCGATCCGGCCCGCGCACCGCTTTATCGGCAATGCGGCCTGGAGCACGCTGGAATGCTGCCGCCGAACCGGTCATAGTCCGCCTGCAATGATCGGCGCCGCCGAGCGCGACGTTGGGGGAGGATCGCATGAGTGAGAACGTGGCCGTCTCGGCCCTCGCGCCGCCCGCGCATCCCTGGCGATGGTTGCCGCCGCAAGACACGTGGCTGATCCGCCTGTTCGACTACAAGCCGTTCCTCGCCGCCATCTGTCTGCTGCCCGCCCTCGCGCTGCTCGCCACCTTTCTTACCTATCCGCTCGGCCTCGGCATCTGGCTCGCGTTCACCGACACCCGCATCGGCCGCCCCGGCGAGTTCATCGGCCTCGAGAACTTCGACAGCCTCTGGCACGACAGCGTCTTCTGGCTCAGCGTCACCAACACGTTGTTCTACACCGCCGTCGCGACCGCCGGAAAATTCACCCTCGGCCTTTGGCTCGCTCTGCTGCTCAACAACAATCTACCGTTCAAATCGCTCCTGCGCGCCATCGTGCTGGTCCCCTGGATCGTCCCCACCGTCCTGTCCGCCATCGTCTTCTGGTGGATCTACGACCCGCAATTCTCGATCATCTCCTACGTGCTCAAATCCGCCGGCCTGATCACCACCAATATCGACTTCCTCGGCAGCCCCTGGCACGCCCGCCTCAGCCTGATCGCCGCCAACATCTGGCGCGGCATCCCGTTCGTGGCGATCAGCCTGCTGGCCGGGCTGCAAACCATCTCGCCTTCGCTCTACGAGGCCGCCTTGCTCGACGGCGCCACCCCCTGGCAGCGCTTTACCCGCATCACCGTGCCGATGCTCATGCCGGTGCTCTCGGTCGTGCTCACCTTCTCGGTGCTGTTCACCTTCACCGACTTCCAGCTCGTCTACGCCATCACCCGCGGCGGCCCGATCAACGCCACCCACCTGATGGCGACGCTCGCCTTCCAGCGCGGCATCCCCGGCGGCCAGCTCGGCGAGGGCGCGGCGATCGCCGTCGCCATGATCCCGTTCCTCGTCGTGGCCACCCTGCTCAGCTATTTCGGCCTAGCCCGGCGCAAGTGGCAACAGGGTGAAGCCAATGACTGACGCCCTCGCCGCAGCACCCCCGCCCTTCAATCAAACGCGCGGAAAGAAGACCCGCGAACGCCAAGGCGCGATGAATTGGGACAGTATACCGCGCCGCATCGTCACGCTCTATTTGCCGCTCTTCGTCTTCGTCGTCGTCCTGCTGTTCCCGTTCTACTGGATGACCATCACCACCTTCAAACCCAACGACGAACTCTACAACTACAAAGAGCACAACCCATTCTGGATCACCTCGCCGACGCTGCAGAACGTCAAGAAGCTCCTGTTCGACACCGACTACCCGCAATGGCTGCTCACCACGATGGGCATCGCCGCCGGCGCCACCATCCTGTCGATCTTCTGCAGCGTGCTCGCCGCCTACGCGATCCAGCGCCTGCGCTTCCGCGGCAGCAACTGGGTCGGCTTGGCGATCTACCTCGCCTACCTCGTCCCGCCCTCGATCCTGTTCATCCCGCTCGCCACCATGGTGTTCCAGCTCGGCCTGTTCGACACGCCCTGGGCCCTGGTCCTGACCTACCCGACCTTCCTCATCCCGTTCTGCACCTGGCTGCTGATCGGCTACTTCAAATCGATCCCCTACGAGCTCGAGGAATGCGCTCTCATCGACGGCGCCTCGCGCCTGCAGATCCTGCGCCGCATCACCCTCCCGCTCGCCGTCCCCGGCCTGATCAGCGCCGGCATCTTCGCCTTTACTCTGTCCTGGAACGAATTCATCTACGCGCTCGCCTTCATTCAGTCCTCCGAGAAGAAGACCGTCCCCGTGGCAGTCCTGACGCAATTGGTCCAGGGCGACGACTATCAATGGGGCGCGCTCATGGCCGGTGCCCTGTTCGGCTCCTTGCCGGTCGCCCTTCTCTATTCGTTTTTCGTCGAGTATTACGTCAGTTCATTGACCGGGGCGGTGAAAGAATGATGCAGCTCTATGGCTTCTGGCGGTCGCTCGCCACCTACCGTGTCCGCATCGCCTTCAATCTGAAGGGCATCCAGGTTCCCGAGATCATGATCGACCTCGATCGCGGCGACCAGCACGACGCAAAATTCCGTCAGCTCAACCCCATGGGCGCCGTCCCCGCCCTCGTCCTCGAAGACGGCACCACGCTCACCCAGTCGCTCGCCATCCTCGAATGGATCGAGGAGACCGAGCCGACCCCGCCGCTTCTCCCCAGAGACCCCGTCGCCCGCGCCCGGGCTCGCGCGCTCTGCGCCATCACCGCCGCCGACACCCACCCGCTCGTCGTCCCCCGCGTCCAGGCCTACCTCGGCAAGACTTGGGACGAGTCCGCGCGCATGGCCTGGAACCGCCATTGGTTTACCAAAGGCTTCGAAGCTTACGAGATCCAGGTCGGCCCCGGCCCCTTCTGCTGCGGCGATGAACCCGGCCTCGCCGATGCCTGCCTAGCCAGCCACGTCGCCGGCGCGCAACGCTTCGGCGTCGATCTCACCCCCTACGCCGCCGTACGCCACATCCACGATGCCTGCATCGCCATGCCCGAATTCGCTCGCGCGCACCCGCTCCGCCAACCGGGTGCCCCGGCAACCTGACGGCCCTCCTCTAAAACCCTCCCACTCCCCCTCTCCGTCCGGGAGAGGGTTGGGGTGAGGGCTCCCGCTAAGGGATGCCTATCGCACCCAGCTCGACCGCGCCGCCGTCCGAGGCGCCCGCGACAGGCTATCGCGATCATACCGGCTGACCACCACCACCGGCTCGCGCGTCCGCATCGTCGGCCGATACTCGACCTCGACCCCTGCCTCCTCGCGCGCCGGCCGCGCCGGCCGGGCAGGGCGCTTGGCGACGATGCACATCGTCGCATCCGCCCGCCGCACGTCGACCCGGCGGCCGCCGGGTCGCTCGGCGCCGACTTTCTCGATCGCCGTCTCGACCACCTTCTCGGGCGCCAGCTCCACGAGGCCATGGCCTTGCGTCTGCCCGGTCTGCGGATCGCGCGCCATATAGGCGCGCAACACGATCCCATACGGATCGAACAACTCCGCAAGCTGTTCGTCGGTAAAGCCGATCGGCAGGTTGGCGACGAATACGTTGCCGCGGACCACGTCAGGTCGCATGGGTTGCTCCTTCCAAGAAGTGTCGAACCGGCGGGGCGGACGTGCCCGCCACGCCGTCGGCGTAGGAACTCAGATCGAGCGAGGAACGCTCGCTGACCTTGTCGAGATGCGTATCGATCCAAAACTCGGCCGCGGCGATCCCGCGTTCGCGTTGAGCCGCGAAATTCGACCATGTCGGCTGCAGCGCCGCGAACGTCGGGTCCGCCTCGCCGGTCAACGGACCGATCATGTGCAATCGCGCGTCGCGCAGCCGGGTCAGCCTGTCTGGCAAATTCGTTGCCTCCGTCAGCGACGCCTGCGCCAACGCCAGGCTGTGCAGCTCCGCCCGCAACGGCGTCCCGAACGTGATCTCGCTCACCCGATTGTTCACCGCCGACGCGCCGCTCGGAAACCGAACCCGCTCCGACGGCGTCGTCCGCACGATGATCACGTCTGTCGGCGCGCCGGCCTCGATCAACGGCCGTACCGGCGGATTGCTGCTGTAGCCGCCGTCCCAATACGCCTCGCCCTCGATCTCGATGGCAGAGAACAGCATCGGCAGACACGCCGACGCCAGCAGCGCGTCGATGCTGACCTCGCTGCCCCAAAACAAGCGCGCCTCGCCGGTGCGCACGCGCGTGGCGGCCACGACGAGTTCCGGCGCAGCCGGGTCGGTGAATAGCGGCGGATGCAACAATTCCGCCAGGATCCCGCGCAGCGGATTGCTCCCGAACGTGAACCCGCCCGACATCGCCGAACCCGCCTTGCGCATCGCATCCAGCATCGGCGCCATTCCCGCCGACATGCTCTGCAGCCAATTCCCCGCCGGCCCCGGAAATGACCCGGCGGCAATCGCGACCCGGTGCCAGAACGTCTCCAGCAACGCCCTAGCCCCAGCCCGCCCGCCCTGGACAAGCCCCTGCACCAGCATGGCGCCGTTCAACGCGCCCGCGCTCGTCCCGCTCACTGCGGCAACCCGCAAATCCGGCACCTCGAGCAGCCGCTCCAGCACGCCCCAGGTAAACGCCCCCAGCGCGCCGCCGCCTTCCAGCGCCAGCGTCACATCGCGGGGCGCAGTCCGCTGCCTCGTCTCCATCAACTTATCCCTTCGGTTGAAGACCAACCTCCCGTGATCGTTCGAACGAAGATGGACCTTCCTATGGTGCAGTGCAACAAAAGCCCGCCGCTTGCCGAAAGTTCACTGATCTGACGAGATCTTGACGTTTCTCGACGCAACTGTGGGATGGTTATGCCGCCCCAAAATAAACAAATGCTTAAGGCGAGCCGACGATTTGGGCCAGCGCGACCAGCAAGCCCGCCGCAAGCACGATCGACGCCGCTTTCCAGAACAGCACCGGGTCCCGTTCCAACCACGGGCCCGCCGCTTGGCCCTGGGCGTGGGGATGCCTTAGGCCCCGTCAGGAATCAACTGCTCCGGTTCATTCGTAGCGAGGCCGGATCGTGTAGTTCCACTCACCATGGAACTCGTTTCGGATGATGTTGATGGATGCCATGTCCTCGTCCGACACCAC
>JAABUX010003944.1_pt1 | contig 19204 bp, 13 predicted proteins | sample 5561851 | NCBI WGS metagenome assembly JAABUX01 (sample SAMN10711883, study PRJNA513361) | rock metagenome | isolation source: Antarctica rocks | place: Antarctica: Victoria Land, Richard Nunatak red sandstone | collected 2016-01-03 | reverse complement strand
CCCGCGTGAAACGCATACGCCTTGACGAGGCGGCGCTCGCGGGATGCGTGTCGCGCCGCCGTCTCCACGGCCCTGTTCGCGCGATCATGCCGCGGGTGAGCGATCATGCCGCCCGCTACCATATCCACACGTAGAGAAGGAGGAGGAAAGATACTATGACCACGACATCCACACCTATGACGACCGCCGCCCCGCGCGGAGCCGAGCGCGGCGCAGTGCGGCGGATACCTGTAAAGGTAGCGCCCAAAGCGATGCGCACGCCGATGGTCGGCAAGAGGGATCGGGCGCACATGCGGGCCGAACTCGTCGAGCGCATCGACCGCGCCGACATTCAGGACATCCCCATGGAGCGCCTGCACACGTGGTGCGAGGACGCGGCGCGCGCCGTCGCCGTCGCGCACCCTCACCACAGCGCGAAGACGAAACCGGCCGCGCTGGCGGGAAATCGGCGCGCGCAGGAGCGCCGGATGGCCTGGCTGCGCGACTCGACGGCTACCCGCGTGGAGCAACTCTACCGCGAACGGGAGCGTGTGGCCGCGACAACAGGGCAGGGGCGAACGCCGCTCCGCCACGGAGCGGCGCGGCTGTACGACCGCGCTACGCTGCGCGCGATTGTGGCCGGGGAGATCTAGCGCGGAGCGACACCCGGGAGGCAATCCCCACTCCCGCGTGCGCGTATTGAGCCTGCGACGAGTCGCGGCGCCTGAGGTCAGGTGTGCGCCCAGTCGACCTCGAACGTGCCCTCCAGCGTCCGTATGGCGTCGCTGTCGGCCAGGATGACGCCCAGTTCGCGGTTCTGGTCGAGCGAGGCCGCGGAGAGGTTCTGCGAGCCGACGAACGCGCGCCGGCCGTCGACGACGATAGCCTTGGCGTGGATGTAGAGGTACGAGCGCGGCAGCCGGCGGACGCGCCCGCCCGCGAGGGTGACGGCGCGCACGCCGGCCGCGTCGTAGTCGGGGGCGCCCGGCGCGGGCGCGGGCAGGGTGACGCGCACACGCACCCCACGGCGCGCCGCCCGCGCCAGCTCGCGCTCCATCCCGGCGTCCTGCAGCTCTTCCCCATAGACGTCGATCGCGCGCCGCGCCGAGCGGATCAGCGCCCCCAGCAGGGCGCGCGCGTCGGAGGGGCTGAGCGGCAGGTCGCCGTCGAGCGGCGCGCGCGGGGCATAGGGTCGCCCCCGCCAGTCGGCCAGGAAGACGTCGCGCACCGTGGCGACGTCGCGGGGGGCACGGTCGACCACGTCGAACTCGCGGTTGGCCGTGAAGGCCGCGTGGGTGAAATTCGTGGTCATGATGTAGGCCGTCGCGCCGTCGATCAGCATGCCCTTTTCATGTGTCAGCCGGAAGCGCGGGCCGGACCAATGCACGGGGATGTCGGCGGCCATCAGGTTGTCGTAGGCAGGCTGGTTGGGGTTGTCCGTCGCGCCATAGGGGTGGGGCTCTAGGATCACGCGCACGTCGACGCCGCTGGCGTGGGCGTACTCGAGCTCGTGGACGACTGTGTGGTTGGTCAGCATGTACATCGTCAGCCACACCGACCGGTCGGCCGCGCGGATGGCGCGCGTGAGGGCGCGCGACCCGTCGTCCGGCTCCACCAGCAGGTCGACAGCGCGCGCGCCCGCGCCCAGACGTATCGTGGGCGCGCCCGCCGCGCCTGTCGCGCCCGCCTGTACGACGGCAGCCGGGGCGACGGGCGCGCCACACCCGTCCAATAGGACGGCAAGTGGCGCCAGGCATAGCAATATGACTGCGCGCGGCAGGCGCGGCAGGTAAGGCGGATGTCGCATGCGCCGATTGTAGCACAGGTCCGCCCGGCCATGCGGCCACATGGCGAGTCGTGCTAGAATGGCGCTATGATGGACGGATTGCTAACTCGACTAACTCGACTGCTCATCCATCCTTTCGGGCGACAGCGCCACCACAGGAACGAAGGACGATACGATGGTCACGCGCACGACACCGGAGATCGATTGGTCCACCTTCCCCGACAGCGACGGTGAGCCGATGGCCGAGACATCCGCCAACGCCATCCAGATGGTCGACCTGCAGTGGATGCTGCAGACTCTGTTCGATCTGCAAGGACGCCTGGGGACGACGACCGTGGGCGGCAACCAGTTCGTCTACTACAACAGGTACAACGGACGCGACAACATCTCACCCGACGTCTACGTTATCTTCGATCGGACGCCCCCCGCGCCGCCTAGCTGGAAGACGTGGGTACAGGGCAAGTTCCCCGACATCGTGTTCGAGATCACCTCGTCGAGCACGCGCGCGCAAGACCTGAGCGAGGCCCCGCGCGGGAAGCGCACCCTTTATGCGGAGCTGGGCGCCAAAGAGTACTACATCTACGACCCGCAACAGGAAACAGAGCCGCCATTCCTGGGGTTCGAGTCGCGCGGGGGGCGCATGGAACCGTTGCCGGCCTTGTCGAGCGGAGGCGTCATGAGCCTGTCGCTCGGGGCGGAGTTGCGGCCGGTCGCCATGGGCCAGACCGAGTGGCGCCCCGCCGGTACGTGGCTGCGGGTCATCGACCCGCGCACGAACAAACCCATCGCGCTGACCGATGAGCTATATCGCGACTTCGCGGTTGAGCACAACGCGCGGGTCGAGGCCGAGAGAGCGCGCGTCGAGGCCGAGAGAGCGCGCGTCGAGGCCGAGAGAGCGCGCGGCGCGCGCCGAGGCGATGCTCCAGGACCTGTTACGACAGCAGGGCCTGGAGGGTTGACAGGGGTAGCGCCTGTGCGCGCGGCTCCACAATTTAAGGCGCGCCCAGGGTGGTATCGAGCGAGGCCGAGAATAGCGCCGATAGCTTAAAATAAGGGTATGAGCACCCCTGTCCGCCGCCAGTACCTGCAGTTGAAAGCGCAGTTTCCCAACGCCATCCTGTTCTTCCGCCTCGGCGATTTCTACGAGATGTTCGACGAGGACGCCAAGGTCGGCGCGCGCGAGCTCGAGGTCCACTTGACCTCGCGTGAGTTCGCCAAGGGCGAGCGCTCCCCTATGTGCGGTGTGCCGTTCCACGCCGCCGAGGGCCACATCGCGCGCCTCGTTTCGCGCGGCTACAAGGTGGCCATCGCCGAGCAGCTCGGCGACCCGCGCGCCGCCAAGGGGCTGGTCGAGCGCGAGGTCGTGCGCGTGGTCACGCCGGGGACGGCCGTGGAGGGCGGCCTGCTCGACCCCAAGCGCAACCGCTACCTCGCCGCCGTGCTCGTCAAAGGCGACGCCGCCGGGGTCGCCTACGCCGACGTCACCACCGGCGAGATCGGCGCGGTCGCGCTGCACGGCAAGCCTGTAACGGCCCTCGTCGAGCGGGAACTGGCTCGCGTCGCCCCCACCGAGGTCCTGTGGCCCTCCACCGACCTCGAGCGCGAGCGCGACGGAGGCGGCGACGGGAGTGGTGACGACGGGAGGGGGGGGGCGACGCCGGTCGCGCCGGTGATGGCGCGGGGGGCCTTCGTGACGCCTTTCGAGCCACGCTACTTCTCTTATCAGGTGGCCGCGCGCCTGATCACGGAGCACTACGACTTGCGCTCGCTCGAGGGGCAGCCCTACGCGCGCCTGCCCCTCGCCGTCGGCGCGGCCGGCGCGCTGTTGGCCTACCTCGAGCAGACGCAGCGCGACCTGCTGCCGCAGCTGCGCCCCATCGCCGTGCACATGCCCGAGGACCACATGGTGCTCGACGGCCCCACGCGCCGCAACCTGGAGATCGACCACACTATGCGCGGCGGCGCCGTGGAGGGCTCGCTGCTGTGGGTGCTCGACCGCACCAAGACGGCCATGGGCGCGCGCCTCTTGCGCCGCTGGCTCACCAGTCCCCTCCTGGGTTTGGCCCCCCTGCGCGCGCGCCAGGACGCCGTGGCCGCGCTCGTCGACGACGCGGCGCTGCGCCTCAAGCTCGCCAGCGCCCTCGGCGGCATCCCCGACCTGGAGCGCCTCACCGGCAAGGTGCTGCAGAGCACGGCCACCCCGCGCGACCTCGTTTCCATGCGCGGCGCGCTCGAGCGCGCCGCGGCGCTCAGGGACGTGCTGGACGCGCCCGCCGCGCCCGCCGCGCCTGCCGCGCCCGCCGCGCTCACGGGTCCCGACAAACGTCCGGGCGAGCTCTTGGCGGGCGACGATAGCGCCAAGGGTCCGACCCTGGGCGGGCTCGTGGGCGCGCTCGACGGCTGCGCCCACGTGTGCGACGAGATTGCCTGCGCGCTCGAGGACGAGCCAAAGACGGGGGCCGGGAACCCCTTCTTCATCCGCGAGGGCTACTCGGACGAGCTCGACGGCATCGAGGAGGCGGTCAGGGAAGCGCGGCAGTGGATGGCCGGCCTGGAGAAGACGGAGAAGGAGCGCACGGGTATACGTTCGCTCAAGGTGACGTACAACAAGGTTTTCGGCTACTCCATCGAGGTCAGCAACAGCAACCGCGACCTCGTGCCGGGAGACTACGTCCGCAAGCAGACGCTGGTCAACGCCGAGCGCTACATCACGCAGGAGCTCAAGGAGCGCGAGGCCCTGATTCTCTCTGCAGACGAGCGCCGCGCCGCCATCGAGGCATCACTCCTGGCCCAGTTGCGCGGGCGTATTGCCGCGCAGGCCCCGCGCCTGCTGCGCACGGCTGAAGCGGTCGCCGGGCTCGACGTCTACGCGGGCCTCGCCGCTGTCGCGGTGGAGCGCGACTACACGCGGCCCGAGCTCGACGACGGCGCGCGCATCGAGATCGTGGACGGCCGCCACCCCGTGGTCGAGGTGGCGCAGCGCGACGAGCCCTTCGTGCCCAACAGCATCACGCTCGACGGGGCGCGGGAGCAGATCGCCATCCTGACCGGCCCCAACATGTCCGGCAAGTCGTGCTTCCTGCGCCAGACCGCCCTGATCGTGCTGCTGGCCCAGATCGGCTCGTTCGTCCCGGCAAAGCGGGCGCGCGTCGGCGTGGTCGACCGCGTGTTCACGCGTGTGGGCGCGCAGGACGATATCGCCACGGGGCACAGCACCTTCATGGTCGAGATGGTCGAGACGGCCACGATCCTGAACAGCTGCACCGCGCGCTCGCTGCTCATCCTGGACGAGATTGGCCGCGGCACCAGCACCTATGACGGCGTGGCCATCGCGCAGGCCATTGTGGAGCACCTGCACGAGACGCCGAAGCGGGCGGCGAAGACGATCTTCGCCACGCACTACCACGAGCTCAACACGCTGGCCGAGCTGTTCGCGCGCGTGCGCAACTACCGCATGGACGTGCAGGAGGAGGGCGACGAGGTGTGCTTCCTGCGCAAGGTCGTGCCGGGCGGGGCCGACAAGAGCTACGGTATCCACGTGGCCGAGCTCGCCGGCATCCCTAAAGAGGTGGTGCGCCGCGCGCGGCAGATCCTGCGCGAGCTCGAGCGCAAGGCGCGCGCCGAGCGCGACGCGCTCGACTCCATGCAGCTCTCTTTCTTCGCCGAGCCGCTCGAGCCGCGCGGGCCGCATGGCAACGGCAACGGCAATGGCGGCGCCGGGAAGGTCAAGGAGGCCAGCGGCGCCGGCGACGGCTATCGCGCGGACGGCGACACTGGGGACGCCTTCGCCGCCGAACTGGCCACGCTCGACATCGACGGCATGACCCCGCTGCAGGCGCTCACCACGCTCGCCGACCTGCACCTGCGCGCCCGCTCCGGGTAAATCTCAATTTGCCGGATGTCCACGCCCAGGCGGAGCAAGGCGTTGTGCGTGGAGCGCCGCGGCGCGTGTAGGCGCATCGTTGGTATAGTGACATCCATGAGGACCGTTTCCGAGGACACCACTCCTGCTGTGGAGCGGATGCAACTCGACATACTGGCGCGCCTCCCCGCGTGGCGCAAGGCGCAACTCATTGTGGGTATGAATACAATGCTCTCTATTCTCGCCCTAGGTGGGATCAAGGAGCGGTACCCAGGCGCGGGCGGGCGAGAGCTGCGATACCGCCTGGACGAGCAACGACTGGGCGCCGAGGCGGCGTGGCGGCTGAAGACGGCGCGCGAAGGCCGGCAGTACGAGTACGAGGAGGACGCGTACATGGTGACCGATCCTATCCCGGTGACGCTCATGGTCATTGCCGCCCTGGATCATCTCCGTATCTCCTACTACATCGGTGGGTCGCTCGCCAGCGGCGTCCACGGCACATACCGCGCGACAGCGGATGCGGATATTGTCGCGGACCTCAGCGAGGATCAGGTGGACAGATTCGCGGGGATGTTGTCGGGCCAGTTCTACGCCGACCCAGCGATGATGCGCGATGCCATACGGCATCGGGAAAGCTTCAACCTCCTGCATCTCGGCACAGGGTTCAAGGTCGACATTTTCGTCGCTAAGGGACGCCCTTTCGACCGCTCACAGTTCGAGCGTCGTGTCTCGCGGACGATCGAGCCGGAGGGCGATCGGAGCGTCTTCGTGTCGGACGCCGAGGGCACGATCCTGGCGAAGCTGGAGTGGTACCGCATGGGCGGCGAGGTGTCCGACCGCCAGTGGACCGACATTCTGGGTATCTTGAAGGTGAGAGCGCACGACATCGAGCTGGATTACCTGCGGCGCTGGGCGGCCGAACTCGGCCTCTCCGATCTGCTGGACCGCGCGCTCGACGACGCGGGCATCGCCTGATCACTTCGTGGTATGCTGGCGGTGGACGCTATGCGTCCCCACGGGGCGGAGCGCTCCAGCCCGGCGCTCCGCTCCGCTTTTCGTCCACACGTTCTAGGGAGCGTGCCGGACGCGCGCCGTACCTTTTCACCGGCCGTCCACGTTGATAGTAGTGAGGTTAGGGGGGCCGCCCGGTTGTTGGGCTGCGCCCGGCCGGCCACCCCTGACCTCACCCTGGTAGAGGGGTGTGCGAGGCGCGCCCCTCCTTACTCGTTGCATCAATGTAGTCCGGACGGCGCTCATTCCGCCCGCTCGAGGCTGAACCAGTAGAAGCCGTGCGACGCGAGGGTGAGTAGATAGGGCAGCGCGCCGATGCGAGGGAAGCGCACGCCGCCCGTCAGTTCCACCGGCGTGTGGCCGTCGTAGCGGCCCAGGTCGAGTTCGACCGGCTGCGGGTGGCGCGAGAGGTTGTTGACGCAGAGCGCCACACCGTCGTCGAGGGTGCGTAGGAACGCGAACACGGCAGGGTTAGCCGGGTGCAGCGTCTCGAAGTCGCCCTCGCCGAAGACGGGCCAGCCCTGGCGGACCTTGATGAGGCGGCGCACCTCGTGCAAGAGTGAGGAGTCCTGGCGTTGCTGCGCCTCGACGTTGACCGCTTGGTAACCGTACACCGGGTCCGTCGCCGGCGGCAGATAGAGCCGGGCCATGTCGGCCCGGCTGAAGCCCCCGTTGCGGTCGTCCGTCCACTGCATGGGCGTGCGCACGCCGTCGCGGTCGCCGAGGTAAATGTTGTCGCCTATGCCGATCTCGTCACCGTAGTAGAGGATCGGCGTGCCGGGGAGCGAGAGCAGCAAGGCGCAGAACAACTCCATGCGGCGCCGGCCGTTGTCGAGCAGCGGCGCGAGGCGGCGCCGGATGCCCAGGTTGATCCTCATGCGCGGGTCGTGCGCGTACTCGGCCCACATGTAGTCGCGCTCCTCGTCCGTGACCATCTCCAGCGTCAACTCGTCGTGGTTGCGCAAGAAGATGCCCCACTGGGTTCCCTTGGGGATCGGCGGGGTGCGCGCGAGGATGTCGGTGATGGGGTGACGCTCCTCGCGGCGCAAGGCCATGAACAGGCGCGGCATCAAGGGGAAGTGGAAGTTCATGTGGCACTCCGGGCGCTCGGGCGTGCCGAAGTAGTGGACTACGTCCTCGGGCCACTGGTTGGCTTCACAGAGCAGCACGCGATTGGGGTACTCGCGGTCGACCGTCGCGCGCAACTCGGCCAGGAAGGCGTGCGTTTCGGGCAGGTTCTCGCAATTCGTTCCCTCGCGCTCGTAGAGGTAGGGCACGGCGTCGAGGCGGAAGCCATCCATGCCGAGATCGAGCCAGAAGCGGAACACGTCGAGCATGGCCGCCCGCACGGCGGGGTTGTCGTAGTTGAGGTCGGGCTGGTGGCTGAAGAAGCGGTGCCAGTAGTACGCCCCCGCCGCCTCGTCCCAGGTCCAGTTGGAGGTCTCGGTGTCCGTGAAGATGATGCGCGCGCCCGCGTATTTCTGGACCGTGTCGGACCACACGTACCAGTCGCGGTGCGGGCTGTCGGGGGCCGAGCGGGCCGACTGGAACCAGGGATGTTGGTCGCTGGTGTGGTTGACCACGAGGTCCATGATCACGCGGATACCGCGCCGGTGGGCCTCGTCGAGCAGGCGGCGAATGTCGTCCACCGTGCCGTACTCGGGTAGGACCTCGTAGTAGTCGGAGATGTCGTAGCCACCGTCGCGCAGCGGGCTTTTGTTGAAGGGGAGCAGCCAGATGCAATCGATCCCCAGCCACTGCAGGTAGTCGAGGCGCGAGATGAGTCCGGAAAAGTCGCCGATACCGTCGTCGTTGCTGTCCTGGAAGGCGCGCACGAGCAACTCGTAGAAGATGGCCCGCTTGAACCACAGGGCGCCCTCGCCGATAGGGCGCCCCGCTGGCGAGGCGTCCGCCATCACTACAGCGGTGTCGCCGTCGATCATGCCGAAAGGGGATGTCCCGCCGGCGCCCAACGCGGCCGGAGTCGGCGTCGCCGGCTCGGATTTTGACATAGCCTACCCTCCTTATCCTCGGGGCAAGGGTGTTGCATCATCGGGGCCACGTCGTCGCGCGGGCGCAGGCGCCGGCGCAGGCACGGGCGCAGGCACGGGCGCAGGTGGGGGCGCAGGTGGGGGCGCAGGTGGGGGCAGCAGCTTGACCAGCAGCGCATCCAACTGGGCGACCTCCGGGGGTTCCAGCGCGTCCAGCATGTGCTCCTGGATGCCGCGCACGTGCACCGCGGTCGCCCGCGCCAGCAGGTCGCGCCCGCGTCCCGTCAGGCCGACGTGGGTCACGCGCCGGTCGCCCGGACAGGCGCGGCGCTCCACGTACCCGGCCCGCTCCATGCGGTCGACCAGCCGGGTCACCCCGCCGCCCGTGAACGCGGTCGACTCGACCAACTCACTGATCGGCCGGACGCCGCCGGGGGCGCGGCCGAGGTGTAGGAGCACGCCGTACCACAGCAAGGGCAGGCCAACCTCCCCCTCCAGCTCATCGTCGAGCAGCTTGGAGAGCAGCGCGTAGGCCTCGACCAGGCGGCCGAAGGTCGTGATCCGCGCGTCGTCGAGGAGTCCGGGCTCGCCCCTGTCGTGCTCGTCCATGCCATTATTTTACAAAACATATATTGACACGTCAAATAAAGAGATGTAAGATAACTTTTGAATAGTCAAATTTTGACACAGTGGAGAAAGGGCAATCCCTATGACCACGGTAGACCAGCGGACGGGGGCGACGGCGATCGACCCCGCGACAGGCATCGGCCTCCTCTCCCTCACCGTCGCCGACCTCGCGCGCTCCGTCGCTTTCTACAGCGAGGCGCTCGGCTTCACGGTCCTCGAGCGCGACGGGCGCGCGGCCACCCTGGGCGCCGCTGGGACGCCGCTGCTCCTCCTCGCCGAGCGCCCGGGGGCGCGCCCCTGGCCTCTGAACAGGGACAGCTATACCGGCCTGTACCACTTCGCGATCCTTCTGCCGGCGCGGGCGGATCTCGGCCGCTGGTTGCGGCACTGGCTGGGGCTCGGCCTGCCGTTGCCGGGGCAGGGCGACCACCTGGTCAGCGAGGCCCTGTATCTCCAGGACCCCGACGGGAACGGCATCGAGGTCTACCGCGACCGCCCGCGCGACGAGTGGACCTGGGTCGACGGGCAGGTGCAAATGGCGACGGACCCGATCGACTTGCGGGGGCTGCTGAGAGAGGCCGAGCGCGCCGGCGCGCCGTGGACGGGCCTGCCGGCGGGCACGCGCCTCGGCCACGTGCATCTCCAGGTCGGCGACATCGCGCGGGCGGCGGCGTTCTACCACGACGTCCTCGGTTTCGACATCATGGCCCGGATGCCGAGCGCGCTCTTCGTCTCGGCCGGGGGCTACCACCACCACATCGGGCTCAACACCTGGCACAGCCGCGGTGCCTCGCCGGCCCCCGCGGGGACGGCCGGTCTGCGCTTCTTCACGATCGACCTGCCTACGCAGGAGGCTCGCGCCGCCGTCGTGGCCCGCATCGCAGGCGTCGGCCTGCCCGTATTAGAGCAAGCCGGCGTCGTCGCGGTCCAGGATCCGTGGCAGAACACCATCCTGTTGCAGGTCGGCCCCACGGCCGGCGCGCGTGCGGCGACGGCGCTCGCGAGCGCCGTCCCGACGGGCGAGTAGGTAGAGCGTCGGTGTTTTTCGCGTAAGCCCCAGGCCGCGCATGTAGCCCTCGCTCGGCAGCAGGAGGGCCACGACGACCGTGGCGGCGACGAGGGCGACCTGCAGCTGGAGCGCCCGTTGCAGGCCGATGTGGTCGGCCAGCGCGCCCGTCACGGGCACGCCGATCGCCCCCGTGACGAAGCCGAGGCCCAGGACCAACCCGGAGGCCATCCCCGCGCGGCCAGCCAGGAGCTCCTGCGCCATCACCAGCATCAGGGGCGTCGACGAGGCGGCGAGCAGGCCGACCAAGGCGACGGTGATGAAGGCGCTGGGACCGGTGAAGGTGGTGAAGAGCCATAGGGCCGGGATGCTCAGCGCGAGCGAGCCGACGACCACGGCGCGCCGCCCGTAGCGGTCGGCCAGCGAGCCTGAGCCGATCGTGCCGGCCGCGCTGGCCAGGACGATCGTCGTGGCGAGGGGGCCGTAGAATGACGCCCCGTAGCCCAGCGATTTGTACCACGTGGGGATGAAAGCCTCGATCACATACACGGTACAGCTGCGCGACATCATCACGCCTATCACGGCCAGCAGCGGCACGATCGGGGCCGGCGCGTGCGTCGATCGCCCGCCTGTCACGCGCGCCGGGCTGCTCAGGCCGGCGGCGCGCATCTCCTGCAGCATCCACAAGGCCACGCCGACGCCGGGCAGGAACATCAGGGCCGTGCCGCGCACGCCGAACAATCCGAAGATCACGATGCCGACGAGCGGGCCCAACGCGACGCCCAGGGTACCGCCCGTGGAGTAGAAGGCCATCGCCGTATTGCGCTGCGCCGTCGGGATGACCCGGTTGGCGTTGAGCGCGCCGAGCGGGTGATAGGCCGCCGAGCCGAGGCCCGCGGCCGCGGCGAGACCCAGCAAGATCGGGAAGGTGGGGGCGAAGCCGACGACGGCGAACAAGGTCGCGGTCCACGTGAGCGCCAGGCCGATGAAGCGCGTGCCGTAGCGGTCGGCGAGCAGCCCGAAGAGGGGCTGCGCGATCGCGGCGGTCCCACTGTAGGCGAGCGAGACGAGCCCGACAGTCCTGTAGGTGAGGGCGAATCGCTCGATCAGCACGGGGTAGAGGACGGGCAACAGCCCCACGTAGGTGTCCACCGTGAAGTGGCCGAGCATCAGCGTCATCAGCGCGCGGTTGCGCAAAATAGAGCGCGTCGACCCCTGTGCCCGCTCGATGTTCGCTTCCACGCTCACTCCTACTGGTGTCTACCCTACTAGCGCCTACCAGGTCGACTGTACTGGGATCGCTGGCGTCCCCATCGGCAGGCCGTCATAGGCAGCCATGTCGCTGGTAGCCGGCGCCGTGGCCGCGACCGTTTGCCGACCGGAAGCCGGCGCTCCCAATAAACACGAGGGAGGGCTGCTCGTATGAGCAGCCCTCCCTTGCCACATGACCCAGCCGGTTGGTTATCTCGACTAGGCCTAGGCCGTCTTGTACTGGCTGCGCAGGCAGCGCGTGCAAATCTTAACCTTCTTCGGCACACCGTTCGTGTAGATCGTGGCGTTCTGCAGGTTAGGGTGGAACATGCGCGAGGTTTTGGGCGCACGACGCAGCCACTGGCCGCTGTGCCGGTGGCGGATGTTTCGCCCGAACGCCGGCCCTTTGTCGCACACATCACACTTGGCCATAATCGTCTCCTCAAATCATCGGTAGTACCCGAATAGTATATCAGCTATCAGGGATCGGCCGTCAGCTTTGCTCTACGCAAAGCTGACGGCCGATTTGATAGCTGATAGCTCTTTAGCGACCCCCCGGTGCCGGCTCCTGGCCCGTGTGCGCTTGCACCGTGATGGTGAGCGGGATCGCCGCTACCTTGTCGCCGAAGACGGTGTAGACGGAGAGGTGGGCGAGGTACGCGCCCGGCTTCGTGTCCAGCGGCACAGTGACGCTGGCGTGGAGCTGGTCGCCCTGGCCCGGCAAGAGGATGAGCGGCTGGCCGCCGGTGACGCGCCCGTCCTGCAGGCCGTGGTCGAAGACGACCCAGGGCAGCGGCGTGAGCGCGTAGGCGTAGCTGGTACCCACCAGGCCTCCGTGCGCCCCGGCGTCGCCCGGCCGCCGCAGCGTGACCTCGCCGTTCCATTGGCCGATGGGGAGCGACGGGCCGGCGACGACCGCCGAGGCGCCCTCGTAGGTGTGCCCGTCGACGGTGACCCGCGCCGGTTGCCCCTCGGCCCGCGCGAACCCGATGGGGTCGGAGAACGAGAGGTCGATCGGCACGTTGGGGTCCCGCGCGGCGAACGACGAGACGAGGAGCTTGGTGTCCGGCGGCACGAAGCCGGTCGTATAGGTGTAGACACTCGACCCCTTGACCGCGCCGCCGACGGGTCCGAACGGGCCGCGGATCACGCCGAGCGGGACGGTACTGTAGCGGTCGGTCGTGGCGTAGCCGATGTATCCCTCGGCCACGTTCGGCCCGCTGTTGTTGTGCACGCCCAGGGCGATGTCGAAGCTGCTGCCCGGGAGCACCGTTTTCTCGATGGCCCTTGGCATGACCGGCGCGTCGTTGAGCGTGACGCGCCCGCTGAACGGCTCAACGCGCTGCTGGCCCGCAAAAATGGCGTCCATCACCGCGACCTGCCACTTGCCGGGCGCGGGATCGCTCCAGATGGCCTGCAGGCGGTGCGCTGAGAGATCGAACGGGGGCTCGTCACTCCCGCTCGGCACAGAGTCGCTCGAGCGGATGCCGTTGAACTGGCCGTCGACGATCTGGCCCGAGGGGTCGATCAGGAGCAGGACGACGCCGTAGCCCGTGTCGGGCCAGGAGAGCGCCACGTTGAGGGTGCGCGTCCCTGCGGGGACGGCGAGCGAGTAGACTTTGTTCTCGTTGACCAGCGAGAAATAGCCGTTCGACGCCCCGGTCAGCGTCCCCTCGAAGGCGGCGTTGTTGCCCTGCAGCGTGATGTAGGAGGTCAGGGCAACCGGGATGGCCGCCGTGTGATCGCCGCGCACGCGCACGGTCAGCCCCTGCGCGCCCGGTTGAGCCGGCGTCACGCCCTGGAGCGCGACGCGGGCCCCCTGACCCGGCGCGAGGGTGACGCTGCCAGGTGTGAGCGTGCCGAAGGGCTGCGCCTGGTAGCTGTAGAGGCGGGCCTGAAACCCTTCGCTGCCCTTGTAGCGGCGCACCCCCTTGCCGTCTTTGCGCCCGTTCTGCGACACGACGAGCGTCCACGCGCCGGGCATGGGGTGGGATACCTGCGCCGAGGCGTAGCCGCTGGCCACGCCGTACGAGTAGTTGGCGAAGCGGCCCAACGGGTCGTAGAGCGCGACGCGCATGGCCACGTCTTTGCTGGCGCCGCCCGGTACGACGAAGCGGTCCGCCGACTTCCAATACACGGCCCCCACGACGCGCTCCAGGCCCGGGGCGACGGTGAATGTGAAGGCGTTGAGGGTGGCGCCCTTGCTGACGCCGGACCACTCCTGCAGCGCGCTCTGGCGCGAGAGCGTCGCGTCGAGGCTATAGCGCTGCACCGTCGCGCCCGTGTTCGTGACGGAGACCGTGGCGCGGAACGGCGACGAGACGGTACCGGAGATAGCCAGCGAGCTCGGCCCCACCAGGAACGAGGGGCCGCTGCCGAGCGCCGTCTGCACGGCCTGCCAGGCGTCGACGCGGCCCGCGCCCTGGTCGGTGGAGGGGAAGCCCAGGTCGCGCGCCGAACTCATCAGGATGGAGCGCACAGTGGCGGGCGACGGGCGCGCGCCGCCGTGCGCCCGCTCATAGGCCTGGACCACGAGCGCGGCGGCGCCGGCGGTGACCGGCGTGGCCTGGCTGGTGCCGCCGAACGTGCCCACGTTGAACGGCGGCTTCTCCGGCCCGTCGTCCGACTTTTGCTGAGGGAAGAGCGCCCAGGTGAAGGCGCCGGGGGCGACGAGGTCGGGCCGCGGGCGGCCGTCGGTGGTAGGCCCGCGCGAGGTGAACGAGGCGATGCTGTCGGCCGTGGTCTGGCCAAACGTGGCCAGGAAGCCGCTCTGCCCGAACGCGCGGAAGTCGGTCGAGGCGCCGACGGCGATGACGCCGGGCGCGTTGGCGGGCGATTCGATGGTGGTCTGGCCCGGACCCTCGTTCCCGTCGGCCGCGACCACGGTCACACCCGCGCGGACCGCCGCCTTATCGGCCTCGGCGGTAGGGTCGACACCCGTGCTGGGGACCGAGAGGCCGCCGAACGACTCGCTGATCACGTCAGCATGGTGGTCGACCGCCCACTCGATCGCGCGCACGATCCACGAGTCGAAGCCGCCGCCGCGCGGAGCGCGCGCGTCGAAGATTTTGGCCGCCATCACCTTGACGCCGGGGGCCATGCCATAGAGGTGAAAGTGCGATTGGACGATGGTGGGCCGCTTGCCCGGGTCGGGATAGACCTGCAGCAAAGCGCTGTTGTCCTCTTTGTAGAGGGCGCGGCCCTGTGCGGCGATCATGCTGGTGCAGGCGGTGCCGTGTCCGACGGTGTCCCGCAGGCCGGTGCCCGTCCAGTCGCTGTAGAGCGGTCGGCCCGCGTCGTCGGTGGCCAGCACGCCCGCGAGGTCGGGGACGCTCGTGTCCACCCCCGAGTCGATCACCGCCACGCGCACCCCGGCGCCGGTGATGCCGGCGCGCTGGGCCACGTCGGCGCGGGTCAGGGCGTACGACTCGGGCTCGACCGTCTGCGGCGCGTCCACGCGCCCGGCCACTGCGCGCCCGGGGCCGCCGGGCGCCCCGCCCTGCGTCCCCACGCCGGTATCGGGGATGCGCGGCAGACTATGTTGATGGTCGAGCACGATGGCGCGCACCCCCGGCTGCGTGAGCAGCGACGGCAGTTTGTCGCCCGACACGGTCGCGGCGACGGCCGGTATGAGGTGATAGGCGTAGACGTCGCGGGCGCCGTCGGCGCGCAGCGCGTCCAGCAGGCGCCCGCGCACACCGCTCAACAGCGACCCCAACTCCGGCGTCGAATCGAGCAAGGCCTGCGCCGGCGCGTTCATCTCGACCATGACGGGCACGGCGGAGCTGCGCAACATGTCGCGGGGCACGTCCAGGGTCGCGCGGCGCGCCGGAGCTTGCGGCGTCGCAGCGTCCATGGACATGGAGGCCGACGCGGGCGTGTGGGTAGCGATGGCCGGCGCCCCGAGCGAGAGGACGGCGGCCGCGGGGATCAAGCGGGCAAGGATGTGGCCACGAGAACGGGCACGGGAGCGGACCATGGATACCTCGTTTCAGAGTGAGACGGAAGACGGGCCTGGCGGATCAGCGCGCCTCACGCGCGCCGGACACGCCGCTGCACTTATCGTACAGGGACTTGCGGCAACGTGCCAACAAGCCATAGATGTCGGCGCCGTAGCGCCGATCTCACACTACGAGCATTGGTAGGCGTAGCGCACGACCACCCCGTTCACGATCACCGGCCAATACTTGTAGTAGCCGCCGTTCGGGCAGAGGTTGGCGGTCTTGCCAGGGTTGTAGGGGACGGTCCCCGAGGTCCCCGTCGGGCCGCTCCCGGTGGCGCCGGGGGGGGTGGCGCCGGGAGCGGTCGTGGCGGCGGGGTACGGGGGCGCGCCGACCACGGGGGTCGGCCCTACCCCGGCCACGGGAGTGGCGCCCGGGAGCGGGTTGATCAGCGACTGAGGCGAGAGGGATATGTCGCCCGGGAATAGGGGGTCGTAAGCGCCGCCGTCGACGCTGAACGACTGGTAGAGCACGCGGTACGGGCTGAAGGTGTCGCCATAGCCGTTGTCATACGTGTGCGGAACCTTTCCAGCGGGGAAGACGTCGACGGTCGGCCACCTGGTGTTCGCGTTGGCCAGGGCGCCCGCCGGCGAGACCCGGGCCAGCACGATGCCCGGCGGGATGGGAAAGGCCTGGACCGGCAGGTTGAGGTATTTCAAAGCCCACTCCATCGTGTCGTGCCAGATAGGGCCGGCGCCGGTGACGCCCTCCACGTTGTTCATCGGTTTGTTGTCGGGGTTGCCGACCCAGGTGGCGGTGAGCAGGTTGGGCGTGAAGCCGATGGTCAGGTTGTCCTTGAAATCTTGCGTGGTGCCGGTCTTGACGGCGGCGGGCACGTTCGCCCCGAACTGGTCGTCGGGGCCGAGCTGCAGCGCCGAGTTCTGGCCGAAGGCGGGCACGCGCGCCTGGTTGTCCTTCATGATGCTCTCGATCATGTAGGCGTACTGAGGGGCCAGCGCCTGCGTACCCCGCGGCGTCTTGTACGTCCAGAGCGTGGCACCGTTGGCGTCGGCGATGGTCAGGACCGAGGCCATGGGGCGGAAGACGCCGCCGTTGGCGATGGTGTTGTAGGCCTGCGCCATCTGCCACAGCGGCGCCGGCTCGGAGCCCAGCGTCATGGAGAGCGGCGGGCGCCCGTGCTCTTTTATCCGTATGTAGTCCGTCAGGTACGACACGCCCATGTCCTCGGCCGTCCTGGCCACGTTCTCCTTGCCCACGGCGTCGATTGTCTTCACGGCGGGGATATTGTACGAGTTAGCCAGGGCCATGCGCACCGACACGGCGCCGTGGAACGACTTGTCGTAGTTCATCGGCGTGTACTTGTTGTTCGGGTTGTCCGAGGTCGGGTCGGGCCACGACTGCTGCTCGTCGAGGATCATCTTGGCGGGGTACCAGCCCTGCTTGAAGGCGGTGAGGTAGGTGAAGACCTTGAACGACGAGCCTGGCTGGCGCGGCACAGCGGCCATGTTGTAATACGAACCATTCTTGCTGTAGTCGACGCCGCCGACCATGTCGAGGCATTGCGCCGTCTTGGGGTCGATCGTGACCACGGCCGCGTCGTGCACGTTGAAGCCGTCCAGGTTTTTGATTTGCTGCTGCATAATCTGCTGCGTGTGCCGGTACATGGTGAGATCGAGCGTCGTGGTGATGGTCAGCCCGGCGCCGAGCCCGCCGGCGCGGGCCACGACGTTAGCCAGCGTCGAGTCGTAATAGCTGGCCGAGTTGGCCGAGCCACCGGCCTCCAGGAGCTGCGTGATCCAGTTGGTCCAGTAGGGCGCCTTGCTCGTGACGTCGGACTGGCGCCACGGCGGCGCATCGAATTTGAATGCGCGCGCCTCGATGTAGGCGTCTTCCCGCTGTCGCGGCGTGATGTCGCCGTACGTCACCATCAGCTTGAGGACATGGAGGTACGCGCGGTTCACCGCGTCGGTGGGGCCGTTGGCGATGGGATCGTAGTTGGTCGGGCTCTGCACCAGGCCGGCCAGCAGGGCGCACTGCGCGAGGTCGAGCTGCCAGATATCTTTGCCGAAGTACACGCGGGCCGCGGCCTCTATGCCGGTGGCGTGGTGGCCGAAAAAAACCGTGTTGAGATAGAGGTCGAGGATCTTATTCTTGGTCCAGCCGGCGCCGGGCTGCGACATGGCGCGAGCGATCACGATTTCCTGCAGCTTGCGCTGCGCGTCGCGGTTGCTCGTCAGCACCAATTGCTTGACCAATTGCTGCGTGATGGTGCTGCCGCCGGAGGTGACGTGGCCGCGCAAGGCCCCCTGGAGGATGCGCGCCAGGCCGTTGAGGTCGACGCCCTGGTTGGTATAGAACGAGTTGTCCTCGCTGGCGATGATGGCTTCTTTCATGTAGCGCGGCATCCTGCTCAGAGGGACGTACTGGTACAGTCCGCGTCTGGCGTCGTTGATCTCCAGCAGGAGCTGACCGTGGCGGTCGAGGATGCGCGTGGGCTGGATGTCCTCGGGCCGTGTCGTGTGCGAGAGCTTCTTGAGCCCCTCGCCTGACACGGTGTTGTAGTAACTCGCGGCGCCGGCCCCGGTCGCCGTCAACGCGGCGCCCACCAGCACGAACTGCAGCAGGAGACCGAACGCGGCGATGACGAGGACGATGGGCCAGAACTTGCTCTTGCGCGGCGGCCGCCGGCGCGAGATGCGGGTGATGCGGTGCGTTCGTTTCATGTCGCTCCAGGGCACACAATTTCTATCGAAGTATAGGGTCGATCCTGTCTGCTTTACAGGCGCCCGTGGCTATCGCCCCATTGTATCATGGGCGTCCCTCACCCCCGCCTGTTACCCTCGCCCGTTACCCTCGCCTGTTACCCTCGCTTGTTACCCTCGCCTGTTACCCTCGCCCGTTCTCGATCATGCCGAAACGGTAGCCGCTGCCGCGGATGGTGTGCAGCAGCTTGACCGGAGCGGGGTCGTCGATCTTGCGCCGCAGGCGGCGTATGTAGACGTCGATAATGTTGGAGAAAGAGTCGAACTCGTCGTCCCAGACGTGCTCGCTGATCATCGTGCGCGTGAGCACCTGGTTCGGGTGACGCATGAAGTACTCTAGGATAGCGTACTCCTTGCTCGTCAGTTCGATCGGCGTGTCGCCGCGTTCGACGCGGTGCGAACTGGTGTCCAGCACCAGGTCGTCGACCTGCAGCTGGGTCGACTTGGCGGTAGAGTCGCGCCGCAGCAGCGCGCGCACGCGCGCCATCAGTTCGCCCATGTGGAACGGCTTGACGAGGTAGTCGTCGGCCCCACTGTCCAGCCCGTGGATGCGGTCCTCCGGGGCGTCTTTGGCCGTCAGCAACAGGATCGGCGTGGCGTCGCCGCGGCGGCGGATATCGGCGCAGACGCGCAGGCCGTCCTTCTTGGGCAGCATGATGTCCAGGATGATGAGATCGTAGTCGTTGATCTCGCTGAGCTGCTCGCCCTCCTCGCCGTCGTAGGCGGCGTCGACCGCGTAGGACTCTTCGCGTAGGGCCTGGCAGACGGTCCGGTTGATCTTTTGCTCGTCCTCGACGACCAACACACGCATAGCACCCCCCCACCCTTGTGATAGCATTCTACCCACGGTCTGAAAATGTTTTAAGAAAAGAGTTAGCTCCGGGTTGGTAAGATCAGGTATCTAACCACCGATTCACCAGAAGGAGCTAACTCTGATGCAGTCTACCGTGCTGTCCAGTTTGATCGA
>JAABUX010003942.1_pt1 | contig 19208 bp, 20 predicted proteins | sample 5561851 | NCBI WGS metagenome assembly JAABUX01 (sample SAMN10711883, study PRJNA513361) | rock metagenome | isolation source: Antarctica rocks | place: Antarctica: Victoria Land, Richard Nunatak red sandstone | collected 2016-01-03 | reverse complement strand
CGTGCTCAACGGGGTCGAATTCAAGGACGGCATCAAGGTGACCGAGGACGACACCGCGACGCAGGACGAGAAGGTCGCCGCCTGATTCTTCTTCATTGCCCGATCCACAACATTTGACAATTGCTCTCGCCAAGGCGATCGCGGGCTTTGCAGTGAGTGAGGAATCAAAGCACTCGCCCGCTCCCAAATGGCTGATTGGCAGCGCGGGCGGATGCCTGGTATCTAGCCGGGAGCGACGCTCCACCGCTCAGCTCCTCCGGGTGTGGGCCACCGCTCAGTGGGGTCTGGGGCCTGCCTCCCGTTCAAGTGTCGGAGCAACATGCGTTGCGTGGAGCTTGCTCTCCATTCAGCGCGTTGCCTGACTTCTACGTGCACCAGCGCTGCGCGCTCGCGATTGCTATCCAGATCCTCTCGATGGTGGGCCGGAACCCCGAGAAGTCGACGGCTTCGTACGGCGCCCGGCCAGCAAAGATGGATGCGCCGAAGTCAATCTTGCTGAGGGCGAGAGAACTCCCCGGATCATCTATCTCACGCACTTTCGCCACGACCAACGTGGTGCTGTCCGGGTGCGCCATGCGAGTTTGCCCGTCCTTGGCGACGCCATCGTCTTCGAACTCCTCGCGGAGAAAGATCCGCCTTCCCTCGCCATCGACGCGACGGAGGACGTCGGACGGATAGAGCATTTCGATACAGAACGGTTCGCCGTCCGATATCCACGGGGGTCGCGCAATGGCCACCGCAACCACGCCGTGCCCCAGGTGAGCCCAGCCGCTCGGGCCGATCTCCTCCGCGAACTTGGAATCCGAGTCGAAGAGCCCCAGCTGCGGGATCTGGTTCGCCACGCGCTTCCGCCGGTTCAGCCACTTCCAAAGCCGATCGTCGTTATTGGGTACGTCGTGGTCAACGCGCCGGAGGTTGAGTTCTCGAAAGTCGTCCAGCCCCACGCATCGCCCTGAGGGCTGCATCGATGTGGAATGGGTCGCTTGGACCCTCGGTGGCGTACAAAACGTCCCCTCGGTCGGGCACCTTCGGTGCGATTGGCGAGAAGCCCGGGTCGTGAAAGGCCAGACTTGCCGCGAGTTCCTGGTAGATCCGGTCATACCCGCGGACGTATCCGAGGTACTGCACTTGTCCCCGGATCACCTGGCGGAACTCCGGGTCCGGCTTGCCGGGCGGGACGTTTCGAGACGGCATTGCGCGGGCAAACGCGGCGGCGGCTTCGGCTTCTCCGTATCGGTCCCAGATGTGAAGACATGCGCGGAGGTGTCGTCGGTATTCACGGGGGACGTTGATCCGGGTGTTCACGATCACGCCGGTGACACGCTGCCGCTGCCGCCTAGGCATCAGACGGGTCTTGGCCTCGTTGATCGTGAAGTCGTGGCCAACGATCGTGCGGCGCAGCTCCACACCCAGGACGATGATGCCGTCGTTTTCGGAAGCCAGCTCCTCGGGAAACTGGTGTCTGCCGGACGAAAAGGTGATGTCGTCTGCATAGCGGGTGTAGTGGCAGTGCGTAGCCTTGGCCAGCGCGGCAAGTTCTCGGTCAAGGCCACGACACACGAGGTTCGACAAGATCGGAGAGGTCGGTGCCCCTTGCGGGAGCTGCCGTCTGTGACAACAGATCTGAGCCAGAACCGTTGCGACTTCGGCCGGGAACTCGAAGGCCTTCGCCCGGAAGACGCCCATCACTCGCCCGAAGTGAATCGATGGGAAGAAATCCTTCAGGTCGATACGTAGCAGCCAGCGCTGCTTTCGGTGCACCGCCGCGTTCGTGACTGCGCTCTTGCCGCGGACAAAGCCGTGAACGTGAGGACGGGGGTTGTAAGCAGTCTCCAGAAGCGGTAGCAGGCCCTGCTGGAAGTCCTTGATTGGCTTGATTGGAGCGGAGATGACCCGTGGCTCGCCGCCGGTTCGGCGGTCGATCGTGAACTCGTGGTATCTACGGTGTTCATTGAGCGCCCAGATCCACCACGTGAGTGTCTTGGTTGGAACGCCCAGGAAGGCGGCGACGTCATCGCGCGTGAGGAAAGGCGGGATCACGGGCAGGCTGAGGGCGGCCTCGGCGAATCTACCTCTTCGGTCTCGACACCAACGCCGCGAAGTGGATCGCGACGCGACGCCGGGTTAAAGCAGAAGGATCGATAGCCCGAGGCGAATCGCCTGGGAAAGAAAGACGCCGAGGCCGCGCCCGAAATTCTAGCGAGCGGGCTGCCGATGATCGCTTTGCTCCTGGACCTGCGCCGACATCGGCGAGCGCTTCGGCGACGAGGCGATCACTCGCGCCGGCTGCTTCGCGCGGGCCTTCCCACGAACACGATCGTTAGAGCGGCTGCCTAGTCCACCGACTCTGTGCGAGTAACCGCGTTGCTCGCGAGACTTGCCTCTGGCGAAACTCACGTCTCTTGTCAGGCGCGCGGCGAGCCCTGCCTTCACATTCAGACGGGCATCGCCGCCGTGGCGGCGCGTGACTGCCTGTGTCCGCAAGCGGGCAGCCTCACGGTCACATGGATGCGCGGCACGGCTACTGCTGTGCCGCACGACCGCACCCGCCGTCCCGCCGACGCCTGTGGGCGCAGGCAGTCGTCCGTGGCGCACGTCGATACGCGTGCATTTGTGATGAATCGCGCGTCTGATGCTGTCTTACAGAGCGCCGCGCGAGCGAGCGCCTGTGCGAGGGGAGCACACCGACGAGGTGGCTCGTCGATGTGCTCGGCACCACGGACGCGGAGAGCGACCGGCTGCTTGACCACGGGGGCATCGGCAGCCAGGCTGCGTTCGCCAGCTGATCGGATCCCGACTCGCACGTCCCCCCGGTCGCGGGCAAGCTATTCTCCGCGCTCGTGTATTGGCCGCTGCTCGGCGGATTCGTTGTACTCGTCATGATTTCAGTGGCGCTCGGGGCTCTCGTGGATACGTCAACGACGGATTCCTCGGCGTCCTCCCGGCAGCCGATCATTTGGAGCGGACGCGTGAAGAGACTACTCGCCGGTCTTGTCGCTGTTGGGCTGATCGCTGCGATCGGTGCGCCATTCGTGCACGCGCTGTCGCTGAACGCGACTGACGCAGCTGCGTGGTTCACGGCCGACGGCGTCGTCGTTGCCACCGTGGCGCTCGTCGCCGCGGCAGCAGCGGCGTGGTTCGCGTATCCCGCTTACAGGGATTGGAGGCTTGCGCAGCCACGCGCAGGGGATTTCAAGATCGCCGTCGCTGCGAGCTCTCGAGTCAGACATGAGGAGCTCGCACCGGTCGGCCTGGCGGGGCCACATGAGGTGATCGGCGGGACCGATGGCATCTACGCGCGTATCACGGTCGGCAATCGGGGAACCGGTCTGGTAAGGGCCGGCGAGCTCCAGATCGCGGTTCCGGCCGACCGGACGATCACCCCCGCAGACGACATCCGGATCGTTCACTACGTCATGCCCGCCAAGGTCGCTGTGTCTGGACTCGAACCTGCGGTTGCCACGCTGGCGAGCCTTACGGTGGTGCGAGACGACTTCCCGCCAGGGTCCCGGATGTACCACGTCCAGGTGGACACCGCAATCGCGTCGGGTACCGAGGTACCCCTGCTAGCGACCTTGAGTGGTGCCGGGTTGCGGACGCCGGTGAGTGTGCACGTCGTGCTGGTGGCACGCGGTTGGCCAAGGGCTGCAGCCGCGCCTGCCGCGGCGGCGGGCGCCCGGTCCTAGCACATCGGGAGCTCGGGAACCTCCTGGCTCTCGAGACACACCTGAATGACCGTCCCCGCCGTGGCGGCGGCCAGGTCGTCGATCTTGGCGCTATCGAGATCCACGAACTTTTCGAGGTGACGAAGAAAGCGGTCGTCGTTGGCGATCGCGCTGCTGATCATGTCTCGAATATCGCGCTCGGCGGGGGAAAACTCATACATCTCGCGAAGCCCCTCGCAGGCGACGCGAGCGATCCTGAGAAACGCTTCGCGAGGCGGTTCGGACTCGACCAGACCGCGGAGCTCGTACTTGGTGCGAAGGAGTCTGAGGTCCGGCTCGGGAAGGGCGCGCCTGTCTGGCGGTGTAGGCACCATCGCGGGATAGCTTTTCACACAGAGTCGCGTCGCGTGGGTTCGTTTCCGCGGGGCGAGCCGTTAATCTTCGCGCTGCGCTGTGGCCCACAAGGAGCTTAGATACGACGCGGATGCCCGTAAGGCGCTGGAGGCGGGCGTCGACGCGGTCGCAAACGCGGTCAAGGTCACGCTGGGGCCAAAGGGCCGCTACGTGGTCCTCGACAGGAAGCTCGGCACGCCGACGATCACCAACGACGGTGTGACCGTCGCTCGTGAGATCGAGGTCGAGGACGTCTTCCAGAATCAGGGCGCTCAACTGGTCCGAGAAGTGGCCACCGCGACCAATGACGTCGCGGGTGACGGCACGACGACCGCGACCGTGCTCGCTCAGGCGATCGTCCGTCAAGGACTCAAGAACGTGGCCGCGGGCGCGAATCCGCTGGCGCTCAAGCGCGGTATCGAGCGGGCGGTCGACGAGGTCGTCGAAGACATCTTGAGTCAAGCCCGGCCGGTGACAACCTCGTCGTCTCAGCGTGGGTCAAGGCTGAATCCGGAGGGCGTCTATCCGCTCCCGGAGTCACGGCGGCGCGAGATCGAGCTGCAGGCCCAGGCACTGGTGAGCCGGCTGCGGCACGAGATCGTGGAATCTCCGCTCGCCGCCACTGGAACGGTGCGGGAGGCGTCCGAGCGGCTGGCGGCCGAGGCCGTCCGCCGCGTCGTGCGTGTAGCGTCCGGCACGGAGCAGATCGCTCGCGTCGCGACGATCTCAGCCGGCGATGAGGAGATCGGCGACGTGATCGCCGACGCGATCGGCAAGGTCGGCAAGGACGGCGTGGTCAACGTCGAGGAGGGCGAGACGTTCGGCATGGACCTCGAGTTCACGGAGGGCATGCAGTTCGATAAGGGCTACATCTCGCCCTACATGGTCACCGATCAGGAGCGGATGGAGGGCGTCCTCGAGGATCCCTACATCCTCATCGCCAACTCGAAGATCGGGTCCGTGCGCGAGATCCTGTCGATCCTCGAGCAGACGATTCAGTCGGGTAAGCCCCTGCTGATCATTGCCGAGGACGTCGAGGGCGAGTCGCTCGCGACGCTCGTGGTCAACAAGCTGCGCGGCACCTTCACCGGCGTCGCCGTGAAGGCTCCGGGCTTCGGCGATCGCCGCAAGCGCATGCTCGAGGACATCGCGATCCTCACCGGCGGCGAGGTGATCACCGAGGAGATGGGTCTCAAGCTGGAGAACACCCAGCTCTCGGAGCTCGGTCGGGCCCGCCGTGTCGTCGTCACGAAGGACACCACCACGATCGTGGACGGTGCCGGTGAGTCCGACGCGATCCGCGGCCGCATCAACCAGATCAAGTCCGAGATCGAGACCACAGATTCGGACTTCGACCGCGAGAAGCTCCAGGAGCGTCTGGCCAAGCTGTCCGGGGGCGTCGCCGTCGTCAAGGTCGGCGCAGCCACCGAGACGGAGATGAAGGAGAAGAAGCACCGCGTCGAGGACGCGCTGCAGGCCACCCGCGCCGCCCTCGAGGAGGGCATCCTGCCCGGCGGCGGCGTTGCACTGCTGCACGCGCAGGCAGCGATCAAGCTCGACAACATCGGGGATCCGGATGAGCGCACGGGTGCGCTGATCGTGATCCGCGCGCTCGAGGAGCCGCTCCGTCAGATCGTTGAGAACGCCGGGCTCGAGGGCTCAGTCGTCGTCAACGACATCCGCAAGGCCAAGAAGGGCCACGGCCTCAACGCCGCCACCAACGAGATCGTCGACCTCGGCGTCGATCGCCAAGAATCTGCTGACCACCGAGGTGATCGTCGCCGAGGTGCCCGAGAAGGAGTCCGGCCGTGCGGGCGGCGGTATGCCCGACATGTCGGGCATGATGTGACACCACTCGCTGGCGTGGATCCAGCCTCCAAGGCGATGTCCACTGCATGTGCTGGCGGCAGGTCAGAGTCGCCTGATAGGCGTCCGTTCGCATGCGTTCTCGGCTCAGTGGAAGGGCAGACAAGCCACGGATGTCCTTGTTCTAATGAACTCACTGTGGGTCGCGATCGCATTGCCGAGGCTGCGCGCGAATCGTGCGGCTCCGCTCGGTGACCGACCGGTTCCTTGCCTCGAACTCGGTCCGTAAGAAGTTACCGACTGCCGGTCCTTGTGCGAAGCGGCCACGAATTCGCCGTGGCCCGAATAGGCGTGGAGCAGCCACGCTCGGGCCGGCACAGACCACCAGTCCCAGACCCGCCTTCGTGGTCGGACGCGCATCTCGCCGGCGATGTTCACGCGTCCTGCTCGGCGCGGATTGGAGGCGCGCCGACAGTTGCAGCGCTTGCTACGGAACGAGGCCATTGGCCCGGACGGCCCGCACGCTTTCGACCGCCTGAGTCCGCTCGTCGGCGTGAGCGGTGACCGACCCCTGCTCCGCCCCAGCCGCTCGCAGGTCCGTAGATCAGCCGCCAGGCTCGAGCCTTCTGAGACTGATGTGGTACCCACGAGCGGTACCCACGAGCGGATCCAAGTCGGCAGCGACTCCGCCCCGACCGCAAAAGCCTTGCTAACTAAGAAGTTTTGCGAGTGCGCCCGGAGAGATTCGAACTCCCGACCTTCGGTTCCGTAGACCGACGCTCTATCCAGCTGAGCTACGGGCGCCTGCACCGATTCTAGCCTCGTCTCTGCCAGGGTGCCGAGGCACAGCGGGCCGGCGGGAGCGGAGAGGGCGGGATTCGAACCCGCGAAGGAGTGTGAACCCCTTACTCGCTTAGCAGGCGAGTGCCTTCAGCCACTCGGCCACCTCTCCGTGGTCGCTCAAGTGTAGAACGTCCCCGGCACCCGAAGGCCACCGCGATCCGGTGGTGTGCCTGATGATGATGAGGCCGGCCAAACGCTTGGCTGCCCATACCGATAGGCTCGCAATCAGTGCGAGCCACCCAGCGCAAGGGAGACATCGCGACAACGCGGACGATCGCGACATTCACCGCTCGCGGTTGGGAGGTCTCGATTCCGGTGACGGAGTCCGCCGTATACGACCTGATCGTCGACGAGGGCACTGAGCTGCGACGGGTTCAATGTAAGTTCTGCACCGGACGAGGCGTGGACCTCCGTCGCATCCATTCGAACTCGGGCGGCTACGTTGTCAAACGGCTCGCCAAAAACGCTTACGATTGGCTGTACGTACTCCGTCCGGATGGTGCCGAGTACCTGATCAAAGAGTGCCTGGCGGGGCGCCGAGGCGTGAGCCTGGAGGGCTCGCATCAGATTGGAGCGGTGGCAGAGTCCGGTTGATTGCAGCTGCCTTGAAAGCAGCCGGCCGTTTGCGCGGCCCGGGGGTTCGAATCCCTCCCGCTCCGTTCAGCTCCCCGTATTCATGCGACTCATACCGGCCAATGGGTCGATTGCGTGTTCGAATCGCCTCGAGGGCGGAGTCGATTCCCGCCCTCTCCGCTTCCGCCGGCTCGAAGCCTCTCCGCTCCCGCCGGCTCCAAGCCTCTCCGCTTCCGCCGGCCCGCCCCTCTGCCGTCCCTCGGAGCGAGAGGGCGCGGCTCTTCTACCCCGTTTTCGGTGCCGTACCGAAAACGTGATCCCAAAACGGAGCGCTGACTCCGTAGCCCCGTTCGTGGTTCTGGAAGTGGTGGCGCATGTGGAGCTCGCGCAGCCGCTTACCGAGCGCGGTCCTCGGCCGGTGATGATGCACATGGTAGTGCAGCATGTCATAGAAGAGGTAACCGCCCAGAAACCCCGCGGCAAAAGGCAAGAACGCGGGATCGCCGAGCGCTGCGTAGAAGCCCAAGCTGAAGAGCGCGGCCAGCGGAATGCTGACCGACGGAGGCATGACCAGACGCATCGGGTCGTTCGGGTGGTCGTGATGGATGCCGTGAATGATCCAGTGAAGGCGCGCACCGATCCCCTGCTGGGGCTCGAAGTGGAACACGATCCTGTGCAGCCAGTACTCGGTGAGCGTCCAGAACAGATAGCCACCCACGAGCCACCCAAGCGTCGCCCAGCCAACTCCGCGGACGAGTCCCTCGACTAGCAGCAAGACGATCGCCGGCCCAAACAGGAGCGGTGGAACGATGGGGTGCACGCGGGAGAGCTTGTCGAGCAGATCGGACTCGAACATGCGCGGCGAGGCACGCAGAACGTCGCTGCGACTCAGATCCTCACGCTCGTGGAGTTGCCGGGTTGCCATATGTAGAGGATAGCTGGCGGCAACGCTCGGCTCGGATCCTGGCTGCGATGTCGCGATGGCGCAATCCCGATCCTTGGTCTTACTCCTCGGGCTGCCGTGCGTCCACGGGCATCGCGAGCACGATGTGGCTGACCGCGAGCGCGAGAAAAGCGTGCCGCTCGGGCGGGGCGGTCCCGTCAAGCGTCCCGATCTCGACATCGGTGAGCGGAAGGAAAGCGCGCTCACAGGCGTTCAGATAGTCGATGAGCCGGCTTCGGTAGCCGTCGCGTGGCATGCGGAGCACCCCGGTGAGCCGGTAGCGGCCCGTTTCGAGGACGACGCGCTCGTCGCGATGCTCCATCCCGCGACGGTACCGTGCCCGTGCCGACGCGCCCCGCCCGTGCCCGTCCCGGCCCCCCGCCCGGGCCGATCACGTCCCGGCGCCCCACCCGGGCTGATCACGTCCCGGCGCCCCCACCCGGGCGATGACATGCTAGAAGGAATGGCGTCCGCGCAGTGGTGGTATGCACGCCGTGCCCAGAATCGCAAGCCCGCGACATATAGGTGCCCGCTTTGCGGAGGCTTCCTCCCGGCACTCAGCGAGCACATGCTGATATTGCCCGAGGGCGACTCGGCCCGCCGCCGCCATGCACACACGAAGTGCGTGGTCGCGGCCCGCCGGCAGGGCCGGCTTCCCACCCGAGAGGAATGGCTGCGAACCCAACCACGGCCGCCCGGTCGGTGGCGGCGCACGATCGGCTTCGGGGCGCGCCTGATCGGGCGCCGGGAATAGCGACTCCCGCGCCGATCCTGAGCCGCCGACCGAGGCGAGCCGACCGCCGACCGAAGCGCCTGCTTGGGGCCCCCGGCGGACGGTCGATCGCCTTCGAGCAGCCGCGGAGGCTCCCCCACCAGCAACGTCCGCGGCAAGCCGCGGTCGCTGCCCCTACCGGCAGCGCCGCGGCTGCGCCGGCTCACGCCGGCGTGGGTGCCCGCTTCCCAGCCCCAGCCCCAGCGGGGATCTCCCCCTTACCCGAGCCTCCATTTGGGAACCCGAGCGAAGGCACGTCGGAGGGGTAGACCTCGTGCCCATGCTCAGCGATGTCGCCGATCTCCATGTTCTCCTCGGACATCCGCAGGGGAATAAAGAGCCCGACCAGCTTCAGCAGGATCCACGTGCCGACGCCGGAGAACACGATCACCCACGCGGCTGCGATCGCCTGCCACAGGAGCAGGTGCGTACTTCCGTGGATCAGGCCCTGGGCGGAGATGCTGGCCGTCTTGCCCTGGCCGATGTACTCGATCATCCGCTGATCGGCGAACACGCCCGTTAGCAGACCGCCAGCGAGGCCGGCCATGCCGTGGGTATAGATCACTCCCAGCGTGTCGTCGACGTTGCGGAACGGGCGGCATCGGCTGAGGTAGTTGAGGGCGAAGTAGACAATCGTGGAGCCGATGGCGCCGAGCGCCATCGCCCCCCATCCGTTTACGTAGCCCGCCGCCGGCGTGATCACCACGAGACCCGTGATCATGCCGTTGACGCCTGAGAGCAGCCCGGGCTTACGCCCGGTGAGGTAGTCCCACCCGACCCAGATCAGGAACGCGACGGCCGTGCAAAGGTTCGTATTGAGCACCGCCGCGGATGCGGACGCGCCCGCGAAGTACGGATCGCCGCCGTTGAAGCCGTTCCAGCCCAGCCACAGCAGACCCGCACCGACGGCCACCATCGCGACGTTGTTCGGCGCGTCGATCTCGCGATCGCGTTGCAGACGGGGCCCGATCACCGCTGCCGCCACGAATCCCGAGACGCCCGCGGACAAGTGGATCACGTAACCACCGGAGAAGTCGACTGCTCCCTTGTGCGAAAGCCAGCCACCTCCCCAGATCAGAAACGCGTTGACCGAGTAGATGAATGTCGTCCAGAGGGCGACGAACGGGATCCACGCCTTGAAGTTCACGCGCCCGAGCACCGAGCCCAGCATCAGGATCGGGGTGATGGCTGCAAACACGAACTGGAAGTAGGCCAGCGAGGACATCGGGAATCTGAAGCTCGGAGACGCGCCGCTCAAGAGCGGGATATTGGCCTGCCCCTGCTCCTGGGAGTGGCTGAGGATGTTGCCCGGCTTGCCGATGAAGGTCGAGAAGAAGCCGAGGCCGTGGCCGATCGGATGACCGAAGGCCATCTTGAAGCCCCACAGCACCCACACGAGGAGCACGATCGCGAAGGCCCCGAAGGTGAGCATCATGCTGTTGACCGACCAGCGCTTCTGCATCACGCCGCCATACAGCACGACCAGGCCGGGGACGCTCATCAGGCCCACGAGCGTCGCGGCAGTCAGCTGCCAGGCGTTGTCCCCGGGGCTGAGCCAGCTTGGGTATGGAAGGAACATCTTTCTCCTTGTCCGGAGGGTCGGGAAACCGCCCACGCTCGTGGGCGGCGGGGCCGGCTGCGGCCCGGATCGGAACCCCTGCAAGTTTGGCTGCGCCGGCCCTGCGACCTATGGCCTCCGGTCCAGCAAGCGACGCGACCTCCTGGACATAGGGATAACCGCCGCCCGCCCCGCCCCGCCCCGCGCCGCCCGCACGATCCGCCAGCCTCCGGACCGAGCCGCAGCCGTGGGTGGCTCCGCCCGCGGGCGGAGCCGCACAAAGCCAGCCCGGCCTAGAGCTGCGTCTGTGACCAGGACATGGGCTGTGCCCCGACTACGGGCGCCCCGACGTCGAGCTGGATCACCGCATGCGGGGTCAGCGGGATCGACCGTGGATCTCGCGTCCAGGGCTTACCGTTCACGAACGCGGTGACCTTGCCGGCCATCACAGCGACACGGCTCGGACTCAGCGGCTGGTGCCACTCGTCGAATAAGTCGCCCAGCGTGTAGATCCGCCGCGTCGGGGACTCGATGTGAATCACGCCGTCGGAGGTGTGCGTGTGCAGCCAGTAGATGCACTTTCCCCCCGCAGCGACCGGCCCCTGCCCGGTCTGCTGGACGACCGAGCCGGGAATCCCCACGCCGGCCGGAAGCGCGCGCGGCGCGCCGCGGTCGTATACGGCCAGGTGGGCGTGGACGTGGTACACGAGCTGTTCGGTGCCCAGGCACTGGACACCGTCTACGGTACCCGTCTGGGTGGTGCCGGCAGGCGCGAGCTCCGGTCCCCGCTGGAGCGGCACGCCCTCAAACCCGATCGACGTGCTCGGACTCGGCGTAGCGCTCCGGGTGCTCGAAGTGCTCCCCCCAGTACTGCTCGACTGGCTGCTGGTGCCGCACGCGGCAACCAGCAGCCCAAGCGCAAGCAGTAGGACAGATGACCGGAGACCGATCCTCATCGCAAGCGCGCACGGTAGCGCCATCCGCAGTTGATAGGTTTTGCGGGCGATGCCCGGTGCACCCAGCTCACCTGCGATGCCGATGACGACCGCGCTCGAGCTGCCCGGGATGAAGATCGCAGAGAACCTAGGCGTCTGCTATGGCCTCGTGGTGAGGAGCATGGGCTTCACCGGCGGGGTGACTGCATCGTTCAAGGCGCTGCGTCGCGGAGAGATCAGCGAGTACACCCAGCTACTGGAGGACTCGCGGCGTCATGCGATCGACCGCATGGTCGAGAACGCGGGCCTGCTCGGCGCCAATGCGATCGTCGCGGTCCGCTTCGACTCCTCGGAGATCGGACAGCAGTTCACCGAGATCGTGGCCTACGGCACTGCCGTGAAGGTCGAGCGCTCCGCCTGAGGCATGAGGCGTGCTGCTGGGCGACGCCGACCGGGAGCTGCTATTCGAGAAGCTGGGGCGCCACGCCGCCGCGGGGCGCCTGGGGATCGAGGAGCTCGAGCGCCGCGTGGCGGTGATCGAGCTGGCGCAGACCCGGGAGGACGCCGCCGCAGCGATGGCCGACCTGCCGCCGCTCGCCGCGCCCTCCGATCAGACGCGGCCCCGGCGCCGGCGGAGCCGCGGACACGGCGACGCCGACTCGCCCGCTCCCGATTGGCAGCCCACGAGCGAGCGCTTCCGCGACCCTAAGACCAAACGGGTGATGCGCGTCTGGGTCGACTCAGCCGGGGGCCGGCACTATGTGGCTGAGGAGCCCTCGTAGAGCAAGCCTCCCCAGCCGAGCATCAGCTCCGGCCGCCCAGCAGTCGCAGCATCAACAAGAAGACGTTGAAGATGTCAAGGAAGATCCCGGCGGCGATCGGCACCGCGCTGGCCATGCTCGCGCGGCGCATACGGTTGAAGTCGAAGACCGTAAACCCGCCGAAGATCACTAGCCCGCCGACGGCATAGATGACGTTGCCGTGCGGGATCGAGACGAAGATTCCGACGATCCCGAACGCGATCAGCCCCAGCAGCGCCCAGAGCAGGGTGCGCGCCCACGATGACAAGTCACGCCGTGTCGCGTAGCCGAATGCTCCCAGGGCTCCGACGAAGGCGCCGGTGGCGCCGGCAGCCTGCCAGAGCACGGAGGGCTGTGACTGAGCGTAAACCGCCAGGATCGGCCCGACGGCCATCCCGATCAGTAGCCCGACACCGAACAGCAACCCGACCGCGAGCTGCTCGTGGCCGCGGCGCGAAGCGAAGTTGAGGCCGAAGATGCAGGCGAACGCGCCAATGAACAAGGCGATGCCGGTGGCGCCGGTGAGGTTGCGGCCGACGTAGGCGCCGAGCGCGGCGCAACCGACGGTCAGCGCGACTAGCCCCATCACCTGGCCGAAGACCGCCCGCGTGCGGTCCCGGGTCAGCGCGGGAGTGCCGTACTTGAGTGCTTGGTATGTTGGCATGGCTGGTTTGCTCCTGCTTCTAGATATAGATATCCATGGCGCCGAACCGTTCAATGACGCCGAACGGTGCACGCTCGCAAACGGTAGACGATGCCCACCGCCGGCGACTAGCGCGTAGCCCGCAGGGGCGAGGAGGCAAACTCTGCCATCCCGGCGCCAAAGTCCTCGAGCGCACTGAACCCGAGCTCCCGCTGCGCGCGCTGCGCGGAGGCGAACACGTGGCGCACGTCACCCAAGCGGAACTCCCCAGTCACGACCGGAGCCGGCGTGCCGGAGCCGCCCGCATCGGCTAGCGCCTGCGCCATCTGAAGGATGCTACGAGGTTGACCGCTTGCGACGTTGAAGGCACCGGTCAACGGCGCCTGTCGCGTCAGCGCGAGCACGTTGGCCCGCGCCACGTCGCGAACGTGAACGAAGTCGCGAAGCTGGCCGCCGTCCTCGAAGACCCGCGGCGAGCGACCTGCCGCGAGCGAGCTGGCGAAGATCGCCGCGACGCCCGCGTATGGCGTGTCACGCGGCATCCTCGGGCCGTAGACGTTGTGGTATCGCAGGGCGGTCACCGGGATGCCGGTTTCCCGCTCAAACGAGAAGCACAGGTGCTCCTGGTGTACCTTCGTTGCCGCGTATACGTTGCGCGGGTCCAGCCGCGCGGACTCGGTGATCGCCTGCGACATCAGCGACTGCCCACACCGCGGACAGCCGGGATCAAAGCGCCCGGCTGCGAGGTCGCAGACGTCGCGCCCCCTGGGCGATACACCACCGTGGGCCGGGCATACGTAGTGGCCCTCGCCGTACACGACCATGCTGCTGGCAAGCACGAGGCGCCCCTCCAGTCCGGCTGCCGCGAGCCGGCTGAGCAGCACTGCCGTGCCCAGGTCGTTGTGTTGCACATAGTCCGCCATGTCGTGCAACCCCGTCCCGAGCCCCACCATCGACGCCTGGTGACAGACGGCGTCAACATCCCGGAGCGCGCTGTCGACCATATCGGGGTCTCTTAGATCGCCGTGGATGAGCTCCGCGCCGGGATTCAGGTAATCAGGCACCGCGACGTGGGCCCCCGGCAGCAGTGCATCCAGTACGCGGACCCGCTGACCGCGGCGCACGAGCGCATCGACGATATGCGAGCCGATGAATCCGGCGCCACCGGTGACGAGGATCATGCCCCTTGCACGCTACCGGCGGCCGCCGGGCCTCGCAAATCCGGCGTTCAGGCGCCTCTGATCCAAATCGCCGGGCGGTGCCTGCCGGCGCCGCGAGGCAAGCAACCAAGTCGCGGCCAGGCCGAACGCGAAGCCCCCGGCGCAAGCGAAGTACGCCACCACGCCGCCTCCCCCGATAGGGTCCGTGAGACCGGCAGCGCCAAACAGCGCCTGCATCACGAACCAGATGCCGAGCATCACCAGCGCCGGCACCTCGATCACCGTGGAGAACAGCGGGATCAACACGAGCGTCAACACTCGCGCGCGCGGATAGAGCAGGATGTAGCCCCCGAGCACGGCCGCAATCCCCCCTGCGGCACCGACCGTCGGCGCGGTGGCGCTCGGAACGAGGAGCACTTCCAGCGCGAGAGCAGCCACCCCGCCGGCGATGTAGAAGGCGATGAACTTGAGGGGCCCCATGGCGCCCTCGACGTTGTTGCCGAAGATCCACAGGAACAGCATGTTCCCCGCGATCTGGACGATCGAGGCGTGCACGAACATCGCGCTGAAGACCGTCTCCCAGACGGGGATCGCGCCGCCCGAAGGGCGGAGCCCGGCGTGCTGAGCATGGCAGGCGACCGCCCTCGCGGCGCCCCCGGGGATCTGGGCAAGGCCACAATGCGTGCCCGGATTCCTCAGCGCGTATGGGATCGCCCCGTACTTGAAGAGCACCGTCGCGTCGGGCCCGCTGATCAGCGACCCCCCATGCCTGATCGCAAGCAGGTAGACGACGAGGCTCGCAACGATCAGCGCCAGCGTCACGAACGGGAAGCGATCCGTCGGGAGGTTGTCCTTGATCGGGAACACGCGCGCGAGCCCTATTTTCCTTTATGAGGCGGCTGCGCCGCCTTTGTTTATTGTGGTGCTCGGAGGCCCGGGCGGTTACGGGTTCTCTATAGCCGGCGGGCGGGCGTCCCCAGTCGTGGCTTACGCCCAGGCGGCGGGCGTGCCCACCGCGGCGATCCGCCAGGGCTGCGCCGCGTCGCCGCCGAGCGCGAGCGTCCAGTGCTCGGTGAACGAGGTCTCGCGCGACTGGCTTCCGGCCACCACTTCCGTGGTATTGCGATCCTCCAGGTAACGGCGCCCCGCGAGGTCGACCTCGATCGTCATCGTCGGCGGATCCGCCGCGGCATCGAGCGCGGCGATCCGGATCTGCTTGACACGCAGACCGCGCACGACCAGCCGCGTCCTCTGACTCGGGTCGCCGGGATGGAGCATCTGCCGCGCAGCCTCCTGACGGGCGATCCCGAGCAAAGCGTCGTCGTCGCCGTCGACGGCCTCTGCCCACGCCGCGACCGCGCGCCGAGCGGCGACCTCGAGCACGTCCGGTGCGAAGCGTCCGTCGGCGAGGCTGAGATCGAGCGCGGCGGCCCGGGCATCGCCTTGGTAGTCGAGGTCGGCGACCTCGGCGATCTTGACCGTCTCGGGCACGGCGTCCGCGACGGCACCCTCGACGAGCGCTTCGTCGCGCATCGCGCGGTCGTCGGACCAGGCACTCGCGACGAGATCCTCGGAGAGCTCGTGCTCGCCCTCAGCCTCCTGCTCGATCGAGAGCAGCAGCCACGAGTCATCCAGCTGCTTGCCGAGCGTCCAGAACTCCTCCACACGACTCCTTTCCGACGAGCCATCCGTGCGTCCTATGCGCTGACCGTAGGAGTCCTCAACGTAGTCGCGCAGCACGGCCTCGATCTTGACCGCGACCCGGTCGCCGCGGTCGCCGCGGTGCCTCAGCCCGACGTAGTGGACTTTCGTCTCCCCCAGCGGCTGCACGCGGTTGCGCCAACCCCTGCGATCGAGGTCATCGAGCCTCAGCTCCCATTCGGTCAGCAGCTCGGGCCCCACCAGTCCTCGCAGCCTCCTCCGATCTCCCGCGTCCCACGCGGCTTGTACGTCTGCGAACAACTTGGCGGCGGCGGAGCGCACCGCCTCGGGCGCAAACGCGGGATCGTCCTGCGCTGCCTCCGCCGCGGCGAGCTCGACATGACGTTCGCGCTCTGCCAAGCGGCCCCCCTTGGTGAACCCTTGATGGCGCCACCACATCAACGCCGGTTCCTCCGCCGCATCACGTAGATCACGTAGAGCACCACGATTACGATCACGATCAGCACGAGGATGCCGCCGCCGCCGCCGCCGATCGGCAGGAAGAAGAAGTGGCCGTGACCAAAGCCACGGCCGAGACCGCCACCCCTTCCGAAGCCGCCGCCGCGCCCGAAGCCCCCGCCATGCCCGAAGCCGAAGCTGCCGCCCCCGGCGCGGGCGATCGCCGGAGCGGCGGCGCCGAGCACCGCGAGCACCACGCCGGCGAAGACGCTGAGGATGCGGCGCCTCATCGAGGGCCTGTCTGGGCGAGCGACTCGCCGCATCGCTCTATCGCCGGCCGGCGGGCGCCGGCGAACGTGAAGACGTGGACCGTGGCCAGCCCGCCGGTGTGCCCACCGCCGAGATCCGCCACGGCTGCGCTGCGCCCCCATCGAGCGCGAGCGTCCAGTGCTCGGTGAATGTCGTCTCACGGGCGGGGCTCCCGGCTATCACCGCCGTAGTATCGCGATCCTCCAGATAACGCCGCCCCGCGAGGTCGACCTCGATCGTCATCGTCGGCGGATCCGCCCCGGCGTCGAGCGCGGCGATCCGGATCTGCTCCACGCGCGGGCCGCGCACCACCAGCCGGGTCCTCTCGCTCGGGTCGCCGGGATGCAGCAGTTGCCGGGCGGCCCGCGAGTGGGCGATCCCACGCAGAGCGTCGTCGTCGCCGTCGACGGCCTGCGCCCATGCCGCAACCGCCCGTCGGGCTGCGACCTCCAGCACGTCCGGTGCGAAGCGTCCGTCGGCGAGGCTGAGATCGAGCGCGGCGGCGCGGGCATCGCCTTGGTAGTCGAGGTCGGCGACCTCGGCGATCTTGACCGTCTCGGGCACGGCGTCCGCCACGGCACCCTCAACGAGCGCCTCGTCGCGCATCGCACGTTCATCGGACCAGGGGCTCGCCACGAGGTCCTCCGAAAGCTCGTGCTTGCCCTCAGCACCCTGCTCGATCGAGAGCAATATCCAATCATTTCCGGCGCCCACCGAGCGATCCTGGCGCTTGCCCAGCGTCCAGAACTCACGCAGGCGGCTGCACTCCGAGAGCCGGCCGGCGCGCTTGATGCGATTTCCACGACCGTCTAGCACGTAGTCGCGCAGTTTGGCCTCGATGCGGACGACAACCCGATCCTCGCGATCGTTGCCGCGGTGCCCCAACCCGACGTACTCCACCTGCGGCTCGCCGATCGGCTCCACGCGATTGCGCCAGCCCTGGCGCTGGAGCTCGTCCAAGCGCCGCTCCCATTCGGTGAGCAGGCCGGACGCCACCAAGCTCCGCAGGCGAACCCTGTCGCCTGCATCCCACGCGGACTGGATGTCGGCGAACAGCTTGCTGGCACTCGCGCGCACCTTCACCGGCGCAAATGCAGGGTCGTCCTCGGCGGCTTCGGCGGCCGCCAGCTCGACGCGCCGCTCGCGGCGAGAGACTTGGCGCCGGGCGGCTCGGCCGGCGCTCCGCCGGCTGGCCCAGAACCGATTCGCGTTGGGCGCGACGCGGGTAAGCAGGAGCCAGAGGACGGCGAGGCCGATCAGCACCAGCGCCCCAAGGCCATGGCCGAGGACCGCGATCCGGATCAGGATCTGCAGGACGATGTAGAGCCCGGCGCCACGCCCCCCGCCACCGCCACCGTATCCGGCGGAGCCGCCACCCGCCGCGGCCATGACCATGTGGTGCGTCATCGCGCCTGCGCTGCGGTCTGAGCGAGCGGTGGCTCGGCGTTGGCGGTGGCAGACGGCCCGGCGCTGGCGGTGATCGGCGGCGCGGCACTGGCGTGGACGGTGGCAGACGATGCAGCGCTGGCGTGGACGCTGGCAGGCGGCTCGACCCCGGCGTGGGCGAGCGACCCGGCCCCGGCGTGAGCGATGTGCTCGTCGGCGTGGTAGCTCGAGCGCACCCGCGGCCCGGCCGCGACGTGCTCGAACCCGAGCGTGTAGGCCGCCCGCTCCAGCTCCTTGAACTCCTCGGGGTGCCAATAGCGGACGATCGGCAGGTGGCGCTCGGTTGGACGCAGGTACTGCCCGACCGTCAGCACCTGCACGTGGGCCTCACGGAGGATGCCCAGCGCGTCGACCATCTCCTCCATCGACTCTCCGAGCCCCACCATCAGCCCCGACTTTGTCACGACCTCCTCGCCACCCATCTCCTTGGCGTTTCTCAGGACTCGGCAGGAGCGCTCAAAGCGCGAACCGCGTCGCGCCACCCGGTAGAGCCGCGGCACCACCTCGACGTTGTGGTTGAAGACATCGGGTCGCTCGGAGATCACGCGCGCGAGCGGCATCTCGGCGCCCCGGAAGTCGGGGGTCAGCACCTCGACCTTGCAGGCTGGCGCCTGGTGGCGAATCTGGCGAATTACGTCGGCGAACACGCCAGCCCCGTAATCGGGCAGGTCGTCGCGGTCGACGCTCGTGATCACAGCATGGCGCAGGCCCATCTTCGCCACCGTCCGCGCCACGCGGGAAGGCTCGAGCGCGTCGCTCCACGTCGGCTTGCCGGTCTTTACGTTGCAGAAACCGCAGCGGCGGGTACAGGTATCGCCGAGGATCATGAAGGTAGCCGTGCCACGCTGCCAGCACTCGCCGATGTTCGGGCACGCCGCCTCCTGACAGACGGTGTGCAAATTTTCTGACTCGATCAGAGCCTCGAGCTCGCGGTAACGGAGACCGCCCGGGGCGGGAACCTTGAACCACGGCGGCTTGCGCCCGCGGTGGGGCTGAACATCGCGCCCGAGCACATTCAGCACGTCGGGCAAGCCACCGGGGTGCGCGCGGGACCGCGTCGTCGCATGCTCGCCTGTCTTCACGACTCCAAAGGCTAGCGCGGGGGCAGATCGCCGCAACCGTCCTGGCGCTACTGAGGACTCACCAAGTAATTAGTGCGGTGGTTGGGTTGGGTGGATCGTGTAGTTCCAGTTCGGATGAAACTGATCGCGGGTGATATTGACCGCGGCCAGCTCAGCGTCGGTGACCTTGATCCCTTTCTC
>JAABUX010003941.1_pt1 | contig 19220 bp, 13 predicted proteins | sample 5561851 | NCBI WGS metagenome assembly JAABUX01 (sample SAMN10711883, study PRJNA513361) | rock metagenome | isolation source: Antarctica rocks | place: Antarctica: Victoria Land, Richard Nunatak red sandstone | collected 2016-01-03 | reverse complement strand
ATCCCGAATCGATGGCTCGGCGGATGGACTTGAGCGATCGCCGCAAACATCATGTCATTACTGATTTGAAACATCACAAGCTTTCTCGGGACTTACTCGCTGATTTAGGCTTGCTGGAATTCATTGACACGGAAAAAGAATACTCCTCAAAGGATTTAATTGCTTTGGGGGAACGGGCAAGGGCTAAGGCGTTAGACATCAAGAAAATCTTGGGAATTACCATCTGCGCCGCACCGCGCTATTTAAAAGATGGCAGAATGCTGGCATATAAGGCTCTTAGATGCGTACTCACTCCTCGCACTACTCTCGCCGCTAAGTGGGTGTTTTTTGCTTTGGTTAACGGCATAACAACTAAGGTGTTAGCCAAACAATTTGAGAACCAGGAAAAAGCCAACCAATATTGTTCCCAACTATCCCCGTTGGCGCAGCTGATTTGTGAGGCGATCGCTGTTGAAAAAAGGACTTGCGCGAGGGAAACATCTGCCTCTCAGATTCATGCAAACATGTGTGATGCTGTGGGGCTGAAACGTAAACTTTCTCGGCAGACCAGGGATGGACGGTTCTATAAAATCAAATCGGAATCGTGGGAGTTTGCCAGCACCGTGCTGATACATCGTCAACAGCAGCGGGATACTCGGCTACTGGAGCGAGAGCAGCAACTCGAAGCTGAGGCTAAAAGATTTCAGCATCTAACATCAGGTGAGATGCAGGAAAAGATCGAGACAGAAATTAAAGATAATCAGCATTCTGATGCACCGGTGCTCGTCTTTCTCGACATGGGGCAAGCGAGTTGCCCTCAAAAACTAGATGCTCCTGCCTTGGTCTTGATATCAGAGTGGTGGCTCAAGTTTGCCACTGACTCAGGGTCCCCGAATGCCCCGTCACACCCCCCCCAGAATATTAGTATTCATGATTTTTTAGGGGGGGGTGTGATTAAATCCCAGGCAGTGCCCCCAGGTCAAGAAGTCCGATTGCTGCCATTGGTACTGCATGATTTCGCAGCCAAGCCTCTGGCCTTTGAATCGATTAAGGGACCACTCAAAATCGTGCAACTGGCTACTGGGCGCAACAGTGAGCACGAGTTTCACGACTATCTCAAAATTAAGCCGCTTGATGCTCTAAGTTATTGGGTGCCAGCCGAGTGGGTTCAGTCACCGGATGGATTGCCTGTCCGACGCGACCTTGACGCATATGCTCCAAGCATACCAAGCGCCACCCTACGCATTTGGCGCAGTTGGCTCTTAAACGTGCGATCGCCTGCTGAACTCGAAAGGTTTGAGTTAAGGCGAAAACCCAAAGACCTTCAAGCCGTGGTGAATTCCCTTGCCTTTGAGCAAATAACGGCATTACAGCAACGCTTTAGCCAATGGTGCATCCAGCGGGATTGGTTACCACCGGCTGATACTGATGAGCCAGTAACGGTCCTACAAGCAGCGTTACCTTCAGCAGAGACACCGGAACTGGCAGCTACTCTAGCCGGTGGCGATAATGCCATCATTCCAAACGATGAGCGTGGAGGTTGGCTACCGGCTGAGGTTTGTGTTTTCGGTCGATGGATAGCGGGATTTTGGCGGCATGTCAGTACAGGGGAATGGCGATCGCCGTATGGCACAGTGCCACTTATGACGCCAAAAGAGTGGAGGTTGGCATGACCTTCGCACGCGGACAGGTTCAAGGTGTTACGAAGGCGATGTGCGAACACAGGTAGAGTTCTTGTCTCAATTTTTCGGAATCGTTGCTTAATTGAGTCTAATCAGGTCGTCCGTGTGTCTTGATAAAGATTTTGCGACACAACCCCCGTAAGGGCAGGCAATGTGCGGTAGTTCACCGTATTTGAATGATTCTTCAGTATTTTGCAATGATATTTTGGCAGCGAGATGTCTCATAGAAGTAGTGAAGGCGAGCACTTCACCTTGAACTGTGATTGCCATTGTATTAGTAGCTAACACAACAAAAAAATAGTATGAACAGCACGTTTTATGAGAAGTCAAGGTGTAAAGCAAGGCCGAGTCAAAATGCTGCTGCAACTTGTCTGGTCAGAAAATATCATCTGCCTATATTTTGGTTTGTAGGTTTTTGCTAAAGCTTGCTAAATTTTGATAGGATAAACTCAAGTATTTTCCTTGAGAACGAAAATCTACAGTTAAGGTTTTTTGTATTCTCATAACTCTACTTTGGTCATGGCGGAGCATCGCGGTCAAAAAATTGCTCCGAGTTGGTGTTGCTCAAAAAACAGTAAATCTAGCTACAAAAACTTCAATTACTGTAGACGTTACTACTTGTAACCTTCGAACATGAAACTATTATTAGTAGAGGGCGATAATTGCATCGCTGAAGACTTAGCAGAAGACCTTACTTACAAAAACCACGTGGTTGATCTTGCCAGTGATGGTGAAGCGGGTTGGGAGTTAGTAGAAGCCTTTGCCTACGATTTGCTACTTTTAGATGTAACACTTCCCAAACTTGGTGGAATTGAACTGTGTCAGCGATTGCGTAGAGGCGGTTATAAGATGCCGATTCTGCTAATGAATGCTCACGACACCGTTGAAAATAAGGTCATGGGGCTAGATGCAGGAGCTGATGACTATCTTCTCAAACCCTTTGATCTACAAGAGTTGGCTGCGCGCATCCGGGCTCTACTGCGACGGGGAAATTCGATTCAACCGCTCGTACTCGAATGGGGGAATTTAACCCTCAATCCCAGTAGTTGTGAGGTTAGATACGCCGGACAGCCCCTAAATCCAACCCCGAAGGAATATTGCCTGCTAGAGCTTTTCTTACGCCACGGCGGTTTGCGTGTTTTTAGTCGAGGCACGATCATAGAGCAGCTTTGGCCTTTTGAAGACCCACCGGAGGAGGATACTGTCAAAGCTCATATCAAAGGATTACGGCAAAAACTGAGATTGGTAGGGGCGGCTGATTTGATTCAGACAGTTTATGGTTTGGGATATCGACTTAATCCAAAATATTAAACCATTTAAGTCATTCTAAATAGTTCATAAAAGAGGTAATTATTTTGTAAAATTCCAGACATAATAGCTGATTTAGAATCTAGCTCTGCTGCTGCCTGCTTCTCTATTGCTGCTTCTAAAGCAGGGCGACAGTAAAATGACACTTGTCTTGTATACTCGGCACCTCGTTTATGGCCGTTTTTGGGCTTCGCGTATCTCTGTCCTAGCCTTGGCTGTCCTTTAATAGGTATCTAACTTCTCCAAAATCTTTGTTAATTTTCTTGAACACTAAATCCAACAGTATCCAACAATATCCAACAATATCAACTAAAAAATCCAACAAAATCCAACAGCAATATTAAAATCCCGTAAAAATAAAAGGTTTTAGCTGAGCTGAAGTTTTACTAAACAAGAGTGACTGCTTTAACACTTAAAAGCAATGTTATAGAATATTTTCAGTCAGCTATGGTTAGACTGTAAGACAAATAGGCCAACTTCTTTCTCTTCTACTCTGCTTACATAGAAATGCATTTTCCTGAATCAGATTACCAGAAGCTGTCGGTTAAACAACGTCAAGCTATCGATCTAATAGCTACCGGCAAAAATGATACCGAAGTCGCAGGAATAATTGGTGTTGGACGAGACACAGTTTGTAGATGGCGCAATCATAACCCAGACTTCAAGAGGGTTTTGGAAGTGCAGCTCGATCTGCTTACCATTCGCACCAGGGTTGGAGGATCAGACAACGCATTGCAAGTGTACGAATTGCTCAAGAAATACTTGCCTCCAGTTTGTTTCCGCATGGTAATAGACTGGCTCAAGTTAGAAAATGTGTTTGTGCTGAAGTAGCATCGACGAAATTTGCAGTTTCAGCCAAGAACAATAGTGCTGTTCCGTAAAACAGCGTGATAGGTATTGGCAAATTTGCTCGTAAGGGCTTCGACAAGAGCGTTCAAATGTTTGCCGCTCCTGTCAACTTATTGCTGTTAACCATGTCTATTTCTTAAAGGAAAAAAGAATGTATTCTACTTATTCACGGTTGCTCCTGAAACCAAATCATCTCAAAAAGGCGCTAGTTTATGGGCTAGTTATGACTGTCATAGTAGGCAGTGCTGTCCTATATCCCCCTCTACTTTTAGCGCCCTTATCTGTGGCCTCGGTCTTGATGTTGCACTACAACATCAGTTTTTTTCAAAAGCTGAAACACAGGAGAATTTGGCTCACAGCTTTTTCTCTAGCAATGGCTTTCGGTCCTGTACTTCCAGCCGTGAAGCCAGCTGATGCTGCTTTTTCATTTCTGTTCCAGACCACAGAACAAGTATTTAATACCTGCGTACTTGCTCAATTTGCAACAGTTGCAACTATTTCGGCAATTCTATTTGGTGCCCTGCGCGTATCGTTCATGGTCGGTATAGGAGTGGCTGGCTATCAAATTTGGCAAAGGAGGCAGCAATCGCAAGACTGGCAAGAGGTACTTAACATTATGCTGGCGGCGGTGATGATCGTAATTGCTATCGGTTTTGTCGAGCCTTTCGTTGTTGGAACTGGGGCCTGCTAGAGGTGATAAATGAACCCCGTCGAGTAAATCGAGCTGTTGCTGCTCAAGCCAACTTTTATTTCATTAATGCAGCACACATTAGGCCACTGGGGTTCTCTGTGATCTTCGGTTTCGTCGTTGGTCAGGTGTTTCAACTCGATGTATGGACAACAATCCTGCTTATGGTCTGGCCGTTTTCTACCTGGTTAATTGTTGTCGGCAAAGACCCGCGAAAAACCTTGGCTAAATTTCATAGGCGCAAGCCTAGATGGATTCGCACCAAAGTAGTTCATGTCGATCCCTTCCATAAGCAAAAAGTCGGTTCGATCCGAGTTCGTAAATAGATGTTTAAGACCAGCCCAAGTAAATCAAAATCTCAAACGTATACGGCGCTAGAAGACGAATTTGACCTAGCAAATGGCGTTTGTGTAGAGGGGGAACAGCAGACAATGTGGGCGCTGCTGAACTCACTTGGTGCGCTTAAGCAGTTCGTCTATGGTTTTGTGTGGCAACCAACACATGAGTCACAGATCACTGTAGAAGGACTCAAAGCGATGTGGGCTGGAATTAGGGAAGTGCAGCCTAGTGAAAAGCTGACATTTATTTCTGAGTCGTTTCGAAATGATGCCGAGCGGCAACAGGATCTAGCGGTGTTGGCAGAGACGGCACCGGAAGCGGAGACACGGTTTTTTATTTTCGGAGAACAAAACCGGACAGAAGAACTAACGCGGACAGGAGTCCGAAAGCTCAAGCGATTCCACATCTTTTTTACCTACACAGTAGATCCGACGATCGCCCAGACGACAGACAAAATTGAAGCGCTGGCAGCTAAAGCCGAAAAGTTTTGGCACAAGCGTTTTACGCCCAAAGGAGAAGAGCTAGATTTAGAGGAAAAAATCGACCTATTGCTGGCAGCTTTTACAGCATGGCAGGAGCAATTTGGGTTACTAGCAAACAAGATGAAGCTGATGCTCACCCCGATGGACGGGGATGCTCTGTGGCAATATCTGGACCAGAAGTTTAACGGTAAAAATTGTCCGCCTAGTCACTTGCCGCATTGGATAAAGCTGAATTACAAAGGAGAATTAACGCAGGAGCATTATCGGGAACACTCAAATAAAGACTTAGGCCATAAAGTAGCGATCCAGCACGGATACGAGACCCACATGACCTCTTTACTGCTGGGCGAAAAACTGCCTATCTATGGACATGGAGAGTTCACGCTACCCTACCGCAATTGTCATGTGGGGGTGTTGAAGTTTCACGAAGCACCGGACGGCTGGGCAGCAGATCCTGCAGGTAGCCGCTGGTTCTGGGATGAGGTTATAGCCCGAGAGGAGGTGATTGACGTTGAGATCGTGACTCAGTTTGGCTGGGCTAATTCTGAGAACAGTCTGGACAGACTCCAGAAATATACCAAGCAGCATTTGGGCACTAGTGCAGCAGCAAAAGCAAAAAACAATGCCGCAGTTAGCTCTACCCTGAATGCAAGCGAAGCAGAACTTGCCCAAATAAGCCTGCTGCAGGGCGACGATCCTGTATACGTAGCCTGCGTCATCGTCGTTTATGCGAAAACTCCAGCTGGCTTAGATTCAACATTGCGGTTCATCAAAAATCGCTTCCGTCGTCCGGCAAAAGTGGAACGAGACCTAGACTATCCATGGCGGACCTGGCTACAAACTTTACCGCTGCGCTGGGAGATGCTGTGTGCAGAACCAGTAGACTTTCGGATGCGGCTGCGCACGAGTGACGCTGTTAACTTTATCCAAGGAGTTACAACTCGTAGTCGTGGCAAGAGAGGGGCAGAATTCATTGCCGAGCAAGGTGGTGCTCCGATCTATGTCTCTCTGGAAGATGGAATGGGGAGTCCGCGTCATGGGGTGGTTACAGGGCGTTCTGGTTCCGGCAAGTCGGTGAAGGTCGCTGGGGCGTTCCTAATTCCATCCATGGCGCAAGGAATGACAATTACAATTGTTGACCTGCCAAAGGGAAATGGAACTTCGACCTACAAGTGGTTAGTTAAGTTTTTGGGAGGCGTGGAATTTGACCCTGGACAGAATTCAAATAACCTATTGGAACTGATTGATGTCCGTCACTTACCAGAAGAAATTCAAGAAGAAAGACTTCAAAGCTTTTACAAAAACACAATTAATGTCGTCCTGAGCCTAATTCTCGACAATCGCCGTGAATCAGAAGCGCTGCCCATTAATGCAATTGAGTCAATTGTAACGATGGGAGTGACTCAATTTTATGCCGACCCAGTGATCCGCAGACGGTGCGAAGCAGCATTAGCTCGAGGAATTGGTACCTCTGGCTGGCAAGACTGGCCGGTGCTCGAAGACCTGCTCGGCTTCTTTTCGAAGGAGCGCTTAAACTTACTTGATTTTGGTACGGAGGTAGATCGAGCACTCAACTACATTAAGTTGCGACTGCGCTATTGGCTCTCCAGTCCGTTTGGCAAAGCAATCTGCCGACCGTCTGGATTTGATGGTCGCCAATCCAGGCTAAAGCTATTTTCGTTGCGCGATCTTTCTTCGGATGAGGAGGCAGGGATTTTGGGGGCATCAGCTCAAGTGGTTGCTACCCGCAGTGCTCTAAGCGCTCCCCGCAGCCTGTTTTATATCGATGAAGCTTCAGTTTTGCTGAACTTTAACGAACTGGCTAAGAGCGCCGGAATTTTGCACGCAACGGGCAGAGGTGCAGGGATGTCAATTGTCATGGCTACCCAAGACCCTAACATCCTGGCTAATTGTTCTGCTTCTAGCCAAATTTTGCAAAATCAGAGTTTTCGGATTACAGGTAAGGTAGCTGCAGCTGCTATTCCTAGCTACGAGCGTATCTTCCAGTATCCGCGTCACATCATTGCTCCTAATGCAGAAGATGGCTTTACACCTAGTTTGCAAGGAACTTTTAGCCGTTGGTTGGTGGATGATGATAACCTGATCACACCCTGCCGCTATTACCCGTCCTACAACCTATTAGGCATTACCGCCAACAACAGGCCAGAAATCGAATCGAGACAGCGCTTTTTTGACGAATATAGTGATAAGTATGAGGCGCTAGGGAGGTATAGCTGTCATCTGGTAGATTGTAATCGCATCGGGAGAAAACTGTGAAATCCATTCAACCAAATTCTAGATTTAACCCAAAATTAAGACTGCATTCGCTCTTGGTACTAAGTGGCAGCATCGCTATTTTATTAGCTTCAACTAATGTTGCTATGGCTGATAGCTCAATTGGGGATTTGATTAGTATCTTCAATCAGTACAAAAATCTAGCTAATCAATATGTGCAACAAATATCAGATACAGTTGGCACAGTAACGAGTGGGAATTTACAACAGATTGTTAAACAAGCAACAGGAGCACTAGGAGTTCCTGATCCGTTCGCTGTTGGTGACCAAGTAGAAAAAACGGTCAGTCAGACAACAGATCCTGGGATCGGAATTAACCCAGTCTTAAAGGGACGAGATGCTCGAAATGAGGTTGAACGCCAGAGCAGTCAGAACAGTTCGCAATGGGTATTAGGTCAAGCTGGTCAAACCCAAATGTCTCAAGAGAATCAGCAAACTAACCAGGCGATGACGAACATTAACCAGTCAGCCCAGGTTGCTCAGCAGAGCCTGACAACTCAAGAAATTATGCGCCAAATCAGCCAGCAAAATGCTCAAAATGCACTGATCCAACAATCGCTGCAGGCAGAAACCCAACAGGCTTCGCGCCAGATGGCAGCAGCCAATATGAACCTGGCTAACATTTCTGGCACCCTTGACACCCAACAGCGGGAAAAAGAACAAGCAAGTCATAACGAAGCAACCAGCTACATGACTCAAGCTGCCTTTGATATGCAGTTATGGAATACACCATGAGCAGACTTCTCACCCTGCTGGCCCAAACTAGTGGTGCGCCGTTTCCATCCGGCCCCATTGACCCTACTTCCGGCAATACAGTCACAAACTATGGGGGGATGTCAGGGCCAGATGCTGTTAAGGCTGCAGCAAATGCCGGAGCAGCAGCGGCAAGCGGCTCTGACCATTTGTGGACAGAGTGGGTGTCGCCGCAGAGCCCAATCTATGATGCCATTATTAGAGCCACCATCCCTCTAGTGTTGCTGGGCTTCGTCCTTTGGGCTACAGCCTGGGCCCGAGATGTTCTCCATGAATATGAAAACCCAATTCATTGGCAAAAAGTGGTGTGGCCTTTAACGGTGATCTTACTGTTTTATGGCAACGGAAAATTACTGGCAGATTGCACTACTCTTGGTAAGGTAGTCACATATAACGTTGCCAACGGCATCCTCAATCGAACTGGCAGCAATGTTGTAATCAAACAACAGATCCAAACCCGGCAACTAAATACTGCATACTACCGCTATTTTGCCCAAGAATCTTCAAGATGTAATAACATCCCCTCTCAAACTCAAAAAAATCAATGCTTACAAGAGGCGTCAGACCTGGCCTTAAATTTAGCTAAACAAGCAACAGGCAATCAAACGGGATTACCATCAAACCCGTGGTTTGCTTTTTTGAAAGTGGCTGCAACAGGGGCAATTGAAGGATTGCTTTGGGCATCAGCTGGAGGGTTTCACTACTTGTCGGGGATTCTCTTAGCTGTTTGGGGTTCCACTGGTCCGCTGTGGGTCTCGCTCACTCTTTTGCCGATCAATACAAAAGGGATCAACTTTTTTGTCTCTGGATTTATTGGCTTTGCTGTTTTGATCATTGTTTTCGACTTGTTAACGGCGGCTGTAGCAGTTTCCCTGGCTCAAGCTGCTGATGCTGACCCTTTATTCGTACCACTGCTTATGGGGTTTCTCAATCCTATCTTCGCCTTCATGATTGCCAGCGGGACTGGGGTTGGCATGTTTGTTGGAATATCTAGTTTTGTTAGATGGTTAATTGGGAGGTGAGTAATGCAGTCAAAACATTTACAGCAGATTTCAAGTAAGCGGAGTACACCGTGGAGCCAGAGAATCAGAGCTCACAGGTTGCCACTGTACTTTATCAAGCTGAAATCCGCTGTATTTATTCAAACGTTGAAATTTTTCGTCCAGTTAGGCGAAGCTTACGAAAAATTCTGCAAGTCCTGGCTCGAAGGGATGGGATTAGCAGAGCATTCACTCGAAGCTGCTGATTTTTCTGAATACAGTCAACCCTGGCATAACCTTAAAGGTACAGACTTTAGTCGCTGTCATCTCCAACACAGTAATTTTGCGGGAGTTATTGGCGGCGTCTCCTTTGTCCGTCCAGTAGTTCTGTTAGTTGTAATCGTCTTTTCTTTGGCGATGACTATTCAAGTTGCTCCTTATCTAGAGGAAATGTTCCAGCCTCTCGCAGCAATGATATCTGCTCCTCAAGGCTTTGGATTTGTCTTCGTATTTGCTCAAGTTAGCCTGTTGTACCTCAAAATATCTCTCGCCTTGCTTTATGGGGGAACTACACTACAACCCCACATTGGGCAGTCCCAACCAGAGCCAAACATATGGTCAGCAATCAATCAAGTTAGAACAATAATTCTGACCTTTTTGCCTTTCTGGCTCGGGATAGGAGCCTACTCCTCACTACTATTTGCTTTTTCTACCTTTCCTGAACTACAGTTAGCTAGCATAATGGCGATCGCCATCGCTATTTTGCTTGCAGTTGGAGCTACTGCTGCTTTAATCCAGTCAATAGGTAATGCTTTCGTGTTCAAGACATCTTTTGTTAAAGCCAATTTAGAGAGTGCTCAGCTAGTTGGGGCAAGCTTTCCTGGCTGTAACTTCTCTAAATCGAATCTGCGCTCGGCTAATCTCCAGGGAGGAGACTTTAGAAGATGTAACTTTAAGCAAGCTGATTTAAGGTTATCTGATCTGCGTGGAGCAAATCTTAAAGGAGCAAATCTAAAAAACGCTCGACTGGATGGTGCGATCGGTTTAGATAATGTTTCACAAATCAGGCTTTCACAGGAGTTATAAAAGTAGTGAAAGGAATTAGTTCAAAGAATATTAATCTGCTTCCAATATTCGTGGTTATCGCTGCTGTAGGTGCTCTATTTGGGGGGATAATGCATGTTGTTGAAGTAGCGTGGATAGCAAAGATCGCCAATCAAAAACCACCGAATTTAGTAGAAGCTGCTAGTGGCGAATCTCTTAGCGTGTTCCCAATTGGCTCCGAAGACCGTTCATCTCCAGCAATTAAAGAATATGTCCTTGGTGAACTAGGAGGGCTGTTTGACTGGACAGGAAATATTCTACCCTCAAGACCAGGAGAACCACCCCAAAAAGATCCGGGAGTCAAAATTACTAGCAGCGGTAACAAAATCGCTTCAGGGACTTGGCAAGCTGGATTTGGACTTGCTGAAACTTTTCGCCGCCCTGCACTAGAAAGAATTGCCCTGCTTACTCCCCCATCTATTTTTGAACAAAACAGTGGTACTCAAGTCAGAATAATCATCGGACCCCAAGGAATTGGCTCACCTCAAAAAATCGCTCCGGGTAAGTGGAAGGTGCCTGTTGTTGCTACTTTAATAAAGTTTGAGAATGGAGACAATTTAGGCGTTAATGCACTAGCTTTTAATAAAGATGTTTTTGTTGAAGCTGTTGATCCGTATAAGCTACCTACCAACCCTACTCCTCTTGATTGGACAATTTTTAATGCTAGGAAAGCGGGATTGTTGATCTATTCAATGCCAGACCTAAACTTAGCTAGTTGAAAAACCATGCAAGTAAATAGTCATGAACCAAAATCAGATGACCAACATTTATTAAAATATGCTGCTTTTAACAGCAGTTTTAGTCCTCAGTCTAGGTTAACCAATCATCCACCTGAATCCACTCTCTCGTCTGAGAATAAACTTACTACTTCTGAAATAGCACCTGGAAAAGAAGCAGAGCTTAATCAACCAGAGACTGATGAACCACTCAAAATCCAAACTAAGAAAAGTCCACTTTGGGTATTGCCGCTACCAAAACTGTTAATCGTTGCAACTGGTATTGGCTTGATATTATTGATTTTGCTGGCGATCACGCAAGGCATGACGCGTGGAGTGAGAACAGTACCTGATCCGTCACCTCCATCTCCAGCACCTGTAAATACTGCCGATCCTCAAACCCAAAACGGCACACTCCAAACTGAAGTCATGGTAGGAAAGCAGGGAGCAGAGCTAGAGAAATGGAATCATCCGGGAGCGACTAAAGTCCATCCTCCCGCTCCGGTCACTCCTGCCACTCCGGTCACTCCCGCTGCTCCTGCTCCTGCTCCTGCTCCTGCCCATGTCATATCAGCTTCCGCCTATACTCCTCTACCCGTGGCACAGTCATATACACGCCCCAAATCTGAAACGCCGCCGACCAACTTTACTCCTGTACCGAAACAATCGGCAACTCCCCCTCCTCAAGATCCACAAAAGGAATGGATTGAAGCTGCTAATGAGGGTAGCTTCGGTGGCACATCTTCTGACATGCGAAAAGCTGCTGACCAATCCTCATCTGGGATAACAACTACATCTGTTTCATCACCTAATACGGGTAACGGGCAATTTCCAGTTCCTACTGGTTCCCAATTGCAAGTAATTCAACCCCAAATCACAGCTCAAGCCCAAACCGGGCTACAATACCAGCGATCGCTCAATTCTTCTGATCCAACTAAGCAGCTCATAGTTGGTACGCAAGGTGAAGGACGGGTGGATACAACAATTAGGTGGAGTAGCTTCCAAAGCTTGCAGTCACAAACTTTAGTAATAAAAGTAACTCAAGCTCTAGCGTCACCAGACGGTAGATTAGCGGTAATCCCACCAGGGTCTTATCTAACCGCGCAAATACTTAATACTGACGCTAACGGTTTTTTGGAATTATCGCTTGTATCAGTCAACTTAAATATAAATGGGCAAATCCAATTAACTCCTATCTCTCTACCACCTGGCGCTATTCAAGTTTTAAGTAAAAAAGGGGACTCCTTACAAGCTAAATTTCATGGACCCAAAAACGGCAGCAGTTTTCTATCAATCTTAGGTAATGCAGCTAGTGCAACGGGAATTGGAGGTAATAGCTCTAGTCTTTCAGCTTTAAATGCCTTACCAGGTAGACAGTATTCCTCCTCTCAAAACGTTTATTTCTCCCTCGATCAGGGGACTCCAGTCCGGCTTTATGTCAAACAATCTTTTTCACTTTAACGCCATGGAATTCAAATTCTGTCTTCCACTAGCCCTTGGCTTTCTGTTCCCAGTTAGTCCTGCCTTCGCATCTCCTGTCCGGATCATATATAGCAGTCAGGCTCAAGGAGTAAATAGCCCTCTTATCCAGCTAAAGCTTGGCCTGGGTTCGGGGATGAATATTAGTTTGCCGAAGGGTGAGATAATCAAAAAAGCTTGGCTTGACGACATGTCGCGTATCGGTCTAAGTTCTGATGGAAATTTATGCCAATGGACTGCACAACAACAGCAGGAGTGCAAAGATGAAGACGCATCAATGCTCCACATGCGTCAAATCAAATGGATTGGTTTTCGCAATACAACTTATAGTCCTGACGGGTCGACTTTGTTAACAGTTAGAGCTCAAGGAGTAGAAGGTCAAAAAACTTACTTATTTAAAATCGTCCCCACAGGTGGATTGTCAGAATTTTCAAATTTAGATATTCTATCAGATTCAGAGAAGCCTCCTAGATTGCTTTCCAACACCTCGCCGAGGCCATTAACTCAACCTTCATCTCCCGATATTTCTCCTGATCAGCCTAATTCACCCAACCCCGTCTCCAATCCGTCAGTTCTACCCCTCCATCCACTTAATAAAGATGCTGAGCTTCAGTCTTCTACTCCTGACCACAATAACGTTGCGCCCTCCGATTTGACTCCATCGGCTCTTTCTCTAAGGCAGTCAATTGATCAAGCTACTACCCTGGCATTTGGGTTGCTTGCAGCCATCCAATCGCGGGAAATTCAGCCGAACAATACTATTTGGAATCAAGCTCAAGACACAATATCTCGGTTACGTCAGGGGGAAAGCCTTAGTGTTGCTATGAGCAGTTCTGGATTAAAACCTTTAGCTCTTAATTACTTGCTTGCTTTAGGAACACAAGAAAATGACGCAACTAAACTTAACAACCAGGAGAATGCTACTAACAAAGCTTCTGACATCTCTAGTTCATTAACTTCTTCAGATACAACTTCACTAGTGTCTCCTCAGCTTAATACAGTTATTGTTGATTCTTCCACTACCCGGAGTAGTGCAACTCTTTCTCCAGGTCAATCAGCTCATACTCAAACTAATCTGAACAACGATGCAAAAGCAACTGCATTAGGACTGTTCTTAGCTAAGCAGAAGGGTGAAATTGAACCACATAGTTCTCAGTGGAAACAAATTCAAAAAGTAATTGTAAAGCTTCGTCAGGGAATAAGCGTAAAAACAGCATTACTTGATACTGATCTTGAACATGCTGAGTTTAACCGTTTACTTGTATCTGGCCAAAACCGGCTGATGAGTTTTAATTAATGTATAAAGTAAAACCCCTCCTCTCCATTTTTATTTTAGCGATCGCATCCCCTGGAGCAGCTAATACATCAGCTCAGGCGCAGACTAGCCCTAACTCTGCATCGCAGGTTACGCCAATCCCAACTCTGGTCTCCAACGTCAACGGTCAGAGTGTAGCACTTCCTGATTGGTCTAAAGTGACTTGGGCAAACATGCCTCCCCTGAATCAAGCCGGAAATGTGCAAATTTCATCTGAGCTAGTTAGTCAGATTGGTTATGATCCATCACGTTCTTGGACTCCTAACACACCAATTGATAGCGTAACAATGTTAGGTGATCTGAAAGATGATTTTAATGTTGATTCCCTCAGTCTTAATGATTTGCAAAAGTTGAGTGTAGCGGGAAGCAGTACTTCTACACTTGATAACCTTACTCTTAATGACTTTGGCGTCTTAAAAAATCAGACTGTTACTACTTTAATTAAAGCAATTCCAACTCTGGGCGAACTTGATATTTCTCAGGTCAAGCCTCTTCAAGATTTAGCAGCAAATGATGGAATTAGCAATCAATCCGGTACAGTTAATGAACTGCTACAGGAGCACCCAGAGCTAGGTACGCAATCGCTCACTAATCTAAATCTCAAGCAATACCAGCTCTCATCAATTCCGGGGCTAGAGACAGCTCCACTTAAAGCATTTGACAAATGGCAGCAATCTTTTATCAAAGACATACCTGGACTCAATCAAATACCGCTAGCAAAATTAGCGCCTAAGTTAGTATCTTCTTTGCTAGGTTCAGCTGTAGCAATGGCTGATAACTATTTCAGCTCTGTCGAGCATGGCGATCCTCTTGTAACTGCCCAGATGTTTGTCTCCGGTAAAGTAACTTGTTCTGGTAAAAATATTCCGGTAGCAGTGCCTGAAGGAAAACCTTATGCTTACTTGGAACTATCTGATTACTTGGGTAAAAATGGTCCTAGTTATGGCAAGCGGATTGCCTCGGGAGACGATCAGCAAGTCGAAGGTGGTTGTGGCCCTTTAGCAAAAATTTATGGTATGGAACCCACAGGCTGGAATGCTTTTGGTACCTACACTTTTAAACTTGTGCTCAGAGATGTTGATGAGCGTACAGAAACAGCAAACTTTTGGCTATACACGGGCTTTTGTGCCCAGTATCCATTGATTGGTAAAACCTGCACTGCTCGCTTTTTGCCAGTAGCACCAGTGTTCTCGGTGCAGCACAATGATCCAGTGTTTCTAGGCATTGCGAATCAACTGTAAATTCGTCCTTTTCAATTCAAAATTTGTGGCCCAGCAGCACTCCACAACCCAGTCCGCTCAAGTTGCTCAAATCCAAGAGCTATTCACAACGCTATCTCCGACTCTTTTTTCGCCTCCTGGGCTTTTACTGCTGGGTTGTATTGTGCTCATGCTCTACACTTCACTGACAGGTGGTGGAAGTAGACGGAATAAAATGGTGTTAGCACGGGCTAGATTAGGTGGTACTAGGGAAAGGAATGAAGCACGGCAGCTAGCTTGCCAGCAAATTGAAAACCAGAAATATAATGAATTCGCTCTCTACATCGGCACGCCCAAGGGGACTGGCACTAAGGTAATTGATGGCCAAAAAGTCCTGCATATCCCAACAGACCCCAGAACGACATATTTACCAAACGCTCAAGCCAATATTATTTTATTCGGCGCACCCGAGACAGGAAAGTCGGCTTTTGGCATAAATCCGCTTACACGTTCTGCTATTGACCAGGGCATTCCGGTCATCTACTATGACTTCAAGGGTCATGAAGACCCACCGCCGAGTGGAGAAATCGCAGTTTATGCTGACCAGAATGACTATCAAGTGTCAGTTTACTCACCTGGTTCACCTGACACCTGTGTCTGCAATATTTTGGACTTCCTGGATAATGAGGCAGATCCCGAGGCCGCTAGAGATATTGCTGAAGTTCTCAACCGTAATTTGAAGCTATCTGATAATAATTCTAGCAATGGTAATTATTTTTCTGAATCAGGCGATCAGCTAGCACAAGCAGTGATGATGTTAGCCAAATCATCACTAGGACAAGCTGACGTGGTGCTTTGTCAGAAACTATTGACCTGGCTTTCCGACCCGGAGAAATTGCTCGAAAGACTTGATGCTGCTGAGATGTCTGATTGGACACGTTTAGCGTTTGACCAGTATCTCAGTACTAGTAAAAGTCCTGAAACTGCTGCTTCAATTGCCTCAACCGCTAGTCTTTTATTTAATCGCTTCATGGTCCCAAGTGCTTTACCAGCATTTTGTGGTAAAACTACCCTGCCACTAGACCTGAATGGCAAGCAGTTAGTTATTTTTCGCATGAACCCGAAAAATAAAACTACAGTGGGACCGCTCATAGCAGCTGCTATGACAATGTTGGTTAACCGTAATATCTTCCGACCGCGCCCTCGACCTCTGTTGCTAGTGCTAGATGAAGTCAAGACTATTTACTTGACTAAGCTATCTGATTGGCTAAACCAAATGCGTTCAAGTGGTTTAGGCACAATTGTCGCGGCTCAAAGCTTGGGGGTACTCGAAGAAACCTATGGCAAAGACGCACTCAATAGCATCGCGGGTGGCTGTGCTACTCATCTTGTATATCAGCTAAATGATGGTTATACAGCTAAAATTTATAGTGAAGCATGTGGCAATGAGCAGGTTGACTATACGCAACGCTCACGTAGTCACGGTAAGGGAGGAGCGAACCATTCCCTTGCCGACCATAACCAGACCCGACCATTGGTCGAAGTCCAACAACTGCAAAAATTTCCGGTGGGTAAAGTTTTACTAATCAATCGAGGATATAAAGATGGCAAGGAAGTCCGAATTCCAGTCATAATTCAGTTAAGGCTCCCTGCCAGCGACTCTAAAGCTGCGATTGACAAACGTAAGAAGCTTTGGCCTCGATTCCAAGCCAAACTGATTGCAAAAAGTACCGCCAAACCGATTGATGAGGAATTACTCAATAGTCGTACAGCCGAAGCTAAACAGCTGTTGGCACTACCTGAAGAACGTGAACAACGCGAAAACTTGCTGCAACAATTAGCTATGAGTTACTAGTTCAATTGAAGGAGAAATGTATCATGGCTTACAAGCTATCGAAAGGACAGCTAAAAGAAATCGAAAAGCTCCCACTAGGGATTCAACAGTTAAAAGATAAGTATCCGGTCAGTATTTCAAATGTTGCTTTAGACTATAATCTACCTAGACTAACTGAGCGCGATGTAGTTAAAAGTATTGCAATCTACTACGGTGATGATGTTGACGAGGCCGACTGGTTTTTCCGAGACGGAGTAACGGAGATTTTTAACGATAGAATTCCCAAAGACCCTCATGTTATCCGCATGACAGTTAACGGCGATTGGGCTTACATCCAGATTGAAGGACGTATAGTTTTTGACCGCTTGGGAAACGTGACGCTACCTCCGGTATTTTTCGACATCGAATCGCAGATCAATGGAGTTTTGCCCAAGTAAACTAGCTTAGGAAATAGGGCTCTCCTGGCTTTATGGTAAAAAAGTAGCTCAAAATACAAAACAGAGGTTCCCAAAGCCTGCGAACCTTAATTATTCGTTTACATAAGAATTGTTTATCACCCATCACAAAAGAGAATCGGAAATAGAACATGACTAGCGGTTTATCTACTGATGGTTTTCCTGATGAATCTCATGGACATCAGCTCCAGGAACATTCTCAACAAATCTTAGATGCTCTCCTGAGACAAATTGCTAGTGCAGTTAACGCATTAGGCAACTTAGTTTTTGATGGGGAGCGCGAGCGAGATATTAAGATCCTGATTGGAGGCAAAGAGGTTGACAAAAGTGAGATCGAAGATGACCAGGTCGAGAAGCTCCGCCGAGCTATCAAAGACCCAGAAAGTCTTAAGAATGGACCCCATCAGGGAACAGTAGAAATCAGGATTGATGGCGAAACAGTTTTTCGCAATGAGTATGGTAATGTACTCGTTGACGAACTTAATTTAACTCAGGCTCCAGCACAAGAGATTAAAGCACCTGTTGTCGGTAAACAACCCCTTTCACCCCAGTCTTTAGAGCAATCTACTGTTTCTAATCAGGCAGCTCAGGCTAACAAAGAAGTAGGGGGACTCCAAACTGAGCCATCCAACAGTTTACAGGGACAGCCTCTAGGAGAAGTTGCTTCTCTGCAACAGGTCGTCAATCAACAGGCGCAAAAGATTGAAGCTTTAGAGACCAAAATCAGTGTCATAGCCGATTCTCTACAAACTATTCAAAATAGGTCACTTTCTCATTGGCTAAGCTCTACTCTTTCTAATGCTGCTCAGGGGTTTAAGCAATTTGTAAATCGCTGGACAACGTCAAACAACGCAGCGGTCGAGAATCTGCAACAGAGAGCACAGCCTGTCCTTCAAGTCCTCTCGCAAAATCGGGAGCAAAAAAGTGCTCAACCGCCAATCCAACAACAGCTTACGAGTATTGACAATACAGTTCAGACCGTCAAGATTAGATTTGATGACAGCATTAAAGACATCCAGGCTAAGCTGGCAAATATCCAATCTCAGCTGAATACTCTTGCCGAGCAGTCAGGAGTCCAACCTCCAGTCAAAACTACGGTTGAGAAAGGGGCTGAACCAGCGATCGCTGCTGCCTTTCAACAGCTTGGCATAATCCAGAATTCTGAACTTATTCAATCTCAAGCTACAGCTCAATCTGAAGCTGAAAGTTCTACTAAAACGCTTCAAACTAAAAATGTCGAGTGGGCTGTGCAAACAATACTAAAAAAACATGGCATCATTGACGAGCAAGACGGCTCCACTTATTGCCGAGGGAACGAATACACTCTAAGCTCAGATCTGAATGGGACTCGGATTACAGCAAATGATGATGGTAGAACTATCTTCCAAGGCTCTAGTTTTACAGATAGAGCAACTCAGGCAGATAAGGATGACCTAAGAATTCTGGTTGAGCAAACACAGCAAAAATCTATATCCAACCAGTCTCAGCTGCAACCAAATGCCTCACCTTCTTTGAACGGGTTTAATGCCGACACAGTTGTAGCCGCTGCCAAAAAATTGTTAGAAAAAATTCCTGCTCAAACAGCTGAAGGAACTCGCAGTTTCACAACTGGTAGTGGTTACCACTTTGAAAAGGCTGGGCACACTATCACTGTCTCTTCTCCAGCGCGGGGGGAGTTGATCCGCTCCGAAGGTACTGGAAGTAAGCGTCAGCTTTCTGTCTCTGATAAGCTGACAACTCAAGATGCTTCTAACCTTGAAAAAA